>AMWB02073121.1_pt2 | contig 20834 bp, 17 predicted proteins | sample 200311 | NCBI WGS metagenome assembly AMWB02 (sample SAMN02737377, study PRJNA173069) | bioreactor metagenome | biome: anode biofilm in microbial fuel cells | place: USA: California | collected 2010-12-16 | reverse complement strand
AAAGAGCTGTCGCATCTGCTGCCGCCGGACGTCCGGGTGGAGATTCTCTCGGGCGATGACGGATACCGGACGGCGGCGTCGCACGGCGATACCGATATGGTCGTCGCCGCCATGATGGGTGCGGCCGGTCTCGCGCCGACCCTGGCGGGGATTTCGGCGAAAAAAGAGATCGCCCTGGCCAACAAGGAGACGCTGGTCATGGCCGGGCAGATCGTCATGGACCATGCTGCCCGAAACAAGGTGACGATCCTTCCGGTCGACAGCGAACACAGCGCCATCTTTCAGTCTCTTGCAGGCCATCGGCGGGAGGATCTCGACCGTATTCTGCTGACGGCGTCCGGCGGTCCTTTCCGGCGGACGCCGATGGAGAATTTTTCCAGGATCACCGCGGCCGATGCGCTCAGGCATCCCAACTGGCAGATGGGCCGAAAGATCACGATCGATTCGGCGACGCTGATGAACAAGGGGCTCGAGGTCATCGAGGCCAAATGGCTGTTCGGGGTGTCGGAAAAAGAGATCGCGGTCATCGTTCATCCCGAAAGCATCGTTCACTCGATGGTCGCCTACCGGGACGGTTCGGTCATCGCCCAGCTGGGCGTTCCGGACATGCGGGGGGCGATCGCCTATGCGATGTCGTATCCCGAGCGGCTGCCGATCCGCCAGCCCGCGCCGGATTTCACAGCACTTGGATCGCTCAGCTTCGAGGAGCCCGATCCGGTGAAATTTCCGTGTCTTGCGATGGCGTTTCAGGCATGCGAAGCCGGCGGCACGATGCCCGCGGTGCTGAATGCCGCCAATGAGTCGGCGGTCGCGGCGTTTCTGGCGGAACGGATACCGTTCACCGCGATCGCCGAGGTCATCCGGTGGGCCATGGACCGGCATGCCGGGGTGAATCATCCGGACCTTGCCGAGATTCTCGCGGCCGACAGGTGGGCACGAGACGCCGCGGATGCGCGGATCAGGAAGATACAGGGGTAAGCGTATATGAGTACAAGTATTTTAGCGTTTGTCATCGTGCTGGGGGTGTTGGTTTTCTTTCACGAACTCGGCCATTTTCTCGTGGCCCGCTTGTGCGGCGTCGGCGTGGAGGTGTTCTCCCTCGGTTTCGGGCCGCGGCTCGTCGGCAAAAAGGTTGGCCGGACGGACTACCGGATATCCGGCATTCCCCTGGGCGGCTTCGTGAAGATGGTGGGGGAGGAGCCCGACGCCGAGATCGATCCGGCGGACCTGCCGCTCTCCTTTACCCATAAATCGGTCTATAAACGGATCATCATCGTGGCCGCGGGTCCTCTGTTCAATCTCATCCTCGCCGTGCTGATTTTTTTCGGCATATTCCTGATTTCCGGCGCGTATGTGCTCGAACCGGTGGTCGGCGCCGTCAACGAGGGAACCCCTGCCGGCGCGGCGGGGCTGCAGAAGGGCGATCGCATCATCGCGATCGACGGCCGGCCGATTGCGACATGGGACGAGATGGCTGCGGCCATCATGAAAAGCGGGGGAAAGGCCCTCTCCGTCACCTTCAGGCGCGGCGAGGAAGAGCGGACGGTGAACGTCGTTCCCCAGACGGCCGCCATGAAGAATCTTTTCGGCGAGGAATCCAACCGTTATGTGATCGGTATCTCCTCCGCGGGGGTGGTGCATCAGAAAAAAATGTCCCTGGGCCAGGCATTCACCGAGAGTTTTGCAAAAACCTACGAGATCACCCGCCTCACCCTCTTGAGCATCGTCAAGCTCATCCAGGGGGTCGTCTCGACCAAAACGCTCGGCGGACCGATCATGATCGCGCAGATGGCCGGAGAACAGGCCAAAGAAGGCGCCGCCAACCTCGTTTTTTTCATCGCGCTGCTCAGCATCAATTTGGGGGTATTGAATTTTTTGCCGATTCCGGTGCTGGACGGCGGCCATCTCGTTTTTTTCATCATCGAGGCGGTGACGGGAAAACCCGTGAACCGGCGGGTGCGGGAGGTGGCGCAGCAGGCCGGCATTTTCGTGCTGCTGCTGTTGATGATCTTCGTATTTTACAATGACATCAGCCGGATATTTTCGACGAGCTGACCATGAGACCCGGGCCGGCCGCCATGCCGCCCCTCGTCCGTAACCTTACACCCATCATGAGATTATGCCATACCGATTAGAAATCACGTCCCGGTCCGATCTCACGGATCCGGAAGGCCGGGGCATCCGCCGGAAGGCAAGGGATTATTTCGGCATCGAGATCGAGGATGTGCGCACCATCCGGGTTGTCACCATCGATGCCGCCCTGTCGGCGGCAGCGCTCGAGACCGTCCGGACGGAGCTCTTTACCAATCCCGTCACGCAGATCTCGTCTTTCGAGCCGCTGCAGACGCCGTTCGATTTCACCCTCTGGATCGGATACCGGCCCGGCGTCAAAGACAATCCGGGCGCCACGGCCCTCGAGGCGATGGCCGACATCCTGGGTCCCTGCTTCACCCCGGGCGATGCCGTCTATACCTCCAAACGCTATTGTCTCACCGGGAAAAACCTCTCCCGCACGCAGGTCGAGACGCTCGCCGCGGAACTCCTGGCCAACGACATCATTCAGCAGTGGCGGGTGATCGGACGAGAGGAATGGAACGCCGAAGAAGGGATCGGCATCGTCATTCCGAAGGTGATGCTCGACCACACCCCGACCGTGGCGGCCGTTCCCATCGACAGCGATATGACGCTCCGGAAGATCAGCGATGAACGGGGCCTTGCCTTGAACCCCAACGACATTCCCGTCATCCGCAGCTATTTCATGAACGCGGATGTCCGCAGACAACGGGCCGCCGCAGGCCTCTTGGATCCCACGGATGTCGAGCTCGAGTATATCTCGCAGGCACGGAGCGACCATTGCAACCACAACACCTTCGGCGGCCGTTTCCGTTACCGGGACGGGCCGGACGGGGCGGTCGAGATTGTCGACGACCTCTTTACAACCTTTATCCGGGAGCCGACCGTCGCCCTGGCGGCCGAAAAGCCGTGGGTCGTGTCGGTGCTCTGGGACAACGCCGGCGCCGGCCGGTTCGATGACGACCACCATTACGTGATCACCGGCGAAACCCACAATTCGCCGTCCAACATGGAAGCCTACGGCGGGGCCATCACCGGCATCGTCGGGGTGTACCGGGATCCCATGGGCACGGGCAAGGGTGCACGGCTGGTGATGGGGACCTACGGCTTCTGCGTGGGGCCACGGGACTACGCCGGCCCCTTGACGCCCCGCCTCCATCCCCGGAGGCTCCTCGACGGCGTCGTCGAAGGGGTCCGCGACGGCGGCAACAAAAGCGGCATCCCGACGACCTTCGGGCAGGTCACCTTCGACGCCGGATACCTGGGAAAATGTCTGGTGTTCGTCACCGCCGTCGGCATCATGCCGGCCTTCCTGAACGGAGAGCCGAGCGATCGGAAAACGACCACGCCGGGCGATCTGGTCGTCATGTGCGGCGGCCGCGTCGGCAAGGACGGCATTCACGGCGTGACCGCCTCGTCCGAGGTCTTTTCCGAGCATACGCCGGCCGGTCATGTCCAGATCGGGGATCCCTACACCCAGAAAAAGATGCATGATTTTCTTCTGGAGGCCCGGGACGAGGGCCTGATCGCCTTCATTACCGACAACGGCGGCGGCGGGCTCTCCTCTTCCGTCGGGGAATCGGCCCGGTACAGCAACGGATGTGAGATCTCATTGGAAAAAGTGCCGCTCAAATACGCCGGTCTCGACCAGTGGGAGATCTGGGTGTCCGAATCCCAGGAGCGCATGACGGTCGCGGTCCGGCCCGAGCATATCGACCGCTTCATGGCCCTGTCGCAAAAGCATGCCGTCGAGAGCACCGTGATCGGCCGCTATACCGATACCGGCAAGCTTCACATCACGTATGACGGCAAGACGTGCGCGTATGTCGACATGGATCTTCTGACCGCGGGCTTTCCCCAATGGGAATTCGATGCCTGCTGGCTCCCCCCCGAATCGCGGGGCCTGACGGAGCCGGTGATCCAGCCGCCGCGGGACTACGGCCGGCTGCTGGCGGATCTTCTCGCGCGGCCCAACATCTGCGCAAAGGAATGGATTGTCCGGCAGTACGACCACGAGGTCCAGGGCGGCAGCGTCGTCAAACCCCTGGTCGGGGCCGGCCGCGATGTTGCGGGCGACGCCGCGGTCATTCGGCCGGTGCTCTCTTCAAGAAAAGGCCTTGCCGTCTCGCAGGCCCTTTTGCCCTTTTATTCCGCCGTCGACGCATATCACATGACCGCCTGCACCATCGACGAGGCGGTGCGGCGGCTGATTGCCGTCGGTGCGGATGTCGGCCACATCGGCGGGGTCGACAATTTCTGCTGGCCCAGCATTCAATATCATCCGGAACGAAACCCCGACGGACGGTTCAAGGCCGCTCAGCTGGTGCGCTCCTGCCGCGCCCTGAAGGACCTCTGCATGGCCTACCGGATCCCGCTGCTCTCCGGAAAAGACAGCATGTATGTCGACGGCCACCTGACGGGGCCTTACGGGGAAAGCCACAAGATTTCGGCGCTCGAGACGCTTCAGTTCTCGACCATCGGCGTCGTCGATCATATCGACGCATGCGTCACCATGGACAGCAAGAGGTCCGGTGACCGCGTCTATGTCGTGGGGACGACCCGCGACGAGATGGGCGCTTCGGAATATTACGCGCATCTGGGCTACATCGGCCGCAATGTCCCCCAGGTCCGGACCGATGAGACCGCGCCGTGCTATGCCGCCGTTGCCGCCGCCGTGTCACAAGGGCTCGTGGCCTCGCTTCACGGCGTCTACCGCGGGGGCCTTGGCGTCCATCTGGCCATGGTCGCGATGGGCGGAGAGCTGGGGATGGAGATCGCCCTGGACAAGGTCCCGGTCGACGGACGCATGGATCGGGCGGATGCCGTTCTCTTTTCCGAATCGGCCGGACGGTTTATCGCGACGGTTTCGCCCGAGCGGTGCGCAACCTTTGAAAACACTCTCGAAGGAACCGTCTTTGCCTGCGTCGGAGAGATTACCGGCGATGAAACGCTGACGATCCGGGGGCGGGGGGGCGAACCGCTGCTGTCGCTTCCGGTGGCCGACCTGAAAGCCTCCTGGAAGGGCACCTTTGGAGATTTGACATGAACCGTGACGTGAATGTTCTCGTGCTGACCGGATACGGCCTCAACTGCGACCATGAAACCGCCTACGCCTTCGAACGGGCCGGCGCCGCCGCCCGGCGGGTGCATATCAACGCCCTGATCGACGGGTCCGAGCGCCTCGACGGATTTCACATCATGGTCTTTATCGGCGGCTTCAGCTGGGGAGACGATCACGGCGCCGGCGTCATTCAGGCGGTCCGCCTCAAAAACACCATCGGCGGCAGGATCCTCGACTTCGTCGCCGCCGGCAACCTGGTTCTGGGCATCTGCAACGGATTTCAGACCCTCGTCAATCTGGGGCTCCTGCCCGGCTTCAACGGGGATTACACGACCCGTTCGGTCGCCCTGACCGGCAACGACTGCGGCAATTTCAGGGATGCGTGGGTCCATCTCAAGGTGAACCGGCAATCCCCCTGCGTCTTTACCCGGGGGATGGACCAGCTCTCTCTTCCCATTCGCCACGGCGAGGGGAAATTATACGCCGACGCCGCCGTCATCGACCGCCTGATCCAAAACCGGCAGGTGGTGATGCAGTACGCCACCGCCGACGGCAAGCCCGCCGGCGGCCGGTTTCCCGAAAACCCCAACGGCTCCATGGCCGACATCGCCGGCATCTGCGATGCCACCGGCCGGGTCTTCGGCCTCATGCCTCACCCCGAGGCCTACAACGATCCCACCAACCATCCCGACTGGACCCGCCGGCCGTCACTGCTCGAAACGTACCGCCGGGAGATCACTCCCGGCGTGCGGCTTCTGAAAAATGCCGTCGATTTTGTGCGAAACGGCTGATCTTTGCTTTTCTCCGCCGTTTCGCGATGGATTTTGAGATGAGATATCACTCTTAAATATTAAATAAGTTTATAGCCTATAAAAATAGTTATTAGTCTTTCCCGACAATTTTTATCCTTCCCGCCGTTGCTTCCCGTTTCCAATATTCTTCATTCAAATCAATATTCTTGTAACACATTTTTTTTATTTTTATAAGTATTTGATTTTAAATTAAACTTATATAAAATTTAATTTCAGGTTTGTCGTTTCTGTAATTTATTGAGATTCAACCCGTGGGTGGCAGCGGTTTTGCTTCTTCTGTTGCCATGGACGACATGCGCAGGCAGATCAGAAGAATCCGTTTTCAACGATGACAGGGGAGGATCATGAAAAATAAAGGATTTACATTGCTCGAACTGATGGTCGTGGTCGCCGTCGCGGCGATCGTGGCGGCCATCGGATTTCCGACGTTCATGGCGCAACGGGACCGGGCGCGGATCAAACGCGCCGGCAGGGATATCGTTTCACATTTTCAGATGGCCCGGATCAATGCGATGCGGGACGGGAAGATATGGGCGATCGTGTTCGATGCGGAGCAGGAAAAATATACCCTCGTCCACGCCGGCGATGACGGCGTGCTCGATACCGGCGACGACGTCACGGTGCAAGAGATCCGTCTTGCCGATTACGGCGATGTCTCTTTTGGTATCGGCAGCATCGTCGCTCAAAATGAAAACGATCTGCAAGCCCGGCCGGGAGCGGATACGGCGCCGGCAGACGGCATAAGCTTCAACGGCGGCCGGGTTCAGTTCAAACCGGACGGCACCAGCAGCCTCTCAGGGACCGTGTATGTCGTCAACACAAGGGGACAGACGCTGGCTGTTGGCTCGATTTCACGAACCGGCAGGGTCAAGGTATGGGCCGATTACGGACAAGGGTGGGAGTCTTAAATGGAAAAAATGAGATACGTCGACAATGACACCGGTTTTTCATTGCTTGAGGTTCTGATCGCCATGGTGATCATGTCCATCGGACTTTTGGGGGTGGCGGCGATGCAGATCAACGCCATCGGCGGAAATGCCTACGGCGCAAAACTGAATGCCGCGACCGAGCGCATCCAGACAAAGATGGAGGACATGAGGAAGCTGGGGTATGACGCGATCGTCAGCGAGGTTGAAGATGCGGATGATGCCGGTTTTACCCGAACGACCATAGTTACGGCCGATACGCCTGTCCCCAATACCAAAACGATCGTTGTTCAGGTTGCCTGGAATGATCGGACGGGCACCAAAGCGCATCAGATCGCCTTCCGGACGATCATTGCAAAATGAAGGGGGACGCCATGAAGTACGGACGATTGCATCAGTCGGGGTTTACGCTGATCGAGATGCTCATTGCGATGGCGATGGGCATGATCGTGATCGGTGCGGCCATCGGCGTATTCAACAACAGTCAGAGTTCCTACAATATCCAGGAAGACATTGCCGCCACGCAGCAGGATTTAAGGGTCGCAAAATCGTTTATCGAAAGGGATGTCCGGATGGCCGGGGCCGGATTTACCGACTATCCCCGCCTATCGGATATCGCGCCGGCGACATTTTTGGGATTGGATTTCGGCAACGGCACCGGCCCGGGCGGAAGCGATATGCTGACGGTCCGATATGCCGTTCCGATTTCCGATCCGTGCGGTGTTCCTCCCGCCGGGGAAGTATCCTGTTCTGAATTGCCGAATATGACCTTAAGGGACGACAATACCGGATCTACCGGACCTTTTCCCATTACCGCCTTCGAGTTGAGCGTCAATGAGACCTTAACCTCGACAGATCCCAATTTCAATCTCTGGTCCGCCTCCTGTTACTGCAGAGGCGCGCAGCAAAACGGAACATCCGGGATGCCGATCATGGCGGTTGTCATCGATCCCAACAGTCTTCGGGCGGACAAGATTGCCGTTACTTCCGTTGATCCGAGTACCGGCACGTTCAGCTCAACGCCATTGAACAGCAGTTCAGCGGAGACATATCCGGCGGGCAGCACGATCAGATTCTTCATGGACAGCCCCATCGAGCAGGTGGAGTATTATCTGCAAGACGGCGTCCTGATGCGTAGGAAGTCCACCGATATCGTCAACGGCGGTACTGTGAATACCGATCCCGTGGCCGAGCACATCGAGGATCTGCAGTTTGCCTTCGGTCTCGATACCGACGACGACAATGTGGTGGATCAATGGATCGACGGCGCCGGCGGCGTCGGTTTAACCGCCGATGATCTCACGGATGCCAATAAAGCGCTTGTCCGTGCCGTTCGTATCAATGTTCTGGGACGTACGGCCCAACCCCGCCGGGAACTTGCGAAAAACAGCCGTCCCGCCCTGGAAGACCACGCCGCCGCGGATACCGAAGACTTTTACCGGCGCAGGCTTTCTCAAGTTACCGTCGAGTTTCGGAACATGGGTCTTCAATCCCCGGTCTCCGGCGGCGGTTCTTAGATGATGGTACAGGGCATCACGTACCATGAGCGCGAAAAGGGATCGGATAGGTGGCGCAAAAAATATCTCCGTCTGACCACGCTGAAAACGTTTACAAGGCGTCACACGGGATTTGAACCTTCAGGAGGGAGTGTATGAAAGAATACCGGTTTGAAGCTTTACGAATGGCACGTGCGGAAGAAGGCTCCGCTCTCGTGATCACCATGCTGCTGCTGCTGGTGCTGACCATCATCGGTGTGGCGGCCACCAATACATCGATCATCGAGATCCTCACCGCCAATGCGAACAAAAGAAAGCAGGCGGCCTTCTATGCGGCCGAAGCGGGCATTCAGCACGGCAAGAAGGTGCTGGCAAAGATGGTCGATGACCAGAACACCAATCCGAATGGAAATGCCGGCAAAACCGTCCAGAGCTGGTCGTTTCTTTTTGACGCCGCCAGCACCCTGAGCGATGTCGCCGGTCCGGTTCATCCGGGAGAAAAATATCTTCTGAACGATGTGGCCTTTGGCGATCATCATTATACGGTGACGGTCTTCGACAATCCATCGTCCACCGACGGCATAGTTTTCCTCCGGTCGATCGTCAACGGTCCGGGCACCGGTTTCGGCGGCGTCGAGGTGAGCCTGCAGGCTCAGTATCCGCCGGTGAATCCGGCCAAGCCCGTCAACAATTACAACGCTCAGCAGAATTTCGGGCCTGAAAAGACAAGCAAGGGCGACGATATCGATGATATCGGGGCGGGAGATCTTGCGCAGACGCAGATGAATCAGGGGGTCTGAATCTACAAAAAGACGAGACGACGTATAATTACACAGCAGGAAAACAAAACGCAGTGATGGAGAAAACCGCATGAAACTGAAAAAGATGAAACCATTTCCGAGGATATTGTTCTCGGTGTTGATTGTCGCTGTTGTATGTCTGGGATTTCCCGGTCAGATCATGGCGGATGATGACACAGTGATCGCCGGATGCGCGCCTCCGCTCGATTCACCGGATTACAGCAAAGGCTTTGTCAAAGACGATTTCGACATCTCGGGCATTACACTGAATAAAGATGACGATCTGGCGCTCGACACCCAGAGCAGACAGCTCGATCCCAGCAATATCGAAATTCCCATTGAACAGGAGGTTTCCGTCACCTTTTTATATGAGGGCGCGGGATTCACCCACAGCCGTTTCGGCTGGATGTACGAGACGGATGTCGATGCCAACGGCCGTCCGCTGGAAAACAGGATCCGGTGGATCTACGAGCATATCAATGACAACAACAACAACGGCGCTCTGGACTCCTCAGAGACGGATGTGAACGGTGATGGCGCCATCGACGCCAAGGACAACAAGAAGTTTCTGGTGGATGCAACCGGTGACCCGATTGTGTTCACACCGGGCTCCAAACTGGTGTTCGTGCTCGATTCACGATTGATGTATGGCACGGCGGATTCTAATTGTAAAAATACCTGGTGCGGCGGATTGTTTTATACCAAGCAGGCGTGGAACGAAAACCTCGGAAAATGTATCACAGCCAATCGCAACGGCATCAGCCGGATCGTGAATTTGTATGAGAATGGATCGGAAGGAAGCACCACCTGCTATGATTATTTTTCGGACTGTAACGCTGCGGGTGCGAACTGTCACCAGCAGGGCTGGATGGATCAAACCGCCATCAACCGTCTGAGAGCCCTTTATGGATATGAGTTCCGCGCCCCTCGGACGGGAGACCCCGCCGGGTTCAACAAAGTCGAGCTCAACATGAACAGAAACCAGAAGGCCATTCATGCCATCCTGGGCGCGCCCAGCAACACGCCCAATGCCTGGATTCTGGGGTTTGACGACACCAAGCTCGACGGCACCTCGACCAATGACGTCGACTTCAACGATCTCGTCTTTCTCATCGAGCGTAAAACGGGCGGGGTGGCGCAGGTAAAGCAGGCCCAAGCGATGAGTCCGTCTCATGACGACGCCTTCTATACTCAGCTGTCATTCGAGGTCACCGACGCCATGGTGTGCCCCGGCAGCACCTCGATCGATTATTATTATTCCGTCAACTACAAAAAGAATGCCGACGGAGAATATGAACTGGATAAAGACGGCAAGAAAATTCCCATTTGGTACAAAATCGGTGCCGAAGACAGTCGGTGGCAGACTGTTTACAGTTTTACCGATGCCGACGGCAAGCCGAAGCTGACCGATGGTGCCCCGAATCTCAGCACGACCACCAACCTGAGCGATACCTGGAAGGCAGGATATCCCGTCTATACCTATCGCAGAGCCGAGATCGATCTGGTGGCCAAGAACAACATCGGCAGGGATCTGATATGGAAAGCGGAGCTGAGAAGCGAAAACGAGGCGTGCGCGCCGGTGGTGATGGACGTCAAAATCAAAGGAACGGTCGCGCGGCACGCATTTTTTTCCCGGTCGTCACCGATCATTCAGACGAATATCCTCTATTCCGGGAGCTACGAAACGCCCGATCCCTTTGATTCGCACTGGATGAGCGATCCCGAGCTGAGAGGGCACCTGAAGGCCGTCGAGATTTACAATCCGGCCACCCTCGCGTCCACCGGCGGTACAGACGACGAGGGAAACGCCATCAACAATATAAAATGGGATGCGGGCGAGGTATTGAAAGAGAGAAATCTTACAAATGATGGCCGTACGATCTATTTTCCCAACATGACGGCTACCGCCCGGACGCTCGTTGTCACGGACGGCGTGGATGGGGCGAACAAAACTTTTGCCGGAACTTTCGATAATCCTCCGATTCTGGATGGCACGCTTGTCATCGTCGCACAAACCATCGATGAAAACGGGATCATTCGGCAGGAGATGCTGAAGGATGTGTATACCAATGATGTTCTGGACACCGAAACCGCCGGCGCCGGTGGAACCATTAACCGGTTCACCGGCGATTACGAGATTCATTTCAGCCATCCGCCCAAGGAGGGTACCAAGATTGCCGTCGGTTATTCCACGTATGACACGACGGCGGGAAGTCTCGAGGTGTTGAGCACCGGCAATGAACAAGCGGACCCAACGCTGCTGAACACGACCGACACCGGCATCGACAGAACGAATCTGATCAACTGGATCCTCGGATTCGAGAATGACGGCAGTGAACGCACCTGGCCGCTGGGCCCCATCGATCATTCCGCCGCCGCGGTCATGGTGCCGCCCGGCACCCCGGCATGGTTCTATTCGGAAGCGGTGCCGACCGAGCTGAAGGACAAGTACCGAAAAGTGAAGGAGTGTGATCCGTTCGATCATGACTGCGACCCCGATGCGACCGATATCAACGCACAGACGTTTACGGGACAAAACAAGGATAGAGACGTGGTGGTCTTTGTCGGATCCTTGGACGGCATGCTTCACGCCTTTGACGGCGGGAAATTCAGCTGGGAGGACAATCCTTCCACCACGCATAAGGAACAGCGGGGACACTTCGTCTGGAATAACGGCGATCCCGCGCAGGTTCAATACGGCACGGGAGAAGAGCTCTGGGCGTATATCCCCGGCAATCTGATGCCCAAGATGAAAAACAACTACTCCGGGGAAGACGCGAGCAAGGCCCTGGTGGATGCGTCTCCCGCCATATGCGACGTATACACCAACAACGCATGGCGCACCGTGTTGATCTTTGCCCAGGGCGGCGGCGGCCATATGATCACCTGCCTTGACGTGACCGAACCTCTCATGCCGAAGCTCCTCTGGGAATATGGCGATCCCGGTCTCTTCCGGAGCCAGTCGTCTCCGGCCATCGGCATGGTCAAGGATTCCGGCGGCGGCGCAAAGTGGGTTTCGTTCTGGGTGTCGGGATACACCGACCCTGACGCCCATCCGAGCGTCTATATGGTGGATGTCGCCACCGGGCAGCTGGTGAACGGTGTTAAAATCAGCCTGGATGCCGCGGGTTCGGCCGGCACCGGCGGCGTCGGCAGCGGGCAGCCCGCTATCGTCGACACCGACGATGACGGCTTTATCGACCGCTTTTATGTCGGGACCGATAAGGGTTATATGTACCGGGTCGACCTGTCCAATCTCTCCAGTCCGGCGGACACGGTCATCAACGGCAGTGAACGGAATGCAAAGGCCGGGATTTACGGCTCCCCCGCGGTCATCGTCACTGAAGACGGCGTCAAGATCTTCTTCGGTACCGGCGGAGATGCCGGCGCGGATAAAGACTTCCAGTATACATTCTTCGCCTATCTCGATGCCGAGGATGGCGTGAGTCTCGATTGGTCTTACGCGCTGGCAGGCCAGGAACGGGTGTATACCTCGGCTTTCGCCGCGGCCGGCCAGATCTATTTCGGCACGACGACCGCGACGTCGGAAGACCCCTGCGCCGCCGGCGGCGATAATCAAGGAAACCTGTACAGCTTTAAAATGAAACTGGATTCTCCGGACGAAACACCGGCGCCGCTGGCGAAAATTCCCCTGCCGTCAGGCAGCGGGCGGATCAGCCCCATCGTCGACGACCAGCATGTATATATCAAAACCACGCACGGCTTGCTTCAGTCCTACGGTGGAGATCAATACAACAATACTCCCGCAGGCATTCCCATGGAAACGGTCGGAGCAAGGACTCTGCTCCGGTCATGGCGTGAAATCTATTGTCCGAAGGGCGACTGCATGACGCCGTAAGGATGAGCGGGCCGCAGGATGGAAGCGGCCCACCTGATATCGAGATCGAGAAAAAGAGCCTGGACCCTGTCCGGGCTCTTTCCGTCTGCAGCGGCCCCTGGTGATGCTGAACAGCTTGGAATGATGGATGTTGCGCTTTTCCCAGGTCCAACAGCAGGCAAAGGCGGCGGAACAATCAGAGCAGAAAGACCAGAAGAAACAGCGGAAGAGGGCGTGAGGGACGGCCGGTTAATCCGATATGAGGGGGAGGATGCCGTGAGAGGGAAGGGCGGCAGATGTTTACGCGCCCGGAGATCTCTCTCCGGGCTTCTGTTGCGATGTTTGGAGGAGGAAAGGAAATCATCGGCCCAAACGCAAGACCAATTCTACGGAAAAGCGACCGTGAGGCCCGCTTTCAGGCTTTTCAGGGAGCTCGTGATAAGACACGTTGCGGCGGTGGGGCGGGTCAGAAGGACGAGAGCCTTTCCGACCGGGACGGGCACGATGATCTCCTCCGATGACGCCTCGCCCGCCATCTTTGGGGGCTTCACCCGGTCGACTTCGAAAATTTCGTATTCCTGACCCGGCTGGACACCATCTTCCGCACCCTTGTCGATGAAGGCGATATCGTGCTCGCCCATGATCGAGGTGTGCTCTTCGGAGGTGATGATCCTGGCTGAAAGGCCGGCGACGCTGCCGGTGAGGGGAATGCGGGCGGAGGGTTCGTACAGGGCCATGAGCTGGTCGCCCGTACTGATGTCCCGATAGGACTGGATGATCTTTCCCATGACATAGGTGTCCGTCTTCTGGAGAATTTCCACGGTGCCGGTAATCAGATGCTGAATACCGATAGGCGCATGTTCTTCCCGGTCATACAGAGGGGCCGATGTCCTGAATACGGTATAACGGTCGCCGGCGGCAAGCGGATGTCCGGCGGTTTCCTGGATGTAGACGATATCGTCCATGCTGATCATCTGTTTGTCGCCGCGGTCTTTAAAAATGGTGCCGAAGGAGGGTTCGGGCAATTTCTGGATGAAACCGACGCGGTTGATGGGAGGATAATGAAAATACCGAAGTGCTGCGATCATCGGCGGTACCGGGACAGCTGCAGCGGCGGACGCCGGCGATTCCGGGACGTCTCGCCGGCCGTACAGCCGGAGCCGCTGTCCGGGAAAGATCAGATGGGGATTCAAGATGGGGATGTCGCTGTTGACCGACCATATTTCCGGCCAGTACCAGGGAGAATGGAGAAACAAATTTGAAATATCCCATAACGTGTCTCCTTTCTGAACGATATAATAGGTGCCGGTCTGATCCTGAACCATGTTTTTGCCGTCCGTCCCCGAGATTGCCGGAGACGCGAACGACCAAACAAGCAAGAGTATCAGGGTCGTTTTGATCTTCCACATTTTTTTCATCCATTGGCTCCTTGATTTTTTATGGGGTGCATAGATATATTTAACCTTATAACAGTTATTATAAAAGGCTTATACGTCTTTGCGGATGTTTGTCAAGAAACCATTTTACTTTTTTTATAAATATGGAGAAAGAGAGGTGATAAACGAAAAAAGCCCCTGGTCCGGGATGGACACAGGGGCTGATATCAGCGACCAGCGGGGGAGGGGACGATTACATCATGCCGCCCATGCCGCCCATGCCGCCCATGCCGCCGCCGGGCATACCGGCGGGCATGTCGCTCTTTTCTTCGGGCTTGTCGGCCACCATCGCTTCGGTGGTCAGCATCAGGGAGGCGACACTGCCGGCATTCTGAAGGGCGAAGCGGGTAACCTTGGTCGGGTCGATGACGCCGGCCTCGATCAGATCTTCATAGGTATCGGTTGCCGCATTGAAGCCCATGGCGCCTTCGCTGTTCTTGACCTTGTCGATCACCACGGAGCCTTCGAAGCCTGCGTTATTGGCGATCTGGCGCAGCGGCTCTTCGATGGCGCGCATGACGACCTTGACGCCGAGCTTCTCGTCGGCCTTGACATCCAGATTCTTGAGTGCGTTCAGGCAGCGAACCAGAGCGACGCCGCCGCCGGGAACGATGCCCTCCTCAACCGCGGCCCGGGTGGCGTTCAGGGCATCCTCGACGCGCGCCTTCTTCTCTTTCATCTCGGTCTCGGTCGCGGCGCCGACATTGATCACGGCCACGCCGCCGATCAGTTTGGCCAGACGCTCCTGGAGTTTTTCACGATCGTAGTCGGAGGTGGTCTCCTCGATCTGGGCGCGGATCTGTTTGACCCGGCCTTCGAGGGCCGCGCGGGCGCCGGCGCCGTCGACGATGGTGGTGTTGTCTTTGTCGATGCTGATGCGTTTGGCTTTTCCGAGATCGTTGACGGTGATGTTTTCGAGTTTTACACCGATATCCTCGGATACGACCTGGCCGCCGGTCAGAATGGCGATATCCTCGAGCATCGCTTTTCTGCGGTCACCGAAGCCCGGCGCCTTGACGGCCGCCACCTGCAGGGTGCCTCTCAGTTTGTTGACCACGAGGGTGGCCAAAGCTTCCCCGTCGACGTCTTCTGCGATGATCACGAGCGGACGACCCATCTTGGCGACCTGCTCGAGCACCGGCAGAAGGTCTTTCATGTTGCTGATCTTCTTTTCATTGATCAGGATGAAGGGCTCTTCGAGGGAAACGACCATCTTTTCGGAGTCGGTGACAAAGTAGGGGGAAAGATAGCCGCGGTCGAACTGCATGCCTTCCACCACGTCGAGGGTGGTTTCCATGCTCTTGGCCTCTTCCACGGTAATGACGCCTTCCTTGCCGACCTTGTTCATGGCCTCGGCGATGATGTTGCCGATGGTCTCGTCGTTGTTTGCGGAGATGGTGCCGACCTGGGCGATTTCACGTTGATCCTTGGTCGGTTTGCTCATGTTGTGAAGCTCTTTGACCGCGGCTTCAATGGCCTTGTCGATGCCGCGTTTGAGGGACATGGGATTGTTGCCGGCGGCGACAAGCTTTTGTCCTTCCTCATAGATGGCCCGGGCCAGAACCGTTGCGGTGGTCGTACCGTCGCCTGCCATATCACTGGTTTTGCTGGCGACTTCCTTGACCATCTGGGCGCCCATGTTCTCGAACTTGTTCTCCAGCTCGATTTCCTTGGCGACGGTCACGCCGTCTTTGGTCACCGTGGGCGATCCCCAGGACTTGTCGATGACGACATTTCTGCCCTTGGGTCCAAGCGTGACCACAACTGCGTCGGCAAGCGTTTTAACCCCTTTGAGCATGGCTTCCCGGGCTTTCATATCATATTTAATCTCTTTGGCCATCTTTCAACTACCTCCATATATTGTTTTGAAAATTGAATGATCGTATGAATCGGTGCCGTTATTTCCGTAGCTTATTCGATGATGCCAAGAACATCATCTTCGCGCATGATCAGGTATTCCTCGCCGTCGACCTTGACCTCGGTACCGGAATATTTTCCAAACAGCACCCGGTCGCCGACCTTGACCTCGAGAGCGATTCTCTTGCCGTCTTCGTCAACCTTGCCGTTGCCGACGGCGACGATTTTTCCCTCGGCGGGTTTTTCCTTGGCAGTGTCGGGAATGATAATTCCGCCCTTGGTCTTGTTTTCCTCTTCAACGCGCTGAACCAGAATTCGATCCTGCAGGGGTTTCAACTTCATCTTGCTTTCTCCTTTTGAGTTGTGATGATGGGTTTAATATTTAGTAATAATAATAAATAATTATAAAAATCAGGTGAGAGCCGGATCCGCTTTCCTCAATTTTCACGAAAACAATAATCACCCATTTTTTTTTGTAAAGAAGTTATCGGTATATTTTTTTTGAAAATTTTTTGGGCAATATCAGCCGACCGATGCAGTCGTTCCTCTTCCCTCGTATGGCTTTATCCTGCAAGGGAAAACCAATCGGTTGCGGGGTCAGGAGGATGTTTCCGATGAGGGTGGCTTGGCGTCGGTCGACGTGGACGATGCGGCTTCGGTGTTACCGGGCTTGGGAGATTCCGTCGTATTGTCGGACTTCGTTTTCCTGGCATAATCCGTTACGTACCATCCCGAGCCCTTAAGATGGAAGGTACTGTGGGAAATGAGTTTGTGAAGTTGACCCGAACAGCGCTCACATGTGGTCAAGGGCGATTCGGAAATATTTTGCAGAACCTCCGCCGTCCTTCCACATTGTTCACACTTGTACTCGTAAATCGGCATGTCGATCGTTCCTCCTCGTCTTGAAAATTCAAACCTAAATGCGTTGAAGCGCGTTTCGAAAAATCCCTGAAAACGCCTGCTTGAGCGGAAGCATGCCAAATATAGGGCATGTTTGAAGGTTGTCAAGAATAAGGATTTTTTTTTCACGTGCCGGCAGAAGCCGGGATTATCGGAGCATATCCACCGGTTCACAGTTTTTACACCACTGCCGATAGAAGTTGAACACCTCCGTTTTCCCTGAAATCTGCAACGGCGCCAGAATTTCACGGGTGCGCCGGTGGACGCGGATCTCTTCGGCCATCTTTTCATCATCCGACGCATCGAAGCTCTGGAGGAATTTGCAGAAGCGGACGATATGGATCAGTTCGTGGGTCACGATGTAAAGACAGAAAGGGAAGAGCTGAAGCACGGGATACCGTTCAATCGTCTGGAGGATGGCATGATCCTGAAGACAGATCTTATAGAAATCGTACGCGGCCGATCCCAGGGACGTATCCTCCCGTTTCGCTTCATATCGAATGACCTGCGCAAACGGGCCGTGCACGATTTCATCGTCATGAAGCTCCGCGAGCGTCTTGATATCGTACTTTAGGCGTTGCCATTGCGAGGCGGACATCTTATAATGATTACTGACGAGATCTTCGGCGGTGCAAACGATGTCGTTGACGAGACGCAGCTCTTCACGATTGAACATGATAAGATCGATTCGGTTTCCTGATGTGGTTGTTGAAGGTTTGTCCGTCATGTAGGCGAGGCTTTCCAATTATATGATAAAGTTGTAGACATCCGGCATGGATAAATGATAACAAAAAACGTTTAGCATAAAAAAATAACAGCATAGGGGGTGATGGGTTGGGAAGTGTTATCAAGAAGCGTAGAAAGAAAATGCGAAAACATAAGCATAGAAAATTATTAGCCCGTACGCGACATCAGCGAAGAAAAGGGAAATAGTCTTTGGCTTGTCGGTAATAATGGAAAAAGCACCCCGGGAATTCAAGGTGCTTTTTCCATTTCTGTTGTCGTCATGGCCGGAAAGTCCGTTGGACCGCGGCGGCTGAGGTGAAAGTCCATCGACCGGACGATAGCCGTTCAGAACGCGGCGCTCAGGGCTGCGCCTTTTCGTTATATCTCTTGAGATACTGGAAGAAGTCTGAATCCGTCGACATGACAAGCGAGCTGTTGTGGTCGAGGGCATTGCCGTAAACCTCGAGGGTTTTGACAAACGAATAAAAATCCGGATCGATGCCGAAGGCATCCGCATACAGCTTTGTGGCCTCGGCATCCGCCGACCCCTTGATCGTCTGCGCGGTTTTATAAGCCTCGGAGGTGATCCGCTTCAGCTCGCGCTCTTTTTGCCCCCGAATCTTCTGCGCCTCGCCCTTGCCTTCGGAGCGGATCTTTTCGGCGATCTGTTTGCGTTCGGCGATCATGCGGTTGTAAACGGAGTTTCTGACCGTATCCACATAATCGATCCGCTTGATCTGAACATCGACCAGCTCGATCCCGAACTTGTCGACCTTGGGTTGCGCCTGCTTCAGAATGCCCTGGGTCAGCTTCCGCCGGCCGACGTTGATTTTCACCGGTTTCCGTTGCCTGTCTTCGTCTCCTTCCTGATTCTGCCAGCCCAGATCCAGAACGGACAAGGGGCGGTTGCTCGTCCGCACGGCCTCGATCAGACGGTGGGAGGTAATGGCGTTTCTGACGGCCGGATCGATAATATCGTTGAGCCGACCATTGGCATTGAAGACATCGGTGACGGTCTGAAGAAATTTAATGGGGTCGACGATCTTCCACCGGGCAAATGAATCGACCCAGATATAGGTTTTTTCCTTGGTGGGGATCTGCCCCGGATCACCGTCCCACTGCAGCAGGATTTTGGGAAAGAAATTGGCCTGATCGATAAACGGCACCTTGAAATTGAGCCCGGGGGTCGTCTTTGCCTCGCCGATGATCTTCCCGAACCTGGTAATGACGACCTGCTCGCTCTCATCGATGACGTAAGCCGATGCAAAAAGAACCACCGCAACCACCAGAACCAACGCAATAATCAGATTTCTGTATTTCATTGTACCCCACCATCCTGTTTTCCGAGATTGAGCAGAGGAAGCAGATTTTTCTGCTCGGCATCCACGATGTACTTGTGCGCAAGTTTCGGATAAAGCTCGTTTAACGTCTCGAGATAGAGCCGCCGCCGGGTCACATCCTTGGCCTTGGCATATTCGGCATAAAGCGCCGTAAACCTGGAAGCGTCGCCCTTCGCGCGGTTGACCCGGTCAAGGGCGTATCCTTCAGCCGCCCGGATCGTTCGATCCGCCTCGCCCCTGGCCGCCGGAATGGCCTTGTTGTAGTCTTCCTTGGCCTGGTAGATCAACTGCTCCTTTTCCTGGGTCGCCTGGTTGACCTCGTTGAGCGAGGGCTGCACCGGCTCGGGAACGTCGGTTTTTTTCATTTCGACGGTGACGATCTGGATGCCGGTGTCGGCCTGGTCCAGTTCCCGTTGAAGCGTTTCCTGGGCGGAGAGCGCAATCTCGTCCCGATTGCTGATGATGTCGTCGATGCTGCGATCGCCGACCACGAGCCGCATCGACGCCTCGGAAAGATCCCGCAGCAGTTGCTGCACATCGCGGACCTTGAAAAGGTAGTTGTAAGGATCCTTGATGCGATACTGAACGATCCAGGGGACGACGGCAACATTGAGGTCGCCGGTCAGCATCAGGGTGACGTTGTTGGAGCCGCTCCCGAAACGTGACACGCCCCCCTCGGACGATCCCGCCCCGAATTCCTCGGTTTTGACAAGTCTTACATTGACCTTGCGCACGGTTTCGATGCCCAGCGGCAGTTTGAACTGGAGACCCGGTTGGGTCGTGCGGACATAGCGGCCGAACCGTTGCACCACGCCGACCTCGCTTGGTTTTACCGTGTAGAACATCGTCGCGCCCAGAAGGATGACCAGGACGATGATGATAATGACCGGCCCGCCCGGAATTTTGATATTATTGAATTTTTTCAGAAGATCATCCATCTTCGGAGGGACGTCGCTTCGTCGCTGCTGTTGTTCCTTGAGTTTTTCCCAGTCCCAGCTCATCTATTGATTTATCCTTCGAATGTGTTGAGGTTTTTAGAAAACAACAATATCGATCGCGGTATAACGGCTCAGGACAGCGGCAAATATTTCTACACTCCCCCGCCGGCTTCCGGTTGAGTGACGCCTGCATCCATGGGTGTACATCACCCTATCAACCGGAAAAGACAGCGCCCAAAATGAATTGACCAGGTGAGGCGGATGGAGCAGGCCAAAAGACAGGCAGGATGAGAAAATAATTTTTGCCACTATGCTTAAGTACCATTAATAATGGTAAGTAAGAAGGCCTTGCAAGTCAAGGAAAAACGGCCGGGCGTCGAAGAAGTCCGCATGTTCCCGACCGTTCAAATCAGAAACCGGCCGGCCTCCGCTGGAGACATCCCTTCCCGCCGGATGATTTCCGTTTCATCCGGCCGCACGATCTTGATCTCTACCGGAGTGTGGGGCGCCGCCTTGCTGTAGCCGGCGCAGATCGATACCGCCGTAAGCGTGTGCCGGCGGGATGCCCCCCCGGGAATCAACCCGACGGGGCCGGGGATCGTTTGGGTGGTGATCAGCGTATCGCGGCCGC
>AMWB02063818.1_pt1 | contig 20896 bp, 25 predicted proteins | sample 200311 | NCBI WGS metagenome assembly AMWB02 (sample SAMN02737377, study PRJNA173069) | bioreactor metagenome | biome: anode biofilm in microbial fuel cells | place: USA: California | collected 2010-12-16 | reverse complement strand
CAAAGATACCAAGCATTAGGAAACGGATGGACAGTAGATATAATCGCACACTTTTTGAAGGAGTCAGTATGACCAACAAAACACAAACGACGGAATACCAACGCCCCGGAACCGTTCTTTGCGACGATGCCGCGCCTATTTCTCAAGAGGCATGGGACGGACTTAAAATTGGAACAAAGCTTGTCGATCCAAAAGAAAACTTTTTCTCAAGCGTCCATAGGTTCTTAGAAAAGGTCCAAGACGGGCAAATCTTCAACGCTTTTTTCAATGGAGGAAGCAATGAAAAACAAGGCCATGAAAGAAATCGACAAGGCTCTTCAAAAGGCCTTTCGTGAAGAAGCGCGGCGCACGGGTTGTCGGGCATATATCGAGCGTTGCGAGCGCGTGGAAAGAATCATGAAAAAGGAGGCGCGCCTTGGAGCCCCAAGACCTTGAAGAGCTTGACGCCTGGCTCCTGGCGCACGAGTGGCGCGGCCTAAATGGCTGAAGTGTCCAACGACAACGCGCCCATTTCAGCCGTAGAGGCTTGCTGGCGCTATCGTGAGACGATGGGCGTCTTTGCCCTCGTCCTCTATGAAAGGGCCTTCCTTGAGCATTTTTCCGGGCGCCCCGTTGATCCTGCCGAGGCCAAGAAACTTTACGAGGAAGCCATATCGAAAAGTTTCCTTCTTGACGTTGCCTAAATTGTAGCGTACATTAAGACAACGAAAGGAAATCCCATGGACGAAGAAACTCTCCCCGTAGAACAAAACGCCAATCTTCCCGCGCTCACGACAGAGCAAAACATGATCGCCGTGATTGCAAAACTTGCCAGCGATCCTGCGACAAACATCGATAAAATCGAGCGCCTTCTTGAGGTCCAAATTAAAATGATGGACCGGCAAGCGAAGATGGACTTCGATCAAGCTCTCGCGCGCGTTCAATCCAAGATGCCGCGAATCGAGCAGAACGGATTTATCAGGAACAGGGCCGGAGAAATCACATCGCGCTATATGAAATACGAGGACATTGATTATGTGATTCGGCCTCTTCTTCAAGAAGAAGACCTGTCCCTTATCCACACGCGCGACGACAAAGACGGAAAGATGATCGTCACGACAATTCTCAAGCACAGAAGCGGCCATCAGGAAAGCGTTTCTATGCCTCTTCCCTACGACAAAGAGAACGCTTTAAAAAGCGCCGTTCAGGCAGCAGTGAGCACGTTTTCATACGGAAAGCGCGTGAACGTATGCAGTCTTTTGAACATCGTGGCCGAGGGCGAGGACAACGACGGGCAGCAAGCGCATATCCCGATCGACAAAGGACAAGTCGATCTGATTCGCGCGTCGCTTAAGCGCGTCGGCGCAACCGAGGAAAGCTTTCTGTCTTATATGGGCGTCTCCAAGATCGAGGACATAAAAATGCGCGACTATGGGAAGGCTTCGATTGCTTTGCGGTCGATCCCCGGAGCCGCTGCGAAGAAGGAAGGCGAGTAATGAAACATTTTAACGTCGATCAAAACTCGGAAGACTGGTACGCGCTGCGCGCTGGCGTCGCCACGGCATCCCAATTCGACAAGATCATCACGCCGAAGACTGGCAAGCTTTCGTCACAGGCCGAGGATTATGCGAATCACCTAATCGCAGAGCTTCTTCTTGGCAGGCCCATCGACCGCAACTTCAGCGTTTACGCGATGGAGTGGGGCCACGCTTACGAAGCCGATGCGATTGAGCTTTACCAGTTCAAGACCGGGCTGCACGTTGAAAAGGGCGGCTTCTTCACGAACGATCAAATGACGCTTGGCGCTTCGCCGGACGCTCGGATCTTCGATGGCGGCAAACTTGTCGGCCTTGCGGAAATCAAATGCCCGGAAAATCCCGCAAAGCACGTCGAGTTTTTGCTTATGCAGGAAATGAATCCTAAGTATATTCCACAGGTCCAGGGACAGCTTTTCGTTTCCGGGCTGGAATGGGTTGACTGGTTTTCGTTTTACCCGGACATGCCGCCCGCTCTCGTCAGGACGCACCGCGATCCCGAGTTTCAAACAAAGCTCTATGATGCGCTTACAGGCTTCGAGCATATCGTCGAGGAGAAAATCGCGCGGCTGATTCAGCTTGGATGCATCGACAAAGCGCCAGTGAAAGCCGAGCTTGTCGGAACGTCAGCCGAGGGCGATCCCGGCGAATATCTTTTTGCAGGATGAAATGACCGACGACGCAACGCATCTGAAAATATGCCTCGAATATCTCTTGAACTGCGTCGAGGCGTTGGCCGAGAACGTCGAGCGTTTGGACAAGCGCCTACGCTTCATCGAGAAGATTGTTGTAAGGGAACAAAATGGAAATCGTGAAGGGCCTTCCGCCTAACTATGAAAGGATCGTTGCCGTCCTTCCGGCCGCACGCCGCAGCACGGTCATCTTCTCCTACGGCGATAGGCTGTTTGTTCCCTCGGGCAAAGGGCCGAACAAGCACCTTCTCGTCCATGAAGCGGTCCACGGGCTGCGCCAAAAGGAGCTTGGAATAGAGTTTTGGTGGGAAAAATATCTCGAAAGCGAGACTTTCCGGTTTTTCGAGGAGCTTCAGGCCCACCGTGCCGAATACCTTTCCATGGTCAGGGAGGGGATGAACCGAAACCAGCGCCGGGGCGCGCTCAAATCCATTGCCGAGCGCCTCGCCTCGCCGCTTTATGGTAGTCAAAGAAGCTGGAAAACCTGCGCAAAAGCGATCTCGAAAGGAATTAGCGTATGAAACGAATCCTCGTGCCAGCCGATCTCGTCGCCGTTTGCTTTGAGAAGGGCAAGAATGCCGAGCTTTCTTATGGCAAAAGAAGCCAAGACAGGCTTTTTTCAAAGGGAAACATTCCTTTGGTTTTAAGGATCGACGAGCACGTTATCGGGTACCTTGCCGAAGCCGCGCTTTGCCTGTTCCTTTCCGTGGATCCAAGGAAAGCCTTGACATGGAACACGACGCGCCCGGACGTCGGTTACGATCTCGAAGTCGAGGGGACGACAATCGACGTAAAAGCATCGGCCAATCCGTCGGCGCAACGACTTATGCTTCCCGTTGAAAAAAATACAAATCTCGACGACATGGCCGACGTTTTCGTGTTCGCCCGCGTCCGGTACGAAAGGATTAGCACGATCCCGCAGCTTGTCCAGCTTGTCGGATGGACGACGCGCAAAGAGTTTGCGGCCAAGCACTCAGTTGCCAATGGGGTCGGCGGCATTGTGGACGGCACACGGTATATGCACGAAAAGCAGCTTTACATGATGGCTGATTTATGCAATCATTTACACAACAAAGAGGAAACGGCGTGAAGAACGAACACAGAAAAATCAATCCCGCTGAAGCCGGGCTCACAAATGCAGAGCTTAAATGCTTTCTCATTATTGAGTCGCGTCAAAAGGACGGGAAGGTTACGAAAACGGGCGACATCACAAAAGCTTTGAAAAAGCACAGGTCGCACATTTATCGGACCGTCCTTCGTCTGCGGGATAAGGGCCTCATCGAAACCTATGGCGGCGAAACAAGCAATGGCCATTTTTTCAGACTCAAACAGTGAAAGGAAAGAAGATGCGCGGGAAGATCAAGTTTTATAAAAAGGACAAGGGCTTCGGTTTCATCACGCCGGACGACGGAAGCCCGGACGTTTTCTTCCACATATCCGCCGTGGACGGAACAGAAGAGGACATTAGGCAAGACGCCAAGGTAAACTTTGACATCGCGGCCGGGAAAAACGGGCGCCCCAAGGCGATCAACGTCATCTTTTGAAATTGGCGGTTAACCTTTAGAGTGATGGAGTGAAAGAATGCCGTATTATCTCGTTACCTCGCCGACCGAAAAACGCCTTGTCGAGGCGCGCAACGGCGTGCAAGCCGTGCATCATGTCGTCAACAAGACAATCAAGGCCGAAGTCCTTACTTCCCCCGAGCTTGTCAATCTCATGGAAGGCGGGATGAAGGTCGAAAAAGCTTCCCCTGAAACCAAGGGGGAATAAAGCCCGAAAGGGTCCGGCGGTCTTGGACGGGCGCACGATACGTCCCCCGAGCGTAAGAGAAGAGCCTACCGCCGCGTTTAACTCGAACAACGAAAGGGTAGAAAATGACGAAGTTTTATAGGGTTTCAAATCAGGACGGCACGCCTTACATCCTGATCAATGAAGAAAACGGCGTTCTTTCGCAGTTCACACACTCGGGGGATGAAGGAACAATGTCGGTCGAAAAGCTCCCGAACCTTGACCAGAAAGCGTACAGCGATCCGCTGGTCGAAATCACTGAAGCCGAGTTTCAGGAAATCGCTGGAAAGTGGAAAACGCAAGATGGTGAAAATCTCGAACAGCAAGGCAACCAGAACGCGCCAGTTGATACGGTATGCGTTGAACCTGCGCCGGCTGCACAAGGAGAGCCAGAATGCGCCATCGGATTCCGAGAAATAAAGTTTCACGTTTGTGAAATAAAATTACAAAGACCGGCCCTAAAGCCGGTCTTTTTTTAACCTTTGTTAAAGTTTCCGTTGTCCATGCCCTCGCTCTGCGGTTTGTCCTTGTCGCCCGGAAACTCGGCGAACGTGCTCGGGATCATATCGTAAAGCTCGGAAAGGTTCTTGACCTGCGCGCTGTGCGTGATTCGGTAGTTGACGAGGCTCACGATCAGGGCCGTCACCATGGCAATGATTTGCAATTTCAGGTCCGCGCAATCCTGCATGCCTTTCGATTCAAGGAAATTGTCAACAGTCTTAACGACGCAAAAGCCGTGCGAGCCAAGGAATCCGGTCATCGCGTCGAACACGCCGAACCCGGAAAGGTAAGAGACAGCGGCGCCCGCCACAAATCCGGCAAATGTTCCTTGCGCGTTTCCCTTGACGGGCTTCGATGGATCAATCGGGAGGTTTTGCATCGTTTTCGTTCCTTCTGCTTTTCCATAAAAGGCGCTGGAAGAAAGACCAGATTTTGTCCGTGTCCATCTTCCAGCGAAAAAAGATCATTGCGCTTCCTTAAGCTTGGCAAGCGCAAGCTCAAGAACGGCACGGATGACGTTTTCTCCAGCCTCGATCCCCTTTGCTTTCGCGTCTTCCGCAATCTTCTTGACGGCGGCCTCGCGCTTTTCGGCGTTGGTCATATTCGTGCCAGCCATCGTCGTCACGGCGTTCAAGGCGATGGCAAGAAGAAGATCACCGCCAGACTTGGCGAGGAGTTTTCCGAACGGCTCAAGAAATTCAAGGACGTTCGATCCGAACGCCTTCAGCCAGGCCCACATTTTTTCCCAGAACCCCATTTGATCCCCCTTTGGTTACGACGCGATCCGGCGCGTCTTTGATTAAAATCTCAATCTTTTCCTTAGCCTCTGTAGCACGTTTTAGCTTTTGGAGCAAAGGCAGGAGCGCTGCGGCGCTCCGGCTGATCCAATCGCTATCCTCGCTCGGTCGAGCTTTGCCGACGAGAATGCACCCTTCGGTATCGCGCGACGTGTTTCCTGAATGAATTCTGATGCCCTCAAATCCGCGCACGCCGCCGATCAACGGAAGAACCCTTTGAAAATGCTCTGAATATGTCAGACTTACGGTGTAGCGCCCGGCAGGTATCGCGGTCTTTCCGTATTCCTTGACGTCTCTCACAACGTCTTCGAGTGTCACGCATTCCCAAACGCCGTCGATGTAAAGGTCGCCGTGCGTGCATGAATGCGTCGAGCGATGACGCTGCAAGAGAAGATTCATTGCCCCCCGATGTAACGCAAAACAACGATCACTGTGGAAAGAACGGACAAAACAAAAACGCCGCCGACAGCCTTGTTGACGCTGCCCTTAAGCGCGCCTATTGAGCGCGAAATATCCGGCAACTGCGCAAGCCTGTCGTCGATGTTTTTATAGCGTTCGTTGGCCACGGCCTCGTGAACTTCAAGGCGCGTTGAAGTTTTCGAGGCAAGATCGAAAGCTTTTGTCGCAACCTCCATTGCGTCGGTCATGGTTTCTCCTAGTAATAGGCCCGAATCTGATATTGGAAGTTTGCGAATGGCGGTGCGACTCCCGCGCCTGTTGATGGATTGTAAAGGAAAAGATAACCATATGTTCCAACAACAGTCTTAACTTGAGAGGATGTGACATCGTAAATAACAACACCCCTAGTTGAGTTATAGGTGACTGGTGTTGCGGAGTCGGCCGGAAACTCTTGATCGGCTGTAAAGCCATATCCGCTTGATATGCATTTCAACCAAAGCTGTATGATTTTAGGTTGACCTGCAAATCCGTGATTGAAGGCAGAAGCCGCGCCCGCTGTCATGGCGGTCCAAGAGCTTTTTGATTCCGTAAGTCCGCCGACGGAAGCGATCAAAGCGTCAATATAGGCTTTCACGGATTGCTGTGAGGGTGCATCAGTAGCGCTGTCAGATGCCATATCGTCTTCATCGATAAGATCAGCAAGAGATGCCGATCCGAGGCCAAGGTTTCCGCGCGCAGTTGCCGCATCCGTCAAATCGGAAAGATTGTTTGATCCAAGCATATCGCCCGTTCCGGCCCCCGTCGGACCCGTCGCGCCAGTTTCACCTTTTGGACCACTTAATCCGATTGTCCAGTCCGCATACGTGCCGGATCCCGTTACTTGAGAAACGGTGAAAACAAGCTCGCCCGTCGAGGAATCATAGGACGTGATTTGTGCATCCATGAAGTTTGTCGAGGGCGCAGCGTCCGAGGAAACGACAATATATTGACCTGATACGAAAGCCTTTCCAGTGCTCGCCGTAAGAGTAAGCGAGCCTGTGGCCATCGTCCTTGAAGTCGTTGAAGTTGCAGTGAGCGCGGCGGCATAGTTTTGCGCTTGCGTTGCGCTGGCTGCCGCCGCCGTGGCATAAGTTTGCGCGGTTTCAATATCTTCAAGGGCAACCCCGGCCTTGATCGCTCCGGTTGTCCCGTCATAAACAAGCGCGTATCCGTCCGTTGGCGCTTCAAGCGTTGTGTCTGTTGCTTCGGCGCCTTCGGTGTATTTTATCGATCGATCAACGTCTTCTTTAAGTTGCTGGATTTGAAGCGCAAGGATATTGAGCGCGGTTTCAATCGAGGATTCTTTGCTACGAACGAGATCGTTAAATTCCGTCGCTTGCGTGTAAGGCATTTCCCGGCGAACGAGGATCGATCCCACAGCATCGGCAGGGGGCGTTGTGAACGTCACATTTCCGCCCGCGCCGCCCGCGTTCACTGTGATCGTAAAGCCCGAGGTTAATTCAGTAAAAACGTCGTCAAGGACCGAATAGACCTTGACGTGATCCGTGTTGAAGGCAAAGAAGGTGAAGTTGAAAACGTCCGTCGTGCCATCGGCATCGGCGATATTCGACGAGTTTGTTTGTGTGACGCCGCCCATTTACTTGCCCTCCCCTTGGTTATCCTTATACCACTTATTGCCGGAAATGGCAGCCTCCAAAAGCTGACCACCGATTTCCGACAAAGCTTCGACTTTTTCCTGTGATGTCATGTCGGGATCTTCCCAGACTTTATTGGCGCGCTTTCCATAGTCCTGTATTCTATCATGAAAGCTTTTCATAGGCGCGTAAGCGCGCAAAGCGTCAAAGTTTTGTTCTCTATAGTTTTGTTTTTCCAATCCTTTTTTAGAATTAAACGTGTTGTGAATCTGGCTGATCTCGGCCCAGGTTTCAAAGAAATTGGCGACGCTGTTCGTCCCATAGCCCGTAGGTTCACGAACGGAAAAGGCTTTGAGGATTGGCGTATCGGAAGGCGTGACGGGACGCTCTGGCACGGTTTCCCCGTTCCATTGCTTTGCGGCCTTTAAAATCTTGTCTCCTGCGTCGGTGATGTATGTTGCCGACCCTGCCAGTTGGCCGCGTAAAGTATTGTCAACCAAAGCAGGGCTAACACCAAGGCGCTGGCCCAAAAACTTGGCCGTTTCCGATGTGAACTTGTTCGAGCGTTCTTCCGGTGCAAGGTCTTCCATCCATTGCGGATATATGTCGCGGCCCGTAAAAAAGTTGTAATTCGTAAGGTCTTCGACGGCAACCTTCACGAGCGGCGGAAACAACGAAGCGGCATCATAGACCGGGCTGATCGTTCCCGCAACGCCTGTCGCAAACTCTGTCCAAAAATTCCTGATTTCCGGCTTGTCGCCCTCATAGCCCCACGTCATAAAACGCTCGGGCACAGACCCGAAAAGGTACCCAAAGGCGAATGGCTTCGGAACGCGCCGCCACTGGCCGTTTTCCTTGAATATCCAGAACATATCCTTTTGCCATTGCGGGATTTCAAGATATTCGCGGCGCTCGTCTTCCGGTGCGCCGTAAAGATAATATCCCGTTAAAAGAACGCTCGGGACCGTTACGGTTGCGATTCCCCAAAGCATCGTTGCCTTCGGGTTTTCCTTGAACGTGCGCAAAAGCTTGTCCGTCGCCTGTACTCCGGCGTTGAAAAACGGAACATACTGATTGATGTTGCGCGCCACGGAACCGCCGCGCGCAAAGTCGAGCGTGGCTTCGCGGGAAGCAAGCGCAGCTTCTATTCCCTTCATATTCGCGTCGCGCGCGCTGCTGAAGGCTCCGATGCGCGTTGCCTGTTCAAGGCTCATGGAAATGTCTTCAAAGATATTCAGCGGGTTTTTTGCATAGCGCATGAAGCGCCCGTCCGGCCGCATAAGCTCGCGGAAGGCTTTTTCCATGCCCTTGTCGTCAAGCTCCATGTAGGAATTGAACATGCCGCCATTCGCTTGCCAGTCCTGATATAACTCTGTTTTTCCAATAATCGCGGCAAGTCCCTTGATCGTGTCGATCGGCGTCGGGCGCGTTGGGGATTGCAGGAATGATGTGCTTTGATCGCGTATGACGTTACGGATCCAAAACTCGGGGATCAGAGTCGCACCGGCGCGCAAAATCTGTGCCGAGGCACGGAAGGGCGACATAATCAGCCGGAAAGTACCATTCATTTGAACGGGCGAAAGATTCCGCATGGCCTCAAGAAGGGGTTCCGAAACTTTATAAAACTTCTTTTCGCCGTTGATGAAAGCCGTGATCGTGCCTTGGGGAGGAAAATCAAGCGGACCCCAGACGTCCTTTTCAAGCGTTTCCGTCCCGCGCTCGACCGACGGCTTGATGTCCTTGAGAAAAGAAAGCTTTGGATTCTCGTCAATGATTTGCTCGAAAGCCGTTTTGGCATTCGGCGCGATCTTGTTCAACAGGTCCGGCGCGTTGACGTAAGCATCATAAAGATTTGCGATAATCTCTTCGTCGGAAGTCACATAATTTTTATATTTCTCCGGGTTTGTTTCAAGAACGCGATCCTCGAAGATGATTTTTTCCCCGTCCTCCGTCATCACGGTATCGCCGGAAAGGCGTTGCTTTCCAAGCTCCTGAAGCTCCGCCTTTATTTTTTTGTCGGCCAAAAGCCTTTTGCCAATTCCAAGCTCGCTGTCGAGCATGTGCCCGACTTCATGTGCAAGCGTGCCTTCCGTCGTTCCAATGCGCACGCGCACAAGCTTTTCCATGGGGCTGTACGATCCGTTGACATAGCCGGATTTCTTTACCCTTATCGAGGCTTCGCGCGAAATCTCATTTCCAAACGTCTTTATAGCGGCTTCAAGCTTGCGGCGAAGGCCCGCGTCAAAAGAAACCTGCATCTTTGCCGTGCCACGCTTCACGACAATCGGCGGCGTCGGCTGGATATATTCCGGCAAAATGTCCGACAAGGCGGCGATTCCGGTTGCGACACGGTTACGATAAGCAACGTCCAAGATGCGCGCTGTGTTGCGCATAATGCTTTGCGTTGGCGTTTTGATGTCCTTTTCAGACCCATGAATGCTTTTAATGATCTTCTTTGCATTGGCGTCTGTGAAAACGCCGTGTGAAGAGACGGCGCCTAAAAACCCTTCTTCTTCCATGATGCGCTGAAAAGGGATGTAGTTTTTATTTGCGCCCGTGATCTGGTTATATTTTTCTTCCGAGATCACGCCGCTATCGACAAGGTTATGCAGGACGCGGCCCTGATAATCGTAAAGCTCCTTAGCGTATTCAGAAAACCAGGGAAACGCGCTGCCGTATTTTTGCGTGAGACGTGCCATTGCACCTATGGAATCAGCCTTTTGCTGTTCCGTAACCTTCACATCCTCGCGAGGGATCAGGTCTTCGATGGTGCGTCGAGCGATCAGATAATCGTTGAAGTCTTTTTCGCGCGCGTCACGGCTTCCTTCAACATGCATAATCGAAGCGTCGAAGTCGTCAAGGATTTGCTTGAACCCTTTTCCGGTCTTCTCAAACTGCCCCGTCTCCGGGTTCATGCGCGTCGTGCCGTATTTAAGATTGTGCTCGATCTGTCCGACAATCCCGGCGTATGTGCGCGAGAGAAAATAAGGGTTTTCTCCGGGCGTGATCTTCGCGCCCTTTTCCTGCGCAAACTTCGTCACGTCCTCGATAGGCTGAAGCGTGTTGACGAAATCTCGATATGCTTTTGAAAAACCGCTTTCCGAATTAATCAGTTGCGGCGGTTCAATCTTTTGTGCGGCCTTGGCTTGGGACTGCGAAACAGGATCAACGCCGGGCGCTTGAGCCATGTCAAAGTAAATCGGCTGTTCCGCAGCCTGTGGCGCAAAGTTCTGGAGGACAAAATCCTCCTTTTCCTGCGCGGACATGTTCGAGACGGTTTCTTGAGCGGCCGCCCTGTCGCCGCCCATGCGCTCGGCCATGATGTTCGTTGCGATGTCCGTTGCCGCATGCACGCCCCCCATGATTCCGATGATCCCGGCCTCGACAAGAAGCTGGTCTTTCCCCGGCGTAATGGCGTTAAGGAAATCGTCCATCGAATAGTCCTTGTCCGTCGCCATATCAAGCGAGGATTTCATGATGTCCCCGACGCGCTCTTCCCCAAGCTCTTCGATCATGCCGTTCCAGCCCATGGCGCTAAAAGTGCGCGTCACCATGGCGTTAGGCTGGATTGCCTTATAGGCTTGATACAGGGCCAGCTTGAGGCCCTCTGGAAGCTTCTGGACGCCCGAGAGGACCGGGCCTTTCAAAAGCCTACCGGCGGCCCCTTCAACGGGCTTTACGAGGTATTTGCCGATTGTGGCCCCGGACATTTCGCTTGCGATGTCGGCCGTATTGTAGCCGAAAGCCTTAAGGGCGCTCATAGAAGGGGTTTCCTTGCTTTGTTTAAGCAAAACCTCTCCTTTATCCGTTACGGCCATGTAATCATTAAGGCGGCGCTCGGCATAGCCTGGAATATAGTTTTGCGGCGCGACCTCGCGACCTGTGACAATATCCGCCGCCGTGCCCGCCGCCGTCTTGGCGCCGGCAAGCAAGGACGTGCGCGCGACGACGTTTGCGGTTTTTCCTGCGACCTTCTGGGCGACCTTGCGCGCTACGCCCTCCTCTATGGCACGCGTTGCGATTTTCGCGGCGCCCTCTTCGGCGGCTTTCCCGACGCCGCCCGAAAGAGCGAATTCGATCATAAAAGCAGGAACTTGGCTGCCATAATACGAAATGTTACCACCTACGGACAGGCCGCGCACATTCATTTCAACGGTGCGGTCAATAAACTCATTCATGGATTTTTGTTCGTCGTCCGTCAGGTCTTCGCCGCGCTCCATCTTTCCGGCCGTGTTATAAAGTTTAACCAATTCAACGGCTTGCGGGACCATACCGCCGGGGACGACCTCTTCCCATTGTAAGAAGTTCGGCGCCTCAAGAAAGCCAATGGGGCCTTTCGCGCGCATGTCGTCAAGCTGCGCGGGCGAGAATCGCGCCGAGGCAAGTTGCATCATGCTGTCCTTGTGCGCGCTGGCTGCTTCCTGCGTGTCTGCCGGCGCTTGGGAGAGCAAAAGAGGATTTAGGGCCGTATCGTTTCTTTCGGCCACGGACGGCGCCGCGATGCCTTCAGACGCGAAGATGTCGCGCCCGGCCTCAATTCCTTCCTGCGCGAAAAGATCAGCCATTTGAAGCCCTCTTGGCTTTCAGCCTTTCAATGACCTGTTTCGGCGTGATCTGGTATTTTTTCGCAGTTTCTTCAACATCCTTGAGAGCATAGCCGCTTTGTTCAGCAAAGGCTTTGTCTTCATCGTTAAGAAATCCCTGATTCGCGTTGTCGAGCATGCCGAGCGCAGAAGCCCGGCGCTGCGCCTGGATCCCATCGATGATCTTTCGAGCAAAGCTTTTGTAAAGGGCTTTTTCTGTCTTGCGGTCCGTCTGTCCGGTCTTCTTGATTTCCTGATCGACGGCATAGAAAAGCTCGCGCGTGGCCTTTCCGCGAAGCTCGGGCGGCAAGGCTTGCTCGATCATCTTATTCGCTTCGCCGAAAGAAAATGCCATATTATTCGTCGCGTCGGCCTGTTTCGATGCTGTGAGCGTGCGAAGCTGGTTTTCAAGTTTCTCCCCGTCTTCGCGCGAGAGCGTTCCGTCGGCGCGCATGGACATGATGTTGCGCTTGATGTTTTGCACGCCGCGCAAATAATCGGCTTCATTCATGTCGGCGATCGTGTTCAAATCGTACATTTGCGTGACAACATCGGCCATCTGGTCCGAGTTTGTAACGGCGCTCAAAGCCTTTTTGCTTTCCATGTAGCGCCGCGCGTCGGCCGCGAAATCCTGCTTGATCTGTCCCGTAAGTTCCATCTTGTTGATGTTAAGCATTTTTTGATCGTAAGAAAGATCGTCCTTTTCAAGACTGTCGAGGATGTCGTTCTGATTTTTGAGTTGCGTCAGTTCGTCGGCCTTTTGCGAATCCGCAAACTCTTTCTCGCGCTGCGCCTTCTTGCGCGCGATGGCCGTATCAAGCTGATTCCTTACGTTGCTGATCAGGCCGGGATCGACGATGCCGGACGATTGCAAATAATCGCTTGCTCCGTCCGAAAGGTCTTGGACGTATTGCGTGAGCGTGTCCATGCGGCGCTGCCAGCCCTGCGCGGCGGGGCCGTATTTCTCGGGGTTCTTTGCGATCAAATCGTTGTATTTTTGCTTGCGAAGATCGATCAGCGTGAAGGGGTTTTCGTTCGATGCTTCGATCATGCGCCATGTGTCTTTGTCGTTTCCGTGATTGACGAGCGCATCGAACGCCACAGCCTGAAAGGCAGGATCGTATTTGTCGAGTCGCTTGTCCCAGTATTTCCGGCTGTAAATATCGCGGGCCTCTTCGGGCGTCAGGTTCTTGACGTCCACGCCCGGATTATGGACCGAGTTGATCCCATATTTTGCATAGCCGCCGCCGTCCTTCACATATCGTCCGCCGCCCTCCATGCCGGGGTCATTCATCACGAATTCGATCAGGCGGTCCTTTCCGCCGTCGCCATATTCCAAAATGCGCTTGAGGCTCTCGGGATCCTGTTGAAGCTTCTGATCGAAGAAGGACCGATTTGCATCGTCAATGCCTTTATTGGCGAGTTTGACTTGATCGGGAAAGCTTAAAATCTTCGCGCCGATCGTGTTCGTGTAATCCCTGATTTTGTTTTGCTGCGCCACAAGGTCTTTGAATGTCGGATTGCCCATCGCAAAATTGGCATTCATGCCCTCAATGGATTGCTCCACGCCGACGAAGGTATTTTTCACGCGCGTATCGGTTTCCCAATCCTTGTTTTTGGCAAGGACGCTATTGCGCATATTGTCCGTGATTTTGCGGAAAGCGTCGAGATTGACGTTCTGCCCTTTCGTCTCTCCCTCGATCTGTCCGGCGCGCTGGATAAACCAGTCGTCGGCCTCTTTCGCAAAGCCGGAAGGGTTGGCTTGACGTTCCGAGCGCCAGCCGTCCATTTTCTCGATAATCTCGCGCTCGAAGGCGTTGGCTTTTTCCTGCGCGGCAAGGCTGCCCTCGGCGTCTTTCTGCTTCAAAAGTAGATCGACTTGCTGATCGGCGACCTCGCCCTGGCGCTCAATGCGTGCGGCCTCTCGCGCGCCGGGAATATACGCAGATTCCACATTCGACTGGTTTGACCTGTCGAGCATGATCCTTTGCGTGTATGTCGGTATCCGCGCCATCTTTCCCCCTACATGAAAAGCTCGATGCCCTTTTTAACACCGCTCAAAGACTGTTGAACCGTCCCGAAAATGTCGCCGCTATCGACCGTTTTCGCCTTTTTGATCAGCGCATCGGCCTGATATTTCGCGTTTGTGTTGATGTTCTGCGCGTTCTTTTCGGCCTCGGACATTGTTTGACTCGTGACGAGAAGCGGCGAGCCTTCGAGCGTAACGCCTGATTTCAGATAGGCGGCCATTTGCGTCGAGCGAAGGCGCCGGGCATCCTTTTTGACCTGTTGCGCCCGGTAGGCCGCATCCTCGCGCATAAGGCGCGCTTCGTCCCGCGCCGCCTTGAGCGCATCATCGGCGGCGCGCTGTTGCGTTATGAAACCAGCGATTGGCGCGGCAACCGAAGAAAACGCCGAGATGGCGCTACTTATCGAATTGAGGTTTTCAAGTCCCATTGCCCGCCTCCAAAGTTTTTGCCATGCGCAAAAATGTTCGTCCCCTATCGTCGTAAAGCTTCATTTCTCCTTCGTCCACAAAGCCGAGAAGGCGGCACCAGCGGATATGATCGAGCGCATCGACCATATTCGATGTTTCAATCCTGTGCAGCCCCATGCAACGCATCATCATTTCAAGCTGCTTTTTAAGCTCGCGTAAAAGCTCGGTGATGCACTCGTCGGCATAAATCGAGACAAGCGTTGCGCACCGCCCGGTGTGCTTTGTCACCTCAAGGATTCCGCCAAACATGACGATGCGGCCCTCGTGAATGCAAGTAAACGTCTGCCCATAATCAAACACGGGAATAATGTCCTCGGCGGTCAGTTTCCCATAGCGTTCGAGATCGTCTGGCCTTTGTTCAAAAAGGTCCATGTGTTTTTTGTGGAATGGGACAACTTTGATCATCGTTCATCGACCTCTATAAGCGGTTGGAGATATTGGATATTCGAAGGCGTCGGCGTATCGTGCAGCCAATAAAGATTTTTCTCAAGAGCCCTTTCGTCGGGAATCTCGACTTTCATCACGCCGTCAAACAGGCGTGGCGGGCGCCCTGCGATTTCATCGTCAAGCAAATAGGGAGGATGCTCCATGTTGTAAAGGCTTGTTCCGAACTTCGTCCCGAGAGATGCGCGAAGCCTTACGCCGATGTTTGTTATGCTTTTTTCCTTGGTCTGCCCGCGCCCGATTTCGTCGCCGCCCGTGATGTCTTCCGTCTTTCCGATGCCCGTATAGCCAAGGCCGGCAATCACGTATCCGGCGTCATCGTCAAGGGACGCCGAGCCGTTTGAAACGATAACGCTTTCGATCACGCCGCCGTCGGCAAGGACTGCGATTTCTTCTCCCTCAAAATGCCAGAGCCCGGAAAGAGAGCGCGCCATATAATACCAGTCTCCGCCGGTAAACGATCCGTCTTCAAGATCGTATAAAACGGTCCCGCTTACCTCGGTTCCAGACGTATAGGTGTCGATTTCGACTTGCCCGCCGTTCGGGGTCTGAATGCGGCGTGAGTTTGTCGCCATGTCGGACGTGAAAAACGAGGCACTTGTCAAAAGCGTAACGCTTGATCCGTTTTCCCATGATCCTACTACCGTAAGATCAATACCCGTCGTTGCGTCGCGTCCGTCAAATATCAGGGCCGCATCGGCGTGTAAAAGCGTTTTCTGGACGTTCCAAAGCGCGGCTAGATAAGATGTTTCGTCCGTCTCTTTGTTGTCCTCGCCCGTGAAATAATCCTCGCGTTTCGGCGTTTCCTGATTCTTTGGAGCGTATTCGATAAATCGTTTTGTTCCTCCGTTGATCGTGCGCGCGACGCATTGCCAGCGCTCATCATCGGAATCGACAATAGGAAGCGTGACTGTGGCTTCAAACGATCCGTTCGTGTTGTGCGGGTGCCAAGCGACGACCTTTTGCGACGGATCGAACGTAAGTCCGACCATTTTGCCGTTCTTGAGAACGCCCCAAACGATGTTTGGCGTGCCTGTCGTATAGGAGAACTCCTTAACGCCCGATGCGCAAACGTCGTCGGCAAGCAAGGTTCTGTCCGGCGTCGTATATCCGTCGTGCAGCGCATCATACTCGAAAGAGCGGATTGTCGTTCCGTTGCGCTGCGCAAAGATGTTGTAATTATCAAGGTTGACGGGGCGCGCCGGGCTTGCGCCGTTGAAGGAAACGGGACGAATATCGAAGCTTGTCGGCGTGATTCCGGTATCGGACCCGCCCTTGACCATGAAGGCGCCGCCGGAAGTTCCTACCGACAAATAGCTTTCTGCCGCCGAGAGCCACAAGAGCTTGTTGACCTGTTCTCCGCGGATATTGAGAATAAGCGCATCCGCGTCTTCATCGCCAAGCGTGAAGTCATCGAGCGTCCCGTCAAATAGGATTTTTGAAAACCAAAGCCGCGTTGGGTGCGCGCTTGAGGCCCCATAAATGATGCGCCCTCCGATTTGCGTAACCAAGGACGGGTAAGAAAACGCCGTGAACTTATCGACGACGCCGCCCGATAAATAGGCCGTGTTGTCAAGGCTGTCATAGTCTTCAAGCTCAAACGTGTTTGTTGCGACATTGCGCGCAGTAAAGATTTTCTTATTCACTTCCGTCATGCCCGTGACGCCCGTGATTTTCACAATATCGCCGTTGCTGTATCCGTGTGAGGCCGATGTCACAACGGCAGGATCGGCCTTTGTTATGCCTGTGATCGTTTTCGGGCTTCCGGTAAGCGTTGTCCCGAAAGGATTGCCCACGATGTCGAACGTCGCAAGAGTCCAGCTTGTATGTGCCGAGCGCGTCAGTTTGCGCGGCGCATAATCGCCGTGAACGATATAAAGCGTGTTTTCGGCTTGCGTATAGTCGATTTCAAAAAGCTCTTCTTCCTGATAAGGGGAAGAGATTTCGTAAAGCTCGGCAACATAGCCGCCGGACGCATAGGCATCATAGGCCGTGCTGTCGATGTCGTTTGCGTCAACATCCGTTATTTCAAACGTGTTTGCGCCTGTGTTGACGTTGGCGACGATAAACTCGCGCCCGTTGACCTGGTGCATTCCGACAACGCCATAGATCGTTATGCGGTCCCCGTTTGAATATGTGTCGGCTCCGCTATAGGTGACGACGGCGGGGCTTGCGTTCGTGATGTCGGTTATCGCTTGGGCCGTCAACGTGACCTGCCCGTGATTGCGATAAAAGCGCATGTAATCCTCGGTCACTTCGATCACGTAAGTATCCGATGTCTCATAAATAAACGGTATAAGGCGCGCCACATTGTTGTCGCGCGTGTTCGCCACATAGATCGATCCGCCACGATATTGCGCCTCACCCTGTGGCGTGACGACATAATTGACGAGATAATCGACCGCCTGATCGTAAAAATCCATGTCGGCGCGGCCGCGAAGCTTGCGGCTGATCACGCCATAATTAAGTGCAGGGATTTCCGGGGTTGTGCGAAGGCCCATTATGTCACCACTCGGCCGGAATAATCAGATCCGGCAAAGGCATATCCTTCTTTCGCAGCCTTCCATTTCGAGCGCCGGATTTTGTTTGGCGGCGGCGATTCCTGTCCGTCAATGCCCATGGCGTCTGAAAGATAATTGATGACTTCGGCGCGCATTTCTTTTGCAAGCGTTCTGTTTCCAGAGATTTCATAAGCCGTGTTTGCAGCAAGCTCTCGCGCAAGAAGCTGCGTAAACATCGGGCTGAATTTCAAGATGTCTTCCTGATCGTAAATATAGACCAGATTGATCGGCGACGTCAGGTTGCAAAGCAAATAACCGTCTTCGATGACATAATCCTTTTCGGGATCGTTTTCGTCACCGAGCGTCGCAACGCGGATATAATCGGAAGGAAGAAGGTATCGCGCGCCGTATCCAAAATCCGGCGCCGTCGCATCCTCGGAAATCTGAATGCGCTTTTTGGCAAAGTTCCAGACGCATTGCGCGAGGGCAACGCGGCGGCTTTCGTCATACCAAAGAGAAGCCGCTTTTGCGAACTTGCTGCCTGTTTCCGGCGGATCGATGTTTGAAACGCGATTGGTTTTAAGAAGGGAAGCCGCGAGGTTTGCAACGCCTGTTTTCGTCGTAATGCGCGACATTTTCCCTCCTTTAAAAGGCGCGGGGCAACGACGTCACCCCGCGCTTTTATTGTCCTTCACGCTTAACCGGCAATGCCCATCAGGATGTAATGGACGTCGCCCGCCGCACTCCCGACGGTGTTGCCCGTCAAAACGATGTCATACCGTGCCTTGGCCGTATCCGGCGTGAGGCTCAAAAGCTCGGCAAGAGTCTTGAGCGCGCCAAGATTGGCAAGGTCAACATTTGACAAGCCATCGAGAACCTTCGACGCCGAAGCAAGCGTTTGGCCATCGACGAGGATATCCGCGTCAACTGCCGCACCTGTTACGGAATCGTAAAGGCCTATGTCATAGTCCGTGCCCCCCGTAATCTCGTCGCTTTCGATGTAGGCGCGAATCGGGCGGAACGATGAAGGAACGTCCTTTGCCAGAAGGTACGTTGACCCGTCATCGTCTGCGGCCGCAACCGCAGCATAACCCGCGATCACAACGAGATCGCAGGGTCCGCGACCCGGCTCAAGCTTCTCGCCGAGTCCGGGAGAAGACTTGTAGTTTGTGAGGTATGCTTGAACAGCCATTTTTTTGTCCTCTCTTCAAGAGTTACGAAACAAGAAGCCCAGATTACGGCGTATGCGTCGTCTGGTATTCCTGAATGCGGGCGCCTTCCGTGCGAACTGCGCCCATCATAAGCACCGCCTGAACCTGTTTCGCGCGGTTCAGGTCTGGCCTGATGTCCATGAACACTTGCGCGTCCTTGGCAAGGCCAACCTTGATCGCGTTGTCGGCCATGGCGATGCAGGACCGCACATTGCCGGCAGAAACGGACAGGATAGGATTGCTTACAGAACCGCCGAACGGGATCAGATCAAGGCCCGCCGCCATAACGAGGCGTCCCTTGTCCACGGCATACTGCCGCGAGAAATCGCCGCTCGTAAGCTCTGATTCCTGCATCAGGTCCGTATGCTCTTCGCCAGAAAACAGCAAGGAAACACGTTCGTCCATTTCTGTGCCGATTTCGTGGTCCATGAAGTTTTCCGTAATTGTGACCAGAGTTTCATAGGTCGAGCCTGAAGTCGCATCGACCGTTGCAACGCCGTCCGTCGCTGCCGTAACGGCTGTCGTCATGTCGCGGCCGGTGTAAACCGTCGCAAGAGCCGCTTCGACAACGAGGCGGTCAAACTGGCGGTACATGGCGCGCGCCACAGCGGCGGCATATTCGCGTTGCGGATCGATCAGGACGCCAACCTCGTCTTTTTCATCGAGGTAAATCGTGCAACGAAACTCACGCATACGAAGACGCCGGCGGCCGTGGACAAGATCCTGGCCCTGCGTTTTCTGATGGCGCGAGGTGATTTCGATTGCTTCGACGGCGCCGATGTCTTCGACGGTCATATCCTGTGTGCCCATCGGGACGACATTGCAGCGGTCCCGCGTGCGCGTTTTGGTCTGTTGCCCCTTCATGTGCACCATATCGGCGAACTGAATGGCAAGAGCCGTTGAGATTTGATCAGTCATTTTGAGCCCTCTTGGGTTGATTGGTTAACATGCAAGTTTCGCTGCGTTATCCGCCAACTTCGCTTACGCTGATGCGGGCGCGTACTTGCCTGTAACGGGGGCCAGCCGACACATTTTGCGTGCGTCAATCAGGCCTACTTGAGGGCTTCGGTTATCTGATGCGGGGATGATAGCCTTTTTTTTATTGTTTTTCAAGCAGACAAGAAAAGCCCCGGACACTCTCCAATGTCCGGGGCTCCGTGCTCGCCTTCTTGGTGTCTTCGCTTCCCATGGAAGCTTTACTTTACCTCTTTTTGGCCGCGTCCGTCAACGTACCAATAAGTGCATACGTATCATTGATTTTTTTCGTTACTTCCTTGTTGTCCTTGTGCATTGGGTCTCTTGCCGCATCAGAAGCCATAAGTTTCTGGGCTTCGGCGCGCAATTCTTCAATGCTTTTTCCTGATCCGGTTCCGCCGTCAAGCGCATCATCTTGAATCCCATAGGTTTCTTTCATGTGCTTGATGACGTGGCCGAGCGCCAAGGCAAACGCCGGACGGTCTTTGTCATTGATTCCGTTCTCAATTTGCTTGCGAAGCACCTCGTCAGGGATGGCCTTTTGCATAACGGCGCCGACCTGTTTGGCGACGGTGACGCGATCATCCCCGAAATCCTTCGTGAATGCCTCTGTGAGGGCCTTTGTCGTATTCGTGCCCTGCTCAAGCATTTCGGCAAACATCGCATTCCGCAGGGCATTGGCGGCCGCCTTGGGCACGTTATTGTCCTTCATGATCTTTGCCCACTTGGCCGAATGCTCTTCGTTGTAGGCTGATTCTGGGATGCTCTCCGGGCGGGAGAACTCATAGCCTTTCGCATCATCCGGCACGCCTAAGCTTTTGTAAAAGCCCGCTCTTTCCTCTGGCGTAGCCTTGTCGTCCGGCACGCCGATTTTGACTTTGCCCGCCAGTTTTTGGGCCTCAATCAATGACTTAGCCATTGACTGGACGGGGTTTTCTCCCTCAAGAAATTTGGCGATATTCCGATCCCCGGCGAGTTCTTCCCCGAGAAGGCCCTTAATGTCGAGCTTTCCGGCATCTCCGCCAGTCCCGCCTTCTCCTGTGCCTCCGGCGCCTCCGTCGGTCATCATCGAAATGTTCGCGCCATCGCCGCCGGGCGTGGCCGTGCTTGTTCCTGCGTCGTCTGCCATGTTTTTTCTCCCTACTGGTTATCTTCGGGCAATGTCCCCGAGGGTTGAATGAAACCGTACTCGACTTCCTGAAGTACGGCAATCGGAATGTGCTTCCGAATCTCAAGATAAATACTTAATTCCATCGCGTTATGGACGGTGAACTCCTGGTTTATTTTCCCATCAGGCCCGGCCGCGAGCGGCGGGCGTCCCCATCCGGCGCGCTTCGCAAGCCAAGAAAGCACGCGTTTT
>AMWB02081161.1_pt2 | contig 20921 bp, 17 predicted proteins | sample 200311 | NCBI WGS metagenome assembly AMWB02 (sample SAMN02737377, study PRJNA173069) | bioreactor metagenome | biome: anode biofilm in microbial fuel cells | place: USA: California | collected 2010-12-16 | reverse complement strand
CTGCGCGCCTTGACGGCACACGGGCGCGGGCTACAGTCGCGGACAAGGTGATGAAGTCAGGAGAGACGGCTGGACATGGCAACGGCCGTCCTTGTGTGCCGAACCGCACGCAAGCGAAGCGCGCAGGCCCGGATGTGGAAGCCGGGCCGGAGACGTCAGGGATGTGGAAGGCGGGCGAACGCCAGTCCCGTCAGGGATGAGCGAATAGCGAACCTGGAGCAGCTCGGTCCGCAGAGCGGAGACGCAAGGATGTATTTCGCTTATTATCTATTTGTATAAATTAGCTTCCATCAGTTCATTCTGTTGAAAGCTTAATAGCGCCCCTCTTGATCGGCTGACGCGACTCTCGTCTACAGACGTCAAAAGTTGGTGCACCTTGAACACTCAAGACCATACGGCACTCCAAGTTCTTCAGAGACAGTCCCGCATGGCTTAGGTACGCAAAAGGGATGAGTACATGGATGAGCTAGGGTTCGACTTCGAAGATGCCATCGCCTGGTTTTCACAAGATCAGGACCATCCCTATGTCCTAGTACGAATCAGCGCCCACCATGTCGGTGAGCTATCAGCCGCAATGGGTGTCCCACTGCGACGCTGCTATATCACGGATGCAGCACTCCAACAGGCGATGGCACAGCACAACCTACCGCCGGTTGATATCGTGCGTGCCATGCTCCCGGACGCCGGCGCTGTCATGTCTGGCGACTTTGGCGAGGTGCTGACGTACTTTTACCAGGCCGCTGCCGAGCTCCCTGCCAATGCCATCGGACTGAAGAAATGGCGACTGAAGCAGGACCGCACCAAACCCGCACCGAAATCAGATGTCGTCCACTTCGTTATGCCAAATCGTCCTCACGCCAGTGCTGAGGACTCCGTACTGTGCTCCGAAGTAAAGGCCAAAGCGACTGCTGGCAACTCAACACCGATTGCCGATGCGATCACGGATTGCAAAAAAGACAGAACTAGTCGCTTGGCAAGCACTTTAGTCTGGCTGCGCGAGCGGGCTATGACCACTGATCTAGGGGATGTGGACATACCTCTACTAAATCGCTTCATCGACGCGGTAGACAGCCCGCCTGCGGCAAAGCGTTTCCGTGCGGTGGCAGTTATCTGCAATGACCTTCTGGATAATGAACTTGCTTCAGCACCTGACAGCGCTGATCCGGAGTTCACTTTGGTTGTAATTGGCGTACCCGAACTGCGCACAACCTATACGGCGGTATACACCGCAGCCATCAATTCGGTAGTTTGATCATGCGTGCATCATTGCAAAACTGGATCAACAACGCCGACAATTTTAGACACCTGCGGCATTTCAATGTTGTGCAGTTGCCGGTCGATCTGGCTCATATAGGAAACCGCCTGGATGATTACTACATTTCGTTGGTGGGCGAGCTGTTCAATAACCTTCGCGGGCTAAACGTCCCAAGTACGGATTGGGCGCAGCTCGGCAATGCCTTTCTTCAGTTTTCGGTTGAAACCACTGATGCACAGCTAAGGGAGCGAGGGATATCGAAAGACGATGCCGCACTGTTTGCAGCGGCATCCTTTTACTTTGGCGATTTCCCAGCTTCAGCATGCTTGGCCATGCGGCAGTCCTCTCGACCTGCCGATCCTGCAACTCTGAGAGCAGCATGCTTTGACTTTCTGGCCCGGCCCGCAAACTTGCAGTCGGAATTGGTACGGACGCTGCAAAACGAGCTGAAGGACGGGGCAGTCGCTCAGATTGCAGTACGCGTTGAAGAGTCACAAGAGGCAGTCCGAACAGCGCTGGAAGATGGGCCAGAAGCTTGGATCGTGGCAACACTAATGAGTCGTCTTCTAGCACGCTTCAGCCAAACCAACCTCAGAGCAGTGCTCCCCTATGGAGCACATCCATTTTGGACGCCCTTGATTCGATCCCTTGTAGATCGCCAGCCTTCTACTTGGGAGTTTTTCCCGTCTCAGATTCAAGCGATCCAAGGCGGCCTTCTGGAAAATGCAGACAGCTACGCCATGCAGATGCCGACCGGAGCGGGAAAAACCACGCTGTGCGAAACGCTGCTCTTCTCCCATCTATCCGCGCGTCCTCAAGACGCTGCCATCTTGCTTGTACCATTCCGCTCCTTGGCTTCGGAACTGCGCGGAACCCTGGTTCGCCGACTCAACGCAATGGGATTACCAGCGCGATGTGCATATGGAGGCACCGTCCCTACTGGCGAAGAGATCCATGGCCTGGACCAGATTCGAGCCATTGTTGCAACACCTGAGTCGCTTTCGGGAATCCTCAGTGCCGATCCGACCTTTTCGCAGCGAATTTCGCTAGTGATCTGCGATGAAGGCCATTTGCTAGACAGCGGTGGCCGAGGCATTGGTTTGGAATTACTGTTGGCACGAATGAGATCCCGCCCAGAACTACCACCTCGGGTTGTCTTCGTATCAGCCATCGTACCCAACATCGAAGAAATCAACGCGTGGCTGGGCGGGAATGACAACACGGTTATCCGCAGTACCTACCGCCCCGCGACCGCCGAGTTCGCGGTGTTGCGACCAACGGGGAGCGGTGCCGGGACGTCTATTCACTTGGACATGCATCCACACGAGGTCGTGGAACGGAAATTCACCATAGAAAGACTCTTAAGTAGCGACAACTTTCGCTATGTAAATCCAGCCACAGGGCGCTCAAAAACCTATTCATTCACATCCATCAAAGCCCAAGCCGTGGCAACAGCCAGAAAAGTCATGCCTATGGGCATGACTGCGATTTTCGCCGCCAATAAACGTGGCGCCCAAGGGGCGGTTGGCCTCGCCGAAGAACTCGTGAAACAGTTGTCACTTCCTTTGACTCTTCCCACTCCGCTCGCCTTTGCTCGAAATGATAACCTGCAACGCAGTATCACCTATCTGGAAGGCGAATACGGAAACGCCTGGATTGGCTCCCAATCCGTACGTCATGGTGCGGTGCTCCATCATGGCGACATTCCTCAGGAAACGCGGGAGGTGCTGGAGAGTCTCATTCGCGAAGGGGATGTACGCTTGGTCATTTGCACCAGCACGTTAGCTGAGGGGGTCAATCTTCCGATTCGCAGTCTTGTCCTTTACTCGGTACAGCGTCGAAACATGAGCGGTCCCCCGGAGGCCATGCTCGCACGTGACATTAAGAACCTGGTTGGTCGCGCAGGACGGGCTGGAGCCAACACCAAGGGACTTGTGATTTGCGCCAACCCCGATCAATGGCATCTGGTGCAGCCAGTGGCGACTCAAGGTGCTGGCGAGCCGGTACGTGGCTCTCTACGCAGCCTTATCCAGCAATTGAGCTCCGCTCTCACACAGCAAGGACTAGCACTCAACAATGAAATACTGGAGGGAAATTCCCCCATTCACCCTGTAGTCGATGGTGTGGATTCCACCCTTATCGACTTGATTTCCGAAGAAGTGGGGGAAGAAGCATTTGTAGCGCACGCTCGGCAACTCGCCGAGCAAACTTTCGCCGCTCGGCAGCTTCCGCAAGGACAGGTTGATCTGTTGCGCAACGTTTTCGAACTGCGCGCTCGTCGGCTTATTGCTTTGCGCCAGACAGGGCAGCTCTCCTGGGTCCGTGATACAGGGGCCAAGGTTCGGCTTCTGGACTCAGTGGAACGGACCCTGCTGCCGGCACGTGAACGCTGGCAGGATTCGATTGACCCTTTGGACAATGAATTGCGCACAGCCATTCTTGAGTGGGCATGGACGCACAGCGAGCTTCAAAACGATATCGTGCAGACCTTCCGCCCGGCAGGGGGCGACCCGGAGTTAGTTAAAGATGCCTTCTTTGAACTCGTCCGGCGCTGGACGGCAGGCGTATCCTTTGTAGACTTGGCTCAGCAGTTGCAGCTGAGCATGGATGATCTGCTCGCTATCCATACTCGGGTGATTACGTTCACCCTCCAATCGCTCGTAGACCAAGGCCTTAGCCTGCTTACACGTCGTCTACAGGCCGACGGTATCGAGATTGCAGTTGGCGTCACGAATTTCGGTGAACAGCTCCGCTTTGGTGCCCCCAATCTAGCGGCACGTGTGCTAGCGTCGTCTGGCGTGCGACATCGAAAGGCCTATGTGGCGCTGGGCAACGCAATAACCCAGCAAGGCCCTGTTCTGAATGTCGCCACGATCAAGAGCCAAGCCCTAGAAGGGTTGCGCCAGCATGCACCCGGTTGGCAAGCACAACTAGGCGACCTGGTTTATGCCAACACCTTGAAGGACCTATCCTAAAAAGGGGCCGAAGCCCCAGTGTTCAGAGTAGTCCAAGCTCGGCAAATGAAGTTGTTTCCTTGCCGCCCACGACGATGTGATCCAGCATACGGACATCCACCAGTGACAGTGCGTCCCTGAGTCGTTTCGTCAGCGTTTTGTCGGCTGCGCTTGGCTCGGGATGCCCGCTCGGGTGGTTATGGGAAATGATGACTGCCGCCGCATTGAGCCGCAGCACCTCCTTGACCACCTCGCGCGGATACACCGATGCGCTGTCGATCGTGCCTCGGAAAAGCTCGCTGTATTCGATCAGCCGATGCTGCGAGTCCAGGAACAGCACCGCGAAGACTTCATGCTCGAAGCCAGCCAGCTTGGTGTACAGGTACTCCTTGACGACAGCCGATGAGGTGAAGGACATGCCCCTCTGCATTTTCTGGTCGATGACCTGGCGCGCGGCATCAAGAATCTGATCTACCGACGCTGGCAGGTAGCACCCCTGCGCGTCACGCACCAGCAGAGAGGAATCGAACGAGGAAAAGGACAGTTGCGTCATGATCGTGCTCCGGTTGCTCGGGCGGAATTGCCCGGAACCGGCGCCAGCACGGCGCAGCGCAAGCCGTCACAGGGTCAAGACGGCCACGGCCGCAAGCGTGCGAGCACGTGCAGCCCTTGACGGCGAGAACGCCGTGGTACGGTGAAGGGAACAGCAAGACCGCCCATCCCACTTCCACCGAAGGCACGGATAGGCAAGCGGAGCGCGCAGGCCCTCAAGGGCCGGAGGCGTCAGGGATCAAAGCCAGATGGCCGCGATTCGGCACGAAGCGCGGGGCGCAGCTCGCGAGCCCGACGGCGGAACGCCGGGACGCCCTGAATAGCTCCTTGAATATCCTTTGGAGGGAACCACAAGCGACATTTATAGTTGTGATCTGTCGGTCGGCTGTCGGGTTGTTGTCGTGTTGTCCTTGTTCCTGGCTCCCCATACTTCATACGTCCACTGAAAACATGGAGCCGCTCATGAACACTACAGAACATTCTCAACAAACCCGCCTGCTGACTCCGGCCGAACTGGCCGCTTGCATCAAACTATTTCGTGAGATGCGGCAATGGTCACAGGAACAACTGGCCGCCATTTCCGGCCTCAACGTGCGGACAGTCCAGCGAGTCGAGCAAGGCTTGTCGGCCAGCCTCGATACCCGCCGCGCCCTTGCCAGTGCGTTCGAGTTCGAGGACATCGACACTTTCAACAAGCCATTCACCATCCCATCCGAAGAAGAGTTCAAGGACGAGAAAGAGAAGTTCGACCGGGAACACGTCACCCTGACGGCCACACCGCTGACAACCGGCAAGCAGTTGGCCAAGTTGGCTGAGTCCTGCACGATGGACTTGTCAGAGCCAGCCTTCGAGCTGACCCGCGAAGCGGACGAGACCTTCGCTATGCTGGTGGATTACTTCCGCGAGTACCGGGATTGCGCCGATGTCTACAATGAAACGCAGAAGTTCGACGTGTACGATGAGATGCAATCCCACATCGACGCGCTCAAGGCGCTCGGCGTCTCGCTGCGCTACGCCACGCGCAAGGTGCAGGTAACGTGGGGGGCAGTGCCGGACAGCAAACCGATGCCCGCCACGGTGCTGTACGTGGTCGGGTTCCCACTGGGCAAGGAGCCAGAGCAATTTGCAACGCCAAAGTCTGCCGGTATCCGTTTGTAGCTCGGAAAGCGTCAGGGCTCATTCTCGCCAGTGCTGCGCTGTTCGATCTGCAACTGCGCTCGGCGAGTCGCCTGCTGCAACCGCTCCACTAACACTGCACGCGGCGGCAAGGTGGTCAGGTATTCAGCGACATGGATGCCAGACTTGTCCAGTTCCAGCAATTCGATCTGTTCGCGCTTCTTGCCAGTGCAGAGGATGATCCCCAGCGGCGAGGCTTCTTCCGGCTCCCGCTCATGCTTATCGAGCCAGCGCAGGTAAAGCTCCATCTGCCCCTTGTACGCAGCCTTGAACTCGCCGATCTTCAACTCCACTGCCACCAGCCGGCGCAGCTTGCGGTTGTAGAACAGCAGGTCGAGGTGGAAATCCTCATCGTCGATCTGGATGCGCTTCTGCCGGGCGACGAAGGAAAAGCCCGCTCCCAGCTCCAGCAGGAAGGATTCCATTTCCCGGATGATCGCTGCTTCCAGGTCGCCTTCCTGCCAAGTGTCCCGCAGACCGAGGAAGTCGAGTATGTACGGGTCGCGCATGACCAAGCTGGGTGACATGCGTTGCGCATCGCGCAGGGTCGCCAGTTCCTGCGCGATCGTTTCATCCGGCTTCTGGGACAGGACCGTGCGTTCGTACAGCATCGAGTTGATGCGCTCGCGCAGCGTGCGCACGCTCCAGCGTTCAGCGCCGGCCATCTGCGCGTAGTAGTCCCGCTGCATGGGCTCCTTGAGGGCCAGTAGCAGGACGAAATGCGACCAGCTCAATTGTCGCGACAGTGTCGCGACAATTGGCTCATCCGGGAAGGTGGCGGCGAACTTGACCATCCGGCGCAGGTTCTTCTCTCCGAACCCGCGCCCGTAGTCGCGGGCAAGCTGCTCGGCCAAGGTCGGCAGGATTTCCTCGCCGTACCCAGCCCGCTGGCCGGCCAGCACCTCCGTATGGATGCGCTGGCCGATACGCCAGAACAGCAGGGTCAGTTCCGCATTGACCGCCGAGGCGGCGCGTTGCCGCGACGCCTCTATCAATGCCCGGATGTCGCCCAGCAGTGCCGAAGGCGCTGAGGACGACGCAACGGATGTTTTGCGCTTGCTCATGTTGTGGCCTCCGCAGGCTTCCGGGCACCAGTGATGATCTGCCGCCGGTTTGCTACCAGCTCAGCCGCCTGGCGCACCGGGTCATCCTCGGTGTGGATGTAGCGCATAAACATGGTTACGGTCTTGTGCGCCGTCAGCACCATGCCAACCTTCACCGGAATGCCCGAGTTGGCGATGTCGGTGGCCGAGCGGTGGCGGATGCCATGCGTGCCGACGTGCGGCACGCCGGCCGCCTTGAGGGTGCGACTCCAGCCGTTGTAATACTCGCCGGTGGTTAGGTGCTCTCCCGGATGACGCGGAGACGGCAGCACGTAGGGGTTGCCTTCCTGCCGGGGAGCCGTCGAGAGCAACCGGTAGGCTTCCTCGCTCATTGGCTTGGACATGCCGCCAGTTTTGCTGTCCGGCCAGACCACCCGCCGGTTTTCCAAGTCGATCCACTCCCATTCGAGCAGCACGATTTCGGAGCGACGGGCCGCGAACTCGAATTGCAGGCGGATCGCCAGCGGGATGACATAGGGGACAAGACCCTCGGCCTCGATCTGCTCAAGGTGCTTGAACAGCTTGGCCATCTCGTCGTCGGTGATGAGACGGGTTGTCTTGCCGCCGGTGTACAACGGGATATGCCGGCACGGGTTGGAGCCGTCCGGGCGATAGCCCCAAACTTCGGCCAGGTTGAACATCTTGCGCAGGACGGCCAGCGCCTTGTTCGCCTCGCCCGGCTTGTAGTCCAGCTTCTTCATCATCGCCGCCACGTCGGGGCGCTTCACGTCCTGCACCTTCATGCGGCCCAGGATCGGAATGATGTTGCGGTCGATGTTGCCCTGGTAGCCTTTCTGCGTGCTGGGCTTGTTGCGGTGCTTGGAGTAGTCCTCCATGAACTTCGCGCACAGTTCCTTGACCGTCGGCGCCTTGCGCGCCTCGGTCTTGGCGGCGCCGGGATCGCCGCCCCGGCGAACCTCGGCCAGCCAGTTCTGCGCCAGCGAGCGGGCCTGCTCGACGGTCAGTTCTCCATACAGGCCCAAGGCGGGCTTGCGACGCTCGCCGGCGTTCGTCCGGTACTGGAGCATGAAGACCTTGCGACCGGCCGGCGTGATCTTGCACAGGAAGCCGGGAACAAGTGTGTCACGCAGCTCAATGGGCTGCGCCTGGGGTTGTGCCGCATCGACTGCGGACTTGGTGAGTTTGATCTTGGCCATAGCTGACTCCTTGGGAAGACCCGATTCCAGGAGCCTGTTGGGAGCCAAGCGGTCGGAAGTCGGGTCAAGTTTCGGAAAGCACCGGCATAGGATGAACTCACGTAAGCTATTGATAAACCTGCCACAACGAGCTGTGGCGTAGTCCAGCGAAGTTCGGTGCTGGAGTCATGCTGAAACAAAAAAAGGGCGCCGCCCCGCCGGCGCCGAGTTTCAGTTCAGCACCAGCACGCCGCGCTTGAGGCCGGGATCCTCGGGGTGCGCCGAGAGGGCGAAGCCGAGGCTGGAGACGAACTGGAGCATGCGGCGGTTCTCGGCGAGGAAGTCGCCGTTCATGTATTTCGCCCCGCGCGCGCGCGCGGTGTCGATGATCACGCCCATCAGCCGGCGCGCCAGGCCCTTGCCCTGCCATTCGTCGGAAACGACGATGGCGAACTCGCAGGATTCGCCGTCCGGGTTCATCGCATAGCGCGCCACGCCGATCTCGACCTCGCGGCCGTCCTTCTCGACGGTGGCGATGAATGCCATCTCGCGGTCGTAGTCGATCTGCGTGAGCCGCACCAGCTGGGCCGGCGACAGCTCGCGCAGCGTGTTCATGAAGCGGAAATACTTCGATTCGGTCGACAGGCTGCGCACGAATTCCTGCTCGATGTCGGCGTCCTCGGGCCGGATCGGCCGGATCTGCACCGTCTGGCCGTCGCGCGTCTGGTACTCGGTGGCGAGGTGGGACGGATACGGGTGGATCGCCATGTGGTCGTAGCGGCCGGCGGTGAGCGGGATGTTCTCGATGGCGATGCGCGCGTCGACCGCCACGGCGCCGTTCTCGTCCACGATCAGCGGATTGATGTCCATCTCGCGGATCCACGGCAGCTCGCAGACCATTTCGGAGACGCGCAGCAGCACCGCTTCGAGCGCTTCCATGCTGACCGGCGGCATGTTGCGGAACTCGCCGAGCCGCGCCGAGGCGTGCGTCGAGGCGAGCATGTCGGCCACCAGGAACTTGTTGAGCGGCGGCAGGGCGACGGCGCGCTCCTTGCTGGAGGTTTCGATGCCGGTGCCGCCCGGTCCGAACAGGATGGTCGGGCCGAAGATCTGGTCGCGCATCATGCCGACCACCAGTTCGCGGCCGTTGGCCTTCTGGATCATCGGCTCGATCGCGATGCCATGCACGATCGCGTCCGGACGGTGCTTCTTCACCTCGTCGATGATCGCGTTGTAGGCGTCGCGCACGGCGGCGAGCGAATTCAGGTTGAGGCGCACGCCGCCGGAGTCGGTCTTGTGCGTGATCTGCGGCGAGTCGATCTTCATCACCACCGGCAGGCCGATCTCCTCGGCGAGCACCATCGCCTCGGACGGCGAGCGCGCGATCACCGTCTGGGCGATCGGGATGCGGAAGGCCGCCAGCAGCGCCTTCGACTCCATCTCGTTGAGCGCCTTGCGGCCTTCGGAGAGGGCGGTCTCGATCACCAGCCGGGCCGATTCGAGGCGCGGCGGCGTGTGGTCGGAGATCGAGGCCGGCGCCTGCATCAGCAGCTGCTGGTTGCGATAGTAGTTCGAGATGTGCGAGAACAGCTCGACGGCCGGTTCCGGCGTGCGGAAGGTCGGGATGCCGGCGCCCTTGAACAGCAGGCGCGCCTCGCGCACCTGTTCCTCGCCCATCCAGCAGGTGACCACCGGCTTGTCGGATTTCTGCGCCATCTCGATGACGGTGCGCGCGGCCTGGGTCGGGTCGGTCATCGCCTGCGGCGTGAGGATCACCAGCACGCCATCGACGTTGTCATCCTCGAGACAGGCGGTCAGCGCCGCCGCGTAGCGGGCCGGATCGGCGTCGCCGACCAGGTCGGCGGGGTTGGTCTTCGACCAGGTCGGCGGCAACTGGGCGTCGAGCTTCGCGAGGGTCGCCTCGGAGAGCTGGGCGAGCGGGATGCCGATGTCGGCGGCGTGGTCGGCGGCCATCACGCCGGGGCCGCCGCCGTTGGTGATGATCATCAGGCGGTTGCCGCGCGGATGGAAGTGCGAGAAGAGCGCCTGGGCGGCGGCATACATCTGGCCGACGTTGCCGAGCCGCACCACGCCGGCGCGGCGCAGCGCCGCGTCGAAGACGTCGTCGGCGCCGACCACGGCGCCGGTGTGCGAGAGCGCCGCCTGCTTGCCGGCCGGGTGGCGGCCGACCTTGATCAGCAGCACCGGCTTGCAGCGCGCCGCGGCGCGCAGCGCGCTCATGAAACGGCGCGCGTTCTTGATGCCCTCGATGTAGAGGAAGATGTTCTCGGTCTTCGGGTCGGCGACCATGTACTCGAGCACTTCGCCGAAGTCGATGTCGCTCTCGGCGCCGAGCGAAACGACGTTCGAGAAGCCGACGCCGTTGGGCAGCGCCCAGTCGAGGATCGCGGTGCACAGCGCGCCGGACTGCGAGACCAGGCCGATGGTGCCGGGATTCGCGCTGCCGTGCGCGAAGGTGACGTTGAGGCCGCTGGCCGGGCGCATGATGCCCAGGCAGTTCGGGCCGAGCAGGCGCAGGTTGTGGCGCTGCGCGGAATCGAGCATCACGCGCGCCAGGTTGGCGCCGCGCGGGCCCATCTCGGCGAAGCCGCCGGAGATGACGATGGCGTTGCGGGTGCCGGCGCGGCCGCAGGCGTCGATGATCGCCGGCACGGTCTCGGCACGCGTGCAGATCACCGCGAGATCGAGGCGCTGGGGAATGCTTTCGACGCTGTCGTAGGCGCGCTGGCCGAAGATGAACTCGTGGCGCGGGTTGACGAGAAACAGCTTGCCCTTGAAGCCGCCGTCGATGACGTTGCGGACCAGGGTGGCGCCGATCGAGCCCGGCGTCTCCGAAGCGCCGATGATGGCGATCGACTTGGGCTCGAAGAGCGGCGTCAGATAGTGCTGTTCGTAGTTCATGGCGATTTGGCCCACAATAGCAGCCAATTTGCGATGTTGCAATGCAGCACAGAATATCACCAACCATGACGGACAAGCACGAAATCAGGCCCGGACAATCGGTCGAATTGTTGAAGGAACTCCACATCCTGACCCGCGACGGCCGGATGAACCAGGACAGCCGCCGCAAGCTGAAGCAGGTGTTCCATCTGGTCGGCTTCATCGCGCCCCTGATCGACGAAATCCGCGGCAGCCAGCCCGAGGTGAATCTCGTCGACGTCGGCGCCGGCAAGTCCTATCTCGGCTTCATCCTCTACGACCTGTTGTTCAAGGAGCGCGGCGGCGACGCCTGCATCTACGGCATCGAGACGCGCGCGGAACTCGTGGCCAGGGGACGGGAACTGGCCGCCCGGCTCGGCTTCGCCGGCATGCGCTTCCTCGACCGGCCGATGGCCGAGGCCGGCGACGCGCCCGAGCTGCCGGCGCGCATCGACATCGTCACCGCGCTGCACGCCTGCAACACCGCCACCGACGACGCGATCCGCTTCGCCCTGCGGCGCCAGGCAAAATTCATCGTGCTGGTGCCCTGCTGCCAGGCCGAGGTCGCCGCCCTGCTGCGCAAGCACAAGGGGGAGGCGCTATCCCATGCCGTGGCGGAACTCTGGCGCCATCCGATCCACACCCGCGAATTCGGCAGCCACGTCACCAACGTGCTGCGCTGCCTGCAGCTCGAGGCGCACGGCTACCAGCTCAGCGTCACCGAACTGGTCGGCTGGGAGCACTCGATGAAGAACGAGCTGATCGTCGCGCGCCGCACCGGCCACCCGGCGCGCCACCGCGGCGCCCGCCTCGGCGAGCTGCTGCGCCTGCTCGGGCTGGAGGAAGAGCTGCGGGAGCGCTTCTTCCTGCCGGGCTGACGGCACCCCTCAAGACTCGGCGCTGGCGCGGCGGCGGGAAACGGCTAGGAGCGGCCAGTCAATTATTTTCTCGATTGCAGCCAATTCTTCAACCGCCGCCTCGCCAGCGCCGAGTATTGGGTTATATCGATCGCTTGCCGCGCTGATCGATCGGGAATATTATTACGACTGTAATAACGTTCCTGTCGGAGGCACCATGCACTTCACTCTCAAGCTTACCCAGATCGGCAACTCGGTCGGCGTCGTGCTGCCCAAGGAGGCGCTGGCGGCGCTGAAGCTCGAAAAGGGCGACACCGTCCATCTTTCCGAAACGCCGGAAGGCTTCCAGCTCACGCCCTACGATCCCACGCTGGAAGAGCAGCTTAAGCTCGGTCGCGAATTCATGCGCGACTTCCGCGACACCTTCCACGCCCTGGCGAAATGAGCGGCGTCGCGCGCTGGATCGACAAGCGCGTCCTGCTCATGCTGCATGGGGAAAGCCTTGCCGAACACGGCGGCTTGCCGGGTTTGCGGGATGAAGGGCTGCAGGATTCCGCCTTGGCCCTGCCGCTGAATCTGGCGGCATATGGTCGGCCTGATCTGGCCGACCTGGCGGCATCCTATGGTTGCGGCCTTGCCCAGAACCACCCCTTCGCCGACGGCAACAAGCGTGCCGCATTTCTTGCCGTTGGTTTGTTTCTTGGCCTCAACGGGATGCGTCTGCAAGCGACGCAACTCGAAGCGACCCAGGCCATGCTCGCCGTCGCCGCCGGCGAGATCGAGGAGGGGGCGTTCGCCGCCTGGCTGCGGGCGCATCTGGCGCCGCGCGGCTGAAAGCCCGGAAACCCGGCGCTGGCGAGGCGGCGGGAATCGGCCACGACCAGACTGTGACCTGCCCATGGCAACTGACGTACGAGTAGCCGGCCATGTCCGATTTCACTCGCAGAAGCTTCGGGAAGAAGTAGTATGCAAGCCCGCGTTTGCGGGAATTCTCGCGTCCCCGCCCATAATCGAAGGAGGCCCCTTGGCCAAGCCGAACTACCAGTACGAGAAGCGCCAGAAGGAACTGGCGAAAAAAGCGAAGCAGGAAGAAAAACGTCGCCAAAAGCTCAAAGTCGTTCCGAACGACGACAGCCCAAAAGATCCCGCGTCCGAGACGGATGTCATTCCCCCTGACGGGGCACAACGGTGAAGGCTTTTCCGAATCTGGAAGCGCGAACGCACCACGATCTCGATGCCGGCATTCTGATGGCAGCAACGCTCTCATCGAAAAGGCGACCGGCAGATCTTGTCGAAATCGTTGCCGCCGCCGAACTGATTCTGGGGTTCGTTCCGTTCGCAGAGAAATTGGGTGCCGCAATCGAACGGCTGTCCGCCCGTGGCTTGATCGGCATGTCGGAAGGCGGCTTGCGTAGTCTCTCCGGCCATGGCATCAAGGGGCGGCACTTCCGCATGAGCCTGCTCAAACAAGCGTGATGCGCCGCCCCGCCAGCGCCGGGTTTCTTACTCCACGCCCTGGCTGGCGAGGTATTCCTCGTAGTTGCCGCGGTAGTCGATGATCTCGCCGTTTGATTTGATTTCGATGACGCGCGTGGCGAGCGAGGAGACGAACTCGCGGTCGTGCGAGACGAACAGCAGCGTGCCGGGGTATTTCTCCAGCGCGTTGTTGAGCGACTCGATCGATTCCATGTCGAGGTGGTTGGTCGGCTCGTCCATCAGCAGCACGTTGTTGTGCAGCAGGATCAGCTTGCCGAACAGCATGCGGCCCTGTTCGCCGCCGGAGATGACCTTGACGGATTTCTTCACTTCGTCGCCCGAAAACAGCAGCCGCCCGAGCGTGCCGCGGATCAGGGTTTCGACGTCGGCGCCCTCGTAGCCGCCTGCGCGCACCCAGCGGCCCATCCAGTCGGTGAGATTCATGTCCTCGGCGAAATCGGCGGCGTGGTCCTGCGCGAAATAGCCGGGGCGGGCCTTTTCGGCCCATTTGATCTTGCCGTGCGCGGGGGCGAGCCCGCCCAGCTGTTCGCCGGCGAACAGCCTGAGCAGCGTGGTCTTGCCGACGCCGTTCTCGCCGATGATCGCCACCTTCTCGCCGGCCTCGATGGCGGTGAAGAAGTTGCTGATGACCGGCGTGCCGGCGACGTAGCTGAAGCAGAGGTTTTCCGCCTCGACGGCGAGGCGGTGCAGTTTTTCCTTGTCGCTGTAGTCGAAGCCGATCCACGGATACTGGCGCGACGAGGGCTTGATGTCCTCGATCTTGATCTTCTCGATCTGCCTGGCGCGCGAGGTGGCCTGGCGCGCCTTCGAGGCGTTGGCCGAGAAGCGGCGCACGAAGGTCTGCAGCTCGGCGACCTTTTCCTTGGCCTTGGCGTTGGCGGCCGACAGACGCGCGCGCGCCTGGGCCGAGGCCTCCATGAAGTCGTCGTAATTGCCGGGGTAGACGGTGATCTTGCCGTAATCCAGATCGGCCATGTGGGTGCAGACCTGGTTGAGGAAGTGGCGGTCGTGCGAGATGATGATCATCGTGCTGCCGCGCTCGTTGATGACGTTCTCGAGCCAGCGGATGGTGTTGATGTCGAGGTTGTTGGTCGGTTCGTCGAGCAGCAGGATGTCCGGGTTGGCGAACAGCGCCTGCGCCAGCAGCACGCGCAGCTTCCAGCCCGGCGCCACCTCGCGCATCGGGCCGCCGTGGCGTTCGGTCGGGATGCCGACGCCCAGCAGCAGTTCGCCGGCGCGCGACTCGGCGGTGTAGCCGTCGTATTCGGCGAAGTGGGCCTCGAGCTCCGCCGCGCGCATGTAGTCGTCCTCGGTCGCCTCCGGGTTGGCGTAGATCGCGTCCTTTTCCTGCATGCAGGTCCACATGGCTTCGTGGCCCATCATCACCACGTCGAGCACGCGCACGTCCTCGTAGGCGAACTGGTCCTGGCGCAGGTAGGCCATGCGCTCGTGGGCGTCCATGCTGACGTTGCCGGCGGAGGGCTCCAGCACGCCGGCGAGGATCTTCATGAAGGTGGTCTTGCCGGAGCCGTTGGCCCCGATCAGGCCGTAGCGGTTGCCCTCGCCGAACTTGACGGAAACGTTTTCGAACAGGGGCTTGGCCCCGAACTGCATGGTGATGTTGTTGGCGACGAGCACTGAAAATCCTTGGTTGGGGTGCGACGAAAGGGGCGCAGTGTACTAAAGTGCCGCCCCATGACACGGATGACGCTGGACAGGATGCTGCAATCGCAGGGTTTCGGCACGCGCAAGTACTGCCGCGAACTGGTCGCCGCCGGCGCGGTGAAGATCGGCGGCGAGATCGCCGAGGACTGGCGCGCGGAGGTCGAGACCGACGGGTTGGAGTTCGCCGTGGACGACGTGCCGTGGCGTTTCCGCCGGCACGTCTATCTGGCGCTGCACAAGCCGGCCGGCATCGAATGCTCGCGCCGTCCGGCCCATCACCGCGGCGTGCTGGCGCTGCTGCCCGACCCGTTCACGCTGCGCGAGGTGCAGCCGGTCGGCCGGCTCGACCATGACACCACCGGCCTGCTGCTGCTCTCCGACGACGGCGCCTTCATCCACGCGCTGTCGTCGCCGAAGCGCCACGTGCCCAAGACCTACGTCGCCGCCACGCCCGCGCCGGTGACGGCCGAGCTGGTCGCCAAGCTCGAGCGCGGCGTGCAGCTCATCGACGAGCCGGCGCCGCTGCGGGCGAAGGCCAGGCAGGTGGGCGAACGCGAGATCGAACTGGTGCTGGAGCAGGGCAAGTACCACCAGGTCAAGCGCATGCTCGCGGCGGCCGGCAGCCACTGCGTGGCGCTCAAGCGCACGGCGATCGGCGGTCTGACGCTGGAAGCGCTCGGCCTCAAGGAGGGCGAGTGGTGCTATCTGGACGACGAGCAAAAGTCGGCGCTGGCGGGGCGGCGGACATGAAGGCGCAACGGACGGCATGAATCTGATATAACGACCGCCGATCTTTCGAGCGACCCAAACCATGCCTCCGAAGTCGAAAAAACCCGTCGGCGCATCCGTCGCCAACAGCGAAATTCTCAGCTACCGTTATCCCGACCGGCGCAAGAACAATCCCGAGGTCGGCATGGTCACGCCGGCCACCGATCCGGACGAAGGCAAGACGGTGTGGCAGCACGATCCGCACCTCGATCCGAGCCTGAGTTGGACCGGCAAGGCCGAGCGCTTGAGCTTTGCGGTCGACACCGTCAGCCTGCACGTCCATGAGCGCATCGACCCGGCGAGCATCCTGTCCGCCGCGCGAAAACTCGGCGCCGGCGAGGCGGCGAAGGACAAGGCGAAAGGGGCGAAAGTGGCGCAGCAGCGCGCCATCCAGCCCGGCCTGTTCGACGCGCCGTTCGAGAGCCTGCCGCTCAGGGACGCCATCGACTTCTACAAGCACGACAAGGGCTGGAGCAACCGGCTGGTGGCCGGCGACAGTCTGCTGGTGATGAACTCGCTGCTGCAGAAGGAAAGCATGGCCGGGCAGGTGCAGGCGATCTACTTCGACCCGCCCTACGGCATCAAATACGGCTCCAACTTCCAGCCCTTCGTGAACAAGCGCGACGTGAAGGACCGGAAGGACGAAGACCTGACCCAAGAGCCGGAAATGATCAAGGCCTTCCGCGACACCTGGGAGCTGGGCATCCACTCCTACCTCACCTACCTGCGCGACCGGCTGCTGCTGGCGAAGGAATTGCTGTCCGAGAGCGGCAGCGTGTTCGTGCAGATTTCTGACGAAAACCTGCACCATGTGCGGGAGATCATGGATGAGGTGTTTGGGGCGGGGAATTACTGTTCGACGATTCAGGTTCAGAAGACTGGAAGTCAAGAGGGAGCGCTATTAGGGGCAACCGTAGACTTCTTGGTTTGGTACGCAAAAGAAAAAGCAAAGGTGAAATACCGGCAGCTTTATTTGCCGCGCACCCAAGGTGACAAGTCATTTACTCGCTACGACTTTATTGAACTTCCCGGGGGGGCGTCTCGGCGCCTGACCCGTGATGAATTGTTTGGTCAGACTGGTATACCGGTAGGCAAAGCCTACCGGTATACCAGTCTGATTTCTGATGGAAAGTCGGCAACAGACCAGGTTTTCGAGTTCAGAAAGCGAAAATTCGAGCCCAAAGCGACATCGCATTGGAAGACTTCAGTTACCGGTTTGCAGCGACTTGCAAAAGCGGGTCGCATCGAAGCTGCGGATATGACAATTCGTTACAAACGCTACTTGGATGATTTTCCGGTTGTGCCAGTCGATGACCGTTGGGAGTCAATGCAGATCGGTAAAGAGTTGACGTATGTCGTCCAAACGGCAGAACGAGTTGTCGAACGCTGCCTCCTGATGACCACCGATCCCGGCGATCTGGTGCTCGATCCGACCTGCGGTTCGGGAACGACGGCGTATGTCGCCGAGAAGTGGGGCCGGCGCTGGATTACCTGCGATACCTCGCGCGTGGCGGTGACGCTGGCGAAGCAGCGGCTGATGACCGCCAGCTTCGACTACTACGAACTGCGCTATCCGCACGAAGGGCTGCGCGGCGGCTTCATCTGGAAGACGGTGCCGCACGTCACGCTGAAGTCCATCGCCAACAACCCGGACATCGACGCCATTTACGAGCGCATGCATCCGGCCGTCGAGCAGGCGCTGGCGGCACTCAACAAGGCGCTCAAGGCGAACGCCAAGGAATGGGAAGTGCCGTTCGACTTTCCCGAAGGCGCCGATGAAAAGGCGCGTCCGGCTTTCGACGCCTTCCATACCGCGCGGCAGGCGATGCAGAAGGCGATGGACCGCTCCATCGCCGACCACGCCGACCAGGAAACGCTCTACGACCAGCCGGCCAAATCGAAGACCAAGCTGCGCATCACCGGGCCATTCTCGGTCGAAGCCGTTCCTTTCCCGACGGTGCAGGCGCTGGACGATGAAAGTCGGCGCTGGCAGGGCGGCGAGGCGGACCTGACGATTGCCCGTTCCGGTGAATCCTCGCGTCAGCACCAGTGGCGCGACGAACTGCTGAAGACCGGCATCCGCGGCCGCGGCGGCCAGGTGCTCAAGTTCGCCGGACTGGAAACCCTGCCGGGCACGAAATACCTGCACTGCACCGGGCATACGGACGATGGCCAGCGCGTTGTCGTCCATTTCGGCCCCGAGCACGCGGCGCTGGAGCAGCGCGCGGTGGCCAACGCGCTGGCCGAAGCCGGCGAGCTGTTCCCGCTGCCGAAGATGATCGTTTTCTGCGCCTTCGCCTTCGACCCCGAGGCGGCGAAGGACATCGACCACCTCAAAGGCATCACCGCGCTCAAGGCGCAGATGAACACCGACCTGCTGACCGAGGATCTGAAAAAAGCGCGTTCCTCCAACCAGAGCTTCTGGCTGATGGGCCAGCCGGACGTGGAAGTCAGGAAGCGCAAGGACGGCCTCCACGAGGTCGAGGTGCATGGCTTCGACTACTTCGACACGGCGAAAGGCGAGCTGGTCTCGGGCGGCAAGAGCCGCATCGCCATGTGGTCGCTCGATACCGACTACGACGAACGCTCGCTGTTCCCGCGCCAGGTGTTCTTCCCGCTGGCCGGCAAGGGCGAGGGGTGGGAGAAACTGAAAAAGGACATCCGCGCCGAACTCGACGAGGATGCGCTCGAAGCCTTCCACGGCACGGTGTCGCTGCCCTTCGAGCCCGGGGATAATCGCAAGATCGCGGTGAAGATCGTGGACGACCGCGGGATCGAGTCGCTGAAGATTGTTGGATTGGAGTGAGGAGAAAGTGATGAGCATAACGATTGATGAATTGGTGGAGCAGGCGAAGCAACTTGCGCCAGTGGAACAGGCAGTCCTGTCCGAAAGGATTTTGGAATTGGTTTGCCCCCATGACCGGGAATGGAAAGAGGCCTGGGCGGCCGAGGCCAAGAGCCGGATGGAGGCGTATCGCCGTGGCGAGATCGAGGCCTACGACTTCGACGAGGTCATGGAAGAAATGCGGGTCAAGTACGGCCTCAAATGAGGCTGCACGCCCTTGCCCCGGCGCGACTCGAACTGGACGAGGCGCTGGGGTATTACGCCGATATTCATCCCGGTTTGGCGGATGTGTTGTTCAAGGAAATCATCCGGTCGCGCAAGTTGATCGAGCAGTTTCCCTATGCGTGGATGAACATGGGGCGTGGTGTGCATGGCTTTATCGTGCGCGGTTACCCTTACACAATTGTCTATGAGGTGCTGGGCGAGGACATTTGGGTCATTGCCTATGCTCACCATAAGCGCCGCCCCGGCTATTGGCGCAAACGCTTGAAGCAGATACCGAAGTGACTGCTTCCCTGATCCTCAACTCCCCTTATGCCGCACCGACCCGCCATTGGAGGCCGGACAGGGGAGGGGCGCTGGTCGAAACCGCCGGCCGCCGGCCGGCCAGCTACGAAATCTTCGACATCCGCAACAACACCCGGCGCAGCGAGGAGCTTGCGCGCGTCAATGAGATTCGCGGCCGGGTCGACGCCTGGCGCGCGGCCGGCTATCCGGGTGCGACGGCCGTTTCGCGCCGGCTGCTGGAGCACTGGCGCGACGCCGCGGCGCGCGTGCATCCCTTCTACTTCTGCCAGATCGAGGCGATCGAGACGCTGATCTGGTGGGTGGAGGGTTCGCCGGAGTTTCGCCAGGGCATCTATCTGCCGGGCGACGGCGGGCCATGGGAGCGCGTGTGCAGCAAGATGGCCACCGGCACCGGCAAGACGCTGGTGATGGGCATGATCGTCGTCTGGCAGGCGACGAATGCGTTGACCTATGCGCAGCGCAAGGATTTTTCGCGGGCGATTTTCGTCGTCGCGCCGGGACTGACGGTGAAGGAACGCCTGCGCGTGCTCTATCCGGGCGAGCCGGGCAACGTCTATGACGAGTTTTCGCTGTGTCCTTCCGAGGCGCTGCGCCAGCAGGTCAATCGCGCCGACATCCTGGTCGACAACTGGCACACGCTGATGCCGCTGGCGCCGCCCGAGCGTTCGGTGGTGAAGAAGGGACGCGAGTCGGACGAGGCGTTTACCCGCCGCGTGCTGGGCAAGCTGGCGACGCACAGGAATCTACTGGTCATCAATGACGAGGCGCACCACGCCTGGCGCGTGCCGGCGGACGTGAAGGTCTCGAAAAAGCAGGCCGCCGACGCCGGACTCGACCTCGAAGAGGCGACGCGCTGGATCGAGGGACTGGACCGCCTGCACAAGACGCGCGGCATCCTGCGTTGCTTCGATCTTTCCGCCACGCCCTTCGCGCCGACCGGCAAGGCGAACGCGGAGGAGGGGCTGTTCGGCTGGATCGTCTCGGATTTCGGACTCAACGACGCCATCGAGGCCGGGTTGGTGAAGACGCCGCGGGTGGTCGTGCGCGACGATGCGCTGCCCGATGCGAAAACCCTCCGCTCGAAGCTCTACCACCTCTACCGCGACGCCGAGGTGGCGGACGACCTCAACCGCCGCGGCGCCCGGCCGCACGAGCCGCTGCCCAAGCTGGTGCAGGATGCCTATACGCTGCTCGGCGCCGACTGGCGCGCGGCCTTGCAGGACTGGCGCGCGGCCGGCCATACCTCGCCGCCGGTCATGCTGACCGTCTGCAACCGTACCGAGACGGCGGCGCGTATCGAGCATTATTTCCGCCAGGGCAACGCGCACTGGCCGGAACTGCATGCGCCGGATAAAACGCTGCGCGTCGATTCGCAGGTGCTGGACAAGGCCGAACAGGGCGAAAAGGCCGCCAGTGACAAGGATTACGAGGCCGAGTTGCGCGCCCTCGTCGAAGCCGCCGATATCCCGGCGGAAACGAAGGGGCGGCTGGCCGGGCTGGCGAAGGAGGAATTGCTGCGCGAGATCGTCGATACCATCGGCAAGCGCGGCCGTGCCGGGCAGGACGTGCAGAACGTGATTTCGGTGGCGATGCTGTCGGAAGGCTGGGACGCGAAGAACGTCACCCACATCATGGGCCTGCGCGC
>AMWB02017788.1_pt2 | contig 21007 bp, 18 predicted proteins | sample 200311 | NCBI WGS metagenome assembly AMWB02 (sample SAMN02737377, study PRJNA173069) | bioreactor metagenome | biome: anode biofilm in microbial fuel cells | place: USA: California | collected 2010-12-16 | reverse complement strand
ATATGGTTTGATTCAATGAATCCGGTATAAAGAAACACAAGATCAGTGAAGTCAGGAGTAATAAATACTGGGGCAAGACCATACTGGCCTTTTCTTGGATTTTGATCTCCGTGCTGCATTCATCAAAACAAATTTTCATAACCTGGTTGCCAAATCCTGCAAAAATAACGCACAGGCTAAGGATGAAAACGGTGACGGCCACATAGTAACCGGCCCTGAAGGCGGCAATGATAATGCAAAGTTCCCCGATAAAAATGCCGAAAGGCGGTAAACCGGAAATCCCGGCAAATCCTGCAAAAAAGGCCACAAAGGTCCGGGGCATACCCTTGACCAGGTTTCCGGTATTTTTGATCAGCCGGTTTCCGTATCCCAAAAGAATATTTCCCGAGGAGAGAAACAAAGAGGACTTGATCAGGCTGTGGTGGAGCATGCAGAGGACTGCACCGTATACCCCCAAACCGCCCACACCGGTTCCGAATGCAATGATACCCATATTCTCGATACTGGAATAGGCCAGCATCCGTTTGTATTCGTTCTGTTTGAGTATAAAGGTGGCTGCGGCCAAAATGGATAACAGGCCGAACACCATGAGAATCGTGCCTGAAAAATCTTCAAGCCCTGCCGCCACCATAATCTTATTGGTTTTGAAAATCCCCAGATAAGCGCAGTTGAGCAGCACCCCTGACAAGAGGGCCGATGCAGGACTCGGGGCCTCACTGTGGGCATCGGGCAGCCAGGTGTGCATGGGTGCAAGTCCCATCTTGGTGCCGTATCCCACCAGGATAAAGACAAATCCGGCCTTGAGCCACAGGGGATTCAGGGTTTTGGCCACCCCGGCCAGGGCGGAAAAAGACAGTGGCGTGTCTGCATTTCCCTGGCCCATGGAAAAAGCCACCAGAACAGACCCCAAAAGGGCCATGGCAATACCCACAGAACAGATGAGAACATACTTCCAGGTTGCCTCAAGGGAGGCTGCCGAGCGATGGGTGTTAATCAAAGGGGCACTTGCCAGGGTGGTCGCCTCAATGGCGATCCACATAACCATGATATGGTCGGACAGAGTGACCATGGTCATGGTGGATAAAAATACCAGCATGGCGCCGGTAAAAAGGCTCTCGGACTGGATCTCGCTTTCTCTGAGAAAGCCCACGGTGTAAATGGAGATTAAAAAGAACAGCAGGGAGATTACCAGCAGGGAGAGCATACCTTCGGGCGTCACTGCAAAATATTGATCGAAAATCGCGCGGGGTTGATCTCTCCACAGCATCAACGAAAGCGTTAAATGAGCCGCTCCGGTCAGTACCAGCAGGCACCGGCCAATAATTTTGGGTAGAAAAAATGTGCCAAGACCGGTAATAAAAGGGGTCAGAAATACTATTTCAACCATACTCTAATCCTTTAACGTTCTGAGCAACGCCGTATCCACGTCGTCAAAGGTCTGTTTAATATTACGGAGGATCACGGCCATGATCATAACTCCGGCCAGAACGTCCAGCAAAATACCGAATTCAACAATATGGCGGGTACTGACGGACAAACCCGACCCAAACAGGTGAATTCCGTTTTCCATCATGATATAACCGATGACCATGGCAATGGCGTTTCTCCGGGCCATGAGCAGAAACATTCCCGTTGCCAAAAGGGCAATGCCTGCAGGCTCCAAAAGTTTAAACCCGTTCACGGAACCGATATCCAGGCGTCCGGAAATATAGGTCGCGCCGATAATCACCGCCAGACCGCACAAGATGGAGGCATGATATCCCACAATGGGCTCAACGACTCTTCGGATGGTTCCCTTCCTGATGGCCACAAAAATACTCAAAGGGATAATGATCCCCCGGATAACCAGGGTGGCCAGGGTAAACACGGTGCCGCCGCCACTCACATGATCACCAATGAAAAAGGGAATAATTGAAATCACGACGCCCTGGAATCCCAGCAGTTTGATCAGTATCAGGACCCGGTCGGTGGCGAATGAAAATAAAACAGACAACAGCACAAAGGACAGAATTATGTCCACTGGATTGTACATCATTTTACAAACTCCAAGGTGATGATGGTTGCAAAAAAGGCTAGGGCAAAGGAGGTCAGCACAAATTTGGGCACCTTGTCCATCCTGTACCTGGCAGTTATCGACTCTGTTACACCCACGGCTATGTAGACAATCAGAAGGCCTGCTATATACATTACTATAGGGAATCCGAATATCGCGGATTCAAAGGGAACAATCATCCTTGAAATAATGGTGGAATAGAACATGAGCTTGCAGAAAGAGCCGAGTTCAATAAGCCCGAAATCCGGGCCGCTGTGATCCAGGACCATGACTTCATGGATCATGGTCAGTTCCAGGTGAGTGGCCGGGTCATCCACCGGAACTCTGGAATTTTCAGTCAGCAGAATGATAAAAAACGAGAGCACAATGAACACCAACGGTGCGCCTGCCAAACTCCAGATGTTTTGGGTGTTGCTGCCTGCAAAGTAGGCGGACAATTGCAGCTCCCCGGTGATCCGGTAAAAAAAGATCAGGATCATAAACATGGCAGCCTCGCAGATAATGGGAAAATACGCTTCTCTGGCCGCGCCCATACCTTCAAAGGGAGATGCGGTATCCATGGCCGCCGCAATGGTGAAAAACCGGCCAAGCCCCAGAACATACAGGACGAAAATTACATCCCCGTTAAAGGAGAACACGGGATTGAATCCTGCAATGGGCAGAAACATGAGAACCGTGATTGAGGCGGCAAGGGAGATCACCGGACCCAGCTTAAACACGAAGGTGGTGCTGCTGCTGTAAACCGATCCCTTTTTAAACAGTTTGATCAGGGTGTAGTAATTGATCAAAATGGGCGGTCCTTTTTTTCCCCCAAAAAACGCCTTGATCTTGAGAATCAGGCCTGAAAAAAACGGCGCCGCCAGAATGGCTGCAAGCCAGAGTGAAATGGATTGAATCATGGAATACTCCTTAACGCTATTAGCCTTTAGCTGCTGCTGTTGTCATATAAAAAAGAGCAGCAATACAATTGCCAGCAAAATATATCCGATATACAGATGAATATCCCCGTGCTGCAGCCACCGAAGCTTGTCAAACAGGTAAAAAACAGGACGGACAACCGCATTTTTCATGTGAAGCTCTGCAATGTCGTTGACATGGCTGTGGTAATGGGTTTTTAACGGAAAACGTCCCTTGATGGGCGGATGGTCCTCGGACAGCGGTGCAGCGGCACTGAAAAATTCTAAAATGGACCCGGCATAGGAAGATCCCGTATACTGCATTTTAACCGTTGGCTGGGTAAAGCCGCAGCCCCATGTTCCGGATGTCGGGGTCGTTTTGTTTTTGTAGTAGATTGACCGGATGCCCATGACGATCAGGACGATGACAAAGAACAGCAGGGCCGCAAAGGTGATGTTCCCGGTTATCTGACCAAAGGGCTCCACAGGTATCCGGGCGTAGTCAAGGCCTAACGCCTGAACTGCCGTTAAGGCCATTTGGATGAATACCTTTGGAAACACACCGATGATGACGCAGGCTGCCGCAAGGAGTCCCATGGGAATCATCATGGCCAAGCCCTTTTCTTTGGCATTTTCGGCAGCTTTGGTCCGGGGTTCTCCCTGGAAGACCACCCCGACCACCTTGGTAAAACAGGCCAGGGCCAGTCCGCCGATAACGGCCAGGCTGATGATTGCAAATACACTCATGGCAAAACTTATGGACCCCAGGGGGATGGCCTTGAAACTGCCCATATAGATGAGAAATTCACTGACAAATCCATTAAAGGGCGGCAGGCCGCAAATGGCCAAAGAGGCGATGATGAATGTGGTTCCGGTAATTTTCATGCCCTTGAGCAGCCCGCCCAGGGCGTCAATGGACCGGGTGCCGGTCTGGTGCAGCACCATGCCCGCCCCCATAAACAGCAGGGATTTAAACAAGGAGTGGTTGAGAACATGGAGAATGCCGCCGGCAAAGCCAAGGACAGCAACCAGGGGATTACCCGTTGCCGCACCGATCATCCCGATGCCTAAGCCGATGAGGATGATTCCGATATTCTCCACACTGTGATAGGCCAAAAGCCGCTTGATATCGTGTTGGCCCAGGGCATAAACCACCCCCAGAATCCCGGAAACCACGCCGGCAATCAGGGTGATATACCCGAAAACAGGGGAGTGAAAATCCAGGATCGCGTAAACCCGCAATATCCCGTAAATGCCGGTCTTGATCATCACCCCGGACATGACCGCTGATATATGGCTGGGGGCCGCAGGATGGGCATGGGGCAGCCAGATATGAAAGGGAAAGACACCGGCTTTGGAGCCGAATCCGATAAAGGAGAGTACAAAAATTACTATTTTTATTGTTTCAGGCACATCGGCCATGGAAGCGAAGTCAAAGCTTCCGGTATGGCCGTAAATCAGGCCGAATGCGGCAAGGATGAACATGGCGCCCACATGGGAAAAGACAAAGTAAAGGTAACCGGCTTTTCTGTTTTCGGCTGACTCATGGCCGTAAATCACCAGAAAAAAGGAGGACAGGGACATGATTTCCCATGAAATCATGAACGTAATGATATTGGCGGCGGTCACCACTAGGGCCATGGACGAGATCAGGATACTGAAGAAAAAGTAATTGACCCCGGTTTTAATGCCGCCTGCTTCACTTTCCATGTAGTGGAAACTGTAAATGGCGGCCATCATAGAAACGGCGAATATGGCAGTCAGGAAAAAGGCGGAAAGGCCGTCAACATGAAAAGAAAGTGAAAAGAGGTCCAAATACTTGAAAGAGGCCGAGGCCCCGGTTGTATTTAGAAGTTTATCTGCGGCATCAATCAGTCCTAAGAGAGATCCCCCGCTGAGAAACAACACGGCAATGCCTTTTGAAAACTTCTTCTGCCGGGCAAAAACAAGCGCTAAAAAACCTCCGAGCAGAATCATGAGTGTGGAACTAAAAAATTGACACATACCTTCCCCAATTTATTTTTTTCTATTTGTATTTTTCTATCGTCAAGCCCCCTGCTGGAAAAAATTCATTGGTATGTACATGCTGTTTTTATGACTTGTCAAGGAAATTGTAACGGAATGTAACAATTTCACAGCCTGAAATGTAATTATTTCCACTTTTTAAATAGATCGTGCTGAGAATTCAATGACATATTTGTAAAGACCGTTATTCCGGTATCTATTTGGGGCAAAGCGTACATATCTCATTATGCACGCTTTGCCTCCTCTTGAATACAATTGAAAATTCGGCGCAATGTGTAGAGGTTGTTTCGACTCGATACCTAAGGCTTGATTCTTATGGATGGATACAATCCCTTTCGTTCCCCTGTCCGGTAAGGCTGGATAATATTATAGGAGATGTTCTGGTCATCCTGGGCGTGCCCTCTGTTTTCTCCGTCCTTAAATAGTGCCCCATTATCCTTAAGGATCTTCTTTAAGCGATCCTTGAAAGATCCGATAAACACGGAACCTTTTCCTGAAAAGGTCATTTGCCCTACAGTCAAACTCTCCCTGACTTCGGCCAACGCATCCAGCGAAATGGTATGGGTGGCAAGGTCCTCCGGGGATTGAATGTATCCCCATACCAAATGTTCGTTAGGAATCTGTATCGGCATACTTGGGTTGATGATGGTGTGGGGCATAATAATACAGCCTTCACCGATTTGAATCCGTGCGTCGGGCCCACCGTTTAAAAAGGAGTTGAAGCCCACAAAACATTCCTGGCCGACATCGGCATTGATAATTTTGCCGCCATGGGCTGTAATGCAATTGCCTTCCAGAACGGAATCAATAATGTAGGAATTTTCCTGGGCATTTGACCCGTCCCCCATGGTTGCATTCTGGAGTAAGGCTCTTTGGGCCACCAGGACGTTTTCGCCAATCCGGGTTTTTCCCTTAATCACGGCATACCGGTTGATTGCAGAACTACCCGGAACTTCAAACGGCTCTAAGTGCATGACCTCGAATAACCGTTCAAATTCCTGATCCCGGGCCCTGACAAAGTCGTAAATCACTCCCCGGGGCTGGTGGGTATCAGTCACCCCTACAAAATTATCAAGGATGCTGTTCTTAAACTTGTATTTAAACTCAAAATGGGGATTTTTGATCCAGACGGTGCCCGGATCAATTTTGCGGTGAAAAAGTTCTCCAACCTGAACATAGGAAAACTCTCCCACGACACACGAATGCAGATTCATTAAATCCACGGTGGCAAAGGGCCCTAGAAAACAGCCTTCCAGGGTGGATCCGTGGATGTTTGCGTAGTGGGCGGAAATGGTGTTCCGGATACTAAACAATTCGGGACTTTCAGGGTTGTGGGAATTGCTGTGGACCAGGGTTTTATAAAGCAGGCTGTCCAGAATCGAGATCATTTCATCCTCAACCAGGGGGATGTCCTTGGCCGATTTTATGCAATCGCCTTCTCTTTTGAGTTCATCTCCCCGGACGTCGCTTTTATAAATAGCGGACCGTCCCACATAACATTTTCCTAAAAAATAACTGCCTGCGATATTGGAATTTTTAAAATTAAAATAAAGGGGATGGCGGGAGGTAATGCCGTAAAATGCATAGAATTCGAGCATTTTGTCATGATCAAGCGCATGGTTGACAAAAGTTGACGTGTCAAACTCAAGCTCCATTAAATTAGCATTTACACGGCTGATAATTCGGTCGCTGAGTTGCTGTAACTGGTTCATATTGTATCCTGTCTTTTAAAGTGTTAATTTAGGATTTTCCTAATCATTAGAGAAAATCCGGGGCTTCGGTGTTAAGGGGCATGTCTGTAATTCAATTTACAATCCTTGCTGTTAAAACGGTTTAAAACTCAAAAATCCATATCACAGAAACCATCAAGTGACAATATTTTAGACGGCTATTAACAACTTGCCCTGCATTAAATATTGTTTTACAACCCATCTCAAGAGAAGAAAAACATGAGAGCAAAGGCACGGATATGAGCGATATCAAAAAAATCATTACCACCTGCACCAGGGACTGCCCTAACACCTGCGGACTTGAAGCCACGGTTGAAAACGGCCGTCTGGTGCGTCTGACCGGATCGAAAAATCATCCGCTGACCCGGGGGATGGCCTGTCACAAGGCGTCAAAATACATTGACCGGGTTTACAGCAAGGAGCGCATCACAAAACCCATGATGCGTGGCGCATCAGGCCGGCGCGAGGTCTTATGGGATGAGGCCCTGGATCTCATTGCCGAAAAAATGAAAACGATCCGTGATGAGGATGGACCGGAAGCCATTCTCTACTATCAGGGCTATGGGGAAAGAACCGCCCTCAAACTGCTCAACAAGTGTTTTTTTAACATGTTCGGGGGGGTCACTACCCTGCACGGGTCACTGTGCGGAGGCACCGGCCAGGCATCCCAGAATCTGGACTTGGGAACCCGCATCTCCCATGACCCTTTGGACCATTACAACTCCAGGGCCATGATCCTCTGGGGCAGGAACCCTGCAACCACACAGATCGGACTGGTTCCCATTATCAAAGAGATAAAGAAAAAAGGCGGCCGGATCATCACCATTGATCCCTTCCGTAACCGGAGCGCCGCCCTTTCCGACCGCCATATCGCGCCAGCTCCGAATATGGATGCATATCTGGCCATGGCTGCCGCAAAAATTTTGATCGACCGGGGTGCTCATGATATTGATTTTCTTTCCCATCACAGTGCAGGTTACACTGCATACAAAGCCATTCTTGATCGCTACAGGGTAGATAAATTATGTTACCTTGCCGGTGTTTCCGGAGAAGATGCCCAGTACATTGCAGACACGCTGATCAACTTCAAACCCACGTCGATCCTTATAGGCTGGGGGCTTCACCGTCACAAAGAGGCCCATTTCACCATCCGCGCCATTGATGCGTTAGGGGCTGTTTCAGGCAATATCGGTGTGGAAGGCGGAGGGGTCAGCCAGGGGTTCGAAGAATACGGTCCCTATGATCCGAAGTGCTGGGGAGACCAGCTCAATCCCGGACGTCGAACGATTTTGATGCCCTATGTGGGGGAAGAACTTTTAAACGCCCAAAACCCTCCGATTCGAATGGTTTACGTAACCGCGGCCAACCCGGTCTGCATGGCCCCTAATTCCGCGCTTGTGGCAGAAGCATTGAAGCGCATGGAGTTCGTGGTTTACAGTGGTCACTTTTTGGATGATACCGCAGAACTGGCCGATGTGTTCCTGCCGGCCACCACCTTTCTTGAAGAATACGATGTGATGGCAAGTTATGGCCATAACTATGTGGGTCCGGTCAACCCGGCCATTGAGCCCGTGGGAGACTGCAGAAGCGAATTTCAGATGTTCATGGAACTTGCCAAACGGTTTTCCTTTAAAGATCAGTACTGCAAAAGCGCCGATGCCTGGCTCGCCGAGATATGCGCGCCGATTAAAGGCTGGGGAGGCGATCTGGACGAACTCAGGCACACCCCATTTCGAGTCCCGGAACCCATGGCGCCTTACCTTGACAAAGTCTTTCCCACCCCTTCGGGGAAATTCGAATTCATGACCAAGTTCGATGGGGATCTCCTCAAAAAGGATGATGAAACGTATCCATACACCCTGTTGAGTGTCGCACCCTTCGATTACATCTGCTCCGAGCGAACCCTTGCAGACCATGCGCCATTGCCGGAGGTACGCCTGCACCCTGCTGAAGCTGAAAAATTAGGCCTTGCAGACGGCCGGCCCGTAATAGTTAAAAGCCCCATAGGGCGTGTGAAGGCCTTGCTTCGCACCGATGCATCCACAAGACGGGACTGTCTGGTCACCGAACGTGGCGGGTGGATCAAAGCCGGCCATGGCTTGAACAGGCTTACAGCTGAAATGGTCAGCACGGTGGGTAATGGGACGCCCTATTACGATACCCGGGTCACGCTGTGTAGTGTTTGAACACTAACTGGACTGGGGGGCTGCCCCTTCAATGTTGGTCATGACCGATGAGCCCGTGGTAGTGAATCCGGAGACGGATTCAAAAACGGCATCCGTATACGTAGAAAAATTCGGGGCCAGAAAAAAGAGCAGGGCACCGAAAAGACCAATGCCTATTCATCCTAATGCCACAACGGCGATGCCTTCTCTCTGGTTGATATAATCATGATTCCCGGCTTTTTTGGAAATAACGACCATAATCGCGCCCATAATTGTGGTTACGGCCATGGCCGTTAGGTGTCCTTGATGAGCCCCGTCTTTGAAAAACAGGCTGCAGCCCAAAGGCAGGGTCATGAAAAGTCCCAGTACAAAAAGAAGGACGCCGATGATGCGTATGATAAAGGGCCAGCGCATTAGAAAAAACCAAGCTTTACCGTGAGCATTTTTTCAAGTTTTTTCACTGCTGCCAGGATCGCAAATAAAATGATGCGGTCCACTGCCTCTACCCGGCTCTCTCCTGTGGGGATAATGATTTCATCCTGGCGGATGATACAGACCAGCAATGTCCCTTTGGGAAAGGAGATGTCTTTGATAGGCCCTTTGGTGATGGTTGAGGATGCCAGGGCAACCGCTTCAATAAATTCACCTTGTTCACCATAAATGGAAATGTCCGAAATTAAATTGCCCTGGCGTATATCCTGCAAAATTGAGGAAACCGCCGACACCCTGGGACTGACCACTTTTTCAATGCCGATGTTGGACAATAAAGGATAATAGCTTGATTTACTGATGCGGGTGATGGTGTTGTCCACACCCATATTTTTTGCCAGAAGGGATACAAGGATATTGGTTTCATCGTCATTGGTTACGGTGACCACCGCATCCATTTGGCTGATGTTTTCTTTCATGAATAGTTTTTGGTCTCCGCCGTCACCGTGGAACACCATGGTTTTCCCCATTTGCATGGAAAGATATCAAGAATCTGGATTGCCTTGTCATTAGGGGCTTTTTTACTATATTTGACAAGGGTTTGTCAATATAGGCCACCCCGGCAGACGGCAAAGCCCCGGCTCATCATGGAAAATAAACCGGGGCTTTGAATTGTTTTTCAGATTGTTAAAATTGTTTTTTTACATCGTAGTGATGGGCATCCCCATGAGTTTCCACAGGAATATGGATAATGCGACAACCACCATCAACATGATGGATGCCGGAGTGCCGTACATGAAAAATTCACCCGGGGTAAACTGTTTAGAGTCGTAGGCTATGGCATTGGGGGCTGCGCCCACGAGTAAAACGAAGGGCATGCCGGCGGTGACAAGGGATGCAAACAGGATTACTTCAGGTGCCACATGCAGGTAGGGGGCAATAACCAGTGCAACGGGCAGGGATATGGCAATGGCTGCCACGTTCATAATGAAGTTGGTCATGACCATGACAAAAAATGCAATGCTTAGAATGAACACAAAGTAATTGGCTTTCTGGAACAAGGTCAACCAGTTGATGGCAAGCCATTCTGCCGCCCCTGTTTCCCACAGGCAGAAGCCGATACTCATGGCACCGCCGAACAACAGGATGATATTCCAGGGAATCGCCTCAAGGTCTTGAATGTTAAGGATGTTGAAGATAAAGAATAAAACCGTTGCCACAAGCATGATCGCGTTTTTGTCAAGGTTGGATATGGCAGGGATAAACTGTTTGGCGGACATGATGCCGATGGCCATAAAGATGATGGTTGCTGCCAGGATTTCCTTTGTTGTGATGGACCCCATGGCTTTTCCCAGGATTTTTGCTTTTTCTCTAAGCCCGGGAATTGTTTTTTTCTCCGGCTTGCACACAATCATAAAATAGCCCCAGAGGAGAAAAACCATACCCCAGCCCACAGGCGCCATATAATAGGTCAGCTCGAAAAAGGAGATTTCCTTTCCAACGATATCCTTGAAAAATCCAATGGCCACAGCACCCCGGGCAGCACCCAGAAGCGTGATAATGGAGCTTGCACCTGCAATAAATGCCATGCCGATGAACAGGCCTTTACCGAATTTGGTGGGGCCGGGCTCATCCGTATACATTCCGTAAATGGTCATCAAGAGCGGAAACATGGTGGCTGCCACAGCCGTATGGGCCATAATATGGGTCAATGCGGCAGTGACTACAAAACAGCCCAGATATATCATGCTGGTTCTTTCCCCAACAATGGCCAGCATCTTGTAGGCCAGACGTTTGGTCAGCCCTGTTTTTGTGAACACCATGCCGATGACCAGGGATCCGAAAATAAACAGGACGGACGGGTCCATGAAATCCTTGAGGGCTTCCTTGGCTGTACGGACCGCAAACAGTACCTGGAGGGCACCTATAGCCAGACTGGTCACACCAATGGGTAAAACCTCAAATACCCACCAGGTGCCGGCCAGAAGAAAGATGGCAAGTGCGCCTTTGCCCTGGGCGCTTAGTATAAAATGTTTTCCGGCAGGATCCACGGCGTCGGGCCACGCCGGAGAAAAATTGACAATAGCGAACAGGGTCAGGCCGATTAGCATGAACAGTGTTCTTTTCCAGTCCAGTTGTGGTTTTGCTGCATCTGCAATTTCAGTGGTCATTTGGGTCCCTCTCTCCTTTAGGTTAATGAATCATTGCTTCATTTAAATTTTGTTTTTATAAGTATTTTTTATATTTTTCAACGCTTTGTTTTATCAATTTTTTCGTTTGAACGGAGCGGTCAAGTCCCAATTGGGAACGATGCCGCCTTTGTAGAAGTTCGGACCTATTTTCGTTTTAACGGATTTTACGCCGGGCACCTCACCAGCAAGATCCATGATCTCTTTTTGTGCCCGGGCCAGGTTCATCACTTTTCTATCAAGAGTAACCAGCACATGGCCCGAATCAGATTCAATAATCAGGTGGTGCCCAAGGCCGGCTAAGGCCGCATCAACCCTGGCACTGATATTAAAATCAAGAGCATGGATAATTTTATCGGCATTTTCGGTTGAGCTTGCGATATCTGATCGTATTTTTTCAAGGCCCTGGTTAACCGCTTCTATGGTCATGTCATGTGCCGCAGCATCAATTTTTTTCCATTCCAGAGCCATATTATGTTTTGCGGGGTCCCACAGGGAGTCTAAATTTAACTGGGCGGCAAAGCGCTGTTCTCCGTGATCGGACCGAGCGATGGCATTGGTGGCGGCCTGGCTGGATAAATGGTCTATATTCATGGCTCTTTGCCTGCGCACCTGCATGGGGGTTGCCGACATGATTCTGTAAATGCCGGAAACAGATGCGGGTATCAGGTGGGATAAAATACCCGAAAACAGGCAGGGACCATTTAAGATATTCTGGGATATCTGTACCTTCAGTGCGGCAAGGCATTTTTTTCTGTCGTGGGTAAAATTGTCAAAAGGAATTTGTCTGCACTGGATGGACTTGAAAATAAGGTCTGTTTTTAGATCATATGCCTGGCCGGTTTGTTCAACCAATACCGGATCTTCGTATACGGTGCATTGATATAGGGCAGATAGGGCGTCAATAACTCGGTAGGGGGAGGCGTATATACCGCATGTAATGGCAATCTGGGTCATGTTCTCTAATCTGCTCAGCCAGGGTTCGGGTTATCAATTAAAGTCAGGACCACAATTAGCAAGGAATGTGCCATGTTTTAAATTTTATTGTAAAACAAATAGTTAGGTTTTTATAAATAAAGAAAAGATTTAAATTGAAACAATATGAAACAAAACGAAAAACACATTTCAAAACGTTTTGAGACGTTATATAAAATTGCCCTCAACCATGCGGGTGAAAAGGATATCACCCGGGTTCAGCGTCTGGGTTTGCCATCGTTTAAAGGCATAGGCCCAAGCGCCGGAAACCCCGTCAAAAACCTTAATTTTTTTCCATTTTAGAAATTCATAATATTCATCTTCAATGGCACCACAGATGAGCGTGTTGATATCCTGGGCCAGAAGGGTATGACACAGTTCATCCGAGGATGACCTGGGCAGCACAATAATTTTTTTGTCCTGGATATCGGAAGCGTTTACTGTTGTCAGAATGATGACTTCAGTGGTCAGGTCAAACCTGGGTACAATCTCTTCACCAAGTATTGGGATGGCAATTTTATGCAGTGTCATCGTTCTATTCTATCTGAAATTCCTTAATTTTCCGCCATAGTGTGCTGCGACTCATGCCAAGGATTTGCGCGGCTTTATCTTTTTTGCCCCGGGAGGTTTTCAAGGCATCCATAATCATCTGCCGCTGTACCGAGGACCAGGTTTGTCCGCTTTTATCCGGTTCCGAAGGTGCAGCAGAGCTGCGCAGTTGTGTTGGTTTGGTGTCGCACAGATCCTGCGCTGCCGGTATATTTGAAACCCTTTGTACAGGTTCATGATCCAGAATATAGGCGGGCAGGTTCTCTGCTTCGATTCTGGTCCCCTGGGCCACATTCACGGCATACTCCATAATATTTTTCAGTTCCCTGATATTTCCCTCATAGGTGTAATTCAATAAAACAGCCAGGACCGGTTCCGAAAAGCCATTGATTTTTTTATTCTGTTTTTTTGTGTAGTGGTTTAGAAAATAGTCAAGCAGAAGACGAATATCTTCACCCCGTTCACGTAAGGGCGGCAGATGGACCCTGGCTACATTCAGACGGAACAGTAGATCTTTCCTGAATTTACCTATGGATACCATATATTCGAGGTCCCGGTGGGTGGCGGCAATAATTCTTACATTGGCATTGAATCCTTTGGTGGCACCTAACGGATAAATGATTCTGTCATCAAGAAATGTGAGCAGTTTCACCTGTAGAGGCAAGGGCAGGTCCCCGATTTCCGTTAAAAAAATAGTGCCGTTGTGAGCCAACTTGAACCGGCCGGGTTTGTTTTCTACAGCGCCGGTGAATGCCCCTTTCATATGACCGAAAATCTCGGATTCCAAAAGGGTCTCGGGCAGTGCGCCGCAGTTAATTTTAATAAATGGACCGCCTGCGCGCTGGGATGTCTGGTGTACGGCTTCTGCCACAAGGTCCTTGCCCGTGCCTGTCTCCCCGGTGATTAGGATGGATGCATCACTTTGGGCAAGCATGGGAAGGGTTTGAAATATTATTTCCATTTTCCGGCTTCGGCCGATGATATTGGCAAAACTGTAGGCCACATTCTTTTCAGGGTCATTGGTGGTACTGCTTCTCAAATCCTCGATGGTTTCCATATAACCTGTAAAATGACCCTGATTATCCACGATTTGTGCGGTGGTAATCCGTACAGGCAGTTTCTGTCGGTCTGTATTAATAATATCACTGGTGCAGGATATGGACCGGTTTTTACGGTGGGTGGCGAGGATCGGACAGTTGATGATGCATGCAGAACTGCGCAGGATATTTCTGCAGGGAATGCCCCTGGCCATATCTAGGGAAAATCCCGTGAGTGCATGAAAGTACCGGTTAAGATGAACCACTCGCAAATCCCTGTCCATCAATAGTATGCCCAAGGGAATTTCATCCAGGATGTGGGTAAAATCCAGAGGCGATCTCATTAATTGATGAATTTCAGGAAATAATTGCATCCTTGAATGGGTTTCCTTTTTTTAGAGTAGTTTCAAGTGCCAGTTCCAGGTTCCTGGACGTGACTTCATCCTTATCCCCTTAGGTATATTTTCAAACAGGTTCACGAGCATGACAAAGCCTGCCTGTTTTAATTCATCGGTTTTGGATGACAGGTCCAGTGGCCAGTTTGGGAAGGTGTGGTAGGTCGCATTGTATTTGCTGGTCCAGGCAACTTCTCCCATGGGGCTGGTAAAGTCTTTCCCGATATCCAGATCCGGGGCCGCAATCCTTGATATGGCCACAGGCCAGTTGGCTCGGCAGACAGCGCCTAAAGGCAAACAACTGCATTCCGGCAGGGACAAAAGGGTTTTACTCTCAAGTTCCGGGCTTACAATGGCCCCTGAAAAACCTATGCGTTTCAGCATTTCCACTGCAAGGCAATTGGTGATATTGCAAAAAGGGCCTGCCCAGATGTTGAGTCTTTGGGGATCATCAAACAGGGCTATCTGCCAGGGGGAATTGAGCACAAAGTTTTTTGCCCCTTTTTTTAATGCGGTTTTTACATAGTTTTGACAGATCTTTTCCTCTTCGGGGAAAAGCACGGGATCCAGCCATAGCCATGCACGGGGAGGGGCTTTGATGCCATAGTTGTTTGCAGAAATCCAGAAACCTGTATCATTATGTGTTTTTAAAGCAGGGGGGTGTTTTCTGAAAACATCCATTTCATATATATCAGGCTGTTTTTTTCCTCCATGACCACTTCTTTTGCCCGGTGATTTGACACTGTCAGCAGGCCTTTTGCCGAGAGTAGAGCTATTTAACGGTTTGATCGTTATTTTGGGAATTTCACCAAGTTCGCTGGCAAGGCATGATAATTTTTCTTCCAGCTCACTTCCCCTCCGGTCAATAAGGAACACTGAAGTGTCTTTGTTGATACGCCTGTCTTTTTTGGCAGCTAAAAAATATTTTCCTTTTTTAGGGATGGCCCGGGTCACCTTCTGGATTTGATGGAAGGTCTCTTCTTCATAGCCAATGCGTAAAAGATCTCCCGGCAGAAGTGCTTCCCTTGAAATAAAATATGGATTTTCAGGGTTCTTTATCCGGCCTAAAAACAGACCGGAGCCGGTTTCCGATGCATGATTCAGAGGGTTTGAAATCCGATGGGATAAAAGATTGTAATGGCTGCCTTCTCTTCCCAAGGCATACGCCAAAAAAGATAATGCCTGATTTTTTTGATCCGGCGAATCCCTGAGCAGTCTGTACGCCATCACCGTGTAGTAAACATAATGGGGGCTTTTTTTTCTGCCCTCAATCTTCCAGGTACTGATGTTGGGAATCTCCTTGAGGACCTTGGCCAGTACATCTGCTGACAGATCCATGCATGAGAAGTACCTGGCCTTTTTCCCATTTTGTTCGTACAGCCGCCGGCAGGGCTGAACGCAACGCCCCCGCAGCGCACTTTTTCCGCCAAACCAGGAACTCCAGTAACACCGTCCTGACACCGAATAGCAAAGCGCGCCATGGATAAACACCTCTAAGTCCATGGTTCCGGGCACAGCCGCTGCCATGGCCCTGATTTCATCAAGGCTGAATTCCCTGGGCAGTACCACCCGGGAAAAACCTGATTTTTGGGCAGCCGTAAGTCCGGCAGGGTGGGTGCAGTTGCCCAGGGTGGACAGGTGGAGTTTTCCTTTGAATCCTGCCTGCCCGGCAAGGCTGACCATGGCGGTATCCTGGATAATCAGGGCATCGACGTCCGCATACCGGGCAAGCTTGTCAAGAATACGAAGTACCTTGTCGGTTTCGTCTTCTTTAATTATGGAGTTAAAGGCAACATACACCTGAATCCCTTTTGAATGGGCAAGTTTGGTCAGTCTTGCCAGTTCTTCAATGGAAAAATTGTCGGCTTCCATGCGGGCTGAGAATATTTTAAGGCCGCAGTAAATGGCGTCCGCACCAGCCGCTATTGCGGCAAGAAAAGATTGAATATCCCCGGCAGGTGCCAGAATTGTTGGTTGTTTTGATGGTTGGCAGGTCATAGGCCCTCATGTCCAGGTATGGGTAAATAGTTTTTATATTGCAATTTCAGGGAATAATGTCAAAATATCATTTTTTTGTTCTAAAATCAGGCCTGGCAAATATTGAAAGATTAAAAAAAATAATGAGGAGGGCAGATGTTTGCAAATCATGATGAAACCGGTTATTCCGAGCCGGTGGAAGGCATTGAGATGAAAACCCTTGTGTATGGGGATAAGACGCTTCTAGTCCGGTTTAAAATGACCAAAGGGGCATTGCTGCCCTCCCACACCCATCCCCACGAGCAGATCGGATATCTTGTTTCCGGCTGCATCAACCTTTATATTGGAAGCAAATGCCACAATGCCGTCCCCGGAGATTCCTGGTGCATTGAGTCCGGGGCAGAGCATCGTGCTGAGGTCCTGGAAGACAGTGTTGCCATTGAGGTTTTTTCACCGGTACGGGAAGAGTACCTTCCCTGAATCCGTAATTTTTTGCCGTCGCTAAAAGTTAAGCGTCAGGCATGCAGATTTTACAGGGTTTGTAACCCTGGGTTTCAGCCTCTTCTTTTGTGGTAAAATTCATGCTGCAGTTTTTACCGTTGGCAAAATTACATGCCACGCTGTGGAAAACCAGGGTTTCAATATTTCCTTTAAATTGAACACTTGCACTGGCTGGCCGAGCTTCTTCGGGTGCAGGCGGTTCAGTAACCTGGGAGGAGGCAGTTGGAAGAGGGGGCGTTTTTTCCTCCGCTTGTTCATCTTCCCTCTGTCGTTTGTCTGCATGTTTTTCTTCAATTTTTATTTCGGTTTCCTGGGCCGGCTTCGTTGATTGTGTGTCGGGAACCGGCTTGATTTTGCTTTCCGGCTCCCCGGTGCTTTCTTTGTTTAGTTCATCTTCCTGTGTATGCGCTGATTTAATCTTTGCCTCGTTATCATTGTTGTCGGACTGCTTGAGTTCCTCGATGCCAAGATATACCGCAAGTGAGCCGCCAATAATCATCAATATAGGGACTAATCCTGCCGCAAAGGTTAAAAAATCAAAGAAGTTAAACGAAAAGCCCGAGATACCAACAAGTAGTAGCAGGGCACCAATAATAAATTTTTTCATACATCCGCTCCATAGAAGTGTCTGGTCTGTTAAAAAAGAATCAGGATTCCAAGGCCGTATGCCTACCCTTTTTAGGGTGAAATTTGCAGCATTGTCAAGGCAATGGATAAAAAATTGATACTGAAATGGCGAAAAATAAAAGAAAAATTTTTTTTTAAAATTTTGCTATCCTTTTTTGTCCCATAAACACCACAATATCTTAAGGTGAGGTAGCACCGGTATCAGGACTTCGGCAAAGCATGATCCACCACATCCTAAAAGCCATCAGGGCGTCTGCATCTTCCTGGTGTTGGCATTTAAAAAGGCTTAAGGAATATGCCTCTTCAAACTCTTCCGGGGTAAAAATCAGATCCTTTTGATCCAGAATTTTTTGCCGTGTATGACTGGTGTCTGCTTTTACCAGTTTAATTCTAAGATCATTTTCCTGTTGTCCTTGTCTGATAAAATTAAGGGCATTTTGTATGGTCATAATTATTCTCCTAAAAAAGTTTATACAAAAGACAGCAAATAGAATGCCAACCTGTTTATGATGAATGAAAATGCTTCAGTTTTGTTTAAAATTAAGATTGCTGGTCGGATTCCGGTGTGAATAAATAAAAATATAAGTCATTTCTGCAAGAAATTCGATAGCATGATAGCATTAGAAAGACCGCTGTTAATGACAAAATTGAAAGATTGCAAACGATTTTGTAAGAGTTTGGAAAAGCATTTATTAATAAATCTTACCCTGTGGATTGTTTTATGGTCCGGGTGTTTCATAATTTTGGGCTTTGTGGTATAAGTTAACGTCTGATATCTGAAAAGGAATGAATCAGTAGATGAAACCAGATGTAGAACCCGTTTTTTGCAGTCTAAAACCCAAAGATGTCATTGGTGTGGCAGCACCATCAGCCAGGTTTGATGCGCAGTCGTTCCGGAAAGGGGTTCTGTGTCTTGAATCCATGGGGTTTGAAGTACACATCCCCGAAGGCATAACAGGCCGGTATAGGTACCTTGCCGGCACAGACCGGCAACGGGCGGATGTGCTTAATTCCTTGTTTGCCGATCCTGGGATCAAAGGGATCATTGCGGCAAGGGGTGGATTCGGTGCCATGCGCATTTTGCCGTTGCTGGACTGGGATACCATTGCCGGAAATCCGAAACTGTTTATGGGGTTTTCAGATCCCACCGCTTTGATCAGTTCCCTGGTGTGCAAAGTCGGGATCTGTGCTCTGCATGGGCCAAATCTGGTTTCACTTGGCCAGGCCGATGAGAAGACATTGGACAGTTTTGCAAAAAACGTGACGGGCTGCTTTACACGTATTAATTTACCTTCTGATCAAGTGCTTGCGGGTGGACGTGCCACAGGACGGCTCATGGGCGGAAATTTGGCCACCCTGGTACACATGATCGGGACAGCTTTTCAGCCTGATTTTACAGAAAGTATCCTCTTTATAGAGGATGTAGGTGAACCGGCATACAAGATCGACAGGATGCTGACCCAGATGAAAATGGCCGGTGTGTTGGAAGGTGTCAAAGGGGTCGCGACAGGGTCTTTTGAAAATTGCGACGATCAATCCTATATCCCCCAGATCATTCAAGAGGTGTTTATTGACGCAAATATTCCGATCTGCATGGGAATTGATGCTGGTCACGGGGCGGTTAACCGTTCTCTGCCCATGGGGGGCGGGGTTATTCTGGATGCGGACCAAGCCATTCTTGAATGGGATTTTGCGGCACAATGAACCTACGCGCGTTTCAAAGTATTGATGGCGCTATGGCCAATGCTATGGCTGACGGTGTATTTCCAGGTGCAGTTCTGCTTTGGGCGCATAGAAATCATATCATCTATCACAAGGCTTTTGGTGTAACCGACATAAGGTTTGGGGAACCTGTGGCTTTGGATACGGTTTTTGATCTGGCCTCTCTGACCAAGCCCCTGGCCACAGCTCTGGCTGTGGCAGATCTGATTTCATCAGGGCGATTATCCCTGAAAACTTATTTAAAGGACGCCCTCCCGGTTGCCTGTGGAACGGGTAAAGCCAAGATCACCATTGACATGTTGTTGCGCCACAGGTCTGGTCTGCCTGCCCACCGTCCGTATTTTAAATCGCTTTCCCTCCCTGTCCCCGGCATGGCGGCTGGAAAGCGTCTGCGGCAGATGGTGCTGGCGGAACCGCTGGAATATGAGCCGGGTTCCAAGGAAGTTTACAGTGATCTGGGGTTTATCCTTTTGGCCTGGGTGGTGGAGTATATGTCCGGTGTCCGGCTTGATACGTTTGTTAATGACAGGATTTTTGCGCCTTTAAAAATATACGACTTGTTTTTCAATCCGCTTTGCGCTGATTGGACAAGGCCCGTGATGAACAAGGCCTCTTTTGTTTTTGCCGCCACCTCCCATTGCACTTGGCGAGGAAAAATGATAGTGGGGGAGGTCGAGGATGAAAATGCCTGGGCTGCAGGTGGTGTTGAAGGGCATGCAGGTCTGTTTGGCACTGCTGTTGGGGTTCATCACTTGTGCTGTGAAGTCCTGCAAGCCCTTGAAAATAAAGAAAGCAAAGTGATAAATGCTTCTGTTATTAGAAGTTTTGTGGATAAAAACAATGGGATGATGCGCCCGGCAGGTTTTGATTCTCCAAGTGAAGATACCCCGTCATCCGGTCGTTTTTTTTCTAAACGATCTATCGGGCACTTAGGCTTTACGGGCACATCATTCTGGATAGATCCAGACAATGGTCTGATTACGGTACTTTTGACCAATCGGGTACATCCGAGCCGGGAAAATATTGATATCAGAAAATTCAGACCCAGGATTCATGATTTGATCGCATCTATTTATCAATGCAATATACAGGAGTGAAACACTTTTATTCTTGTAAAAAAAACTTAAGTTTGTTAGCAATCATTTTTTGGCAGTATTTTTTTTGGCAGTATTTTTTCATCATCTATTGATAAACACAACTCCCAATTTTGTATGAAAGAGGACCGATGAACTTTGTAACTGATACTTTGCTTGGGGCCTTTTCCAATGATCTAGCCATTGATCTTGGCACCGCAAATACGCTGGTTTATGTTAAGGGAAAAGGAATCGTATTAAGTGAGCCTTCCGTGGTGGCGGTTAGAACCGATAAACGATCCAAAAACAAAGTGCTGGCGGTGGGGCTGGAAGCAAAGCGCATGCTGGGAAGGACACCGGGCAATATTGTGGCCATTCGACCTATGCGAGATGGTGTCATTGCCGATTTTGCAGTGACTGAGGCCATGCTCAAGCATTTTATCCGTAAAGTTCATAACAATAGAAAAACATTGGTTCGTCCAAGAATTATTATTGCGGTGCCTTCCGGTATCACCCAGGTGGAAAAACGGGCGGTCAGGGAAAGTGCCGAATCCGCCGGTGCCAGGGAGGTTTTTCTTATCGAAGAACCCATGGCTGCAGCAATCGGCGCGGGTCTTCCTATTACGGAACCCACCTGCAATATGGTTGTGGACATCGGCGGGGG
>AMWB02128120.1_pt3 | contig 21011 bp, 18 predicted proteins | sample 200311 | NCBI WGS metagenome assembly AMWB02 (sample SAMN02737377, study PRJNA173069) | bioreactor metagenome | biome: anode biofilm in microbial fuel cells | place: USA: California | collected 2010-12-16 | reverse complement strand
ATTGGAGAAGGCCGGGATAAAATAATGGCGGTTGTTGTGAACCACAAGTCCCGTTTGATCGATCTCCTGAAAACCGGAATCTGTAGATATTCCATTTGCCCATGCCCAGAATCCTTCCTTTTGCCAACCAAGATTCCGGATTTCAGAACATGTCCTGGTCTCCTCATACCAGCGCATTTTGAGTTTTGTAAGGTGGTAATCCGTGCCCCAGAAAATGAAGTTCCCTTTACCTTCTATCATTCTTCGAAAATTCATAATAGAAGTCATTTCGGTCATATCGAAATCGATGGTCACCTTGTAACCGGCGAAGTTTGTCAGCTCGAAAATCCTCTTTGTATCAACTGCACTCTCAACGTGGAATAAGGGTTTCATAACAAAATTGGAGAACAGTTGGATGCCATCTTTGGTGTTGAAGTGATATTGATTTTTATCCTCATAATATCCGAACTTTTGAAAATCCTCAGCCTTAACATGAGAAGGAAGTTTTAAATCAGTCTCAAAGGAGACATTTTGAGCAGTCAGTGTTAATTCCTTGATCTTATCGAAGAAGATAGCCCTGAGAATCTTGTATTTTTTATTGAGCGCATCAACAAACATTTGAATCTGAGATTCTTCCTGGTAAAGGACAAGGATAGAACAAATAAGGTTAATTGCCTTATTTCGACGTACCGGATCATCAACTGCGCCCGTAAATAGTTTATTAGCGTACCACATAGGAAACGCCAATTGTTGATCTGTGATGAGCTTAGAGACGTTTAAATCAGGATTTTTCCGGACTAAAGAATCCGGATCTTCTTCTTTTGGTAGTTCAACGATAGAAGGAAGGAGTCCGTTTTCCAGTGCGATCTGTGCATTTTTTACAGTGGCCTTCTGGCCGGGATCGTCCCCGTCATACATCAGGACAATGTTTTTGCTGAGCCTGGCCAAAAGGGAACATTGTTCCCTGGTCAATGCGGTGCCGCAAGGGGCAACAGCATTAAGAACACCGGCACCATGAAGGGAGATGACATCAGTATACCCTTCAACCAGGATTGAGCAATCAAGCTTGCGAATGGAACCCTGGGCAGAAAAAAGACCAAAAAGCGTTGATGACTTTGTGAATACCGGGGTATTAGTGATGTTCAGATATTTGGGCTGAGTATCATCCAGGCTTCGCCCGGCAAAGGCAGAAATTCTTCCAAGATGATTAGTTATCGGAAAAATGACCCGGTTATGGAAAAAGTCATTGATATGGCCTGAATCATTCTGAGTGACCAGTCCGGACGTGAGTAGTAAACTTTCAGGATAACCGGCTTTAATAGCCGTTTGCTTAAATTTGTGCCATTCGGTTGGGGCAAAACCAATATTGAATTCCGTCTGATTATCGACTGAGATCCTTTGATTGGCGTAATCAGTAGCGACTTGAGAAGAAGGCAAAGCCGAATGAAAGAAGGAAGCTGCGAATTCATTAAGGTTAAACAATTCTTCTTTTATCCTGTGCTTGTCTTGCTCTACCTTATTAAAAGAATCTTGTTCTGGAATCTCGATATCATATTTCTTAGCCAGGTACTTAATTGACTCAGGGAATGACATACCCTTATTAATTTTCAGGAACTTAACTACCCCGCCTGATTTACCGGATGAAAAGCAGGAAAAGATTCTCTTTGTCGGGGAAACGACAAAAGATGGCTTCTTTTCATCAGTAAATGGGGATAATCCGGAATAATTAATGCCTGTTTTTTTGAGCGGAACAATTTCGCCAATGACTTCGACGATGTCAACCCGGTCAAGCACGGCTTCTATAATGGAATTAGGAATCATAGGATTTACTTGTGTTTATATCTTATTGCGGGAAAGACATACTTATCGGTAGGATCTCTGTCAGATTCTATCATTTCATTGACATTTTCCACATTCAAGAATGAAGCAATTAAAAGCAGGCAACTGTATTGGGTAAAGGCTCGATCATTTTCATCCAACCAACGATAGAGGCTTGAAATGGAGATGTCAAAATGGTTCATGAGAGCAAACATGAGAAGCTTATTTTTTCTGATCTTGATTAGATATTGCTTTTTTAACATGGCGATTGAATTGGTAATTAATTAAACATTCAGTGATCTACTATTAATAAGGTGAAAATCAGATTTATTTAATATTATTATTTGCTGAATCAAAATAATTCTTATTTTTGAGTGTCATTTTTGACACAATAATTAATCTCATTGCTGTACGCAAATATAGTAATAAGTATCCCCTTTTTTTAATTGTTAAAAACTTTTAAATGATTGATATAGAATTTATTAATTCTCATTTTTGGCACACATTTTTGAGTGCCATTTTTGGCACAATTTTCAATTAATATACTATATTCTAATATAGTAACAATTGTAAATATTTTCAAATTGTTAAAACTTTGAAATGGTCGATATAGAATTTATTAAAAATGCGGCAAAGGCAAAAAGAATCACTTTACGTGAATTAGCTGAAAGAATTGGATATTCTGTACCCGGTTTTTACAGAGCATGCTCAAATAATTACTTCAAGATCGATGCCTTGCAAAAACTCGGAGAGGTTTTACAGATAACACCGGAGAGTTATATCAAAGATGAAAGAAGTCTAAAGATTATCCAGGCATTAAGCAGCAACAAGATAGAACCAGAGGGGAATTCAAATTTGAAAAGTATTGATCAGATCGTAGAAGGTGAAAGAAAGCATTTTGAAGAAGAGATCGCCCATTACAGAAAACAATTGGATGTTAAAGACAAGCAGATCGAATATTTGATGAATCAACTGGAGCAAAAAGACAATTTGCTTCACACATCAATGACTTTATTGCGTGGAATGGGGGTTAATATAAATGATAAAACGAAGACTGAAAATCTGTAGCGAGTATATACCAACGCTACGGAATTAGCACTTAAATAATTGTTAATCAACAATATAAAAAATGTGTAGACCAAAACTAAGTGCGCCAGATAAACGCCAGAATCGCGCCAAAAAGTACTACATATACAGGTAATATGAGTATATATAATGCAGATATTCAATAAGATAGAAAGTAAAAATAGGCTGTTGCAAGTCCTGTCCCCGCTACAAAAAAAAGAGGCTGTCTAAAAAACCAGACAGCCTCTTTTTTATATTTGAATAAATAAGTTGACTAATTTGACCGGAAGATCCTGGCATCTCTACTTCGAATGTCACAGGCCCTGAACCCCGATTGGGGTAGACGGACACCCGGGAACCGGCTGAAAAATTGTTGTCAGCCAGGTCAGCCTCATCTGCCTTCGGCTTTGTCATACCAACCTGGATCTTGCCACCATCAAGCGTTTGCGGAACGGTAGTACCACCGGACCAATCGCTCGAGAACCATATTCCTGAACCTCCTGCTCCAGCTAATTGCACACTAATCCTGTCAAATTCTCCGTTATTTACCGAAGTGCATTCCCAGGCTGTGACTTCGAGACTCAAGTTAACTCCCAGGCTCACAGCTCCATCAGGTAACAGCATGGTTAGATTCGCCTTTGTATTGATCCTTGCTTTATTGAACGTCAAATCACCTTCAACGACAGTCTCAGCAACCAAAGAATTAATGGCATTGCTTTTGATCTTATAGTTGTTGCCATCGGCATCGCAATAGTAACATTGACCGGAGTTTCAATATCTCCACAATAATAATTACCAGCTTCAGCCCAAACGGTATAGGTCCGCCCTCTACCATTTTGTTCAGCCTGGGTCAGTGTCCCGATGATGTCCGTGGTAACAAAACCTTCCTGCAGGTTTGCAGGATCGATCAATCCGACAGGTATGGCAGGAATACCAAGTACTGCACCGAACTCATCGTTTTCTGTAAATGTGACCGTTGCATTCCTGATTTCCCCCCTGGACAGGTCAACTGCATCAACATACGAAAAATATTAAAATATGGATAGGGCTTAATCCTTTAAATATCCGAATTTTCCAGCGTGGTAATCGGTATAAGCTTGCCTGATTTCGTCCTGGGTATTCATGACAAAAGGACCATGAGCGGCGATCGGTTCGTCGATCGGTTCACCGCTCATCACCAGGACGATCGAATTTTCAGTTGCCTGAACCGTGATCTCATCTCCATCATTCCTGAAAAGCACGAAATTATCCACCGGGGCCTTTTCGGTTCCGTTGACCAAAATTTGGCCTTCAACCACCAGCATGGCGGTGTTAAAATGCGAAGGAAAGGAGAATGTTGCTTTGCCTCCCTTATTCAGCCTGGCATTCATCAGGTGTACCGGTGTAAACGTAAATGCTGGTCCTGCTACATCCTGGTAACGGCCTGAAATTATTTCGACAATTCCACCACCATCCGGTAAAATCGCTTTGCCCATTTGAGCATTAGTAATGGCCTGGTATTTAGGCGAGGACATTTTATACTTAGCCGGCAAATTTACCCAGAGCTGAACGACATGGAACTCTCCTCCTTTTAAACTCCACTCCTTTTCATGGTATTCCTTGTGCAAAATTCCCGACGCAGCTGTCATCCATTGCACATCGCCTTCTCCGATGATACCGCCTCCCCCGCTGCTGTCGTTATGAGCCACGCGACCTTTGTAAGCGATGGTGACGGTCTCGAAACCCCGGTGGGGATGAACGCCAACCCCCCTGGGGCGATCAGTCGGCGGAAAATGATGCTTTGAATTATAATCCAAAAGAATAAATGGCGTCATCCTTTCCATTTCAAGGTGATACGCGCCGGGTATGAAATTATGCACCCTGAAACCATCGCCAACCCAATGGATTTCCGGTGGAGCCATGATCAATTCTATGTTTTTTGTTGACATATTTTCTATGGAATATTTTATTGAATTATTCATGTTAAGTTTAGTAATAACAAACCGGTTTCAATTAAGTTCAGGTAATCTGGATGTATCAAAGACGGTTTAGTCATTCAATGGCCGCTTTTTTTCACCGGATTATTTATCGTAAAGACATTAATTCAAAAAAAATCCGATCCCTTCTTCGTCTGGATAATAGTTAAATAGACAAAATATCAGAGTGTCAATAATCCCTGAGACAGCGAACGCTATGACCTTCTTTCTTGGAACAATCATCCCGCTCTACGTCCTGGTAATAGTAATAGATGTAACGCCTCCATGAATCGTAATAACTAAGCTCGGTTGATGCCCACCAGAAACCGCCATGGCCATCTTGTACGAATATACCAAAATAATTGCGGCAGCCACCGGGCAAACCTGAGAAACCGAAAAGATCAGTGCCATTGTTGGTACCACCCCAGTCGTTGGTGGTCTTCAGGTTCATCCCTGCATCAAAACCTCGATATCCTGCATCATCCCAATTATTGTCACCAAACCTAAACTGACTGTCCACCGCCCCTTCCAGCAGCTTCCATTCTTCATCGGTGGGCAGATGCCAACCCGACGGGCAAATGCCCTGTGTACCCTGCTGGGTGGTGTACTGCATCATTTCTTTCCACTGGTAAAGGCCGCCATAGCGACTGCAATTATTAGTGTCGTCTTCGTAACAGTACTTCTCCATTATGCCGTTGTCGGTCATGTCTTCATTACCCTGTATCATCGTTCCCACGTTCAGGTTTTCCTTCAGCCAACATTGGCTGAAGATCTGGATGGTGTTGTATACATGTCCATCGTATTCCACTATGGGCGTATCAAGGCAGGGGATGTTGGTGGCAAACTGGAAGGTGCAGGTGGTGTTTTCCTCAGGGAAATCAAGAATGCCTGACTGCAGAGTGTCTGCATAGCCGATGCATAGCAATTGATCATCTTGACTAAAAGTAAATTCCCGTATATCTTCCGCAGTCTTTAAAACGGGTACTGCCTGATTGCTGCTGTTATATGCCAGCGAACAGGCTCCGCCACCAGAAAACATGCTGACGATTTTGATACTGCTGCGCTTATCCCTCCACTGTGCTCTGAAGAAATAAAGATTGCCACCACCTGGATTGAAAAGAAAGGTATTCTCTCCCTGATCCAAAATCCTTTCAAAATCAAGGATAATTCTGCCCATGATATCTGTGATGACAATGTTAACCCTGTCCTTCTCGGGAACATACAACGACACTTTCGTCTGATTCGCTACCGGGTTTGGGTAGTTTTGAAATACCCGGAACGTGCTGTTCTCAGCAGGAATTTCAGGCGTGCCGACATAATTGAACAACAGTACCGTATCGGGCCAGGAAAGTACCGTATCCCCTCCCTGGGTGCGGTTCATGATCTTAATGCTGTCGAGCTGGACCCAGGCCACACTGTCCAAAGCAGTGAAAGTTACTTCCAGTGTAGAACGCTGGGAATATAATCCCAGTGAAACTATTGTAAAAAATATTATAAGGATTAGTACCTTTGACATGGCGGGTAAGAATTGGTTTGAATGCTAAAATTACTAAAAAACACCTTTATACAGAGACTTCAATGCAGTGGCCATAGAAGGTGAAGGGATTTATTAGATGCCATTCTGGAAGATTCTCATGAACATTTTATATTGATCCTGATTAACTCGTATTATATCAAGCAAGTGCCAGGACAGAAGATCGATTTGAAAGACGAGCAATGGATAGCTACACTATTAAAGAAAGGCATTTTGAAAAGGGAGTTATGTCCCGTGAGAATTCTCAGAGAATTTCGGGTATATGAACGGGGCTGATCATTACAGCAAAAAAAAAAACCAGTCGATGTGGAACCGGTTTTTGGGAATATCAAATACAATAAGAACTTCCGGCGATTTAATCTTAGAGGGCTTCCGAAAGCAGAAGTAGAGACCGGTTTGCTGGCCATCGCTCATAACCTGGCTAAAATGCTCAATTAGCTGATAAAATCACTTTTAGCATCAAAAAATAAATACCGTTGCCGCATAAGCGACCTTAGCTGGTGCGGTTCCCTATCCGTCAAAGGCGGATAGGGAAACCCGACGAAGTCGGGTAGCGCCAGGTTCAGTCGCGGTGCGGCAACGAGGCCTGCCCGGCTAGAGGGCAAATAACCATAAATTAAAAGAGGGTGCTCTCTTTTGAGACACCCTCGTGAATTTTCATTTTTTTTGCTTATATTAGTGTATTTATTTCCAGTTTGTTATGAGAACAATGGCACTGGTTGGCTTGATGCTGTTGTTGTTGGGAAAAGAATCGATGGTGGCGCTCGCCCAGGATGATTATTGGTTAAGGAAAGCATTGAAAGCCCGACAACCCGAAAAAAAAATTGAATATTTTACCAAAAGTATCGAAACGGAAAGCACAACAGCCGAAACTTATATATTGCGCGGGGATGTTTACTGGAATCTTGCCATTGACGCTGCCTATAATTCCCATTTAGTGGTCATTGTATTTGATAAAGACAAGGCCGATTTCCATAATGCAAAATTGATGTATGGCAAAGCAGATGATGATTATACAAAGGCGCTCGAGCTTGACCCGGATTGCGCGAAGGCATATTTTAAGCGGAGCGATGTACACTGGCAACTCGGGCTAAAGGAAAAAGCAATAGCAGACCTTACAGAGTTAATCGCCGTTGATCCTGAAAATACCGAAGCGTTTTTACAACGTGCATTTATTTATCAGAACGACTTCAGGGATTTTGAAAAAGCTTTGGCTGATGCATCCAGAGCTATTGAGATCGATCCTGATCATTCGGCGGCGTATCGGGCCCGTGGATATTACTATTATCGACTAAGACAGAATGAAAATTCGATCGCTGATTTCAACAAGTCGATTGAGATCAATCCCAATGATGCGTACGCTTATTTTCACCGAGGGGATGTTTACAGGCGTACAGGGCAATATGAAAAGGCGATTTCCGATTATTGCCGGACAATTGAACTTGATCGTAAAAATTTTATGGCATTCAATAACCGTGGCCTGGTATACGTCATTCTGACACAATACGAAAAAGCCTTGAAAGATTTCAAAAAAGCCATTTCCCTAAACCCGTCTGATTTCCCAAATTCATATAATAACGCCGGGTATGTGTATTTACAGCAGGATAAAATTGAACCTGCCATAAAATATTTTAATAAATGCCTTTCCATTGAAGATAAATATTTCCCTGCTTACCTGAATCTTGCACTGGCATATGACAGTAATGGAAATACAGAAAAAGCCCAGTTTAATCTGGAACGGGCCAGATCAAGCGCACCATTTCTTGAGGAAGGAATGGATAGCGTCGTTAAATTGAATAAAGACTGGTACTATTGGACAGAACAGGATCAGGATACGTTGACAAAGATGTTGCTGGAGTTGAATTAAATACATATCTCGATACAACAGGATTCGTATAAAAAATTGGATTATCCTTGGAATGGCCGTCCTGCTTACGGTACCCCATTTATCATCACAGGATAAAGCAGAATTCCCTTTCGAAAGACGTAAGAACAATGTCTATTTTAATCTTATTGGGGGAGATGGTTCAGTGATTTCGACTTAATATGAAAGGTTGTTTTTGACCAAATCAACAAATTTCATGGGAATTGGATTAGGCATAGGATACAATAAAATAGTTGACATTTCTGATGCTGATGGCAATCCTGATCTACAATTTAAGTATCTGACCATTCCTCACCACATTACAATGAATTTGGGGAAAAATAGAAGTTTCTTTGAATTAGGACTGGGGGGAACCGGATTCATCGGTGATTTGAATTAGCATTATTATTTGTATCCCATCATAGGGTATAGATTACAATCTTCAGGATCACAAAAGGTAATTTTCAGAGTTTATGCAGGGTATCCATTGTATGGCTGGAGAAACCTGGATATTTGGTGGATACCCGTTGGTATAAGTTTGGGGGTGGTTTTATAATTATCTTTATCTCTCATTTCATCCATGCCATGAAAAAAGTCTTACTGGTCGTATTTATAGGATGGATATCCTTTTCAAGCCTTGCCCAGCAGGATATCCCGAACAGCTGGAACAATCCACCGTATATCGACTATCAGTCGCTGGCCGCATCCCTTTTCGGGATATATATTGAACCCTATTCCGTGGCCGAAGACGCTGCATCGCACGAAGCCTACAAAGCCCGGATCGAGCAGGACAGGGCGGTCAGTTTCATGAATAAGGTGCTAAATTATTATGACGCCCAGAAGAAATACCCGGAGACGATCCCGGATGGCTGGCATAACGTCATAGCCATGAATTACATCAACATGTGCGATGAAAGAAAAGTTTTTGTACAGAAAAATCAAGTGATCCGTTACATGGCCGAAGACTGGATGGAGTTTAAAATTAAAAATGCAACCCCGATTCATAATGGCCAGTCATCTGTTGAATTGATGAAAGAGAAAGAGAAAGAGAAAGGCAAAAAAAACAAGAAGTACAGCCTGAATTTTTCCGTTTACTTTATTGATTATCTCATCGATCCACAGGCCAGGGCCACCCCGCCGGGAATTCCCGGAAAGGCCAGCTTCTGGGCCGGGCCGGATGTGGAAGGCGGAGAAATCGTGGTTTACCTGGATGGAGAATTTAAAGGCAGCCTTACAGCTAAAACTGATGATATCATCCCTTCTTGTGGCGATAAAAACACCATCTCTTTCAACATGAAAAGCGGGTTCCATGATTTTAAGGCCATGAATAAAAAGAATGTCTGGCGGGGATCAATCCTGGTCAATCCGGGAGACTGCACCCTGAAAATCCTATCGAAAGATAACAACACGGCTTCGGAATATGAATGATGGGAATCCGGATTTATTGATGAAATCTCCCCATCCCATTTTTGCTACCTTTGCAAAAAGATGCCTATGATCCATCGCGCCGGATTCGTCAACATTATCGGCAAGCCCAACGTCGGGAAATCGACGCTGATGAATGCCCTGACCGGGGAAAAGATCTCCATCATAACACCGAAAGCCCAGACGACGCGCCAACGTATCCTGGGCATGGTCAACACCGATAATTACCAGATCGTTTTCTCCGATACGCCGGGTATCCTGGAACCGGGCTACAAGCTGCAGGAAGCCATGATGCGCGAGGTGGATACGGCCTTTGAAGATGCCGATATCCTGCTCTACCTGGTTGAAGCCGGCGAATCTTCTGATCAGCCTGCGATCATCGAAAGAATAAAAAATACCGGGATTCCTGTCATGGTCGTCATCAATAAAATCGACCTCACCGATCAACCTTCGCTGGAAGCCAAAATCAGCGAATGGCAGCAGGTTTTTCCGGATGCTGATATCATCCCTGTTTCAGCGCTCAGAAATGCCAACCTGCCATCAGTATTCAAATCAATCCTGGCCAAATTACCTGAAAATCCGCCGTATTACGACAAAGATGAGCTGACGGATAAGACAGTCCGATATTTTGTAGCTGAGAAAATCAGGGAAAAGATCCTGTTGAACTATAAAAAAGAGATTCCATATTCGGTAGAAATAGCAGTAGATCAGTTTAAAGAAAGCGAAGCACTGATCCACATCATCGCGTTGATCTTTGTCAGCAGGGAGTCGCAAAAAGCCATCATACTCGGACACCAGGGCTCAGCCATCAAACGGGTGGGCACCCAGGCCCGCAAAGACCTGGAAGAATGGCTGGGCAAGAAAATATTCCTCGAACTGAGCGTAAAGGTGCTTAAAGACTGGAGAAACAACGAAAAAGAGCTCCGCAAGTTCGGATATGAACTCTGATTGGAATTAGATCACTACCTTTGCAGCATGCCAAATATAATTGCTATCGTTGGCCGGCCTAATGTCGGCAAATCCACTTTTTTCAACCGGCTGGTGAAAAGCCGCCAGGCTATTGTCGAAGAAACTGCCGGTGTGACCCGCGACCGCCATTACGGAAAATCCGACTGGAACGGGATCGAGTTCTCCATTATTGATACCGGTGGCTACGTGGAAGGTTCCGATGATGTTTTCGAAGAAGAGATCCGCCGGCAGGTGGAACTGGCCATCGGCGAAGCGGATATCATCATTTTCATGGTTGATGTAAAAGACGGCCTGACCACCATGGATAAAGATGTTGCCCAGTTGCTGCGTAAAAGCCGGAAAAAGATATTCCTGGCCGCCAATAAAGTCGACAATACCTACCGCACGTTCGATGTGAATGAATTTTACGAACTGGGCCTGGGCGAGGTCTATGGCCTGTCGTCGATCAATGGCAGCGGCACCGGCGAACTGCTGGATGATGTTGTCAAAGAGTTTACAGATACTGTTGCTGCTGAAATTCCCGATCTGCCGCGCATCGCCGTTGTCGGTCGCCCGAATGTCGGGAAATCATCGCTGATCAATGCGTTGCTTGGCCAGGAACGGCACATTGTCACCCCCATTGCAGGGACCACCCGCGATACGATCTTCACGCCTTACAACAGCTTTGGCTTTGAATTTTTGCTGGTTGATACAGCCGGGCTTCGGAAAAAAGGCAAAGTCACCGAAAATATCGAATTTTATTCGGTCATGCGGGCCATTCGGGCCATCGAGCAGAGTGATGTCTGCCTGTTGATGATCAGCGCCGAAGAAGGGCTTGAAGGCCAGGATCTCAACATACTGAGCCTGATTGAAAAAAACCACAAGGGAGTCGTTATCCTGGTCAATAAATGGGACCTGGCGGAAAAAGGCAACAACACGATCCGCGACATGGAAGCGCTGATCAAATCGCGCACGGCACCGTTCACGGATATTCCAATCATTTTCACTTCTGTTGTCAACAAACAACGTATATTCAAAGCCATGGAATGGGCCCGGCAGGTTTATGAGAATAAAAACCAGCAGGTTTCTACGTCGAAACTTAATGAATTATTACTGCCGATTATCGAGGCAACGCCACCGCCGCAGACTAAAGGGAAGCACGTTAAAATCAAGTATATCACACAACTAAAAACGCACTACCCGACTTTCGCTTTTTTCTGCAACCATCCGCAATACATCAAAGAACCTTATGCCAGGTTCCTTGAAAATAAATTGCGTGAGAATTTCAATTTCACGGGAGTGCCCATCCAGATCTTTTTCAGGCAAAAATAGATGTTTGTCATGCCGGTTGCAAAGCACGATAACGATGAGGTCCGGATTGATAAATGGCTCTGGGCCGTCAGGATCTATAAAACCAGGAGCCTGGCCACCGAGGCGATCAGAAACGGCAGGGTAAAGATCGGCGGTCAGGTGGTCAAACCATCACGGGAAGTCCATCTGCAGGATGAGATCGATATTCATCTGGGGGTTTATCATAAAACCGTAAAAGTTACGGCATTGCTGCATAACCGTGTCGGAGCTGCGCTGGTCGCCAATTTTCTTGAAGATTTAACCCCGGAAGAAGAATACGATAAACTGAAGATCCAGCAGGAAATAAAGCCTGAATTCCGGCCACGAGGAATTGGACGGCCCACAAAAAAACACAGACGATTGATTGACAAATTAAAAAAAACAAAAGATTTTAGCTAAAAACTATGAGTAAGCCCATCTTCATAAATATATTAATAGTAACTCTGATCCTGTTGACAATTCTAACATCAGGTCAAACTACACGTAACCCGCAACCCGCAACCCGTAACACGCAACCCGTAACACATAACCCGGAACAAAAAACCTCTTTCCGTATTGCATTTTACAATGTCGAAAACCTGTTTGACACACAAGATGATCCAAAGATCAATGATGCTGACTTTCTTCCCGGATCAAGGATCGCCTGGACTTCGGAGCGTTATGAGGTAAAACTCGATCACCTGGCACAGGTTATCGCCGATCTCTCAAAAGATAAGCCGGTCGCTGTTTTTGGCTTGTGCGAAATTGAAAATAAACCGGTGCTGGAAGATCTGGTCAGTTCTCCTTCGATCTTATCGTACCGATACAAAATCATTCATCGCGACAGTCCGGATGAAAGGGGGATTGACAATGCCATGATATACGACAGTGAACAATTCCAGCCGGTCAGCATCAAAGGTATAACGGTTGATCTTTCTTCCATCGCCGAAGACCACACCCGGGATATCCTTTATGTTAAAGGAATCAATAAAAAAGTCAAGGGTGACACTTTGCACATATTCGTCAATCACTGGCCGTCGAGATCGGAAGGCCAGGAAGTCAGCGAACCTAAACGGATTAGGGCGGCTGAGGTCCTGAAAGGTGTGACCGATTCATTATTTACCAGTAATCCTCAGGCTTTGATCGTCATTCTTGGGGATTTCAATGATGAACCTTCGGATAAAAGCCTGGTAAATGGGCTGAAGGCTCTGCCACCCGCGGAAAAACCGGTTGGAAATAATCTTTACAATCTCATGGAACCCCTGTACCGCGATGGAAAAGGGACTTTATACTATAAAGACTGGGATTTGTTCGACCAGATCATCATCAGCGGGAATTTCAGGATTAAAACCAAGGGACTAGTGTATACTGAAATGACCGGAAATATTTTCTCGCCTGATTATTTATTATTTACCAATATGGAAGGTGTTTCTAGGCCAAACCGGACAGCGGCAAAGGAATATTACGGCGGGTACAGCGATCATTTACCGGTTTATATTGATTTAATCTCTAAAAAATAATATTTCCTAGATTTTTTTGCCACCAAGACACGGAGACACGGAGAAGCACAAAACTTTACGGGTTTCTCCGTGACTTTGTGCCTCCGTGGCTGAAATTTCACCCGGCCATGTTGCTTATTTTTAGCTCAGTAGCACAACCCATCTTTTTTTTACTAAAAAATATTTCAATCCTACCGGGTATTTTTATGCCATTTTCCGGATTAATAGTTGATTTCTCTTTCTTTTTTTTTCGCCACTAAGACACGGAGACACGGAGAAGCACAAAACTTTCCGTGTTTCTCCGTGTCTTTGTGCCTCCGTGGCTGATAATTTCACAAATAATACAATCACTAACTTTTAAATTCTGATACTATGAAACCAAATGATGGAATTTTTAAGAATTACAGCCCAATCCCGGATGAGCTGAATTATCTCGGGAGCCAAATTGTCGATGCCGCTTACCACGTTCATACATTTCTTGGACCCGGATTACTTGAAAAAGTCTACGAAATCTGTTTTTGTTACGAACTTGAGAAAAGAGGTATTCAGTACCAAAGGCAAGTAATATTACCGATAAAATATAAGGAAATGGCTTTCGAAGAAGGATTACGCCTGGATGTTCTGGTAGCTAGTTCAATAATCTGTGAATTAAAAGCGCTGGAAAATGTGAATCCGGTCTGGGAAGCCCAGATATTAAGCCAGTTGAAAATAACAGGCCTAAGGTTGGGATACCTCATCAACTTTGATGTTCCTAAAATAAATGCAGGAATTAAAAGAATTGCTTTGTAACAGAGTTCGATTATTCCTTCTCTTTGTCGTAATCGATCTCTTTAACCATTTTTCCGCTCTCATCATAAAATTTCCAGGTTCCCACCCGGGTGCCTTTATCATAGCGCCCCTCGTAATGTTTGGCGCCGTTTTCATGCCAGGTTCTTCTCATCCCGTCGTCTTTTCCTTCAAAAAAGTAACCTTCGCTCCACTTCTTTCCATCTTCCCGCCAGTACAACCATTTTCCATGCTTCTTTTTATCTTTATTATAAGAACCTTCCATCTTTTTCTTACCATTCTCATAATAATAAATTTCTTTGGCCAAATAACTGCCTTCAGCCTCGGAAGTAAAAAACTGCACCCGTTTTGGTTTTCCATCCGGATAAGTTTCGATGACTTTTTTCTCCAGTTGAGAACCACAGGAAGCCAGAATAACAATGATCAGAAAGTATACTATTTTACGCATAAAAAATATCAATTACCGGTTAAATTTCAGCCGCATTCCCCTGACCGATTCATTGAAATGGGTATTGAGGACCTGCGGTTCCGCTTCATAGACTAAATTTCCGTTGACAAAAGTATGGGTAATTTTCGAATTGAACGTGTGCTCTTCGAAAGGCGACCATCCGCATTTATAATAAACATTGGAAGGCCTGACTTCCCAGGATTGTTCAGGGTCAAACAGCACCAGGTCGGCCCAGTATCCTTCACGGATATAACCGCGACGGTCGACCTGGAAACACTCTGCCGGCGCATGGCACATCTTTTCGACGACTTTTTCGAGGCTAAGCCTGCCCTCCTGCCAGAAATCGAGCATGGCCGGAAGCGAATGCTGAACCAGTGGTCCTCCCGAAGGCGCTTTGAAATATTTATTAGCCTTCTCTTCGAGCGTATGCGGTGCATGATCCGTGGCAATAATGTCGATCTTATCCTCCAGCAGAGCCTTCCATAGCGATTCACGGTCATGGGCCGACTTAATCGCCGGGTTCCACTTGATCCGGTTGCCCAGCGTCGTGTAATCATTATCCGAAAACCATAAATGATGGACACAAACCTCAGCCGTGATCCGTTTATCCTTCAGGGGAACATCATTGCTGAACAGGGCCATTTCATGGGCTGTGGAAAGGTGCAGGACATGCAGGCGGGAATTATACTTTTTAGCCAGTTGCACAGCCAGTGTGGAGGACCGATAACAGGCTTCCTCGCTGCGGATCAGCGGATGGGCCACTACCGGAACATCTTCGCCGTAAAGTTCCCTGAATTTCTCCATGTTGGCCTTGATGGTCGGTTCATCCTCACAATGGGTGGCGATCAGGAATTTGACTTTGCTAAAGATATCTTCCAGTGTCTGAGGATTATCGACCAGCATGTTGCCCATTGAAGCGCCCATAAAAACCTTGAGCCCGCAGACATTCGCCGGATCCGTTTTCAGGATTTCATCCAGGTTGTCGTTGGATGCACCCATGTAAAAGGAATAATTGGCCAGCGACTTCTCCGCACCCAGCTGGTATTTTTGCTCAAGCAGATCCTGGGTAAGCGTCTGGGGATTTGTATTGGGCATCTCCATGAATGAAGTGACCCCGCCGGCTACAGCCGCGCGGCTTTCGGTAAAAATATCACCCTTATGGGTCAGGCCGGGATCACGAAAATGCACCTGGTCGTCGATCACTCCCGGGATCAGGTATTTGCCTTCGGCATCAAGCACTGGCAAGCCTTTAACTTCGTCTAAGCCTGATGATGAATGGTCATCCCTGATGATCTTTTCAATCAGACCGTCACGAACAATGACACCACCCCTGAAGATCTTGCCTTCGTTGACAATTTGGGCGTTATGGATGTAAAGGTTTCCTGACATGATCTTATATGTTTGTACAATGCTTACTTTCTATGCACTTTCCTCACATTCCTCAACCTCAGGCTGATCACGCCCAAAATAGCCTCCTTGAATATCCCCGAACTCATTTTCGACTGACCTTCGGTGCGATCTGTGAAGATAATGGGTTCTTCGAAGACTTTAAATCCAAGTTTCCAGGTTGTATATTTCATCTCAATCTGGAAAGCATAGCCAATAAACCTGATCCGGTCGAGGTTGATAGCTTCCAGCACTTTTCGGGTGTAACAGACAAATCCCGCAGTCGTATCCCTGACCTTGATCCGCGTGACAAACCTGACATATGCCGAAGCGTAATACGACATCAGGATGCGGCCCATCGGCCAGTTCACCACATTTACGCCTTTGATATAACGCGATCCGACAACAAGGTCAGCGCCTTCCCGTTTGCTTGCTTCATAAAGCTTGATCAGATCGGCAGGATTATGGGAAAAATCGGCATCCATCTCGAAAATATACTCATAATTCCGGGCGAGTGCCCATTTGAAACCATGAATATAAGCCGTACCCAGTCCGAGTTTTCCTTTTCTTTCTTCAATAAAAAGCTTGTCGGGAAACTCCTTCATGAGCCTCTTGACAATGTCGGCCGTTCCATCGGGTGAATTATCTTCAATGATCAGAACATGAAACAATTTGGGCAAATTGAACACGAACCGGAGAATCTTTTCAATATTCTCCTTTTCGTTATAGGTCGGGATAATTACCAGGCTGTCTGACACCATATTTTAATTTGATGAATAACGCGATTAAATTTACGAAAATGTTTTTATCTGATCATCAATTTAGTACGATAAACTCCGTCCTCCGATTTCAGCTCAAGGATATAAAGCCCGCTCACCATGTTCTTTTGATCAAACTTCAGGCTGCGAATGCCATTGCCGGGAATATTTGCAGAAAACACATTATTTCCGGCAATTCCGTGCAGACTTACAATCACATTTCCCTGCCATTCTTTCACCCATTCAATATTGATCATGCCCTCCGTCGGATTCGGATAAATGTTGACAATGTTTTCATTTATATTTTCATTAACACCGAATGATGTTGTAAAGGGCATGATTACAGAGGACTGCATGACGTTCCCTACCAGGTCGGCTACATTCTGGACTGTGAGTTCATACGTACCACCCGAAAGCTGGCTGACGGTAAGGAAGACCTGCGATTTAACGATCTGGTGCACAACAGCCTGTTCCACCGTTATGCCATTGCTGATACTATAATTGGCAAGGGTTTCTGCGGAGGCTACATCGACATCTTCAGAAAACTGAACTTTGATCACTGTGGCTGTAATGGCTTCCACCGATGCGACTTGTGGTGCGGTAAGGTCGCCACCGGACTGTACATCGGTTCCAAGTCTTAACTGGATTTTCCATTCGTCAAAATCATAATCCAGCGGGCCTGAAACCACGTATACTTCACCTTCAGTAGGCTCATATTCAAAAATGCTTGTGTTATGGACCAGCAAGTCTCCACTGCCGTCATTTACGGTCCACATGTAATAATTGGCCTGGTATTCGGCGTCGGTGCACGTCGCATTATTGACCCTGATCAGCACTCCTTCATAATCTTCGCCAGCCTGGTCACAGGTAATGGTCACCGGTTCGGGAAGCGGATGACCGCCAGAGATAAAGTAATACCCAGTAATGCTTTTCAACTCGGTTTTCTCATAATATTCCTGGATCGTACCGGTCAGCACCACACTGTCACCAATGCTGGGATTTCTTCCCGGATCGTAAACGAACAGTCCGTTCCACGCCCCGCTGCCGTTCTGGATGAAGTAATTGCTTCCGTAATTACCGGTCACAATACCGGTCACACTGACCACCTGGCCTTCAAACGGGCTGACTTCTTCCTGTCCCTGCACATCATAAATAGACGTCAGGTCGCCGGTAAAGGTTCTTGGAACGTAAAAATTATAAACCACAGTTTGTAATGAACTAGTGGGATTCTGTGCTTCTATTTGAAAATAAATGGTAGTTCCCTGCGGCTGACCGGGGATAACGGCGAAGAGATTGCTGCCGCTGCCATCCATGTCGATGCTTTCATTCAGGTTACCCCATGAAGTCCCGTAAGAAAGTGTGGCATCGGTAATGTTTCCTTCGGTGCTGGTTATCGTGGCATAGATCGTTATGTCTTCGTTAGCAAGCGGTATCTCTGGTGACTGATGAATATCGCCGATAACTACTGTCGGAAGGACGCCATTGTTCCAGATCAATTCGGCAAAATAGGGATTGTCGATGAAAGGATTCCGGTTCCGCTGAAACGAATAGATCACGTTATTTCGGTTCCGCTCAAAAGCATCCGGGGGATCCTGCAGGTTCCACTGGAGCAGGGTGGATAACTTTCCATGTTTCGGGTAAGGATAGGTGTTGATCTCATCAACAGCGGTGAGGTCCATTTCACCGTTTTCGCCTTCATAGCGGGTATCCATGTAAAAAATGATCCGGGCCACATCGCCTTTGTCCTGGTCACGGGGTTCCCAGTTATTATCGGAGAAATAACAACCCGTAGCTTCCGGGTGCTGTACCCCTCCCATATCGAAATCAAGATTGCTTTTATCCTGGTTCACAGAAGCGTCACTCGGTTTCAAGTTATGAACATCACCATCCATGGGCTGTACACCATCGAAATTACCGTGGGATTTTGCCCAGACGTGTTCCCTGTTCAGGAAATCACCGCCGCTGCCATAATCATCATTTGGCCATGATCTACCCGTGTATATTTCGATGATGTTGGCCGGGTTATTCGGATCGGCATCCGATAGTTTGAATATTTCTTTGGAATAAAAATATGAATACACCGTATGCCCGCTGATCACGTCATTCAGGGCGGATTTCAGCTCCTGGCCGGTTTTGTTTTCTGTACCGTTATAATATCCGGTCGGTTGTGCCTTTAATGATGAAACCGACAGGAGACAAAGAAAAGTAAAAAAGTAAATTGTTTTTTTCATATTGATTTAGAATGATATGGTAAGTGAAGTATTGAGCCTTCTGCCCATCCCGAAAAATACACCGGCAGATTTAGCGTCATTGTCAATGGTCGTCGCAGAAAAAGAATCGTTATTGGCGGCGTCGGTAATATAAGTGGTGTTCAGCAGATTCAGTACACTGGCCCTGAAGTCAAATCTGAATTTATTCCATTTCACTGAATAACCTGCATGCAAATCGATCAGGTAATAGGCCGGCATTTGCCAGGTATCGAGCGGATCGCCGTTTTCATCAAATCCACCCGGATTTCCGGCCGGATCGAGTGAAAAGGGGTTGAAATCCGAATAATACCGGTCGAAATAGGTGAACTGGCCTTTCACATAAAGATACTTAATGATTTCCCAGCGAAGACTGGCAGCAACCTGGGTTTGTGCGGCATCACCCACATGGATCCCGGTCGCATTGAAATAGGCACTATCCACTTTATAATTGTACCGGTTATAAATATCCACCGAATCCGCTGATGTCCAACGCCAATTTCCCAGTGATAATAACGCTTCGGCTTCAAGATTATCGATAATTCTCCAGGAAGCATCTGCTTCAATGCCCATATGCAGGGCATCCATCCCGTCTATATTGTAATATCCGGTCTCGTTATCATCGATGCGGTAAGATTTAGGATTGGTCGGTGCATTTTTCCAGTCTGTATAATAAACATTGGCGTTGACGGTCACATCTTTCGTGTTAAACGTGTAACCTGCTTCTACGGCCGCGATCTTTTCATTGACAATGTTGGTCAGCAATGTCAGATCGTATCGGTTATACACATTATTGAACCTGGGGGCTTTAGAAAGATAGCCTGCATTTAAAAAGACATTGGATTTCTCCGTCAGATTATAATTGGCCCCCACTTTTACCGTGAAACCAGGTTTCCAGTACCAATCCGATTCCTGGTATTCCAATCCCGGTGAATTTTCATCGTACGTTACACCGTTATATGTCACCGGTTTTCCATATTCTATGTACAAAACCGTCGTATCGACCTGGATGGTTTTTGGCAGGAAATAGTCGATCTTTTTATAGCCGCTGTAAGCTGCTGTGAGGTTAATAAAAGCTGTAAAATTCCCCGAGAGATATTCCAACTGGGTAAACACACCTTCCCATTGGACCAGTCCGTCGTTATTATAGCTGATCTTGTCACCGGTCCTGAGAAATTGCTTCGGGTCCCTGTTTTTATCCGCAGGATCAAGTGTATAGCTTCCGCCCAGCAAATCATAGATCTCTTCATAATGCAATCCCTTGTAACGTCTAAGATCGATCCCGCCGGAGAATGTGAATTTGTCATTGATATTATAATTGAAGGTCGACAGGAGTCCATACCACTGGTGGCGGTTCACCTGGCTTTTCAGGTAATAAAATGAATAGATTTCCCGGGGATATAATGTATCCATCAAAAAGGGTGGATATACATTGGCATTATAATACCGTTGAAAATCGATCTGGCCTTCTGGGGTTATAAAACCCGGATCACTGCCGGAAGAAGCCTCCACCGATGTGTTTAACAGGGTACCGCCGCCATTTCCCAGTGATAGGTACACGATATTGGACAGATACATTTTTTCGTTGATGTTCCAGAAATCGCGGAGGGTAAACTGGGGTTTGTGGTAATAATTGACCTTTTCATTGACCAGGTGCGCATAGCCAAGGGTATCTTTATAAGAGCCCCAATCGGCATTGTACTTGATGCCTTTATTCACCATGTAGTTGGTGTCGAGGTAATCGGTATTGAAATAGGCGGAAGGCGGCACATCTACGCCAAGTTCACGCGCATAAGCGCTGTCGTAAGTGGCAATAGGCTTTTTATACCTGCGCTGGGCATGCTCCTGCGGCGCGCCCATGGCGGAAAGGCTTAACAAATGATTCCCCAGCTTCTTATCAATTTTCAGGTAGTAAAACCAACCTTTGGTATAGCTCTCGTCGACGTACCCCTGGCCGGTCTTGAATGAACG
>AMWB02045033.1_pt1 | contig 21017 bp, 21 predicted proteins | sample 200311 | NCBI WGS metagenome assembly AMWB02 (sample SAMN02737377, study PRJNA173069) | bioreactor metagenome | biome: anode biofilm in microbial fuel cells | place: USA: California | collected 2010-12-16 | reverse complement strand
CCAATATTTTTAATAACATACGTAATACCATTAGCAGAACTTGCACTTGGTAAATTTACTGTAAATGTTCCATTGCATAATAATACTCTATCATTAACGCTTGCACTATACGTTGAACTAATAGATTTAACACTTTCTTTGGCACTAAGTGCCGGATATGTATCAATATAAAGTTCATTGAATTGACCGGCTTTTGCATAATCACCATCGATTGCATAATCCATGACATCTGGTGATGTCATACAGCGATTACCTGTACCAGTAGTTGATAAACATACAACTTGCGCTAGCGTTGTTGAATATCCAATTGTATACCAGCTATTATCGGCGGCGCTTATTCCACTATACCAAGAGATTCCATCTCTTGAATACATTATACGATTATTAATACCAGTGATTGAACATGCTACAAAATGCTGGAATTCCGGTGACCATATAATTTTATACCAATTGTTTGAACTTGCTGCTGTACGGGGGGTCCAATTGATTCCATCAATAGATGTCATGGCTTTATAAGTTCCCGTATATGAGACAGCTGCAAACATTCCAAGACTTGGTGACCATGCGACGCCGCCCCATTGATTTGATGATATATCAGATACCAACGATTGGCCGGTCCAGGTGGCTCCGTCACTTGAAGTCATCACTTTATAATCTGCTAATGCACCACCAGCCACAGCTACAAAGAGCTCTAACTCTGGAGACCAACATACATCTTCCCAGTATGCTTCGCATGCGGCATTATGAATTGTCCAATCAATACCATTATCTGAAGTCATTACCAGATTTGTACCAGATGGATCGCCTGTAACAAAATATGCAAGTGCAACAAATATTTGTAATTCTTCAGACCAAACAATTGATGTCCAATGTTTTTCAGCAGCGGCCGTTCTACTAGTCCATGTTATTCCATCTGGAGATGTCATTACACGACCGGCCACACCAGTAGGTGATGGATTTGTACTATATGATACAGCTACGAATAATTTTAAACTTGGAGACCAACATACATCAGCCCAATAATTATTATTAGATGATGATCTGGCAGTCCATGTAAGTCCATCAGGACTTGTCATAACTTGATGACTTCCATTTGTAGATACGGCACACCATAATCTCAAGTCTGGCGACCAACAGAGTCCTCGCCATCTATTATCTTCAGCAGTGGCATGTGAGGTAAATGCTTCATTGAATAAATTACGCAAGTTACATTTGGGTATTTGATCACGAGACAGATATCCAAGATCATCTAATTCAACATATCCGCTGCCACCACCGGTGGCTGTCTGATGTGGATTATTATAATCGGTTAAATGTGAAATTAATGCGCTTGATTGGGCAGCCGTTAAGTGATAATAATCGCCGGCGGAGCCGCCCTGGATACCAGTTAATTCATTATGTACACCAGTACCAGAACCAGAAACAACGCTACCACTAGCAGTTATATCTTTCCAAACAACTGCATTATTGGTATTATCAACACATATATATGATTTATCATTAGATGTGTTAACCCAAATGCTTCCAATATTATATCCATTTGATGTGGTCAATGGATCAGTTACGGCGGCATAATTATTAAGTATATTTTCAACGTTGGATAGACCAACCTGCTCTTTAGTTATATCAGAAATTACTGCTATATCCTCACCATAACCAATAAGTGTATCTATAGCATCTCTATCACTTTCAGTTAAATGCGCATCAGCATCACTAATATGATCGAATACAATAATATCCACGGCCGCGGCCGTGTTAAATGATTCTTGTATACCAGCTTCAATTCTATCCATGTCAGATTCGGTGATAACTTCACCAATAACCCAATTCTTTTTAATATATTGTGTCATTACAACCTCACATATGAGATTTGATATGATCCGCCATATTGTTTACTAGAGGCACCGCTGTACGTTGATCCAGCTTTTAAATATAAAGTTCCAGAAACGTATGCGCATGGTATAGCACCCATTGATACAGGATTTGCTGATGTTGTAGCTGGTGAACTTCCAGTTGTGGCAACGCTGAAATTGTTCCATGATGAACCGTTAGTTGACCATTGCACATATCCATAATCATTTGATCTACAGACTGTACCACTTAGAATCATAAGTGGTCCAGAAATTGTATTTTGAACATAACTTGCGGTACTACCACTCCAATATTCATTAGCTGCGCTTGAATGATTGCCCATATCAGGAACACTCATTAATACAGATGTGACATCAGATCCAGATGCACCCAACTGTGGAACGCTGATAACCTTTTCTGTAGAACCATTTACAGAATATAATCTTAAAATGCTACCAACACGATCAATTGATATTTGATGTGGATATGATGAAACATTTGCAGTTTGGAAATTTATTTGACCTCCCTCTGATGTACCATCTTGTTTATATAACCAGCATGTACCACCAGAACCAAATGCTTTATTAATAGCAGCATTAACAGTATATGATGATGGTACGTATGTTGTCAATCCATTTAATGATGTACTAGTTTCTACATTAGATGCTGGAAATTGTTGAACATTCAAAACATTAGCCAAACCAACTTGAGATTTTGTAACACTATGTGGATTTGAAATATTAACAAGATGTGAGTTAACTGAACTCGTAGACGCATAATACGATCCATGTTGACCATCTAAAAGATCAGCATCCAATCCAGAGGATGTGCCATCTACAGTTTTAACAGCAGTTAATATTTCAGATGCGCTCATATCAGCAGTTGCACCACTTTCGATTCCAGCAAGCTTCGCTTGTACAACATCTAGAGCAGCTGTAAGTTGCGTAAGATTTTCTGTCGGTGTATCAATCCAAGTAGTCTTACCAGTAACTTTATGAATCGCATATCGTAAATTCTTTAGTTCATCTAATAAGTTTACAGGACTTGTGATATACGAAGTTGGTGTATTTGAATATGTTAATTCTGTAGATTTAATAGCACTCTGCGGATGCATATATGCTTGAGTTGTGGTAGTTCTATGATTAGCTATAGCTACAGTAACATCGCCACCAGAAGACACATCTTCTGATAATCTTTCGACATTAATTTTAGATGAACCCAAATTTATAAGTGCAATTATCTGATCGCTATCTAAAGTTGCACCAGCCCCAGGCTCAATAGTATCTAATTTTTCATATATAGATTGTAAGACGCCAGTTATATAGTTTAAATCATAGTTGATTGCATCTAATTCATCATTCATTTCTTCAGCGCGAATAAGTGTTAGCGGCTCAAACGCGCCGCCATCACTTGTTGGTGGATTAACAGTTGTCATTTTATTACCTCATACCCAAGCTGCATATGTATCTGAATTCTCATCATCATCGTTCCAGTAAGACACATTCCACGATGTTTTGCCGAATATAATATCAATGCGTATACCGCAAGCAACAAGCTGCCGTAATTCATTGCGTATTTCGTCTTCGCGCGATTGAAATGTATTGCTCAATGCGACGGTTACTGTGCCAACTTGTGGTTCATATATATCAATATGTGTTGTATTTAAATATCCTTCAAGGAATGATCTGATTGATGGCAGTGTACCAGCGCCCGTGTTCAAACCCATTGCCCGTAATAATAAAGCTCTGTACTGTGCATCATTTAATCCAAACGGTCTATCATATTTAACGATATCACCAATTTTATCAAGATGTTCACCGCGCGCGCTAGTAATCATATATGAGTATTTAACACGAGTCATATCATACAATAATGTATCGAATGACTGTGATACTGCATCAAACACTCTCATATAATTTGTCATTATATTCTCCTATAAAATGTTGGTACACCATGCATAACATTTGTAAATGTATTTAATTTAAAATCAACTGTAATACTCGATAGATATGAGTCCATAGATTTAAATATTACCTTTAAAACTAAATATCTACCAATTCCACTTAACACTGGAATTGTGGGTTTATACACAACACTTATATTTGTGCGTGCTGGCAACAGTGGTTCATTAGATATTCTAACATAATTATTCTCTACAAATATTCCATCAAGAATCGGCGATTCTGTATATGTTCCATCATCAATTGTTGAATATCCAACGCGCGCAAATCCAACGAGGTTGGACTGATTTAATTCTTCACCATGTCGATAAGCAACTTCTGTTTGTAAATTTTCTAAATATGCGATATCATATTGTGTACAGAACTGGCCGCCAAATGGTATTAATATATGTTCAGTTAACAGCGTCGGCTCAGCCAGTGTCCATTCAGTGCTGGTATCAGTTATATAATATATATCAACATCAAATGCATCAACATATATGGCCGTGAGGCCAGTATGCTTACTCGTTAAATCTATAATTTCTGATTCTACAGAACCACTGATAGCCGTTGGAAGAATTAATGATCCACTAACCTCGGATGAGGTCAGTGTCACGTATTCCCAATCATCAACTATATACTGTGGCATTATTGAACACCGATCACAATTAAGCCTGTGGTTGGCATATATTCATCAGATGATACAAGATATCTTGGATGTTCGTCTTGAGTTTCTCCATTCATTGTAATTTCAATTATATCTACAGATGCAATAATATCTGGTGCACAGTTCATGGCGACCTTTTCAATCTGGTTTTTCCAGACCTTTTCACCAAGTCCGCGACTGTTAACATAATTAGTTATAGCTTCTCTAATCTGAATAATTAATGCTTCTTCATCATCTGGTTCAACATCATCTTCATAATAGATGTATAATTGAATATCAACAATGGCATCGTATAATCTATAGAACCATGAGAATGGATATGATGCAGATCCATATGTCATTGAACTGCCACTATTATAACCAATAGCTTGTATACCGGCCGCTCGTGTATCTTCTAATACATTAACTATATCTGCAACCTCGCCGCCAGCAACGAACACTTTAATCAATCCCTGACCAAAAACTTCTGTATCTAAATCAGATTCTGCATAATATACAATTTCTAAATCTTCACCATTAGATGTAGTTTCTGTAAGAGTTACAACGCCAGTGACATCATGGAATGAACTATATGTTAGTGCTTCTGATACTGAACCGCTTATAGAACTAATTGTATACAATGGAGTATGTGCCAATGTAAATGTATTAGATCCAGATGCAGTAATATTTTCGGTATACTGTGTTAATACAACATCTTTTACCACAACATTTGAAACATTATCGACCTGTCGTAATTTGAAATCTATAGCAACTTTAGTTGCATTACCCAATGCTTCGGCAGTACCAGCAATTCTGTCACGCAATTCAATATCTAACTCAACATCTTCTCCGCCAACAATGTAATATTCATTAGTGACAGAGTGTATAAATGAAGGTTGGGTTTCCATTAATGTTAACATTCCAGGTATTGCATTATAAACATATCCGATGTTTAGAGCCTCAACGGGCGTTGTAATACTTATTGGTTTATAAGTAACACTTAAATTAGTATTCTCTGGATATAATGTATTCAGATATACAACGCGACCAGACACTGTATCAATATTACTTACATAATCAGCGCCATTTGAACCGCTTATACTAATGACTTCTCCAACATAATTTTCAAGTGAAAATTTTGACTGATCAATAATTGTAGCAGTTTCATCATTGATAGTTGGATACATATACACTGATTGTGTTGTAACATATTTCAGTGGATATTCTTCATTAGATTTAATAATTGTACCAGCAGGTATTGTTCTAATACTTCCACTTGGCAGTGGCGTGGTTCTTAAAAATGTAACTTCACCAGTTGCTTTAGAACCCATATCACGAGATACACCAACTATAGCACCAATATTTTCAAGTGCTGTTCCAGCACTTGTATTTAAAAATGCTGAATTGTAAACATCTTCAAGTGTAAGCCATGCCTTTGATAATTCCACAGCGAATAAATTTGTGATTAAATTTATCGGACTTCCTGGTGACAGATCGACATCTGAGCCGAACGAGTGTTTCAGCGCCGTTTCCATATCTGTCATTATGTCAGAATAAGTTTTTCTTGTAAACCCATTTGATGTGACTACCATTGTGTTATACTCCTAATATCAATCAGCTCGGCGCTGATTGTTTGTATTGTTATTTTAGCAGTCACAACACTTTTATTGCGTGTGATGCTTATATTACGCACGGTTTTAATTCGTGGGTCTTTTAATAATGCATTGCGTAATGTGTATTTAATAAAATTATCAGACACACTACGACCAATTAAATCCTGAAGTCGTGTACCAAAATTAGCAACAAATGAATGTTCACCTTCAAATGTATTTAATATAATATTCACATTTTGAACTAAATTATCTGTACCACTAACCATTTCTAAAGCTTTGTGGGTATTAAATGACCAATCATAGTCATCTGTTAATTTAATACTTTTACCATAACTCACATTGATCCCTCATCATCATATGTCAAATCTTCACCGTTAGCTGTAACAGATCCAGATTCTAATGTAATAGCATTAGATGTGATTGTAATTTTAGAACTACCGTTTTCTAATACAAACGTATTTTCAACAAATGCTTCAGGCACATCAGTAGCAGGTAAGTATCCAAAGACTATCGGTTTGGATATATCAAATGATAAAAATCCAACAACTACATGATCACCGCTGCGCAATGGAAATTTTATACCGCGCGCCGGGTAAGCATATCTACAATCATGTATTTGAATATCAGATAATTCTGGTATTCTTACAGATACAATTGAATTCGTTGTATCATATGATTCAACAACGCCTTCATATAGTGAAAAAAAGTCACGATTAAATACATCATGAATCCATGTTTTAATTTTTGTTAAAAGTTCATTCATCGATGAACGACTGCTCTTCATTTGCATCAGAACTTGCCCCCGAATATATATCGCATAAATATCCACCAGAATGAGTGAACGTGTGTTTTATAGTATCAACTATATACGACTGTTCCAAATATCTAAAGATGCTTCCTGCATCCAATTCTGGTAAACCAAAAGTTTTTAAATGCATTCTATCATCTACTATTTCATAATCGATAACATCGGAATTATTTAAATCTATCACATCTAAAGTACTAGATATATATTTATCGGTTTTATGAAATATAATTACATCATTCATGAGAGACCATGTGTACTCAGGACCAAATGCAGTGAGCGCATTATTAAGAACTTCTCGCACAGAAATTTTATCTTTAATTAAAAATTGTCTAGGAAGTGTACCATCTGGGGTTTTAACCATACGTATGCCAGCGTGCTTTATAGCCTCAACTAGATTATTTGTAGTTCTAATGTGCACTGGAACTGTTAAAACCTTTAAATATGTTAATGCCCAATCAGCAGTTATATCGCCCTTAAATGTATACATCATATCAGCTCCATCGTTTTTACGAGCAATAGATGTAACAAATCCACTGACTATTAACATATCAGTTGGGCGTGTATAACCATCCCAATAAAGTTTGATTTCTAATTGATCATCAACAATTATTTCTTTTTCATCTTTAAGATTCCAAACTACAACTTCGAAGGTTGTAGTTTCATCAAAATCTATAGTGACATCTATGTCTAATTGTGTGCTATCAAATTCTAAAATATTAACATTTTTGTTAGCTTGTTTATATTGTGCTGATAATATCATTGATGGATTTAAACTCTCTTGTCCCAATAATTCTAAATATTTAGACTCATCACCAAATTGAGTATTTATACGTTCACGTAATTCAACAGCATCTGTGCGCATACGTTTAATATTACAATATGCTTTAGTGAGAGTTTTACTATCCATTACTCCACCGCCGATTGCACTTTAACAACCGTTCTAGAGTTCATAATCGTTGGATTAAACATTATAATTAATGCTAAAGCACCAACAAATAATATTCCATAATGTACAGTTATTTTATCAGAATTATTTGTGAATGACTTTTTCCATGAATTTAAAATTTTATCGCGACTAGTGGCTAATGATTTGTAACCAATCTTTATATCAAAGCGAACGTTTATTTTACCAAATTGCCAATCAATTTCATCGCGCTGGAATAATTCAGTGGCTGCGCTATATGGACCATCTGCAGAATCTTGAGCAGAGACTTTTATAGATGGGAATAAACTTTTACATTCATAACCTTGTACATATCCACGATATAATAGTATACCGGCATCCTCACCTTTAACCGTTAATTGTCCATCATTTATATTAGATGGAGTGTTTTTAACATATTCAACACCGGCACTTCTTAACGATTTTTGTACATCTTTATATTTCAAACGCTTTTCTGTATTATATGATACACCTAAAAAATTATAAGATTCTGCAAGATTGTATAATCCTGTCTCTCTATCAACTATACCATTTCTAAAAGTTGGGGTATCTAAATCATCTTTAAATGGATTTAATGCATCAGATCTATTTTGATTAATAATAGTTCCAGATATTAATGCATCTATAGTATCAGCACTATTTTCAATTAAAGATACATATTTATAATCATATATATCTTTAACTTTACATTCTTTATGTCCACCAAATGCAAATTTTATTTTATCGGTATAAAATTCATATGCGGCACCATCTTTACTTTGAGTTTCACCGGTTACATTTACTCCAAAGTCTGATGGGAATCTGAATGAATATACTAGATTTGATGAATCCGTTTGATTTCTATTAATTTCTTGTGATAATATATATAGTGGCACTGGTGTTGCTAATCCATTTTTCTTACAATATTCAGTCATGGCATCACCAAATCTGACATGAATATCCGCTTCTTTATTAAGTAAGAAATTCGTGAATGCTTCTAATCCAGTATCAGAAAATGCGAAATCTCCATCCGCACCGAGCGTATAATCTGCATAAATTTCATCACTTGCTAGTGCGCTATCTTCACTATTAACCATTAAACCATTTACTTCTTCCGCATCTAAAGTTGCATATTTTATTTGTGCAAAATGAACGCGTTCTGCTTCTATAGAACACGCAACCACGCTGCGCGACTCTTTATCTGCCACATATGAAATACTTGATATAACCAAATTATCAAGTAAATCGTTCATCTGGAGATTTGTAGTTAATGTGAATACGCGGCGATTGCTTCTGATATCTTCAAATATGCCAATGAGATCTTTTACAGAATACATACCAGTTTCATCTAATATATCATCAATTGATACATCTTCATTTTCCTGTAATTCTATAAATTCATCAGTTGTTAAATCGCGCTGTTCAACTGAACCATCCTCTGCGAGAACATCAAAATTTGTGAATAGCTCTTCAGCGAGAATCATGTCGAAATTTATTTTTGCAGGATTCTCTTTTGCAAATTGCTGAATATATGAGTTATCAAGCGTTGGATGTGTTGGAAGTGTAACGTTCTGTTGCACTGATACATTCTGAATTGTTGGTATTGAATAATAAACGCGCGTATTATTATCATCTAAATAACTAAGTTCACTATTAACAACGCGCGTTCCTAAATCTATTATATGATTATTGCCGCGTTTATCTGTCCATATATATGCACTACCACCAAGTCTTGATCCAGCTATCATACGTATCCACTCTCTTCACTTAATAAATTAGCCAAATCGGCCGGTTCCTGTACACCAGATAAATTCATATTATTAATGGTGAAATAATTTTTAGCACCAGTATCATTATACTGCGTAACATCATTCTTACCATACCAGGCGCTTTGACGCCTGGAGAGCGTTGATTCTTCTTTAGCTCTATCAATGTTAGATTGACCCATGTATGCACTACCAAGACCAACCGCGCCGCCGAGTAGCGCTCCAACTGGACCACCGACCATAGCACCAGCAGTTACACCTGCTAGTATCGATGTTACATAATTAAGAGCCGTGGCTAATGAATATGCCTGCTGTTCCATAGCATATTGATATCCCATATATGATACCATTGCGCCAATACCGGATAACATTCCAAGTTTAGCATTCATTGTCATGCTAGCTGCATATTTATTTGCTGCACCAAACTGTATTGTAGATTTAGCAGCATTTGTTGTTATAGTTACATGCTCAAATAATGTTACAGATAATACTTTCAGTGATTTAACTAACTGCATGACACTAAATTCTGCTTGCAGTGCGCCACCCTCAAACATTTTATTTGCAGCAAACACCATGTAAAATAAACCTACTAATGATACTAATGCACCAATTGCGGCTGCCACAGCACCAGCAAATATTATCATGCCACCGATTACATATTTTGAAAATGTAGGCATTGCATTTATAAACGTTGCAACCCAACCAGTAACTACCACTAATACGCTAAGTATTGGACTAAAGGCTTCACCTATTTGTGTTAATATAATTGTAATGTTATTTTTAATCTTACTAAGATTACCAGATGCTTTATTAGTCATTGTGTCAAATAATGCGGCGGCTGTACCACTGCGTTCTGTTGCAGTCATTATACGCGACCATGTAGCATCATCAGCGGTTAACAATCTTGAGAGAGCTTCACGAGCGTTAACTTTTCCGCCCAACGCATTGGAAATGCGTTGCATAACTTCTGCCTGACTACTAGAATTTTGTACGAACTCACGCATTTTAAGCAATGTTTCGTCCATTTGCATATAATCAAATTTCTGACCAAATATTGCATCTAATTTTTCACGCACATTTGCATCAGTCATTTGCACAAGCATCTGACGCATTGCAGTACCAGCACTCTTCATACCTGTCGATGACAGAATACCCAGATATGCTGCTAATTGCTGTACATTAATTCCAGTTTCATGTGCCATGCCACTGGCATATCCGAACCATTCTGTTAAATCTTTCAATTCAGCAGTTGATGAGTTGGCAGCATTAGTAAGCGCATCAACTATCATTGTGGAATCTTCAATTGATAATTTAAATGCTTCTTGCGTTTTAATTACAGCATTAGCAGCTTCATCATATGATATAGCAGCAGTCACTGATAACTCTAATACATCAGTTAATGCTTGCTGATTTTGTGTTAGATCGATTCCAGATGCTGAGAAACGTTCCATAGCATCTGCCATATTTTGTATACTATAAACCTGATTAACGCCACCACTATATATCTCACCACGACTAACAACGTTTTCGAAATCCATAGATTTTGCTAGATAATCTGCATAATATTTATCAAATTCTGCGAATGTAGTTAACGTGGTTCGCAATAGTTGATTTAAAGCGTTAACAAATGGTTGCACATACATCTGAATAATATGCAAACTAAATGCTTGCTTCACAGCATTCGTCCACTGCTTCTGTTCATCAGCGGCAGCTTTTGCAACTTCAGCTTTAACAGCTTTAACCGCATCGATTTTTGCACGACGCTCTGCATCAATTTGTGTGGCAATGCGCTGGCGTCTCTCCAAATCAGTATTATATTCTGATGTAGCAGCAACTTTAACAGCATTAATAGCATTAATTTTTTTCTGCCTTTCTAACTCAATACCTTTAGCTAAACGTTCTCTATGTCTTAATGATGCAGCATTTTCACTTTCTAACTCAGCAATAGCTTGAGTTTTAACAGCTTTAACAGCATCAATTTTTGCACGACGTTCTGCATCTATTTGCTGAGATATTTGCAATTGTTTATTTGTTGGTGCTAATGTTGATACATTACCTGTTTGTATATCATGAACTTTAGTTTGTATTTTTTTAAGTTCGGCAAACGCTGCGCGTAAACTTTGTAATTGAATATTAATATTTAAATCGACTTGTTCTTTATTACTCATATTCCAAATCCTGCCCATTTGCACGAATCATTTCATCAATCATCGAAAGTTTATGAGCTCGCGTCTCTGCATCATCAGTATCGTATATAGTCAATGGATTATCAGCATGCTTATTACGCTTTTCCAAATCATCTAATTTTTCTGCATATACAACCTGACACTGAACTATAAATAATAGTTGTAAGCGTGTTAATTCACTAGCATCGCCGAGTGAATATTGTGTGCGTTCTGAATGAAAAAGATAGTCATATAATTGACCATCTTCACTCTTTACGAAAGTCTTTAATTTCTGCAACGGCAGCCGCGGCCTCATCTATATTCTTTTGAGCGCCAGAAATTTCTCTCACGAATGCGGCCAAACCATTTATACCCGGGAGCTGTTCAACCAAGTCAATAGTGAATTCGCCATTGGCAAAATCTTTCATAGCCATATAAGCAATCATAATATTTGCATGAACGCTAGCTTCTGCTATCGCAGTGAAGTCAACGCCATCAACATCTTCTGATTTACCAAGTATATATGCGCGAGTTTTAGCGTCTTTGATTTCGCTAATCATTGCAATCTCGCCCTTACTCAATTCTAAATCAGTCAATGGTCTAACAAATACTTTTCCAATATTTGGGATTGTATATTCTCTAACCGCGCGCTTACCCTTAAGGATAAGTTCTTTAATATCAAATGTATCCATAAATAATCCTCCATTACTTCGTAATAAATTTAAAATCAGGAAACGTTAGTTTCCTGTATCTACTGTAGTTTCTCCAAGTTTGCTTGCAACAACATTCAGACATATACATGAGAATGTCATACTTGGAATTCCGCCATCGTTAGTCACATCACTTGGTGTGACAGACACACAACGACAGTTCTTATATTTCATTGAATCGAATACCCATTCATTTCTTTCAGAATGTACATTATACATAGCAATATCAAACTTTCCGCCATTGATTGCATATGCATATAATTCTCTAAACGCAAGAGTGTTAGCTGCTTTCACTGTGAAATCGAATGTAAATCTACGATTCTTTTTAGAAAATCCAATATTTTCCGCATCTATAGAATCTATAATATCATGCGGTGTCTCTACCTTTGGTGAAAAAGTGTCGATAGGAGTAATAGTTGACTCCTGTCCACCAGCCTTTACCAATTTGATACCTAATCTTGTAGTCCAATCAGCCATTTATTTTACCTCATGCAACATAGTTGAGTGTTAAGTTCAATGTATGGATGGCACCAGAGTACTCTATTACAACAGAACCGGTGACAGTTCTTGATGTTCTGGCTGCTTTTAAAATTGCAGCTTCACCATTTGTACGCTCATCAATATCTTTAGCCAGCACGGCTGCGATTGGTATATTAATATCAAAGGAATCAATTTCGCCACTGTTAACACAGGGCTGCATGATACCAGTTATATAACCAATTAATTCAGCAATACCAGCTCTATTAATTCTAAGATTACCAATTACGTTTGGATTAGTTAATCCGACTTTAAGTTTATAAGAAATGTCATCAATTGTCCTACGAACATCAATATAATTAATTCCCTCGGCTGCGGTACCAAGTGTATATCCACTTCTAAGAACGTTAGTTGTTCCAGCTAAATACAGCGGATCAAATATAAAGTTTATCTGTGCACTATTAAATGCAGTCATTTGAGTTGTGGTGAAATCACTATCATTAGCAACGCCAGATATAGCTTTATTAACTACAGATTCCCACGGCTTGATAGTTGCTAAAATACCACCGACGGCCGCTGCAACATCTTCACCAGAGTTGTGAGCTATGGCAATCATGCGGTTATCACCGGCCGTTTTCATAGTACTAATAGCGGTTGGCATGGTATCAACATCTTCGCCACTTGCCAGCATAAATACACCGACACGATCTGTCATACCAGCAGCAACGTGATTAGCCAGCGCCGTTGAAATATATGTATCACTGTCAGTTTCTACAGTATTTGCGATAACTACTATCTGCACATCTTTTGTTTCTAATGTCTCAAGTGCATCTTCAATGGCATCCAGTGTTTTCTCTACTTTAGTATCGACAGCCCAAATTGCTGCAGCACCATTAGCAAATGCTAATTTAAGCGCCAATGATAAATCAGAATCATCTGGATACAGCGCATCAACTTCAGCATATGATGTTAATTTTACTGGAACCATAGAACCACTAACTGAGGTATTACCAACACCAACTATGGCGAGCGTACCATTATCTCTGGATGCTACCGGATATAATCCGGAAGTGTCCACAGTTATATTTACGAATTGCATTCTATATCAATCTCCAAAGCCTCTACAGGCGTGTTTTCTTCAGGGAACGAATGTACGCTAGTATATTCATTTTTAAGAACGAGTGTACCTTGTAGCACACATAATGTTTCTCGACCTACGAGTTCTGAAACATCGCGAGTTTGTCCTTTCAATGTAACTTCTACCGGAAATTCGTAGTCCGCTAGATCATATATTGCGCGCATTATTGTACGTACAATATTATATCCACGAATAATTCGTGTGTAAACTACAGTTACCGGTTCTCCAAGTACAGGCGTACTTGGGGTAACTGAAATAATTGTCTTATATGGTTCATCAGGAACGGCTGAACCAGCATATGTAAATGTTACTGATTTCTGCAATGGCGCCGTATCATCTGCAGCGACGGTTATTAATAAAACAGTTTTATAATCTTTAGATAGACTAAATGAATAACTGTCTATTTCTTCATAACCCTGTTCTATAGATTGGTAGTCAAGTCCAAATTCATTAACATATTGTATAGCAATGGTTGGTCCGACATAATCTGGTAATTTATATGCCTGTGCAACCTTTTTAATAGAGAATGTTTGACCGTCTACAGTAATTGTGGATGGCAATAATCTATATATTGTTTGTTCATCTTCATATGATATTATTCTAACCACCTCAATTCGCCGGTCACATAATTACTTATTTTAGCTTCAAAGTGTTTCTCTGGTAAAGACTTTTTTGCATGGCGTAAAATCGTAGCTGGATCTGTATATTTATAATCTTTACCGCGCACATATCCATTATCAAAATTATATTGAGCTGAAGCTTTATCAGTCTTTAATAATTTCTTCTTCATAACCTTTGCAGACTGTAGATCACCAATTACACTATAAAATATAGGTCTTGCTGGAATGTTAATATATTTTTTATCAACACCATATGTTTGCCAATGAAATATACTTTGAATCGATGCCATATTTCTTGGCTCCACATCATCATCTATAGTTATATAAATAAGTGCAGAATCGGCAGTAACTTTAATATTAAATGTTAGTCCGCGCAATAATGTATATGTATCATGAAGCAAAGGTTTATCTGTATTATATTTCTTTTCTTCATACCATTTTGTATAATCGCGCATACCTTCAGCCGCGAGTCGTGACCATTCTTCAGCGATAGATTTGGCAGAATTAATTGCAAGCCCATATGCTATATACATAATTCCATAGCCAATGCCATTATAAATATGCTTCATCGCTGTATCAATATCAGTAGTCATAGTATTACTCGTTCGACTATCCACTTAGAATATCCAGCAACTTTACGATAATCATCTATTATACTTTTAGCAACCCATACTAAACCTTCACTATCACTAAATCTATCGCCCTCTGCAAGAGCAATTTCAGATTCAGCTACATAAAAATATGATTTACCAGTATATATAGTTCCGGCGGCCGTAACAGATTCAGTTAAATCTTTATGTCCTTGCATTGATGCATAAAAAGTTCCGGCAGGAGTTTCTACTTCTGTCATATATCCATGAGAATCAATGTCTTCAACTACAGATAATTTTGTGAACTGTGTGCCTATTGATCTGATGGCATCAGCAAATTTAGTTTTATCCATTTGAATCTCCTACCATTTATATACCGCACAACATTATGAAAGATATTTAAATATTCCGGTTAATTAGTTCTATAGAAACCCTTTTTGAATTTTTCAATTTTATCGACATATCTAGCGCGTGATTTATTAAGTCTATCAATATAATAATTCTGACTATTTGATGAGCCACTAGTAGTTTCTACAGTAATATCTCCAACCTTAATTTTATTAGCGCTGGTATCAGTACTTGAATACATATTTGAATATGCATCCTGGTAGTAATTATATATAATTTTTAGAGATAATAATTCTATAAAATCATATTGTTTCAGATCGCGCTGAGTTGCATAATAATTAACTTTTAAAATTTTTGTTGATGGTAGCTTGGCATCCAGCTGAACCCAGCGATCGCGGGCATTCATGGCAAGAACTGTTACAGAATCTTTAGTTGTAAATTCATATATTGGTATTGTCTGACTATAGAATTCAATATCAAATGTTGATATTTCACCGCCACCATTATAATCAAAGAACCAGCGATTTGGTAATTTATAATATGAATCTTTAATCCAGACGATCTCTTCGCCATAATGATATTTACACAGATCAATTATTATTTCTCTGCGACAAGGATCAATTAATTTTAAGATATCTTCAACAGGAATATTATCAACTGTTACTTTATCAGTTACAGCTTGAATAACCTTTTGTTCAAATGTTACAATAGGAATTTCATCAGTGGTTGTAGATCCATCGGTATAGGCAACGGTAATTGTACTATCAACAAATGAATCATCATCTATTACATATTCAAGTGAGTCAGATGGCACTCTATCGAGTTCAACACCATCGACATAAATTATGGCAGTTCCCAGAGTTCTATCTGGAAACGCAAATGTAGCTTTCATGCTAAACCTTCACTTAGAGCGCATTGCAACAATAGCATCCTTAATTATAGCCTGTTTCTCTTCAGGTGAAAGCACACCATCACCCATAGCAGTGACAGCTTCTAACGCTATATGCTCGGCCTCTTCAGGCGTAATATTTTTAACAGCGATCTTAGCATAAGCAACAACAGATAACATACCGCTAGCTATTGCTACTAAAATAGTATCAATATATGGTGTTATGACTTCAAGCATGTTTAACCTCCATGCATATAGCATGTTCATCCAACATATGTTCTGTCATAACACATATACTATTTAAATCTCACTCGTTGAACACAAAAGATCCTCGAGTGTACGCTTCGTACCATCAATGCGCTGACAAGCTTCTGATATTGTAGTCACGCGTCTTAAAGTTGCTGGACCCTCAATTACATATATATATTCATATATAGCAGTCAGTTCTTTCCACAGATCATCTATCGTATCATCTTTTGAATTATTATTATATGCTGTTGGATTAAACTCAATTAACATAATTGGTTTATACTTCTTAAGTGTCTGCTTAGCACCTTTTAAGAACTTAACTTCAAATCCTTCAATATCACACTTGACAAAATCAAGGCGCTTCAGATTATCTTTAGCCCAAGTATCAAGGCGTATTGCTTGAACGGCGCTTGTAACATGCGAATCAGAATCACTTGTTACATATGATCCGCCAACATTACCACGGTTGTGATGGAAGTATACAATATCTTTCTTATTTGAGACTGCAAGATACAGTGGTTCAATATTGTCAATGTTATTAGAAATAACATTGGTTTTCAACATACCAAAGATTTCAAACCCAGCCTCGAATGCATATACTTTATTACATAAAGCAGCCATCGGTATTGCAAGTGAACCAATGTTGGCACCAATATCCAGGCAGACGAAGTCTTCCTGTATAAGTTTATGCATCCATTCCTGATTATCTGTTTCCCACCAGCCGCTTGCACGAATACATGCCATGATAGCTTCATCATATGTGAAACCGTGCATTAAATATTTCTTAGTTTCATCCCATGTAAGTTTAAGCGTACCACTTACATAATTACTTGTGAATGCTATATGATCAACAAATATACATAAGTCTCTAACTTCAATGTCCATATATTTATCATGTCCGGTTATTACAAGTTTAACCTCACATGGTGCATGTGTGACATTATCATTTAATTGCAAGTGATATAATCCGGCGCCAGTAATATTTTGTAATTTACCAATGCATGATGTATCAGCATATAATTCAATGTCAACAGATTTATATTGACCGAATGTTGATATTTTAATTTCCAATTCAGATGCTTCTGGGGAATTAAGCATAAATGTTAATTCAGCATCACTAGAGAACCAGCGAGCCACATCTCCATTGGCGAAATATTCTGTATCATATGCACCATAAGTGCTTATAAATTTAGTTATATCAATGTATTCTATCCATCTGGATGTTCTTGATTTTATAGCAGACTGCAATGATTTATAATCAATATTATTATCATTATCAGTATGCTTATCATGAATTATATGTATATCAAGTGGCACCGGTTTAGCATTAATAACTTCATGCACATCGCGCTCATATCTTAATCCAGAATTAACTTTAATCAGGCGCGTCTGATAGTCAGGATATGTCTCTGGCTTATCCACATAATCTACAAAATTATGGCGCGGTAATGCATATGCAGCCTCTGTGTAAGTTTTATTAAACAGTCCCAATGGGTCTTCAATGGTTTCATCTGAATCTAACATTAACATATATTCAGATGATGCAAGATTTAATAATTCATTACGTAAATCTGCAAATGATCCATTGAATGCGCGCTCATAAATTTTAGCATTATATTTATTTGCAAGAGCGCGCGTATTATCTGTTGAAAATCCATCAACGATAATAATTTCGTTTGCATATGGCGCACACTGTTCAAGCAAGGGCTCAAGCTGAGCTCCTGCATTCTTAGTTAATATTCCCAAAGCTATAGTTGTCATCTAATAATTTCTCCATACAATCAATTCTTGGTGGTAAGCACTTTTCCCATGAATAATATTTTCTTACAAACTTAGAAGCATTTGCTCCCTTAATGGCAGCTTCATCATAATTCTCAACTATGAGTTTCATAGTATCACAAAGTTGATCGAACTTTGGTTCTGCCCAATGCATGCGTTTATCTGCAAAATAATATATGCGCGCCTCATCTTCTGGAACCTGCACACGCACAAGTTCATAATCTAACATATATGCAGTTTTATCATTTGCATATTCTGTCATTGCTGACCAATTGGTTGTTACAACTGGAAGTCCGTGACTCATTGCCTCAACAATTGTACGACCGACGCCTTCACCACGCGATGGTGATAGTAAACAATCTACAGAGTTATATAATCTATTAAGTGTGAGATCATTGAAATGATCAAGTAAGATAATCTGTGGACTATCGGGATATTGTTTCTTAACTTCTTTGATATCTTTAGTAATATCCAATGGAGATAACCCAAGACCGCCAAGCACAAATGTCCTAATGTATAAAACAACGCTGTCGCCACCCTTAAATGTTTTACAAAATGCTTCTATAGTTTCTTTAGCAAACTTACGATTACTCCATTGGTTGATGAATAAAAACTTAAATCGCTTATCAGCATCCAACTTTGGTAAAGAAGTTGTGTCGTTGCTAAAATCAAATCCGTATGGCATATACATGACATTGTTAACGCCACTACGTTTAAATGTTTCAACACAGAAGTGTGATGGAACCAATGTTATATCATACATATTACAGGCATCTACCCAATTCTGTTGAATATAATCAGTCTCGAATACTGTCTCTAAAATTTGCGGGGTTTCTATATCATAAATAGTAGAACACATTGGATTCCATAAATTATAAAATAAATTTGGCTGCCCAATATTATTCAGACACATTTTCTTAAGATCATATTCCCAGGTTTCGCCATGTGATTTATCTATTCTTGAAAAATCAGTTTTAACCTGAATGTTTTCCATTGATAGTCCGCTACCAATCAATTGCTTAAGAAATGAAGTGCCGACACTACCATAACCAGTAGTATCTGTTGCGCCATTAAATAATAATTTACTCGTCTTTAACATTTATATCCATCCGTCTTATTGGTAATCCGCTTTCAGCAGTCTCTTTAATGTCATCATAGTTAGTAATAAGATTATTCCAGAGTTTATTAACAACATCAGTTGTATAATATTTATTTACAAACTTTTTAGCAGCAGCGCCATCTTTACGACGAGCATTAATATTATCATAATAGTGTTGCATTGATGCTACTGTATCGTCAATATCAACATATGCCCAATAGATATTATTCTGCATTGGTCTAAAGTCACTTATATTGATAAGTCGGCCGTGATCTCTAACTAATTCGGCGTGTGCAGAATAATCACTTACAGCACATGGAATTCCACAGGCCTGTGCTTCCAGAACGGGAATATTAAATCCCTCGCTGCATGATGTTGATATGTACATATCGAGAGCATTGTACATTGTTGCCATGTCAGATTCAGCAGAATTATTAGATTTAATTACAAGTACTTTATCACCAAGACCCATAAACTTTACCATATGCACAAGATTAAAATCAGAATATTTATCTATTGTGATATTTAAAAGAAGTCTGACATCTGTCTTATCTCTGGCAAACTTTTCAAATGCTATAATTAACGCCATTAAATTCTTACGTTCTTGCTGTCTACCAACAAATCCAATGACAAATAAATTATCAGTGAAACCAAATTTTGCTCGGGCCGCATCTCTCTGCGCCTGTTTAAAAGGCATATACGTCTTTGGGTCAAATGCATGCGGAATGACATCGCATGTTGGCATATTATTAAGATCGCATATTTTCTTACCATAATGGGATGCTGGTATAATAAGATCTGCCATTTGAGAGACGGTTGCCAATGTGCTATCCAGCGGTTCACCATCCACAGGAATGTGCATCAAAAGTTGCGTGTCTTTAAAATTAATATCTTTATAGTGATACATGCCCCAGGCTTCACCGATACCGATAACAAAATCTGGTTTACGAACTTCAACATGAAGTTTTAATTCGCTGGCTGACTGTTCAAAGTTTTTATTACCACGATGGATCCAATACTTCGTATTCAAATACTTATTATTAAACTCAAATGATAATCCTTGATGTTCATGCGCCACATGTCCAACTTCGTGTGTCGGTGCTAATGCATTACATACGGTGTATGCAACTTTTGCAAAGCCGGTATTAATACCGGCGCCTGTTGGCACATGCACGCCCTGACTATTAATTAATATTTTAGACATTTATGCCTCCAATAAATTCCATGCTTCTTTATATGAATAATATTTATTACGCTCATTTAATGTTATGTTAACACCGGTGATGCTAACATCGCTAAAAGGTATAATATAAAAAACGTTAATATCTAATAAATGAAAAATAAAATAATCAACCATATGAGCCTCATATGGTATATTTCCATATGAACCATGACTGCAACTGAATC
>AMWB02025167.1_pt3 | contig 21019 bp, 13 predicted proteins | sample 200311 | NCBI WGS metagenome assembly AMWB02 (sample SAMN02737377, study PRJNA173069) | bioreactor metagenome | biome: anode biofilm in microbial fuel cells | place: USA: California | collected 2010-12-16 | reverse complement strand
TCCTCCGGAGTTTGCCTTCTTGCTTGTTCAGCTTGCTCGGGTGTTGGTAGTTTGGGTGATGGAGAAATCATCCTTTCTGAACCGATAGAGGTTCGAAATGGTTGTGTTTGAGTTGGAAATTTCGTTGCGTTTGTCGCTTGTAGAGTTTGTAATTCCTTTAGTGTCCGAGCGATTTCTGGTGTCATCGCTGCATTTGGATTTTTTTCTACATATTCTTCTGCAAGTCTAATTATTTCAGGTTGATGTTTTGCAAGTTTTGCTTTGTCTGTAAAGTTTAAATCGCTTGATGAATTAAGTAAACGCAATGATTTTAGGCCATTTTGTAAAAATTCAGGTGATTTAGGGTTTGATCTACCTGATTTCATTGCTTCTATCCCGAAATCGATGTTAGTAAGATAGGAAGATATTTCTTTTCGTCTTTCCTTCGCAGCTGTTTCGGCCATAATCTTAGGTCTCATTGCTTCGACCTGAACGCGTCCTTGCGCCAGTTTTAGCTTCCTTTTTGTTTCTTCTAATTTTGATTCAGCTTTTTTTATTGGATCAAACCCAAAGGCAGTTTTTACTTTATTCAATAAAGTTGGTCTGTATGCTGCGTCTACTTTTTGTTCAGCCTGAGTTAATTTTTCTTCTTGTTTTTTTACCTGTTCTTGAGGTGTAAGTACTTTTTTAGTGGATTGCGTTGTTTTAAATCCCAAAGTTTTTTTGATTGTATCGATAACTGTTTTCTTGGGGGCAGCTGGTACATCTCTGGGAACCTCTTTTTCCATGCTATAACAAAAGCTGTTCATCATTAACGCACTGATTAAACAAGATAAAAGTTTACTACTTTTGCGCATAATAATTCCCCCTTAAATTACATATTTTAGACAAAAAAATTTTAACTTAATTTTAAAATAAAGATTTAAATATCTAAATGTCAATAATTACTTCAATGCGATGAAGCTGATTTGACGTAAAGACTTTTCTCCGTCGCGTCTGTAGGAATGGAAGTTATTAGCGCCAGATGTATCTGGCCCAGATAAATCCGTACACATTGTGCAGTGGTTATCTTCAAAATGCATGTTTTTAGAAAGCATGCCAAGATCTATAAGCAAAAGCTTATTGAATAGAACGTTATCAAAGAAAAGCTTATCGGTATTGTTATTGGCATTCGGACTGCTTGAATTCGTATTGCTTGTGCCAACTTTTCTTATTACCTGAGATTTGAATTTAAAGTTTGTTAAATTATCCAAAAAATTTGGCTGGACTTCATAACAACAAGATTTTGCACATGGTCCAAAATAAATTTGTATATCTTCAGGTGCAAATTTAAACTTTTCAAACATCATCTGAATTGTTTTTGTACAAATCTCATTAACTGAGCTACGCCATCCGGCGTGGATGCATGCGGCCACATGATTTTTAGTGTCATAAAAAATTATGGGAAGGCAATCTGCAGTCAAAACGCCGATTCCAATGTCTTTTTGGTTTGTGATTATAAAATCGCCTTCGAGATCGAACGATCTCTCGAGATCGAATGGTGTTATGTATTTTGCTTTTTCTTTGGAATCTATATAAATTCCGGCAGTTCCATGAACCTGTTTTTGAAAAACTAATTTTGACAAGCCATGGTTGTGCGCGAGCTCATCGCAAAATTTTTGAAAATCGGGTGATTTATGACTGATGTTGCAGTTGTTTTTATCCCCAAAAAATATTGTGAACTTTTTATTAGCAGCACTTTCGTGATTTTTCATTTTTTTTCGATCTTTATATTTTCGCCTAAAATTTTTTCTAAATCTTGGGCTGTATATTCGCCTTGTCTGACAATTCTAAATTGGTTTGTTTTTTCAATTTCAGAAACATGTATGTTGGAAACATCAATAATAGTTGATGGCTTTGTTCTATGCGATTGCGATGATTCGTTGTTATTGTCATCAACAAGATATTTTACTTGCGATATCACTTCTTGATTAATGTCTTTGATTGTTTTTGGAGCCGGGGTGTTGCTTACGTTTGCGCTTGTTGAGAAAAGTCCGTTAAAGTTTTTTAATACATCAAGAAGTGGGGGGTAATTAGGACAGCGGATTGCGACCGTGTTATTTTCTGATTTTAAAAAATCGGGAAGTTCTTTTTTTGCTTTAAATATTATCGTCAGCGGTCCTGGCCAGCACTGTTTAACCAAATTTTTTATCTGTTGTGTTAATTGTTCAGGATCAACAAAGTAATCCAGTTTGCTTATATCAGAAATTAAAATTATGTATGGTTTATGTTGTCTGTCTTGCTTGATTGTGTTTAATGCTTGAAAGCCTTGGGCTGTTGTATTTGCAAGAAGCCCGGGAATTGTGTCGGTGGTTGTTATTAAAACGTTGTTATTTTTTAGCTCTTCAATTATTTTATTTTTGGTTTCCGGCGATTGCCAGTGAATAATCGCATTAGTCATGATTTTTTCTTTCGGGTTAAAACCCGTTCGATAATTAAGCAAGGCTACAATTTAAAAACATGATAAGTTATTAAAATTGGTGAAGTGATTGTTGTAAAGTAGTCTTTGGATATCCTTGTCATCCTGAACTCGTTTCAGGATCCATGGATTAATAAGTAATCCTTATTTTCCGGCCCAAAAGTTACTTCATACAAGTCAATCCATTGCAGATTATGCCATTTTACAAAATTAAATTTCCATTCTCGATGTCACCGCTGAATTTAGATGTTTTTTATTTTATCCATGGATCCTGAAATAAATTCAGGATGACATAGTGGAGTCGAAAGTAATAGTAAAATGCTCAGGATGATCTGTCTTCGCCAATCTAAAAGTTATCAATTTTGTGTACCTAATTTTCGAACGCAGGTTCGTTTAAAACATATCCACCCCAATCTACCAAAAAAATGAGAAATAAAAAACGGAGCCGTTTATTCGGCCCCGTTTTGATCAATTTAGAATATTAACCATTTGAGGTTTAAGCAGCAGCATCCGCTGTTTTTGTTGCTTTTGAGGTACTTGGTTTTGCCACTGTTTTTGTAGCAGGTTTTGCGGGAGCTTTAAGCGTTGGTTTTGCAGTGGTTTTTGCGGCATCTAATGAGCTTGTATCAGCTGTTGTTTCATCTTCTGATGCACTTACTGATTTAAACTTTGTAACTAAAGTTTTAGCCGTATCTACTGCCCTATCTACAAATTTGCCTTGTGTGCTTCCCGAAAGTTGTGCTGTTGTGAGTCCCAGATGTTTGCTGAATGGGCTATAGGTTTTATTAAGAAGCGCTTTAACATTAGCGGCATCTGCTTCATTAAGTGCTTTAATATTGGCAATCAAAAACTCAGCCGGAGTTAATGACGTACCATCGTCCCATGTTAATGGATAGAACGGTGCAAGCTTTTTGCGGAATTCAAGAATGGCTTTAGATGCTGTGCTGTTGGCTGCTTTTATGCCATCAACGGCTTTTGTATATGCTGTTTTAGCACTTTGCATGTCTCTGGACTCAACAGCTTTTTTTGCTGCTTTTGCGGCTTCAATAATTTTTCTTAAACCTGTTATTGCGCCCTTTAAGTTATTTGTGGCGGCTTCTATTCCCGAAGATGGTTTTGCTATTAAATTACTAAGATCCGCCTTAGGATCAACCTCATATTCCGTTCCATCAAGCTTGCGCAGCGTAACTTTACCGGTAGCTTCTGTCAATTCTTGACCCGCTTTTATTACGTCCTTTAAGCCTCTGTAAAAAATGGCTTGGAGAGTGTTTTTTGTGGCCCTTACGCTTGGTGTAAATTCAATGGAGGTATCATATTCTCCGTCATTTTTGAATTTTTTGAAATAAATTTGGGAGAATTGGTTGTAAAATATTTTGATTACGTCTGTCAGTGTTCCTTCGACTATCTCTGCTTTTTGCATGTCCATAAATGCTGTTTTTTGTTCCTCAAGTGGCGTTTCTATTGTGTCTGCTAAGTCTTTATATACTTTGACTGTTTTGCCATTCAAGACATCAATAATTGCAGGGTATTGTTGAAGGTACGAAAGTAATGAATCCGGAGCTATATCCTCATCTCGTGAAAGTATAAAACGCGAGTACAGTTCCGTTGCTTCATCAAGCATATACTCAATTTTTGCAGCAGTATTTTTTGTAGAGTCTTTTGTTGCGGAGTTATACATCTGTATTAATTTTATTGTAAAGATAAACGATGCGGTTGGGTTTAATACCAACGTAAGCATGTCTTTTGCGGCCCCGTCTTCCATTTTACCCAGTATGTCGTCAGGGGTTAAAGCAAAACCACGTAAATCTTGAGGGGCGAGTGTGATTAAAACTGGTATTAGTGCGAGGCCTACGTCGAGTTGTTCGGTGTCGTATTTTATGCTTACCGCAACTTGAGTTCCGTCAATATCAACTTTTCCTGCTTCGAATTTAATAACGCTGGAAGAGTAGTCTGCATTTTTTTCCAACATTTCTTTCATGTCTTGGTCAAAATTTGAGAATAGGGCTGCAACGTCTGTTAAAGTTTTATCATAATTCATATCATTAGGGTCAGCCTTTGGAAGAATATTTGGAATTATTTCCCCACCGGCGTCTTTGTCTTTTTCGGCAGGGTTCCATTGTTCTTTAATATTGTTTACAAACTCTGCTGCGGCTCCGCTTGCTTGTGATAATTCCTCAAAAAGTTCTGAGATTATCATGCCCAAACCCGCAATCGACCCTAGTCCTAGACTGCCGCCCACGAGCAGACTTTTCTTCCATGACGTGACTTTTGCCTTAACATCCTCAACAATATCGGCTGGCTTTTTTGCGGGGGTTTGCGTGGCCGTTTCTAATGCCTTGAACTTAGCGGTAGTTTCAGCCATTCGTTTTTTTAAATCTTCAGTTCTTTGTGTTTGTTCGAGTATCTTTTTTTTAAGCTCGATTGCTCTTTCGATTGCCTTTTTTTGTGCTTCTTCTGGAGCTTTTTTTAATAATTCTTGTAACTCTTCAACTGTTCGTGCGGCAGCGATATCTTTTTTGGTTTGCTCATCTGGTGTTTTAATCTTTTCCAATTCTGCTTGCGCTTTTTTTTGTGCTTCCTCGGCCTCTACTTGTTTTCTTGCAGTGCTGGCAATTTTTTCCTGAATTTTTCTTGCAGCTTCTTTTTCGGCAGCCTCTTTTTCAGCAGCTTTTTCGGCAACTTTTGCTGCTTTGGCGGTCTTAGCTTCATCGCCTTCCATACTCCAAACATGGCCCATGCCACCGGACAGCGCTAGGGCTAGCAGCACTGGCATTGTAATTTTTTTTATATAAGCTTTCTTCATAAACGATCTCCTCTGAAATAGTTATTTCTTTTTTTATTACGTTCAAAATTGTTAAACATACTAATTTTTTTATCATCTCTTGAGTTTGCAGGTCAATAAAATAAATAAAATTAATCAACGTCTCCTTGTTTGCGTGTTGATTGAGTGGGTGTGGCTTCATCTTGGGGTCTTTGTCTTTCTGCTTCTGATTCGGTGCCAGTCGCGCTTCCAGCGCCTGAATACAATTCAGCCTGCTTATTTACGAGGACTCCCTTAGCTTTTGTAATTTCTGCGATGGCTGTTTGTCTGGCGATTGGGTCTTGTGTTTTATTAGCCTTTATAGCGGCAAGTCTAAAAGCTTTTGCAATTTCAGCACTTGTTGCACTACGTTTTACGCCGAGGATTAATTCAGCAGCCTTTATGGATGCCTCTTTTTCGGCAGCTACTTTTTTTGCTGTTTCTTGACTTTGTCTTACATAATCTGTCTCTTCTTCTGCTTTTTTTCTAGCGTCTTCGGCTGCTTTGCGCTGTTCATTTTGCGTTTTAGTGATGTTTATAAATTTTCTTGCTTCAGTGATAATGCGGTTAATTCCCTTTTGAATTTCTTTGTTGGCAGATGAGAGTTCTTTTACAAGTGGTTTTTTAATAAAAGTATCAAAATCATTTATTGCAGTATCTAAGGCCTTCCCCATGGATGTTCCAATTTTTGAAACCTTAGCCGAAAGATCGCGGTTTAATTTTGTTGCGGCAGCTTGAACTTTTTTAGGAGCTCCTGCAATTGTTTTTTCAAGATTTTTAAAAGCGCTTTGAAGCGAGGCTTTAAATGTTTTTGCTGTGCTATCGATAGTCTTGTTTGACTTTTTAATTGCCTCTTGCGCTTCTTTTAATCTGGTTGCAGGTGTTTTTAAGGCGTCCTCAGCTTGTTTGATTGAGGCAGTTAATTCCGCTTGTTTTGCTTGATGGGCGGCTAATTTTTTTGATGCTTCATCTAATTTTACGTCTAAGGCAGCTGCATTATCTTTGAGTCTTTGTTGAGTTGCTTTATCACTTCCGCCTGCTCCTTCCACGAAATCTCTTGCTGTTGATAGCTCCGCTTTAATTTGTCGCAGCTGGTCAGCAAGCTCTTTTTCCTGGACGGCAAGAGCAGCAGCCTCTTTTTTTGCACCTTCGACAAATTCTCTTGTCAGAGCGGCATGTTCTTTTTTTGTAGCTTCAACGGCCAGGATACTATCACGTTGCTGTTGTAATGCTTTTGTTACTCTTGCAACGTTTGTTTCGGTCGTTGCATCAGGTGAGCGTGATAAAATATCATTGTTTTTTTTAATTGCTGCTTCTATTTCGGCCAGACCAATTCTTCTCGATTCCGGGCTGCTTAACATTTTTTCTAAAGCTCTGGAATATTCAGCAGCAGCAGCCAGTTTTTCTGCGGTGGTTTTAGCTGCATCGAGATTTGCTTTTGCTGTATTGAGGGCCAAGTGATTTAGTGCAAATTTGGAGCTCAGCATTTGCCTTCGCTGAGGGCTGTTAACCGGAATCTTTGCAATCGCTTGGTTGAGATTTCTTGTGATTGAGTCTAATTGTGCCGAAATGGTCTTTCGCATTGGTTGAGTTGCGGTAGCAAATTTATTTCTTACGGAATCAACAAAACCATTTATAGCCCCTTTTATGGATGCAGCTTCTTTGGCTGATGGGGCTCTGGGGCCACTTATTTTTGCCGTGAATATATTAATTTGGTCAATAATTTTAGTTCCGAGTTTTTGAATTGCGGTTCTTTCTTTCACTTGAGCTGCTGTATTCGCTGCTTGTGCTTTGGCGGCATTTATATCTGCTTGTGCTTTAGCCGCTGCTTCTTCTGTGCTAAGGTGTCTGAAGTCTGTAGGCGCACTGATTTCAACAGCAGGTTTGCGGCCTAAAAACGTAGTGGCGCCTTGCTTTATTTTTTCCCATATTGTCGGTTGTTTTGGTTGGAGTCTGTCTGCGACTTCTTTAATCTTGGCTGCTTGTTCGGCGGATTTCGCAGCTTGTTCATCTGCTTTCCTTTTTTCTTCTATCCCCACGGGTGTTGCCCTTTGCCATTGTGTCGTGGTAACAGTTTCAGCAGCGTTTTCTTTTTTAGCTATTTCCGCAGTTGCGGGTCTTAGAACATTAGCAAAAGGATTATCCGTATCTTTTGCTGCGGCCTCTCTTTCTTTTTCTGTCATGGGTGTGTCAAATGGATTGGGTGCTATCGGTAGAGGTTTGCGTACGGTTTGGGGAGGCGTTGGTAGAGGTTTGTGTACAGTTTGTGTTGGGGTGTCCAGCCTTGGGTGTTGTTGGCTTGCAGTAGGTGATGCCGTTTGAGGAACCTGCTTTTTTTGTGGTATTGGTAGAGGTTTGGTTGGTCGTGGGGTAAATTTAGGTTGATCTTCATCTGCATTTGGCGCAGTTTTTCTAACATATTCGCCCAAAGCAGACTGCATGAAAATTGCTGAAATAAAAGCGACTCCCAAAAATATTTTTGTGTTTTTCATCTGTTTCTTCTCCATGTTTATAAAACAATCTGAAATTATTTAAGTCTAATTTAATTTATAACATATTTGAGACGTTATTTTCAAATATGTTATAAATTAAATATTTTTGAGTTGACAGAGTGCTATGTCGATAAATTACTTTTTTGTGTTATATATTTTTTCTATTTTCCTATGGCGGTTTGCAGTGCGTTTATTTTGTCATTCATTGTTCTTTTTAATTGTTTTATAGCATCCTTAACTTTTGTAGGTGCAGTTTTGGACACTAGTTCAATATCTTTAAACTCGTCAGATATAGTTTTTTGAAATATTTTTACTGTTGCTCTGATAGCTTTGTCGGCTTTTGCATTTGCTGCTTCTATGGTAGAGAAGCTTTTTCTTATCTTTTCTAACCTGGCCACCTGATTTTTTTTATTTCGATGGAATACATCAGTTTGGAAAGGGTCATTGAGATCTTTTTTTTCTAATTTTAGAGCCTCTTTAATTACCTTAGAAAAATAGTCCATTGGAGGCATTTCTATACCATAATCAACGATGGATTGTGCTTTTTTTGTACTTTGAGGGGTTAATGGTTTGAATGCCGGATAGTCACCACTGTCTGGATCATTAAGTTTTTGGGAATAAGTAAAAGAATTAGCGGGATCTTTTTCTGCAGATTCTTCTTGCTCTGGCGTACTTTTAGGAGGTGTGGTAGAAGCCGGTTGCAGTGGATCTTGCGGTTGTTTGTCAAATAAAATCTTATTTTCATCATGGTCTACACTTGTTGCTGGGAGCGTTTTTTCTACGATTCCCACTTCCTGCAGGCTTTTATTCGGGTCTTTGCTTGGAGGATCTCCAAACCCAGACTTAATGAAAAGTGTTGTGAAAACAGCAATGCCCAAAAATATTTTTACATTGTGCATTCGGGTTCTCCTTTTTTATGAATAGTTGGTTACAATACTTCATAACATATATCATATTGTTAGTATTAATTTCAAATGAATAATATTAAAAATATTTTTGCTCTCACTCGGATGAACTTTTAATTGTTACAGCCGAATTCTAGCTGGATTGTTTTGCTTTTTCACATTGACAAAATCGCAAAGGTAAGTGATCATTATTCTTCCATTTTATTTCGTGTTTTTTTATTAAAGCATCAAGAAAGGATGTTATGGCAATGTATAGGCGATGCGCGCTTTTTGCGTTTTTTGTGGTGGGTGGAAGTTTGAATTTATTTGCATCTAAAAATGCAGAAACATCTTTGAAAGATGGAGTTGTTAAAGAAGTGTGCTTCAAAGACGATTTGCAGAAATCTGCTTCGTTAGCGAGTGCCACAGCAGGCACAAAGCCTAAGATTGCGATAAAAAAAGGGGATTATGAGTTAACGCTTGATGGTGCTCTTAAAATTGAAAATTACTTCGAAGACAATGCATACATGCTTAATAAAAATATTCCGGATGAAAACGAATATTTTAAAGAGACTGTGGATTTGAATTTTGATTTTTGTTATGGCGAAGAAAAATTTGGTTATGATGCGGTAGAGGCATATTTGGCCATCAGACATAAAGGTATTTGGGGTAAAACTTTATCATTTGCTGACAGAGACGCAGGAACTTCTAGCCCTGCACAAATTAAGCTTGATGAGACAATGTTTGGTGATCACAGTCACTACACCTCAAGAGCTGTTCTATGGTTTAGAGAAGCGTGGATAAAAGTAGGTTTAAATGCTGTATTTGGATCAAAGAGCCAAAATTATTTGCAGCAGTTGGAATTAGGTTGGTTTCCATTCCAGCTTGGACGTGGTATTGCTCTTGGCAGTGGATATGGATTTAATGAGGCGTTTTTAGGTGTTTATTCATATTCAGGCGAAGATAAATCGGCTCCGGGTATTAACCTTTTTGGTGAGGTCGTCAAGGATACCTTGTGGTACAGTTTATACTATTCAAGGTTTGAAGAAACCGGCAAAAGCTTGAGTGATATACTTAAGCCTATTAAGTATAATTACCAGGGAAGAAAAACATCGCCATGGAGAGGTGTTGCTAAAGATAATGAGCTTGTTGCGGCACAATTAAAATGGATTGCTTTGAATAATGACAAATTTGGTAAGTTAGAAATTGAACCGTACGTGATGTGTGATTTTGCATCAGACCAGTGGGTTGAGGTCTATCCTGACACAAATACAACTTTGGGCGCTTATGGTCTTGGTTTTGAACATACTCTTTTGGATTTTGAGTGGGGTAGTGAGGTAGCATTTAACTTTGGTTCGGAAAAGCTACAGGCTATTGACAGGAACGTGTCAAAATTAGGTAGAGCCGAAACATTAGAAGGTAAAGATGCTAATGGTGTTAATGTTACAATTTCGGATGCTTCAGTCTTGTATGAATATTATTCAAAAATTAATAATACTTCAGATGCAAAAAGTGCTCGAGTAACAGCAAATAGTAAAAAAGCATATTCTGTCGATTTTGGCCCTGGGACAGGAAATGAAAATGGCAAAGCAATTCCCGGTTATCCTGAATATACAAATGCGGCAGATCGTTTCAGGCCTGCCTATAAAAACGAATTCAAAGGTTGGATGGCTGTAGCAGATATGGCGTACAATTTAAGAAAATGGAATTTGAAATTGGCGCTTTCTTGGTCATATGCCTCAGGTGATTTTGATCCGCACAGACAAGAAAAAGATAAAAACTATAATGGTTTTGTTGGCTTACACGAAAATTACTTTGGTAAACGTGTTCCAAGTATATTTATTATGGATCAACGTTTGCTGATGCGTCCTCTTGCCTTAGCTTATTATCCCGGCAAAGAAAAACTAATTGATGCTGAAAACGATATATCATTCACAAATATTGAGATGTACGGTGCCGGTTTGACATGGATTCCAAAGTATGGTGAAAATAAGAATGTTTATATTAATCCAAATGTTATAGGCTTCTGGGCTACCAAGAGTTCTCATAAAATTGATTACAATGGTAAGGAGGCTGTCATTTCTCCAAACATGGCTCGAGATTACATGGGTACTGAATTGAATCTTGTTGTTAAGAGCGAAATTTTAAAAGATTTGACCTTGTTTGGCAAGTTTGCAGCGTTCTTTCCAGGTGGATACTTTGAGGATATGGCAGGAATTCCACTTGATGGAGATTACTTCAAGAAACAGGCAATTCCGGTTGAGCAGTATGATCCTAGGGATTTCAGATTGGCTGCAGATACCGCGTATCACATGAATATTGGATTAGAATTTAAGTTCTAAGGAATAATTAATCCATGGATCCTGAAACGAGTTCAGGATGACAAAACTAAAAATAGCGGGCGAAGCTGTAAAAAACTTCGCCCGCTATTTTTTTAGTTTAATAAAAATTTATTTAATTAACGCTAGAGCCTCAGCGATTTTGTTTACTTTACCTGCCCCAATTGTTAGAACCAGATCGCCGTCTTCAATATCAGACTGAATTGTCTGAGTAATTTGATCATACGTAGGAATGCAAACAACTTTGAGCCTAGGGTTCTTTTCTTTGATGGCAGCTACAAGATTTTCACTTGTAATGCCCGGAATAGGCTGTTCGCTTGCAGGATAAATTTCGGTAATATATAACGAATCAATTTTATACTGAAAATTCAGACTTGATAATACCTCAACAAACTCGTCCCAACACTTTTGTGTTCTGGTAAAACGATGTGGCTGAAAAATAACATGTAAACGCTTATTCTTACGTTTGTGTGCGACTATCAAAGTATTTCTTATTTCTGTTGGATGATGGCCATAGTCATCAAAAAGGTCTGCGCCTTTGAATGTGCCTTTGAATTCAAACCGGCGCTCAACGCCCCTGAAGCTTTCAAGTGCTGCTGCAATTGTTGCAAACGGAATATCAAATTCCAGGCACATTGCCGTTGCCGCAAGTGAATTAAGGACATTGTGTTGTCCGGCCATATTCAAGGTTACATTTCCAAGTAATGTTCGTTGTAGAGTTCCTGTTGTAATATCAACTTTGTTTTTGTAAATATTAAAATTAGTTTGAGATCTGCCAAGGTCTAAAATTTCTCCCATTACATCAGCACTTTCAGATAGTCCATATTTTACGACGTTAATGTGCTGCAATGGTAAAATTGATTGGATGTTAGGATCGTCAATGCAAAGAAAAGCTTTGCCGTAAAATGGCAAACGAGCCAAAAAATCTTTAAAAGTGTTTTTAATATCGTTAATATCGCGATAAGTATCAAGATGATCGCTGTCAATGTTTGTTACAACAGCCATTGTAGGATGAAGGTAAAGTAAAGATCTGTCGCTTTCATCGGCTTCAGCAATTAAAACGTTGCCACCGCCTAGTTGTGCATTATTATCAATACTTTTTAATACACCACCGATAATAACGGTCGGTTGTAGTTTGGCCTCGATCATTATATGCGAAATGAGCGATGTAGTCGTTGTTTTGCCATGAGTTCCCGAAACGGCAATGCTGAACTTGGTACGCATAAGTTCTGCTAGCATGATTGCACGAGGAATAACGGGGATCCCTTTTTCAAGTGCAGCAATAACTTCCGGATTTTGCCTGTCTACCGCTGAGGAATAGACAAGAACATCAGCGGTTTGCACGTGATCCTTGTTGTGCCCACATGAAATTTGACAGCCTATCTTGGCAAGATAATCAAGCGTTTTACCCGACGTTGCCAGGTCACACCCGCTAACAGTGTATCCCTGTAGTCTCAATATTTCAGCAATACCACTCATCCCTATGCCACCTATACCCATGAAGTGAATATGTTCTCTTTTTTTATACATATTAAATCCTGTTTTTTGTCATCCTGAACTTGATTCAGGATCTATGGATTAATAAAAATTCCTAATTTATAAAAAATACTTCTTCAATCTATCAATTCCTGTCTCAATGACCTCAGTATCGCGAGCAAAACAAAGCCTAATAAATGGTTTACCACTTGTACCAAAAGTGCTGCCGGGAATCATTCCAACTTTTGCCTTGTTCAAAATGCTAAGACAAAGGTCGGTAGCATCTTCTTGATCTGTTTTTAAGAATAAGAAGAAACCACCTTTTGGAATTTCAAATGAAAAAATTCCTTTATCTACAAGCGGTTGCATGCAGCTAACCGCGGCATCTTTGCCGGCTTGAACTTTTTTTGCAAGTTCTTCAACTAAGTCTGGTCTGGTCATTGCATACATGGCTGCATACTGTGCCGTGTTATTCAAGCAGTTTAACAATGCATCCTGAATGCCCGAGAGCGCAGGAATCAAACTTTCATGTGCTACAAGATATCCAATTCGCCATCCACTCATAGCCATATTTTTTGAAAAGCTGCTGATTGTTATTAATCTTTCGCTTTGTCCGGCAATTGAAAGCATTGATTCAAATGATTCATCAAAAAAGTAATCCCTGTATGCTTCGTCAACAACTAGATAAATACCTTTTTGTTCGCACCAGTCTAAAAGTTCTAAAATGGTAGATTTTGGAATAACAAGTCCGGTTGGATTTGTTGGATTTGAGAAGACGATTATTTTTGTTTTTGGAGTTGTTGCGGCCTTAATTTTATCGACATCAATTTCCCACATGACTTTTGAATTGTCGCCGGAGTCTTTTAGGCATGAAACAAAAATAGCTTTTGCTCGTGCTGTCTGTGCTAAAATTGCATATGATGGATAAGCCGGTTCGGGAATAATGACCTCATCCCCTGCCTCAAGTTGGTTTAAAAAGACGAGTGACAATGCGCCTATTCCACCATGGGTTGGTAGAACCTGAGATGGTGTAATGGTGTTGTTGTATCTGGCAGATTGAATTTGAGCTATTGTTTCACGTAATTCTTTCAAGCCAAAACTGCTGCCGTAGCTGTCAGTTTTAGTTGTGTCTAAAATAGTTTTTACAAATTGCTTGACCGGTGCCGGAATGCCACCAATTTTCAAGGCTCCCTGTGAAAGAGAAATGTACTCATTACTACTGTTAACAACTTCCTCGATCCTTTTGATTCCAGAAAGCGGAATCTGAAGCATTGTATTCTCCAATTAAAATTTACGATCCCATAAATAATACGGTACAAATTCTTGGGGAAAAAATATGACATGATATAACATGTTGTATCATGAATAACCCTGCCCCTCAAATAGCATATATCAGAGGGTTTTTAATGTCCATATTGCTATAAATAAAAACGAATAAAGTGGGCAAAAACAAGTAAAGCAGGCTGTTTTTAACAACCTGCTTTATAAAAATAACGGAAGCTTTGGTTTTTTGCAAATTTAAGGATTAGATATTTTCTTTTATATTCCAACAGACTGGCGTGCCAGACGACGTGTCCGGCATAGCTTTATGCGACGACGGAAGCTCCCTTTGGGAGCGAAGAATTTGAATGAATTATAATAAAAATCTTTTTTTAGCAAAAGCTCTACCGGATTGTGATTTTAGATATTTCTCAAATTCAACGGCTGTCTCTTTATTTACAAAACCGAAATAAACGATTATTTGCCATGGTTTATATTTGGCAGTATGAACAGATCCACCAGAATTATGACATGCTATTCGTTGTTTTAGATCTGTGGTATAACCAACGTAAGTTTGCTCTGGCTGAGATTTGGATTGAATAAGATATACGTAATACATTTTGACATTAAAAAGGCCCGTCTTCGTCCATCTACGCACTATAAGTGCTCCGTTGGACTACTTCGGGCAGTCTTCGCTTTCAATTTTCTAATAATATTTTTTTATATTCCAACAGACTGGCGTGCCAGACGAAGCTCCCTTTGGGAGCGAAGACTGGTGGAGCTAACCGGGGTCGAACCGGTGACCTCATGAATGCCATTCATGCGCTCTACCAACTGAGCTATAGCCCCACATAAAATATCTCAAATAACTACTCTTCACTAAAGTTTAAGCAAAGCTTACAAAAACGCAAGATTTTTTGGTTATAATATAATAGAATGAATTTTTCTGAATTAGGAGCCTAAATGAAAAGAGTGGATAAATCACAAAAGAAGATATTTTCAGCTAAAACGCAAGACATAACTTGTCAAGACATAACTTGTAACGTTAAAACTTTGCAAATTATGTCTTTTCTAAAAATTTGCAAAAATCTATGTCCTATAGTTTCTGAAATCAAAAATGCCGGCGGGATAGCCTATATGGTTGGGGGGAGTGTTCGTGATCTGATTTTAAATTATCCAATAAAGGACGTGGATATAGAAGTTCATGGGGTAACAACAGAAGGGCTTGAGGCAGTTTTATCAAAATTTGGCAAGGTTGTTACCATTGGTAAGCAGTTTGGCGTATTAAAATTGTTAAGCAATCATGATGAGTTGGATATTGATTGGTCCTTACCTCGTACGGATAGCAAGGGACGCAAGCCAACTGTTAAAATTGATCCTGATATGGATATAAAAACTGCCTGTCGAAGACGCGATCTGACAATGAATGCAATGGCAATTGATTTAAATTTTGTTTGCCAAAATTTTGAAAATATAAAAAAATTAGCAAAAGATAAAAATTTTGATCCTGTTAAAAATTTACAAGTAATTGATACATACGGCGGACTAGAAGATATAAAAAATAAAAGATTAAGAGCAGTAGACGAAAAACTTTTTCTTGATGATCCACTGAGATTTTTCAGAGTTATGCAGTTTATTGGTCGATTTGAGATGCAGCCGGATGCTTGTCTGAATAAAATTTGTAACACAATGTCTTTGTCACAGCACAAGTTATTCGAAATTGAAAAAAATACTCCATTGGCTAAAGAGCGAATTCATGAAGAATTAAAAAAACTCTTCTTAAAATCAAAACTTCCATCGCTTGGATTTAGATGGCTTTTAAAAATTGGTCGTTTAAAAGAGATATTTCCGGAGTTAAGTATTTTGGTAAATGTTCGCCAAAATCCAAAGTATCATCCGGAAGGCGATGTTTTTGAGCACACAATGCAGGCGCTTGATGCCGCTGCAATTATTGAATTTTATGACGAGCAAAATAAAGATTATGAACGATATTTAATCATGCTTGCTGCATTATGTCACGATTTAGGCAAGGCAAGCAAAACGGATAAAGATTTGCATTGCAAGGGGCATGAGTTTGAGAGCGTGAAAATAGCGACACGTTTTTTAAAGCGTTTAACAAGCAATAAGCTTTTAATTAAAACTGTTAAAAAGCTTGTTAAATTTCATTGCATGCCATTGCAGTTGATCGGTCAAAAATCGACTTTAAAGGCGTATAAAAAATTGGCTATAAAACTTGCACCGGAAACCAATTTAAGACAGCTAGCGTTACTTTGGCTTGCTGATAATCGTGGTCGCAACAAAGATTTTATGGAGCCGCATAAATTTTTCGGTGATGAATTTTTGAAATTTATAAAAAAAGCTGAGCAAGCAAATGTTGTAAACCAACCGGAAGCTCCAATACTACTTGGTAGGCATTTGATTGATATTGTAAAACCGGGGCCCGATATGGGGAAACTTTTGAAAAAAGCTTATCGAATTCAGATTGAACATGGGATTACTGAATTGGCGGAGTTAAAGAAGCGTGTTTTAAAAGTTAGTTAACTCAATATTTACTAAGCAGCCGCAGCAACAGGTTGTTGTGCCTGTTTGGTTTCATTTTCCAAAATTTTTATCCACTGAACCATTATTGGTTTTTGCGCTGGGCCCAATAAGTTTGTTCCATTGGAAAGCTTTCTAAGATTAATTATTTGAAAAAGCTTTAAAAGTTTCTTTTTATCATATGAGTTTCGAGCTTTAAAAATATTATTTAACGCTCCTACAAATGCTGCCATTACAGTAACGGGCGTTTGTGGGGTAAATAAAGGTAAAATTTTTTCGTAAAGACTTAAGTCTTTACCGCTTGTGGCGCTATCCAATAAAGCAGAAATGTATGTTTTTTTATCGGTTGTGATTTTAACTGCATCATCTAATTCTTTGATCCATGAAACAATTGTACTAACTTGATTTGAAGCAAGTAATCCGGCTGTATTCTGAATTCCGGTAAATAAATCTTTCATAGCACTCAGATCTTCTTGCGTTAAATCTCCTCGGGAATTAAATAGCTGAGGGATAACTACGTTAATCAGCTGTTTTTTCTCATGTGCAGCATTTGTGGCTGTTACCTTATCTAAAGTGGTTTTGAGCAGCTGTACCTGTTCTTTTACCGTTTTAGATTCAAGCTGCGAAAACAAAATACTCGTTCCTTCAATAATTTTTATCCAATCGTCTATGGTTTTTTGCATGATGCTATCAAAAATATTTTTGCTTTTAAATGTTGCGGAATTAAAATTATTTAAAAGATTTTTAAAAGCATCAATCTCTGCGCTTGTCATTTGTTTTCTTAGGCTAAATAGGCTTGTAACTCCATCTATAAAGCGTCCTTTTTCAAAGCTATCAATATCTTTAGTTATTGAGTTTGAAATTTGTAGGTAGGCAGCAATTTTTTTTGATAAAACTTTTTCCGAAGATGCAATATTAAGTTGGGACATTAATTTAAGAGAATTTAGTTTTTGAGGACTGATGGCAGTTGCCAGTTCAGTAATGGTTTTTATTTTTTCAAGCATAATAATTAGAGCACTTAAATCCTCTTTTTTTAATGAGCTTCTGTTATTGTACAGAAAGGTGAGTTTGTCTCCAAGTAATGGGACCAGGGCTTTTTTGTTATCAGGGCTGGTTATTTTAGGAAATAGACTAATAACAGTGTAACAAATTTTAATTAATTCTTTATGATTTTTCTCTGCGGCGGTTAGCTTTTTTTTAAGATTATCAATGTTAACGATTACTTTTTTCTCAGCGGCTTTAGCGGGAACGGGAGTTGTTGCTTTTACGGCGGCGGTTAAAGTTGGCTGTGTTGGTGTGACTGTAGGTTGAGTAGTAGTTGCTCCAGGTAGCGGTAAACCGGTTGTTGGCACAATGCCAGGAGCGGGGGCTACCGTTGCGCCTGCGGTTTGCTTAGCTTTTTCAAATTCAGTTAACATGGATTTTTCTGCATCGGTAAAAAATTTGTTTGCCCGAATAAATTTGAAAAGATTAAAAATTTTTTGTCGTGTTGCATCATCGCTTGCAAGATTTAACAAACGGCCGATATCTGTAATCAGATCTTTCCGGTTTGAAAGTGTTATTGATTTATTTACATTTATAATTAGTCTTTGGTAAGCGTCAATTTTATTTGCAAATTTATCCGCAGCCATTGCTTTTACGGCATCAAGCTGATTAGCAAACTCTGTTTGTTTCTTGATTTGTGATTCCAGTTTGGTTCTGCCTGCAAGTAGGCTGGTATAAATTTTATTAAACATTTGCGTATATTTGGAACTTGATGGTGAGGTTGTCTTTTTTACGTCGTCTTGAACTTTTTTAAGTAATGAGAAGGCCGGGTATTTATCAACTTCAACAGTTGTTTTTGATGGGTCTCCCAAAACTTTTGTATAAACATCATCCAATGCTGAATCTGATACCAGATACGTTGATGAGTCTACAATTGGATTTAAAACATCCGTGTATAAACCATCAAAAATTTTGCGTTTTGTATCAAGATTTACATTGGCAAATAAAGCACTTAAAGATTTTAAAATTACTTTATAGATTTCGATTTTGCTTTTTCCTCCAGCTGTTTCGGTGTAAAGAGGAGTGCTTGGAGATGCAGCTTCTGTTACAGCATTGCTGATTTCAGCTTCTGTTGCATACTGTGCCGGCAAAATTGAAACGGTTGCTGCCGCAGTTATGCCTATCCCGGGAAGTGCAGTTGTTGTAGGCGTTTGGATTGTGCTTGCGGTGGGAGTTGTGATTGTGGGTGGGGTGGCTGCGGTTGGTTGAGGGATGCCCGGCATTGCGCCCCCATCCATTCCTGGCATTGCGATAATTAAATTATGCCAAAAGTAAAAGATCAGAATCCCCAGAAAATTCATGAAATTTTTTTTATTCATAGCTATTCTCCAAAATTTAAAAATACAATATCTTGAATATCTGATTTTTAAAAAATAATCGTAACAAAAAGCAAGTAATCTTTTTAATTACTTCGATTTCGTAGATAAAATCAAAAAAATCAAAGTAACCAACCATAAACCATATCTTATATGAATCAGTTCACTTTTCGCAACAATAATGGCATGATAAATAAAAGATACTTTTTAGTAATCGCTTTTTATAAAAAATTGTGTAGATAAAAAAGGATTAGCATGCATTTTAATATTTTTAAAAGTACCGCTTGGCAGTTGATTATGCAGTCAGATTGGGTTTGTAGTTTTATTCTTCTTGGCCTTTTTGCACTTTCTGTTTTTTGTATCGCAATAATAATTTATAAAATAATAATATTTAGACTGCATATGCGGCAATTGAATGCCTTGCTAAATCGTATTAAACGAACGAGTAAATTTCAGGATATTGTTGCCGCAAGCAAAGATCATCAAGACGGGATAGGCGGAGAATTTTTACAAACTACTCTTGGTGAGCTAAAAATAATTTTAGAAAAACATGCAAAAAATAATTTGGTAAGTCCTTCCAAATCAGTTACATCCGAAGAAATTGAAATGCTTGAATCTTCAATTCAGCAAGAAATAGCAAACATAATTGAAGAAGAAGAATCTTACTTTACTGTTTTATTTACAAGTGCATCAGCTTCCCCCTTAATTGGTCTTTTTGGAACTATTTGGGGACTGATTCATTCATTTATCGATATAGCACAAGAAAAAAGTGCTGATATTACAACCGTTGCGCCAGGTCTTGCAGAAGCTTTAATAACAACACTTGCGGGGTTGATCGTAGCTATTCCTGCCTTGATGGCGTATCACTACTTAACTCGTCAGACTCATAAGATTGAGTTTGCGTTATATGAATTGGGCGATAGATTTGTAAGAATTTTAAGGCAAACATTTAATAATCAGGATGCGCAATGAAATTAAGGAGGCGAGTGTTAAAAAAACATGCTATGCCTGAATTAGTTTTGACACCACTCATTGATACTTTTGCAACAGTTCTTGTAATGTTTATGATAACGGCCCCAATGGTTCAAAATAGCATAAAGGTTGATCTGCCATTTGGTAAGAGCAAAGAAGTTTCCACCGCTCAAGAGCATATAATTACGCTTTCAAAAGATGGCAAAATCTTTTTTAATAATTATCCAACTGCTAAAAAAGATCTTGTATCTGTCGTTCAAAAAGCTTTGGGGAATAAAGAAGATTCTCCTGTTTTTGTAAAAGCTGACAGATCAATTTCTTATGGCAAAGTAATTGAAGTTGTTGATCAACTCAAAGAAGCTGGTGTTAGATACGTTGCAATGTCAACCCAATCAATATGATGTAAAAAATGATCAATTCACTGAAAAAATATCTTTATATTTCGCTTGGACTACATCTTTTTATTTTTTTAGTGCTACTAATTATTTCAAGTGGTGGCAGTATAAAACAACCGTTTGTTGTTCTTGGTGCGCATTCAAAAAAAGATTACCACACACTTTATAAATCAAAAAAATCTATTATTCCGTTTATGGGACATGGTTCTGCTAAATTTGGATCAAATAAGTCCGGTAATGGAAAAGGAAAAATAGGATCAGGAAAGAATAAGTCGGGAAAATCTTCCAATTCAAGTTCAAGTAAAAACAAAAAATCAAAAAAATCAGTTAAGAATTCAAAAATTACAGAAAAATCAAAGCGAAGTAAACTTAGCGAAAAAAAATCGAGGGCTGCAGGCAAGTCCAAAAAAGGTACGGTTACGTCTAAAAAGTCTGGAGCTGCAAAGACTGTGGGTAAGAAAAAACAACCTATTACCGAGCCAAAAAACAAAAAAAATCTTAAAAAAAGTAAAAAAGAAAAGCAAAAAGAGCTTGAGCAAGAAAAAAAAATTGAGGCAGAGCTGAAAAAAATTGAACTTGAAGCACAAAAAGAGATAGATGAAGAAATTAAAAATGAAAAGAAACGTGCAGATGAAAAACAAAAAAAGATAGATCAAGAGATAAAAGAAAAAGAAAAACTCGAAGTCGAAAAACTAAAAGAGCTCGAAGAGATAGAGATCAAAAAAGAACAAGAAGCGCAAACTCTTAAAGAGGCACAACAAGCCTCTGAGATGCCTGAAGATTTGAATAATGCCCAAGACGATCAAGCTGATGGAAACGACGACATAGACGATGAAGCGGATGGCGATCAGGATGGGGATGGGCAAGAAGAATACATATTTACGCTTGGTGATTTGGGTGCATATAATAAATACATTCAGTCTGAAACTGGGAGACTGTGGCACCCACCATTGGGAGTTCCAAAAGGAACAACTTGTAAAGTGAAGTTTGTTATTAGCAAAGATGGTGAAGTAGAAGATTTTCAAACAATACAGAAATCTAATGTAATAATTTACGATTTAAGTAT
>AMWB02048312.1_pt1 | contig 21044 bp, 14 predicted proteins | sample 200311 | NCBI WGS metagenome assembly AMWB02 (sample SAMN02737377, study PRJNA173069) | bioreactor metagenome | biome: anode biofilm in microbial fuel cells | place: USA: California | collected 2010-12-16 | reverse complement strand
AAGAAGAACCCAACAAACCGACGGCTTTAGTCATCGGAAGAAAACAGCCCAAGTCATCCCTGGCATTTCCTTTCTGAACTTTTCTTAAAAATTTGTTTCTTTGCAAATTATTTAGATTTATTTTACATAAGCTTTCTGTTAAGATACCTGAATTAATGAATGTCAATATAAAATCAAAAAAAACCCGCTTAAGGGTCCAAAGTATACGCAACCTTACCCCGTCCACTTATGTACTTCGATTCGACCGCAATAATATTCCCTTTCGTGCCGGCCAGCATATCCTGCTGGGTAAAAAGGGAGACTTACAGGCCAGGGAGTATTCGATCTATAGTGCAGAGCAGGATGATTTTTTTGAAGTCCTGATAAAAGAGGTTAAGGAAGGGATGGTCTCAAAACAACTTAAACGGCTTAACCCCGGAGAACCGGTAAATTTCGAGAACCCGGTCGGCTATTTTATCCTTGAACCCGGTGAAATGTTTACAAAAAAGTACCTGTTCATTGCCAGTGGTACCGGCATTTCGCCATTTCACAGTTTTGTCAGGTCTTTTCCCGGGCTTGATTACCAATTGCTTCACGGAGTAAGGTATTCCGAAGAAGCATACGATCGTGAGGATTATGAACAAGACAGGCTTATTGTGTGCTCTTCAAGGGATGATAAAGGCGATTTTCAGGGCAGGGTGACGGATTACCTGCGAAAAAATCCCATCGTGGATAAAAACACCCTGTGCTATTTTTGCGGCAACTGCGAAATGATCCATGAAGCTTACGATATCCTCCTTCAACAAGGAGTCCCTTCACAAAATCTCTTCGCAGAAGTCTACTTTTAACATCTAGTTTTTGAACTCTACACTTTGAACTTGAACTTTGAACTTGAACTTTGAACTTTGAACCTTGAACTTTGAACTATAATCTAATAACGCTTGGTTGCCAGATGAACCTCTCCGACGGTGAACGTGTCAGGACGGTCATCGATAATATGGGGTATACCTGGACCGAAAATGAAGAAGAAGCGGATTTACTGGGCATCATTGCCTGTTCGGTCCGCCAGAAATCGATCGATAAAGTTTATTCCAAAATAAATCATTGGAACCGTAAAAAAAACAAGAAAAACCTGATCACCTTTATCTCCGGATGCATTCTTCCGGCTGACCGGGAGCGGTTCCTGAGGCTTTTCGATCTTGTTTTTCCAATGAGCGAACTGAACCAGTTCCCTGATATGCTCAACCACTATGGCGTGGTTACTCCAGTTGCGTTGAAAGCAATGGCTGCCAAAATGCAGCTCAACGAAAGCATTCGCGAATTCTGGCACATCACGCCGCATTATAACTCTCCTTTTGAGGCTTTTGTTCCGATACAAAACGGTTGCGATAAATTTTGCACGTTCTGCGCCGTGCCTTATACCCGCGGAAGGGAAATTTCAAGGCCTTCGGCCGAAATCCTTGAAGAAGTACAGGACCTTATCGATAGAAACTATAAATCCATCACTCTCCTCGGTCAGAATGTCAATTCATATGGCCTGGATAAAAAAGGCGATGAAATCCTCTTTCCTGAACTGCTTGAAAAAATTGGCGAGATTGGAGATGCCTCAGGGAAAGAGTTTTGGGTGTATTTTACTTCACCCCATCCCAGGGACATGTCGGATGAAGTAATTGATGTCATTGCCAGGTATCCCTGCCTGGGCAAACAGATCCACATTCCTTTGCAGTCGGGCGATGAAAAGGTCCTGATCAGGATGAACCGGAAACATTCACTGGATAAGTTCCGACAAATCATCAGTAAGATCCGGAACACTATTCCCCAGGCGACAATTTTTACGGATATCATCGTTGGTTTTACCGGTGAAACCGAAGATCAATTCGAAAATACAGTTAAAGCCATGGAAGAATTCCGTTTTAATATGGCTTACATTGCCCAGTATTCTCCTCGTCCGGGTGCAGCCAGTTCCAGGTGGGAAGACGATATTTCCCCGGATGTGAAAAAAGACCGTTTTCACCGCCTGACCGAAGCATTGCAGATCTATGCCCTTGAACAGAATAAAAAAATGATCGGTCAGACGTTCCGCGTGCTGGTTACGGGTAAAGACCGAAAAGAAGGTTACCTGTCCGGTCTTACTGAAGGCAAGATCGTCCTGCGATTTCCTTCCGATGAAGATTCAAAGGTTGGGACATTCTGCAATGTGATGATAAATTCCGCAACAGCATTTTCTGTCGAAGGCGATTTGGTCACAGTCAGCAGTCAGCAGTTGGCAGTTGGTAAGAACAACATTCATGAATAGCACCAGCTTGTTATGACTTCTAAAAAGAGAATTGCTTTCAAAACCCTGGGTTGCCGGCTGAACCAGTTCGAAACCGATGCACTGGCGGCGCAATTCAAGCGTCATGATTTCGAAGTGGTCGAATATACCGATGAGGCTGATATCTACATCGTGAACACTTGCACGGTGACCAACCAGGGAGACACCAAATCAAAGAAAGCCATTAACCAGGCAGTTAAAAGGCAGCATGATCCTGTTGTAGTGGTAACCGGGTGTATGGTCAATGGCCAGAAAGAAAGACTTCAGCAGCTTAACGGGGTGACCTATTTTGTCGAAAACGCAAAAAAAACATCCATTTTCAATCTGGTCGACGCACACTTCAAGGGTGAAACCGTCAGTCCTGATAGCTTACCGGGCGACCTGTTCGGCTTCGAGGCTGCCGACGAAACTTTTCATACCCGCAGCTTTATCAAAATTCAGGACGGATGCGATAATTTCTGTACTTATTGCATTGTGCCCCGGGTAAGGGGACGTGCGATCAGCCGGTCCGTCACTGATATACTTGACAATATCAGGACCGTGATCGGTTATGGTTATAAAGAAATTGTGCTGACCGGGGTAAATATCGGAAGATACGATGATCACGGCTGTGATTTTGAATCATTGGTGGAGAAAATTCTTGAGTTGGAAGGAGATTTCAGGCTGAGGATCTCATCGATTGAACCGGAAGGTTTCGGCGATAAACTTTTTAATCTTTTCAGTCATCCGAAAATGGCCCCCCACCTCCACCTTTGCCTCCAGAGCGGCTCAGACCGGATCTTATTTCAAATGCGCCGGTTTTATAACATAACCACATTCATGGGCCTTGTGGAACGGATCAGGAAAAGATACCCCGATTTTAACCTCACGACGGATATCATCGTCGGATTTCCGGGAGAAACCGATGAGGATTTCGAAAAAAGCTGTGAGATTTGCCGGTCAATCGGCTTTTCACATATCCATACGTTCAAATATTCCACCCGTTCCGGTACCCGGGCAGAACGAATGACCGACCAGGTTCCGGAAGATGTAAAACAACATCGAAGCCTTGTTATCCGTAATATTTCGGATGAAAATAAAAGAAAATACCGGAACTCAATGATTGGCCGGGAACAACTCGTCCTGGTTGAAAAATTCAATCCGAAGACCAGGCTCGCAAAAGGCTACGGACAACATTACATCCCGGTAGAGTTTAGGTCGGAAACCGATGTGCACAACCAATTCGTTCGTGTTAAAATTGAAGCACTCAAGCCAGGCCAGGATCCGATGCTTCAAGGTAACCAGCACCCAGTAACCTATGCCCAATACCCAATACCTAATAACCAGTGACTAGCGCCCAATCACCACATTAAACCTGATATCTTCCCTCAAATGCCTCTTTACTGCACAAAGACTGGCCGTTTGGATGAGCGCCTGCTCATATTTTTCAGGGAAATCTGAAGGCACATGGATCGTCAGATCAACCTCTCCGATCAAATGCCGGACCGGATCGAATTTTGGTTCCTGGGTCAGTTTGATGTTTTCCGTTGGAATTCCCCGCTGATCACAAAACGATTTGACATAAATGCCGGCGCAGGTCCCCAGCGAGGCAAGGAATAACGCAAAAGGCTCCGGGTATTCTCCATTGCCTCCTGCACGGACAGCCTGGTCGGTTTTTACTGTAAATCCATTAAAATCGGCGAAAACTTGCTTGTTTCCGTTAAAATAAATTTCCATGATATACTTGTTAAGATTAATACTGCCAGCCTATTCCCAATAACCGGGCCATAGGTTGTTTCATATTATCACCTGCCACTTTGACACTTAATTTAATTGGTTCCTCTTTCATTTCAATTTATACCTTTGACACTAAATAATCCACTATGAACTTAACACTTTGAACTTAACACTTTGAACTTAACACTTTGAACTTTGAACTATTGTGTCTTTTGCCGCTAAAATACTTGCATCTTTTCCCTTTGAGCCCACTCAAGGCCAGCAGCAACTCGCTGAAATGCTTGGCTCATTTATTGAAGATAAAGATCCTCGTTCGGTATTTGTATTAAAAGGTTACGCAGGAACTGGGAAAACAAGCTTTATCAGCGCCATGGTCAAAGTCCTGCCGGCCGTTCGCAGAAAAGCCATCTTACTGGCACCTACAGGGAGGGCGGCAAAAGTCCTGTCGGGCTACTCCGGTCAGCACGCATTCACCATCCATAAACGGATTTATTTCCAGCGAATAGGAAGGGATGGTAGTATTGCACTGGTACTGCAGAAAAATCTTTTCCGGAACGCGCTGTTCATTGTCGACGAAGCTTCAATGATTGCCGGAAACATATCCGACAAGGAACAGCTATTTTCTTCCCGAAACCTGCTCGACGACCTGATGGAATATGTTGCTGAAGGTGAATCCTGCAAATTGCTGCTGATCGGTGATACCGCGCAGCTTCCACCGGTCGGTGTATCGGTTAGCCCCGCGCTTGACCTCGAACACCTGAAGTCAAGGTATAACCTAAAACTATTTAGTTGCGAACTGACTGAAGTGATGCGTCAGTCACTGGAATCAGGCATACTTTTAAATGCGACCCACCTGAGGATGATCATTGCGGCCGGGCAAATCACTTATCCTCTTTTCAAGCTTGATGACAACAAAGATATATTACGGGTTACCGGCCAGGACCTTGAAGAATTACTTCACTCCTCGTTTTCCGGTTCAGATGTTTCCGGTTCCGTCGTGATATGCCGGTCAAACAAAAGAGCCAACATGTTTAACCGTGAAATCCGTAACCGGATTCGCTTTATGGAAAATGAAATTTCAGCCGGTGATAACCTGATGGTGGTCAGAAACAATTATTTCTGGCTAGATCCGCAATCCGGCCCCGGATTTATTGCCAACGGCGACATCATTGAGGTGAAGCAGATCAGGAATATCGAAGATCTCTATGGTTTCCACTTTGCCGATGTAACGATTAAAATGACGGATTATCCGGATGAACCGGTCATGGACGTTAAAATACTGCTCGACGTTTTAATGGCCGATACACCGGCATTGCCTGAAGATGCTCAAAAAAGGCTTTTTACATCTGTGCTTGAAGAATTCAACGATATACCACAACGTTCGGTCAGGTTTGAAAAAGTAAGGACAAATCCATATTTTAATGCCCTGCAGGTGAAATTCGCTTACGCACTTACCTGCCATAAAACGCAGGGCGGGCAATGGGAGGATGTATTTATCGATCAGGGCTATTTGAACGATGAGATGATTGATCCGGAATACCTCCGGTGGCTGTATACAGCATTGACAAGAGCTACCGGAAAAGTATATCTTTTAGGCTTTAAAGAAATATTTTTCAAATAATTTTTTTGAATTAAAAAATATTCTACTTTCGCGCCGAATTTCTCACGAATCAAACCAATCCCACTGTCCACCCAAAATCATGAAAAATACCCCCGTATTTTCCACTGTTATTATTTTGCTTTTTTCTTTGACCGGCTTAGCTCAGGTAGCCATCAACACTACCGGAGCTATAGCCGATCAAAGTGCCGTCCTTGACATTAGTGCACCCGACAAGGGCATTTTAATCCCGCGGGTTGCTCTAAGCGGTGCTAATAATAGCACGACCCCTGTTTTGAATCCGTCCATTGGTTTACTCGTGTACAATGTAGTGGGAAACACCCTTAACCCCGGATTTTACGTATGGAATGGAAGTTTATGGTCGGCTATCGCAACGATGGACCAGGTGCAGAGTGTTGTCCATGGAGCTGAATCTGCCGGTATTTTTGGTGAACTTTATGAATACAATGCGATCGGCTCATATTCATCCCTAAATATACCCTCGGGAGGAACCTATGTGCCCTGGATTAGTGCATCGCAGGGTGACCTGAGCGGAGTAAATGTAAATTCCTCCTCCCTGATCATCCAGAATGCCGGCTTTTATGACGTACAATTCAATTCCAATTTAACGTTACCGAGTCCGTCAGGCGGGAAGATTGTTGAAGCTGCATTATTTGTGAATGGAATTCACCAGCAGGATATGCATGGCCGCATATGGACCAAAGATGCCGGAAAACAAGTTGATCTTTCTTTTTCCGGAATTATTGAGTTAATGGAAAATGATGTCGTTAGTGTTTATTTTACAATGGATGATGGGGGTATAATCAGGCTGGAATTAGCAAACCTCAATCTGTCAAGACTCAATTAGCAATTCATAATGGTCATAAAAAATTAAGGGTGTTTTAAAATTGAACACCCTTTTTTTATGATTTTTTATAACCGAACCGATGGCTTTAGTCGTCGGAGCAATGACCTCAGCCTCATTGTCGGATCACAAACTAAATCCTACTTATTGGGAAGCTGGCTTTCCTTGGCCGGATCAAAGTTGAAATGCAGGGTGAACCTTAGTGTGTTTTCAAGCGGGTTCTGCTGTTCCAGCGGAATCAGGTACGAAAGGTCAAGTCCGAAAACATTGTAACGGAGACCAGCGCCAACTGTGAAGAATTTCCTGTTGCCCTTGGTCTTGTCTTCATAGAAAAATCCCCCGCGAAGTGAAAATTGCTTGGCATACCAGTATTCCATCCCGAATGCGATTGCCCATTCCCGCATCTCTTCGCTGAATCCGTAAGGCGCATCATACCATGACTGGATAATTCCGGCAACCGGCGACACATTAGGATCCATTCCTTTGGCAATGACAGGATTGTTTTCATCATCATAAACCGGGTTACCTGCTGTATCGCGCTGGTAAATCGGCGGTGTAGGTACCATGAGCTTGTTGAAATCAAGCAGGACAGCCAGTGAGTTATAATCATCGAAGTTCATTTTCAATCCGCCTCCAAGCCTCAGGTTGGTCGGAATAAAGTCCTTCTTGATGGCAGTCTTGCTGTATGAAATTTTGCTCCCGATGTTGGAAAGATTAATTCCCCATGTGACTTCGCTCCCGATATTGCCCAGGTCAACTTCCTTCTGGTAATATACAGCCGCATCGGCAGCAATGGATGTTCCGGCATTTGTTTCGGCGCCCTGGACAAACTGCCCCTGGGTCAGATTTGAATAAATAAACCTTGCTGCCACTGCTCCGGAGATCACTTCACTGAATTTCCGGCTGTATGTCGCATCAAATGAAAATTCGTTGGGATTATATGTGCCCAGATCTTCGCCGAATTCATCCGTGAAGGTGATGTCACCCAGGGAAAAATAAAGTAAAGTTGCAGCCACGGTCTGCCGGTCATCGATCTTGTAGTAGCCGGCCAGGTAAGCCAGGTTAATATCATTCACCAGGGCCCTCAACCATGGACTATATGACAAGGCAAATCCGAATTTCTTATCGATAAAGGCATATTTGGCCGGATTCCAATGCATTGAACTTGCGTCAGGATCGGAAGCAACACCAACTTCGCCCATACCACCCGAACGGGCATCAGGCGCAATGATCTGGAATGGCACAGCAGTCGTTATAACCCTTGAGCCCTCCTGCCCTGCTACTTCATCATAATAATTATTATTCTGCGCGTGAATGGAAATAACACTTGTAACAATGAGTAATAAAATAAAAAATCCTCTTTTCATTCCCAGTTTTGGTTTAATTGATCGTTGAAAAATGAAGGTGCAAAAGTAACGAATTATTGATAACATTATTGTTATACAATGATTAACGTCAGATGAAAAAACTTATTACCTGAAGTGCAATAATTTTTGGGAAATTGATTCAATGTAACCATCATCCGACTTTACCATAATTGTATAAACATACAAACCCGCCGAAAGTTCATTGCCGGATTTATCCTTCCCGTCCCAGTATAACAAACCAGATGAGGTGGATTCGGGCTGAATTTCATATTGCAATGTGGTCAAATGCTGGCCTGTCAGATTGAAGATATTGACCGATACATCCAGGTTTGCGCCAGGCTTGTTATGTTGAAAATAAAACGAAGTGCTTTCTTTATAAGGATTCGGCCGGTTTTGCACCTGGCTTAAAGCGAGCCTCGCCCCTTCATCAACATGGAATTCAATCGTGGTTTCAGACGAATTATTGAGAACATCCCATGCCTTCAGCGTCAGCGTATGTAATCCGTTATCAAAAGGCCCTAGCCTGTATTGGATCATTCCTGACTGGAAACTGTCCGTATCCGGCGTAAAATGATCATTCAGAATGACCGGCTCCTGGTAATTTCCGTCAATGACAGCCACCAGGTCATGCCCAATCCCATTGCCCACCGTGTTTATTCCGCTTTCGTCATATAGCTTCGCGAGTAAAACAGGATTCGTCGTCGTCAAATCTCCTGATATAAAATCAAATGTATTCATGAATAGCTCAACTTCCGGACCTTCAGTATCAACTATTACCTGATCATCAACCCCACCGACCAAAATCTCATCATAGCCGTGGGCATCCGTCATCGTCAATGTATCCAGCGCATAGTAACTGATCTTTCCATTTCCGAACGGATACGAAATATCTAACGGAACAATGAATGTAAAACTGAATTTACCGTCTTTCACGGCTGCTTCACCACGGAAGATCTTCTTATCTTGAATATAGAAATCTGTAACCCTGCTTTGAGGCTCATTTCCACGGGTTGTATACACGACAGGCTTATCATAAACCGACGTATAGACGATCCCGTTGAATCCATCCAGCAAATGACCGTTCAGATCTTCAACCTGGCCCTCAATGGTAACCTGCGACATGGCCTGGAGTGTATCCGTTGGCTGTTCGATAGCTCCTGTCTTCACATCTGTTGTTCTGACCTTCATCTTTGGGTAAGCCAGCATCAGCGCCGGATCACCCAGCAGAACTAAATTTTTAATGTTGGTATTGGAGGGGGTTTTGGCAGCCTTGATCAGGTCACCAAGCCGCGGATATTCGCCCGTAGCACTGTCTACCTTGAATGCCTCGTAATAGAATCGCTTGTTATAAGCATAATTTGATGTGGAGAATGCTGTACGTGAAGTGGTGAATAAGCCTATGCCGGCTCCATCGGGATTCAAAAAGACCAGCTCACCGGCACTGACCAGTGCAGGATCGTCATACCGGCTGAATTCGCAGGTGGCTGTTACAAAAAGAGGTAAATTATTCTTGTTATTAAACGATTGTATGGCCGGAATATCCAGCACCCGTTCATCAGCCAGGGCAACTTCGCCTCCATGACCGGTATAATTCATGATCAGGCACCCGTTGTTGATGTCATTATTGATGGCTTTATTCACATCCGGATACCTGGGTCCGGTTCCGGTCTTCATTTGAACATAGGCATCCAGGTAAATTTTATTTACATTGAATACAGTACCCAGTGAATCCACGATGCTTGCAAGCCCTTCGGCTTGCGTTAAATGGGTGTTGATATCCTTGTCATCCCCGATGAAACTTAATTCGTTACGCCATGGACCAAAATTTTCCCTGTTTGGAAGTGCATAATTAATCGTTTTCGTTACCATCTGCTCTGCCTGTTCTACGGTTGTTACAGGAAACCTGCCTATACCGATATCCATTGTTCCTGAACCCGTACTTCCTTCATCATCATCAAGGCATACGAAATATTCATCCGAAACAAATGATTGACTGATCTTCAATGCCTCCCTGGATTGATAGGCAGGAACCAGGTTTTGATCGGCGACACTTAATATCTTTTTATAGTCATAAGAAGCATCACCGAAAAGCAGTAAATACCGCGGCTTTTCTCCGGAATCAGCCCTGTCGTATAACATCTTCATGAAATCACGGATTGCACTGACATCTTGTGCCCCTGATGAAAATTCATTATAAATCTGCTGCGGAGTAACAATGAGGTAACTAAGCCCGTCAAACTCACGGTGATGCTCAGCAAGCCGCTGAGCCTGTTCAAGGAAATTCGGATGCGAAATAATAATAAAATCAGCCGATTCCAGGGCGTGCAAATCCTGGTTCGCCACTTTTTCAACAAATCCGGCATTCAGGTATGAAGTTTCGTCAAAGGCAATATATTCCCGAAGAATATCGCCACGTCCCTTGATGGTTATTCCGCCGGCTTCCTGCGAAAAAACCTGGTTAACAATTGATCCCGGATCAGTGATTTCCCAGATCTTCAAATCCGGAATCCCGCTCTGTAAATGATAGCGCAAAATATTGCCCGCACCCGTGAATCTCATGTCACGAAAAACGAGCTGGCCACCTGTAAAATTCAAATTCCGCACATAATTCAGCTCAATATAATTCAGCCAGGCAACATCTATACTACCCGGTTTTTCAAACAAAATCCGGATATCTACATTTTCATCCTTGGCATAGAAAGGTTCATAATTGGATACGATGGCCCGGGCATAGAGCTGGGAACTCAGCAACACCGACGGAATGTCAAGTTCTACAAGAAATTCATCTTCAGTAAAAACATTAAAAATAGTCTTGGTTGTTGATCTTGCAGCAAGATTTGCCTTTAAAATGACAGGCTCTGAAATTACGATACCCTCCAGATTAAATTGAAAATTATAATCCGTTAGGGTATTGAATACTTCTCCGTACCATATTTTACCGGATTTGATCAGGTTAATTTTCTCTTCTTCATGATAAGCGAGATCCTGGAAAGTATATAATTCATGGGTGGCTGCCTCAGCAACCGGCTCTCCGTCCGGGATACGCTTTCCCTGACCGGGTCCGGCCGTCAGAAAGTAAAAGGTTTCATCGGTATAAAAATTGAGTTCATGCTCAAATTGCAGGTAAAATGGATTATACCTGATCACGACCGGCCCTTCACCATAAAACAATATAAAATCCTCCTGATTCAAAGCACCATCCTCTTCACCGGATACATAAATCGCATTTTCCATCAAATCGTCGGGCCTTGGCTGTGAGTTTGCCTCTTCAAGCATCCCGCTCCCGTTACCGTAAAGTTTCAGGTTCCTTGGGTCAATGTTCAACGGATCGATGCCCATATCTTCCAGTTCCTGGAAGGTCAGCCGGTAAATGCCGGTTTCTTTAACACTGATCTTGTACCAGTCACCGGAACTCAGCACAGAATGAGCGGCATAATTGCGCGTGCTGATGCCGCGCTCCGGAATCGGCTGTTCTGCCCCGGGCTGATCGAGTCCCTCTTCCTCAACTGATCGCCACTTTAATGGATCACCGATCTCATAAACCTGGCAAAAGATGATCTGACTGTAAAAAAGCAACAGGAAGAATATGAAAGAAAATATGAAATGTTTTATTTTAAGCATGAACCATTTTTCATGTAGACACCACAATCATCTAAAAAGTTGCCTGATTTAGAAAAAAAACCTTAATTATTTAATCAGTATCAATTTACTGGCTTTCTCATCGGTCTGTCCTTCCTCGTTTCTGACAATGACCCGGTAAATATACATACCATTTGAAAGCGGAGCACCATCATTGTCGTTGCCATCCCATACAATGGGTTCCGACCTGTATCCATCCGGTGAAAGAGTGGTCTCAAATCCTTTGACCATTTGCCCGTTAAGGCTGTATATGTTCAACCTGACATCCAATTCTCCTTCCGATTGGTTGTGTGAGAAAACAAAGGATGTTTCTTGGGTGAACGGATTAGGATAGTTTAGCAGGTTATTGATTGTAAACTTATCGGAAGATATGACATTAAATTCAATGTAGGCCTCTGTGCTGTTGTTAAACACATCCCAAACTTTCAGTGTCAGCGTGTGCAATCCTTCATCCAGGTTATAAAATGGGTAACGGATGGTCCCGCTGGTATAACTATTCAGGTCTGACTCATAAAATTCGTTCAGAATGATCGGCTGGTCCGAGTTTCCATCCAGTACTGCAACAATGTCATGTCCGATACCGGTACCCACCGTGTTGATCCCGCTGTCATCACTGGCAAAGGCAAGTATATCCGGATTCTCATCCGTAATACCGCCGAATTCAAAGAACTCATTATTCATGTAAAGTTCTACAATGGGACCTTTGTTATCAGGCTCTGCCGTTTGATCAAGCCCTCCGACCATGATATTGCTGTAATAGCCATGTGCATCTTCACTTTCATTGGCGGCATAATAGCTGATCTTTCCAAAATCGTACTGGTATGCAATGTCTTTAGGCACGATAAACGTGAAACTGAATAAACCGTCAGTCACTTCTGCCTTACCTTTATAAAGGATATTGTTCTGTATTTTAAACGTCTTCTCTGAACTCGTCGGATCCGATGCTAATGTGGTGATTTGTGAAGGTTTATCGTAAACGATCGGGTATACCGTACCATTAAAAGTTAAATCACCTGTAAGGCTGTTCTGCACGCGCCCCTGTACCGTCACTTTCTTCAATGCCTGTAATGTATCGGGACTGGAAGAAATTTCTTCACTGTTAATGTGAGTGGTGATAATTTCATTTTCAGGATAAGCAAGCTTCAAGGTCGGATCACCTAATAAAATGAACTTTTTATCATTCAGATCAACGGTGCCCTTATTCTTCGCCAGGCGGATCAAATCACCAAATCGGTAATGCTCACCGTCATTTTCCTGAAATATATACTCAAACAATGCCGTATTCAGATTGAAGTTCGATCCTCCGAAAGTCGCCCGTGCAGTGGTAAACATGGCAATGGCGCCACCATGAGGGTTTAAATAGGTGTACTCCCCTGCCGAGGTTCTTTCCGGATCGTCATAACGGCTGAATTCACAGGTCGCCGTGATAAAAATGGGCATATGGTTATAATTATTCCATGAATTAATGTCGGCATTTTCAAGGAAACGTTCATGGCCCCAGCCCACTTCCCCGCCATGGCCAGTGTAATTCATAATAAGGCATCCTTTATCGATCCGGTTATTGATGGCCTGGTTGACTTCAGGTGCACGCTGCCCGCCGGGTGTAGATACCTGGGGAAACGCATCCACATAAATTTTATCGATATTATAAACACCGTAGTTGGTATCGATGAAAGCCGCCATTTCTTCAGCTTGCCTGAGATGCAAATTAATATCCTCATCATCCGCTACAAAACACAGAACGTTTCTCCAGTCTTTCATGATCAGTTCAGTATTGGTGCTGTAGTGGATGATCTTATCGACGGCAACAATGGCTTGATCTACCGTCTGGACCGGTATGCGCCCGATTCCCATGTCCAGCAGATTATCCCCTGGCCCGTCAAGGAATCCGTAATAATCATCCGACGCAATCGAATAATCAATCAATAATGATTCTTCTTCTTCCCAGGTAGGAACAAAATTAGAATTGTTCGCAATCCTGTCTTTGTAATCAAATGAGGCGTCCCCAAATAATAGCAGATATTGGGGTTCATCACCCGGAGCTGCATTTTCATACAAATACTTCATGAAATTCCTGATCGCAGTCACATCCTGGGCCCCGGAAGAAAACTCATTGTAGACTTTTCCGATTTCCGTGACCTGTACTGTCATACCATCTCTGTTCCGGCGAAAATCAGCCAGCCGCTCGGCCTGGTCCTTGAATAACGGATGTGTTATGATCATCATTTTTGAAGGTGTCACCCCGTGCAAATCCTGGTTTTCAATCTTTCCCGTGAAATAGACCGGCAAATATGTACTTCCGTCGAAAGCAATGAATTCAGCCAACGTATCATGTGCCATGCGAAAAACCTGATTTCCACCCGTTTGTATTGCGCTGATTTTATGAACATTAGTCGGATCAGTAACCTGCCAGATCTGAACATTGCCCCCTGCATTGCCTAAGGTGAATTCAGCAATATTCCCCGGAGATACTGAAACCGGGTCGCGGAACGACATTTGTGACCCCGAAAATACAAGGTTCCGGGTAACATTGATTTCAAAATAATTCAACCAACCGATGGAACTTGAAATGTTTTTCTGGTAATCAATTCTGACATTTATCTCGGGTGAAGAAGGTGTAAACCAGTCAGATCCGAAATAAGGCCGTGCATAGGTGTTCGCTGAAGCAGGAATCCCGCTGATGACGGCCGTCATGATCTCATCCGCTCCGTTCAGGAACTTGAAGGATGTCGTTGTTTCAGACTTTGCAGCAACATAAGCCCTGAAATAAGCCTGACTGCTCAAATCAATGTTTGGAAAACTGAAATTGAATTCATAAGAGGTCGTAACATCGAATTTTTCACCATACCAGACCCTGCCAATATTGGACAGGCTGAATAAATCCCTCTCATGGTATGCGTAATCAACGAACTTGTTCACATAAACATTCGGAGGTTCAGTTACTGCAGCCAGCTCAGAAATCCTTTTCCCGACACCGGTATCAACATTTAAAAAATAATAGGTAGAATCGCTGTATATATTTTGTTCATGGTTAAAAGCCTGGCTGAACACCTGGTACTTCCATACATGGGGCGATTCGCCATAAAAGAGGATATAATCCTGCTGGTCGAACTTTCCATCATTTTCCCCGGAGACAAAAATACTGTTCTCCGCCAGGTCATTATGCCTGAAATCATTTAAAGATTCCGATAGCATTCCGCCACCGTTTCCATAAATCCTTATTCTACGGGGATCAACCTGGGCTGCATCAATGCCCATGGCTTGCAGGTCATTGTAAGTAATCCGGTGGATCCCGGTTTGTACAACAGCAAATTTATACCAGGTCCCGGAGGCGAGAACAGAACTGGTAATTTGACTATCTCTTAAGATTCTGGTATCATCCTGGTCAATTTCAAAAAGAATGACGAGCTCAAATGATATCAATATTTCATATTGTTGGTTATATGGATTAATTCTGGCCGGGACAAATGAACAATGGACATAGGGTTTTTTACGATCCATGGTGAGATTTACCTCCGGTGCAATGCTATTACCGATCTGCTCAATTCCAGCGACCATTTCAAAACCGTCCGGAGCAATGTCGTAAACCTCATTCCGGATTATGGCAGAGATACTTCCGGCATGCTCCTGAATGGGAAAAGTTTCGCTAAAGTAAGGCAGCCCCGGGAAATCGTTCGTGTAAACAGCCCCTGGAAATCCGGCCTTTATAAAATCAACGGAAGCATTTTCCACAACCTTTTCAATTGGCTTCCACGATACTGAACGGAGATAGATTTCTTCACCGGCGGTTAGATAAAACCACATCAGGGTAAAAAACACAACCATTACCGATATTTTCATGTTTGCAAATTTAGGTTGAAAATGATAGGCATTCCACAAGAGCAGAAAATCTTAATATTGCAGAAAAATAAACGATGTTTCATTCATGATATTGTTAAGGCAATAATTCTAAAAAAAAATATTTTAAATTAAAAAATATTGTATACTTGTACCCTCATTTAAGGCTGGATTGATGTTGCATAGAATACTGTTCATACTAACTGTTGTAACGCTACTTTTGTTCAACAATACGGGAAATGCCCAGGACGCGGAGTTTTCCCAGTTTTATGCTAATCCCTTATATTTAAATCCTGCCCTTACCGGCGCTCAAATCTGTCCGAGGGCCGTATTGAATTATCGTAACCAGTGGCCCGGGCTGGCGAAAAGTTACGTCACCTATAATGCATCTTATGATCAGTATGTCCACAAACTACATGGTGGAATCGGTGTCCTGTTTAACATGGATAATGCCGGGGACGGTATCCTGAAAACCACTCAGGCCAGCCTGATCTACGCTTACAGCCTGCAAGCTGCAGATAATTTCTATATCAATATGGCACTGCAGGGAACATTCCTCCAGAAAAGCCTTAATTGGGACCTGCTGCAGTTTGGTGATGAAATCGATCCTCAGCAGGGATTCGTTCTTCCAACCGGCGAAACTCCACCGGATAAAAGCTCGGTTGTCGTTCCGGATTTTTCTGCAGGTATCGTTTTTGGATGGAAAGGAATTTTGCATGGCGGGGTGGCCGTTAATCATCTTACGGAACCTGACATTGCGTTCTATACGCAAAATGTCAATAAAATCCCGATGAAAATAACCGGCCACTTGGGTGTCAATATTGATCTGGAAGGCGGTGGATCAGGTTTTACTGAAGATAGCGAACCGACATTTTATCTCGCTCCAAATTTACTCTATCAGCAGCAAGGTGATTTCCATCAGCTTAATGCAGGGGTTTATATTATTCGCCTTCCTATTGTCATCGGGACATGGTTCAGGCACAACTTCGAAAATGCTGATGCAATTATTGTCCTTGCCGGAATTGACTATAAAAACCTTAAAATCGGTTATAGTTACGACATTACCCTATCCAAGCTGAAAAGCAATACTGGCGGGTCTCACGAAATCTCTCTTGCCTGGCAGTTCAACTGCATTGAAAAGAAAAGAAAGATTGGCGCAATAAATGCCCCTGGCTTTTAGTTATTATATGTCGAAAATTAATGTTTACCTAATATGATCAGATTCAGAATTTTGAGATCAGTTATTTTTGCAGGCATCTTACTTGCTTTTATGGCTTCCTGTCAAAAGGAAGCATCGCGAACTACCGGCTGGGAATATAATAACCCTGAACTTGGCGGCTTTGAAGTAGCTTCCGCCAGGGAACAATCTACCGGTCCGGGTTTGGTTCTGATTGAAGGGGGCTCATTTACCATGGGTGCTAATTTTGAAAACCTTACCTATGAATGGGATAATATCCCGAGGAAAGTTACGGTCCCGTCATTTTATATGGATCAAACCGAAGTCAGCAATATAGCTTACCTGGAATACCTTTACTGGCTTAACCGTGTTTTTGGCCAGGATTTTCCTGTCGTGGTCCGTAATGCCCGCCCCGATACCCTCGTTTGGAGAGAAAAGCTGGCCTATAATGAACCCCTCGTGGAAAATTACCTGCGCCATCCGTCTTACCACGATTATCCCGTTGTCGGTGTTACCTGGGTGCAAGCCAATGACTATTGCCTTTGGAGAACAGACAGGGTCAATGAAATGATCCTGATCAGCGAAGGAATTCTTGATTATGACCCTGACCAGAAAAACAGGGATAACTTTAATACTGATGCATACCTCGCTGGCCAGTATCAGGGCCTTGTCAATAAGCCCAAACAAAATCTCGATCCCAGCAGCACCGGCGAAAGAGCTGTGACGCTCCAGGACGGGATCCTGCTGCCCAAATACAGGCTCCCAACCGAAGCCGAATGGGAATTCGCTGCACTGGGCCTGATTGGAAATACAGTTTATGAACGAATCGTCGAGCGAAGAATCTATCCTTGGAATGGAAATTTACTTCGTACCGACCAAAAGAAATACTACGGCAGCTTTATCGCTAACTTTAAAAGATCCAGCGGAGATTATATGGGAGTATCCGGCAACCTGAACGATGGTGCCGACCTGCCTGCACCGGTTGGATCATACTGGCCCAATGACTACGGCCTGTATAACATGGCCGGTAATGTCGCCGAATGGACTCTCGATGTTTATCGTCCCCTTTCTCCAGAATTGGTGCAGGATTATGCCCCGTTCCGTGGTAATGTCTTTACAAAACCCGCTACCGACGCCGATGGCTTCCTCCTCGAAGCCGATAGCCTTGGTAGAATGCCACGCGTCCCGGTTACCGTCGAAGAAAGTATGAACCGGACCAACTATCGCAAAGCCGATAATATTAACTACGCCGATGGCGATTATCAGTCCAATATTAATAATGACTGGATTACAGATCCGGGTAAAAATACGACTGTAGATATGTATGAATACGGCGTGACTTCTATGATCACCGATAAATCTAGAGTCGTTAAAGGCGGTTCATGGAAAGACGGTCCTTATTACCTCAGCCCGGGTACCCGCCGCTTCCTGGATGAAAAAACAGCTACCAACTGGGTTGGATTCCGCTGTGCCATGATCCGTGTCGGCGATCCCATGCAGGGAAAATAAAAAAGCACTATATTTCTTAGTCCAACTTAAAGCCGTCGGTGCACATTCCATTCAACCGACGGCTTTAGTCGTTGTTAAGATAACCATATCCTTCCTTTTTTTATCTTTGTAGTAAAGCTCGCCTCTCTATGACAACCATTGGAGAACTCTATAAACTATTTCTTGAAAATTCCCGGATTTCGACCGACTCCAGGAATATTTTGCCAGGTTCACTATTCTTCGCTCTGAAAGGTGATCATTTCGATGGCAATCTGTTCGCCAATGATGCCTTGAAAAATGGTGCAGCCTATGCAATCATCGATAATCCGCAGGTTAACCTTTCTGATCGGTGCATCCTTGTCGAAAATACATTGCACACACTTCAGGAACTGGCGAAACTGCATCGTATTCATGTTCGGGCTAAAATCATCGGAATAACCGGCTCAAATGGTAAAACCACAACCAAAGAATTAATTGGCAAAGTACTTTCATCCACTTATAAAACTATTACCACAAGGGGGAATCTCAACAATCACATTGGAGTCCCGCTTACAATACTCTCCATTGAAAATGATACGGATTTTGCAGTGGTCGAAATGGGGGCCAACCATGTGCATGAAATCGCAGAACTTTGCATGATCGCAAAGCCGGATTTCGGCATAATCACCAATATCGGAAAAGCACATCTGGAAGGATTTGGTGGTTATGAAGGCGTGGTCAAAGCAAAGTCAGAACTATATGACTATGTTAGACAAAATAATGGAACCCTTTTCGTCAATCGGGATAATCCCTTACTGGTTAATTTATCAAAGGGAATCCCGTCCCATTGTTATGGAACCTCATCAGAGGCTGATTGCAGAGGTGAAATTGCAGGCAACACACCTTATCTATATGTCCATTGGTCATTTGGCCCTTTGAAAGGTAAAATTAAGACTAACCTGATCGGAGACTATAACTTTGAGAATATCATGGCAGCCATTTGTATCGGGTTACATTTCGGTGTTGGGCCCGGGACCATCAACCGTGCAATTGCATCTTATATTCCTGATAATAACCGGTCACAATGGCTGAAGACGGGAAATAACACAGTAATCCTCGATGCCTATAATGCCAATCCTTCAAGCATGAAGGCTGCCATGTCCAATTTTCATCAGATCGAAGCCCCGGATAAAATGATCATCCTGGGTGATATGATGGAATTAGGGGAACATAGCCTTGAGGAACACGGAAATATCGTCCATATGTTGAATGATCTGGATATTAAAAATGTCATTCTAATCGGTGAATTGTTTTTTCAGGCCGATCAGGAAAAATTCGCCTTGCACTTTTGTAACCATGCCGAAGCAGAACAATGGCTATTAAAGAATCCGGTGAAAAATAAAACCATCCTGATCAAAGGATCACGTAAAATGCAACTCGAATCGCTGGTTAAATTCCTTTAAATGAAAAATTTCAAAGCCATCGGCCTGATGTCAGGTACCTCACTCGACGGATTGGATATTGCCGCCTGCGAGTTCCGTCTGACCAAACAAAAGTGGATTTACAGGATTGTTTCCTGCCATACTTTTCCCTACTCTTCTGAATGGAAAGAAAAACTTGGCAGTATTCACGCAAAAGATGCCCTATCCTTTTCAATCCTGAATGTTGAATACGGGCACCTGCTTGGTCGCCTTACCCGCTCATTTATTGAAAATTCCGGATTTCACCCTGATCTGATTGCATCCCACGGACATACAATTTTTCATCAGCCGGGAAACGGATTGACGGTACAAATCGGTGCCGGAAGCGCTATTGCAGCCGAAACCGGCATTCCGGTAGTTTGCGATTTTCGCACCGGAGACGTTGCACTCGGAGGTCAGGGCGCACCCCTGGTCCCCATCGGCGACCGCCTGCTTTTTTCCGAATTCGACGCCTGCCTGAACCTCGGCGGTTTTGCCAATATCTCCTACGAATGGAATGACCAAAGAATCGCATTTGACATTTGCCCGGCCAATATAATTTTGAACCGGCTGGCCGCCACACTGGGCATGGAATATGATAAGGACGGCATGATCGCACGGTCAGGACAAACAGATCATCAACTGCTTCAAAAACTGAATGCCCAGTCGTTCTACGGGCAACTATTTCCCAAATCACTGGGCCGCGAATGGATGGAACAAGTTTTCCTGCCGGTGATCAATGAACAAGATAGTAACGTTTATGACCTCATGCGAACTTTGTATGATCATATCGCCATTCAAATTAATAACGCGCTGCCGTTCAGTAAGAACTACAAAATATTAGTGACCGGAGGTGGTGCCCACAACAAGTTTCTCATGGAATTGATCCGGAGTCATGGAAATCATCTATGGATCACGCCATCTGAAGAACTGGCTGACTTTAAAGAAGCGCTCGTTTTCGCATTCCTGGGAGTTTTAAGGTGGAACCGAATGGTGAATATCCTTGGTTCAGTTACAGGAAGTAAAATTGACCATTCCGGAGGTGCAATCTGCATCCGATGACATGTAACGGTTAGATACCTTATTTAATTGGATGACTAAAGCATAAAGCACCTGTTCAACACCAAATGCTTGATATATAGCATAAACAGAGCCTTAATCCGCCAGATAGCACATTTAACAATCACTTAACAATTTTTTTCGCCAGCTATTCATCCTGACTATTTATCTTTGACATAAGATCCGGATTATAGCTATGCCCGGATAGCCAAATCTTCTATTGAGATTTAGAGCCATGCGATTTTATGTGATTTTTTTTAATAAATATTTGCTTTTTACTTTTAAATGTTATAAGTTTGTGCTTGGATGTGTAAAATCTAATGTTTAATTCTTATTTTGAAGAGTAATTAAACCAGTGTAGCCAAGCAAATAATTTTATAGTCAATACTTTATAAGCAATTTTGATATTGAAACACTAATTATTAATTAAAATTCTATTATTATGGAAACAAACTACGAATTAAAACACAAATGCCTGCTGGTGCCTCTAAAGGCAGTACTACTGGTATTAGCCATGGTCCTGATCGGATTCACGACCTATGCCCAGCAGGGCAAGGTGGTGAGAGT
>AMWB02036151.1_pt1 | contig 21055 bp, 15 predicted proteins | sample 200311 | NCBI WGS metagenome assembly AMWB02 (sample SAMN02737377, study PRJNA173069) | bioreactor metagenome | biome: anode biofilm in microbial fuel cells | place: USA: California | collected 2010-12-16 | reverse complement strand
TATAATATATAATTAATAATAGGTTGGTTCAATATTTGAAAAATAACATTTAAAATTTTCCACAAAATAAAGATATCAGTTTTGGATGGCTTTATGGCGTTTAAATTGTTTATCTTCACATTTTTGTTTTTTGATCTAGAATTAAGCATAAGTAGGTTTTTATTGGTATTTTTTAACCAAAGGTTGGGATAAGAGTGAATCTAGCTGATGTCATTGAGGGTCTTGTCGAAGAGCGTGGTCTTGATCGTGAAAAAATTGTTTCTGTAATTTGCGATGGGATGAAGGCTGCTTTTGTCAAAAAATTTCCTCAAACAAATTTTGCCGTTTCTTTTAATAAAAAGTCCGGCAGTCTCGAGGTGTTTTCTGAGAAAAATGTAGTTGCCTCTGTGACTGATGAAGAGAAAGAAATTTCACTACGTAAATCGAAGTCTATCAACCCCAATGCACAAATTGGCGATGTTATTATGGTGCCATTTGATGAGCACATTGGGCGAATAGAAATTTTGATGGTCAAGCAGTTGATTGCAAACAAAATACGTGAGCTTGAATCGTTTGCCGTATTTAATGACTTCAAAGATAAGCAAGGAACTATTCTTATCGGGGTTGTTCATAAACATGAGCGCAACGGTATGGCCATAAAAATTGGTGAAGTTCCAGCTCTTTTACCCAAAGACAATTCTATTCCAGGCGAAAATTTGAAAGTTGGTAATCCGATAAAAGTTTTGCTAAAAGAAGTGCTTTCTACTCCAAAGTGGGATTATCAGCTAATATTGGATCGTGCTTCCTGTGACTTTGTTAAAAGTCTTATCGAAATTGAAATTCCAGAAGTGTTTGAAGGCTTGGTTGAAATTAAAAAGATTGTTAGGGCTCCCGGGTATAAAACCAAAGCAATTCTTGCTTCAACAAGTAAAGACATTGATCCTGTTGGGACGTGCGTAGGCGTTGGTGGGGCCAGAATTAAGCCAATTCTACGTGAACTTGGACAGGAAAAGATAGATCTAATAGAAGCAACTGATTCAATTGAAGATTTGGTAAGAAACAGTTTAAAGCCTGCTGAAATCGACAAGGTTGAGATTGTGGGCGATAAAAGAGCCATTGTATGGTTGGCCCAGGATCAGCGTTCTTATGCAATTGGAAAGATGGGCCAGAATATTTCATTGGCATCCAAGCTTGTTGGTTTGGATATTCAATTACAAGATATTAATCCATTGGGTGGAGATATGTCATCTGTGCACGATCGAATAAATATCGATGGTGGATCTGTGCACGATGAGGATGAAGAGTCGTAATTTTTGAGCACTTTCGAGTGAGATTAGCATGAGAATTTATGAGATAGCCAAAGAGTTAGGTGTTTCAAGTAAAGATGTTATGTCTTTCCTGAAGTCCCTGAGTGTTGATTTTTCCAATCATATGTCTGTATTGCCTGATAATGTTGCTTTAAAGGTAAGGCAGCGTTTTTCTGAAAGCAAAAAAACGGAAGAAAAATCTAAAAAAGAATTTGAAAAAAAAGAAGCGATAACAAGCTCTGAAAAAAGATCTGATACGAAAATAGAACCAAAAAAACAAGTATTTAAAGAAGAACCAAAGGTAAAAAATATCGTGCATCAAACTCGAGAAATTGCAAAAGAAGAAGTTAATATTCTTCCAGAAGAAAAACCCGTTTATGTTCCAAAAAAATCTGATTATATTGCTGAGCCGTTGCAATTAGCCGAAGAAGAGCTAATTGATGAGGTTATTGAAAAAAATAAGATAAGTAAGCTTTTAACCAATAAAATTGGCTTAGAGAAGAGAGTGTTTAGGCCTGGACGTCGTAGGAAAAGACGTAAAAAACAGGTTTCTGCTGCTCCCGATGTGAAAATTGTCAAAGAAATGGTTGTAGATAAAAGTTTACCATTATTTGAAGTCGCGGATCTTTTGGGTAAGCAGTCTGGCGAATTGATAATGGCTCTGATGAGAAAAGGGATGGTTTGCAATAGAAACCATATTCTTTCAACAGACATAATCAAAAGCCTGGCAGATCATTTTGGGGTTGCCATTTTGGCACCTCAAAAAACAGATGCAGACAAAATTGCAAAGCTACGAACAGAAACCGGTACATCTGTTCATCGTTGGCCGGTTGTCGTAGTTATGGGTCACGTTGATCATGGAAAGACTACATTACTAGACTATATAAGAAAAATGAATGTAGCAGGTTCTGAAAAAGGTGGAATTACACAACATCTTGGTGCGTATGAAGTTGATAGCAAGCACGGTAAAATAGTATTCATAGATACCCCTGGCCACGAAGCGTTTTCTCACATGAGAGAAAAAGGGGCAAAAATTACCGATATAGCAATTTTGGTTGTTGCTGTTGATGATGGTATAATGCCTCAAACAGTTGAAGCTATAAATCATGCAAAAGCATCCGGCGTTCCAATTATTGTTGCTATTAATAAAATTGATAAAAATAGTTCTCCTGCAGCACTTGAAACAATTAAGAGGCAGCTTGCAAAATATGAATTGATGTCTGAAGACTGGGGCGGAAGCGTTGTAGTTGTTCCTATTTCTGCTAAAACAGGTCAAGGCGTTAATGAATTATTAGAAATGGTTGTTTTGCAGTCTCAACTTATGGATCTAAAGGCTGATATTTCAGTTCCGGCTCGTGCTTTTATTTTAGAATCAAAAGTTGAAAAAGGGTTAGGTCCGGTTGCAACTGTTATTTGTACACAAGGAACTTTGAAACAAGGTGACTATTTTACATGTGGCGCAAGCACAGGACGAGTTAGAGTTCTTATAAACAGCCAAGGGAAGCGCATTACACAGGTTCTTCCATCAATTCCGGCACAGGTTGTTGGATTTGACAACTTTGCGACTGTTTCTGATTGGTTGACTGTTGTCCCTCAAGATGTTTATTCAAAAGCACGCCAAGATAAACAGGAAATGTCTCAGTCTGCAGAATTGAATCAACAGCAGGGCGTAACAATGGGTGATTCGGCTTCTCATGTAAAAGGTGAAGCACAAAAAGTTTTAAATTTAATTATAAAATCAGATACGCGTGGATCTATTGATGCGGTTCTTGGTTGTATTCAAAAACTTTCAAAGTTAAGCAAAGAAATTAATTGTCCAATTCGCGTAATGCTTACCGGCATTGGAGATATTTCTGAAGGCGATGTAGAACTTGCAGAACATTCTCATGCAATTATTTATGCATTCCATGTAAAGCCTGAAAAAAATGCCGGAATGTTGGCAAAAGAAAAAAATGTTGACGTCAGGCCTTTTGATATTGTTTATCATTTGGTGGAAGATATTGAAAAAACTCTTGAGAGTAAACGTAAAATTGAAACAGTTTGGAAGCAATGCGGTGAAGCTACAGTTAGAAAAGTCTTTGATATAAAAGGCGTTGGAATAATAGCTGGTTGTTACATGCGTGATGGTGTGCTTTCAAAAGGTAACAGAGTTACGTGCATGAGAGATGGCAGAAACGTTGGTGTTGGAAAAGTAACTAGCTTACAACGTGATAAGAAATCTATTAAAGAGGTTCACGCCGGTTATGAGTGTGGATTTGTTTGTGAAGGTTTCAATGAGTGGCAAGAGGGCGATACGGTTATTTGCTCTTCCGAGGTAAAAGATAATCAAAAAAAATAGGTTTTTATTATGAATAAGAACCTATCAAAATTCATAACGAATTTATGGGAAAAGTCAGCCGAAAAAAAACGGCTGACTTTTTTTGAGAAGATATTTTTCTTAATTCTTTGTTTTTTCGAAAAATTTTACTGTACCATTTTTTTTATTGCCCAAACTTTTGGTAAAAAAAACGGCAACAAAATCGTGCCTAATTTAAAAGTTATATCAGTGGGGAATCTCACAGTTGGGGGAACGGGGAAAAGTGTCTTTGTGGGTTTCCTTGTTCAAATTCTAGACGCTAAGCATTGCTCAATAATTTCTCGAGGATATGGAGGCCGTCACAGTGGTAACAAAAGTCTTTTAGTTAGTGATGGGAAAAATTATTTTTGTACTCCTGCCTTCTGTGGCGATGAGCCATACATGCTTGCTCAATCATTGCATGTTCCTGTAATTATCGGAAAAGATCGCTATAAATCATGTCTGTTATTGGGTGAAGCTTTTGGTTTATCTAAAAGTTTTGCCATTCTCGATGATGGATATCAAAACCATCAATTAAAAAAAGATTTTGAAATTGTTTTAGTCGATGCCAGAAGTCCTTTCGGCAATGGGCATTGTCTACCTGCAGGAAATCTGAGAGAAAAAGATTATTCTCGTGCGGATGTTATTATTTTAACGCATGCTGATGAAATCAATATTAATAAAGAAAATTCTGAGACAGTTTGTTATGAGCAATTATCAAAAATAAAAACAAAATTTTTTCCAAAATTTGATCAAAGTAAAATTCTTTGCGGCAAACATAAACCTGTAGGATTATTTTTATTTGATGAGCAACAAATCGAATTGCATGATTATAAAGATAAGAAATTTTTATTTTTGGCTGCGATTGGTTCGTTTAGTGGTTTTATACAAAGTTTGAAAAATTTTGGGATACAAACCGATCAAATTTTACAATTTCCAGATCATCATAATTATTCAGAAGAAGATGTTACACTAATTTTTGATATTGTAAAAAAACATGGCCTGAGTGGTGTTGTAACAACACAAAAAGATTGGAGTAAATTATCTTTTTTAATGGAAAAAGATAAAAATAAATTAGCAGTTTTTGTTTTTAGAATTACATTCGAGTTTATTACAAAAGATGAAGAAATTTTATTTAAAAAATATTTAAATATTTGCAAAAATGGATCATAAATATGAATCACGAATTTCTTTCAAAAGCAGCTTTGTTTATGTTTTTTTTCTTTACAGTGCCGTTTTTGGGTGCAGTAGAACTTATTTTGAGTGGTGATGAATATATTGAGGTTGTAGTTTTCCACGGTCACATGAATGCAGTATCTGCAGTAGCATTTGGCCCTGATGGCAAAACTGTGGCTCTTGGGCTTTCAAATGGAAGAGTAGAATTATGGGACACGGAAGAAAAAAAGCTTAAGTACAGTTTTATTAGTAAAATTGGATGCATATGCTCGTTAATATTTAGTCCTGATGGTAATTTTATTTTATTAAAATCTTTAAACTGGAATGTTGAGATATGTGACATTTCAGGTTGCGAAATTAAATCTTGTTTTTCTGAATCTTATCCAAAGCAAGCATATTCAGTAACGTTTAGCCCCGATGGTAGTTTGATAGCTGGAGGTTTTCTTGATGGAAAAGTCAGATTATATAATGTGGCGGGAAATAAATTTGTACAAGAATTGTGTGTTCCTGGTTGTGTGATAATGTCATTGGCTTTCGGTCCTGATCAAAGATCAATCATTGTAGGCGGGTCTAATGGTGCGATTGTATTATGGGATATAGAAAAAAATATTGAATATAGATTAACTGTTTATTCTTGGAGTATATCATCGGTGTCATTTAGTCCGGATGGTAAGTTGGCAGCGGCAGCTTATTTTGATGGAAAAATTAGATTGTGGAATGTTGAAACAAAAGAGTTAATACGAGAATTTTGCGCCTTTCCCGGTGATGTGGTTAAGGCAACTTCTATAGCCTTCAGTCCAAATGGACGATTGCTTGCATCAGGATATTCTAATGGAATCGTAAGATTATGGAATATAATAGAAAATAAATGTATACATGAATTTTCTGATCATCGTGATGCAATAACGTCTATTGCATTTAGTCCTGACGGTACGAGACTTGCTGCAGCTGGTGGGATCTTAATTATGTGGACTGATAAGCTTGCAAGGAATTCTATGCAAAAATTGAGAGAAACTGATAAAAATTCTTTGCTTGCACTTGCAACTTGTACACATCCGCGCCTGGGTGCAGAGTCACCTGCGCAAATTTTGTATCCGGATATTTTGCGTTGGATTTCCGAACTTTTTATAATTACTCCATGGGTACAGGTGTTTGAGAAGTAAGAGATTAAATTAAATTGTTTTATGAAAATTAAAAACGTGAATATTAATAAATTTTTTAAAGTAATATTTTTAGCGTGTGTTTTACTATGTTTTACATTTGGATCAGATAATTTAATTGCTGCAATCTCTAGGTTAGACCTGTATTTAGATAAGCAATTTAATGAACGTAACGATAATAAAATTGCGCCAATTGTTTTTAGCCCGGATAATACGTTAGTAGCTTTTGCAACTTTGAATAAAACGATTAGGTTGTGGAATTTGAAAAAACGACGTCTCATTTGTGAATTTTTTGGGCATTATGAAAATATAAATTCGATAGCGTTTAGTCCGAACGGCAAGTTATTAGTATCCGGATCTTCTGATAAAACAGTTAGATTATGGGATGTGAAAAATGGAAATTGTATTCATGAATTCCGTGGGCACAATTCTGAAGTTTGCTCAGTGGCTTTTAATCCTATGGGATCGCAGATAGTTTCAATGTCTTTTGATGGAATGGTCATATTATTTGATGTATTTACATACAAGCCCTTAAGAGTATTTTACTGGCCTTTGTAAATTATGCTGCACTTTTAGTTTGAATTTTTGCCTACCTCAGAGTACAATTCTTTTGAGAATATTTTGAGGAAAAAGTATGTAGTGAAGTTTTTACAATCTTCTGAAGAGAGGGAGGCTAGTTATGAACTTTGTTTTAATTCGGCATGTCTTCTCATTTGGTTTTTCTTTTTTTCTTTGTTTTTATATAATACCGAAATTAATTAAGTCATCACTTCGTTTTGGCATCATGGATATTCCGGACGGTAAAATAAAGTGCCATCAGGCTCCCATTCCGTATCTTGGAGGAGTTGCTATTTATTTATCTTTTATTGCTGCTTTGTGTGTTGTATACCCGTTTGAAAATAAGATAGTTTGGCTGTTGCTTGGATCATCTTTGCTTTTGTTAATTGGATTGATTGATGATTTACATGTGTTAACACCGGCGCGGAAATTTTTTGGTCAAACAATTGCTACTCTTTGCTTTTTAAAGGGTGGTTTTTCATTAAAATCAGAGTTTTTATCATCATATTTTAATTTATTTATTTCAGGTTTTTGGATGCTTTCCGTAATTAACGCATTTAATCTTGTTGATGTTATGGATGGCTTATCTTCTTTGATAGCAATTGTTTCTTCATTCTCTTTTTTAATTATTACTATTTTGTTTAAGCAGTATGAGATTAGTCTCTTGCTTACAGCATTTTTAGGGGCTGTTATTGCGTTTTTCGTTTACAATAGACCGCCCGCAAAGATTTATATGGGGGATGCGGGATCTATGTTTTTGGGAGGTTTTCTTGCTTCAATTCCACTACTTTTTTCTTGGAGCAGTCATTCAATTGATGCCTACTATGCTCCGGTTATAATTTTGGCTATTCCGTTACTCGAAATATTTTTTTTAGTCTTAATAAGAACATCGATAGGAATTCCGTTTTATAAGGGAAGTCCTCATCATTATTCAATTTATTTGATGAAAAAGGGCTGGAGTAAATACCATGTTTTATTCTTTACCTTAGTGATGGGAATTTTATTTTCAAGCACTGCGTTTTTATTTTTATTTGGGATTATTAATCTTTTTGGGTTACTTTTTGTTCTTGGTTTTTTATTTTTAATCTGGTGTTATTTTGTTTTCTACAACAAGAAATTGGGCAACGTTATTAATCGTTGATTTTTCATAGTTCTTTTGAATAAAGTTTCTACATGTGGGTTTATGTAAATTTTTACGTGAAGGATCTTTATGAGTATGAAATTAAGACTTATTTTATTGACGCCATTATTATTTTTTCAAGTTCATTTAATTACTGCAAACGCCGAGTGGAGTATTCTTGTATACATGCAGGCAGATAATAATTTGTGTGAATTTGCAGATAAAGATATGGTTGAAATAATAAAGGGATATCAAAAATCAGCGTTCGGTGATGCAGTTAATGTAAACACATTGGTTCAGGTTGATTATCCGCAAGATAAAAAAACTTGGAGATTTAAAATTGACGGTGCAGGAAAAATTGAACATGGTTCCCTGACGCAGGAAATGGGAGAGCACCCCGTCGAGGAGCTTGTTGCGTCAGCTGAATGGGTTAAGGGAAATTATCCGGCAAATCATTATGCAGTAATACTTTGGAATCATGGTAGTGGTATAGAGGATTACAGAAAAATAAATACTGGAAAGGCGCGAAATTTTAACAGCATTTGGATGGATATTTTTGATACAAATATTTTGGGTGTTGATAAAGTTAAAAATATTACAGAAAATAATAATATTAAAAATAATACGAGTGATATAGGGTTGGGTGATTTATCTAAGAGTGGGCGTGGAATTCTTTATGACGATTCTGAAAAAACATGTCTTACAAATCAAGGTTTGAGTATTGCATTATCTCAGATTAAAAATATTTTTGGTAAAAAAATTGATTTAGTTGGAATGGACGCATGTTTAATGTCAATGGTTGAGGTTGCATATGAAATAAAGGATTATGCAGATATTTTGGTTGCGTCGCAGGAGACTGAGCCGGGGTATGGATGGGATTATTCAGGTATTATTGCTCCTTTGGTTAGTGCGCCTTCAGTCTTTACATCAGAAAATTTGGCTAGATTGATAGTGGCGTCTTATGCAAATTTTTATGAAACAACAGATATGCAAAATTATACGCAGTCTGCTATAAGTCTTAATTTCATGGACCAATTGCGTGACAATATTGAATTGGTATCTTTAAATGTTTTGGAGTGCATGGGATGTAAATCTACCATAGTGAAAAAAGCTTTGCGTACTGCAAGATTGAATTCAAAATCGTTTGAAACAGCAAGTTATGTTGATTTATATTCTCTTTATTTTGCGTTACGTGCGGAATTTACAAAATTGCGTCATGATGCAGAAAATGAACAGCCAACATGTTTTGGTTTTTTAAGTAAACCTTCTCCCAATTACATTCCAGCGCTTGATCAATTAGTCTTGCATCTGAATGAAGGCATTGGGCTTATACAAAATGTTGTTTTTGCAAATGTTGTTGGGACAAGAAGTAATGGGGCTCATGGAATTTCGATTTATTATCCAATTTCAGCTGCATCAATACATTCATCTTATCCGAATACCGCATTTGCTCGAAATACCCACTGGCTTAATATGCTTAGAAGCGTTTAATTTATAAGTTTTTTAGGAGAATTTTAATGAGCAAGATGTTTTTTTTAAAGACAGCACTAAGTCTTGCTTTTTTTAGCACATATTTTTTACCCAATCTTTCACCTGTAGCTGAATGGTCTTTGCTTATTTATATGCAGGGCGATAATAGCTTATCCGGTTGTATTAACCCTGATATCGAAGAAATATTGAAAGCGCATCGAATGGTTACAGGTATTCCTCTTATGGTTAATACACTTGTTCAGGTTGATTATCCACAAGATCAAAAAACGTGGCGTTTTAAAATTGACAGAGATGGAAAAATGGACGATGCATCTTTAAATGAAGAAATGGGGATAAGCCCTGTGGAGGAGCTTGTTGCTTCAGCCAAATGGGTTAAGTCAAAATATCCTGCCAACCATTATGCATTAATCCTTTGGAGCCATGGAAGTGGTACAGAAGATTATAGGAATAGCTCTCTGGAGTTATTAAATGCTAAAAATTTTAAACATGAATTAAGCAACAGTAAATTAGAAAATAATTTTGATAAAAGCAGGCGAGGTATACTTTATGATGATTCGCAGGGTACATGTCTTAGGAATGAAGATTTAACAAATGCATTATCTCAAATTAAAGAAGTTTTTGGACGAAAAATTGATTTAGTTGGCATGGATGCATGTTTGATGGCAATGGTTGAAATTGCTTATCAAATAAAAGACCATGCAAATATTTTGGTTGGCTCGCAGCAAATTGAACCGGGAACCGGTTGGGTTTTTGACAGATTTCTGGTTCCACTAATCAGTGATCCATATTCATTTAACGCAGAAATTTTAGCGAAATTGATAGTAAAGACATATGGTGATTTTTATATTGGAAATTGCACTCAGTCGGCAATTAATCTTAAATCGCTAGACTTACTTTATGGAAATATTGATGCTATTGCAAGAACCGTTTTGGAATGTTTAAATTATAGATCATCTTCTGTTATTGGTGCATTAAAATTTGCGCGTTCAAATTCATTGGAATTTGATAATAAAAACTATATTGATTTATTTTGTTTTTATCGTCAGTTAGACTCAAAAATTCCGGCGTTGCGGACTGAGGCAGAAAATTCAACACAATCATGTTGTTTTGTAAAGCCATCACAAAAGTATTTTATGGCTCTTGATTTGTTGCATCAACATTTAAGTGCGGGAATGCTTATTATAAGCGATGTGGTTTTTGCAAATGCAGCGAATGGAAATATGAAAGATGCACATGGCATTTCAATTTATTATCCTGTTTCCAGGTACAAGATTCATCCGTCCTATCCAAAAACTATGTTTGCCCAACAGGTTCCAAGTTGGCTAGAACTACTTAAAAAATTCGTTTAGTAATCATAGAATCATTATAAATTAAGGAGAATTTATGCGAAAAATATTGATCATTTACTTGCTACCTTTTTTATTTTTGCATCAATGTGTTTTTGCTGAAGCAGAATGGACAATGGTTGTATATATGCAAGGTGATAATAATTTATCACCAATGCTTGATCGCGATATGGCTGAGATGGCTTCGGGTTTGGCAAGAGTAAATATTGATCCGGATCATTCTGTTAATATTTTAACTCAGGTTGATTACCCATCGGATAAAAAAACATGGAGATTCATAATAACACCAACGGGCAAAATTGAGCACGGATCTTTAACTTCCGAAATGGGAGTTCGTCCGATTGATGAGTTAATTACAACCGGACGTTGGGCAAAAATGGAATGTCCTGCAAAAAAATATGCATTTGTACTTTGGAATCATGGAAGCGGGGTTGAAGATTATAGAAAAATTTCATTTGATCAAGATCAACTAGAATTAAAAAGTACTGATAAAATTGATATAACAAAAAAAACAAATAATACAGAGTTAGGTAAAGATGCCAACGATTTAAGAGGCATATTATATGACGATTCTGAGCAAACCTGCTTGACCAACCAAGGCCTGGGTGAAGCATTTAAGCAAATTATGAATATTTTGGGTCAGCCAATTGATGTGTTAGCAATGGATGCGTGTTTGATGTCCATGGTGGAGATTGCCTATCAAGTTAAAAATAGTGTAAGAGTTTTAGTTGGTTCGCAACAGGTTGTTCCCGGATCGGGATTTTATTACACTGCAATAACATCCCAGTTGGCATTTAACTCACAATCTATTGGGGCTATGGAGTTAGCCAGATTAATGGTCGAATCTTATAATGATTTTTACTCCAGAACAACAGTTAAAGATTACACTTTATCCGCAATAGATATTAGATTAATTGATGCCTTGCGAAATAATATCGATCAGGTTGCGACAACGTTGCTTGAATGTTTGCAGTATAAACCAATATCAGTACGAAAGGCTCTGAAGTCAGCAAGAGAAAATTCAATGCATTTTGAGAATAACAGTTATATTGATTTATATTCTTTTTATGAATGCTTGGGAACTGAGCTTGCAAAACTTCATTCTGAAGCAGATAAAGCAACTTCCGGATGTTGTGGATTATTTAAAACATCGCCAAATTATGAGCCAGCTTTGATTCGTTTAGGACAATTTTTAAATGATGGTTTTGCGCTAATTCCTAAAGTTGTTTTCGCAAATGTTACCGGTGAAGCCAGTCGCAATGCGCACGGTATTTCTATATATTATCCGTCATCTGTTCTTTCGGTACATTCGTCTTATTCAAATACGCTTTTTGCAAAAGAATCGCAGTGGTTTAAATTGATTAAAAAGATTTGATAATTTGACTAGAAAAAAACAGGCAGCGCTATTTTTTAATATGGAGCTGCCTGTTTTTGTGAATTTTTTTAATTATTTTATTTTACTAAGCTTTTTAAAAATTTAATTTCTTTCGCCCACAACTTCATTTCTGAATCACTAGGTGTTTCAAGAATTTTTGGAATATCTATTAGATTTTTGTCATTCATCATGAGTTTAAACGTTTCGAGTGGAATTTTACCGTCAGTTAGTGGTGCATGTCTGTCGACTTTTGAGCCAAGTGCTCCGGACGAGTTATTAACGTGAATAGCTTTTAATTTTTCAAGCCCAATTATTTTATCAAATGCTTTAAAAGTCTCTTTGTATGATTCAGGTGTTGAGATGTCATAACCTGCAGCAAAGGCGTGACATGTGTCAAAACAAACGCCGAGTCTTTTTTTATGTTTACATAGATCAATAATATTTTTTAACTGTTCGAATTTATATCCAAGATTCGTTCCCTGTCCCGCCATATTTTCAAGTAATATTATTGTTTTGCCTGGGACGGCATCAAGAGCAATGTCTAGATTTTGCGCGATTAATTCAATGCCTTTCTCTTCACCTGCGCCGATGTGAGAACCCGGGTGTAGTACCAAATATGGAATTTGTAATGACTCGCACAAATTGATTTCATCGATCAAAGATTTTATAGATTTTTTAATAATTTCGGGATTTTTAGAGGCAATATTAATTAAATATCCGGCATGTGAGACAACGACTTTAATAGATGATTTTTTTGAAGCATTAATAAATGCTTCGATTTCGCTGTCCTTTAGCTTCTTCGCAAACCATTGTCTGCTACTTTTTGTAAAAATTTGCATCACGGAACAGTCAATTGATTCACCTCTTTCAAATGCAAGGTGAAGTTCGCCTGCCGATGAAATATGTGATCCAACAAGTATTTCTTTTTTTGACATTTATTGTCCTTAATGGGAATTTTTATTAATCCATGGATCCTGAATCAAGTTCAGGATGACAAAAATACACCAAAAATCACTCTACACGAACTAAGCTTTCATGAAAAACATTAGTTATTATTTATGAAATTGGGCTAATTAATGTATGCTAGCATCCTTGGTCTAAATCCTGTACAGGCACTCTAAAATAACCCTGTAGTAATTCAGGAAGTTTTTTATAATCCATATCTTTTGTTATATCAGAAAAGTTACCGGAACAATATGTATTCCAGAAGAGAATATTTTTGTTTTGTAATTCCGGTTTTTTTATTAGATCAAAAAGTAGTGCCGCAAAAGTTTTGCCCGTGTACGTTCCATCAAGTTGGATTTTTTCAAATGCGCGTAAAAGCCTTATTGCAAGAGCTCCTTCTTTTGTTGTTTCAGCGTATTTTGTGCCGGTAAAGTCATGGTTTATTGAATAGTCGTCTTCTGTTATTTCAAAAATTGGAAAATTTTTATCGAACATGTTCAAATATTTATTTGTTGATTTTATTAATTTTTTTAACACGCTTGCTTTAATTTCCGGCGTTCCGCTTATCCGTACGGCAACAATTTTTGATTTTAGTCCTGCCGCCTTGCACCCAAGAATTAAACCTGCGGCTGTTCCAGCGCTGCCAAGTGTGACATAAATATAATCCGGTTCCGGAACAATTTTTTGATCAATTTGTTCTTTAAGTTCAAAAGCTGCATTTACAAATCCAACTGCTCCCACTTCATTTGAGCCGCCCATTGGGATGTAGTATGGTGATTGTTTTTCTGCAATAATAAATTCACGTGATACTTTAATTTCGTCGACGGCTCGCTGTGCTTCTGAAAAATAGGCTTTTATTGTTGGGCTGTAGTATAAATCCATTAATAAGTTTCTTTGTAGATAAGATGTGTTAAGTTGTGGAGCCAGCATAATAATGCAATCAAGGCCGACAAGTTTGGAGTAAATTGCAGTTGCAAGTGCGTGGTTTGAACCAGCGTCGCCAACGGTAACAATTGTTTCAGCGCCACATAAAAGTGCATCGGCTAGAATAAACTCAAGCTTTCTTACTTTATTTCCGCCAAAAAGTTGTGAGTCATCATTCGCGTTTTTCATGCCGCTTAAATTATCCTGCTTTATATAAAGATTTTTTACATCAAATCCAAAAGCGTCTCTTAAAAATATTCCGAATTTGTCAGCTTTTAAAATTGGAGTTGGGAATGTGCCAAGTGTTATGTGTGGAAGTGTTTCTTGTAGTCCCGAAAAAGCTTTGAATATTGGGGCATTGGCATTAAAATCGAAAGTTTGGGTATTTTCTGAAATTGCGATTGTGTTTTGTGTACTTACTTCTTGTGGTGTTGTTAAATTTTGAGCTTGCTCGGCGTGAAGTGCGAAAAATAAAAATATAAAAGTTAGATAAAAACGTAAAGATATGTTCATAAGAGCTCCCTTTTAATTTAATTCTAAGTTAGATAACCAATTTGGTGATACTTACCAACCAGATTTAATTCTATAGATTTTTTGGGTTGGGGCAAGGCTGTTTAATTCATGGTTTATGATTTAATTTTTTTCAAAAAGAATTATTGTTTTTTGTCTGAAGCGTATCAATCCAATAAATACCATTTATTTAATCAAAACTCGCTGCAGCTTAATTGTACAGTCTAATTTTATTTTATCTTTGTAATGTATTAAATCTTAAAGCAATCATTAGAAAACTTGAGTCACTTACTATAAAATTTATATTGATTTTTTAAGTTCTTTGGTTATAATCTAAAAACAGTATTTGGAGTACTGTGTGTAAGGTACTCATTTTAGTTTAATAGTATTGGTTGTCTACTCAAATCTATAACTTTAATATTTTCGGAGGATTCTGAAATGGCTGTAAAGATTAAACCGCTTTACGATAGAATTCTGGTTAAAAGAATTGAAAGCGAACAAAAGTCTGCCGGCGGAATTATTATTCCCGATACCGCGCAAGAAAAAACACAAATTGGTGTTGTTGAAGCTGTTGGAGAAGGCAAGCTTTTGGCTGACGGCAAAATAAGGCCGCTCAATGTTAAAGTAGGCGATAAAGTTATTTTTGGAAAATATTCTGGAACAGAATTTAAATTTGACGGTCAGGAGTATCTCATTTCAAGAGAAGAAGAACTCCTTGGAATTGTTGAAAAGTAAATTAAGAGGTAAGCAATTATGGCAAAACAAATTAAGTTTGGCGAAGAAGCCAGAGCTAAGATTTTAACCGGTGTAAATGCACTTGCAAATACGGTAAAAGTTACACTTGGTCCCAAGGGACGTAACGTTGCAATAGAAAAGTCATTTGGATCTCCAACAATTACCAAAGACGGTGTCTCTGTTGCAAAAGAGATTGAATTAAAAGATAAATTTGAAAACATGGGCGCGCAGATGGTTCGCGAAGTTGCTTCCAAAACAGCTGATGTTGCCGGTGACGGAACAACAACAGCAACGGTTTTGGCTCAGGCAATTTACCGCGAAGGCATGAAAAATCTTGCTGCCGGTGCAAACCCAATGGAAATTAAACGCGGTATGGATAAAGCTGTTGAGAAGGTTGTTGCTGCCCTTGGTAAGATGTCAAAATCCATCAAAGGCAAATCCGAGATTTCTCAAGTTGCAACTATCTCTGCAAATAACGACAGTTCAATTGGTGATTTAATTGCCAATGCTATGGAAGCTGTTGGTAATGGTGGCGTTATTACAGTTGAAGAAGCAAAAGGCATGGAAAGCGAATTGACAGTTGTTGAAGGTATGCAGTTTGATCGCGGATATCTTTCCCCATACTTTGTAACAAACACTGAAAAGATGGATGTAGAGCTTGAGAATGTTTCTATCTTGATTTGCGATAAAAAAATCACAAGCATGAAAGACATTCTTCCAATTCTTGAACAAATTGCAAAACAAGGCACTCCTCTTTTAATTATTGCTGAAGATATCGAAGGCGAAGCGCTTGCAACTTTGGTTGTTAATAAGATGCGCGGAACCCTTAATGTTGCAGCTGTTAAAGCTCCCGGTTTTGGCGACAGAAGAAAAGCAATGCTTCAAGATATTGCAATTTTGACCGGTGGAAGCATGACTTCTGATGAGCTTGGAATTAAGCTTGAAGGCATGAAATTCAGTGATCTTGGATCTGCAAGAAAAGTAAGAATTACAAAAGATAATACAACAATCGTTGATGGAAAAGGCTCTAAAAAAGACATCGATGCTCGTGTAGCTCAAATTAAAGTAGAGATTGAAAATTCTACATCCGAGTACGATAAAGAAAAATTACAAGAGCGTCTTGCAAAACTTTCCGGTGGCGTTGCCGTAATAAAGATCGGTGCAGCAACCGAAACAGAAATGAAAGAGAAAAAAGACCGTGTTGACGATGCATTACATGCAACACGTGCCGCTGTTGAAGAGGGTATTGTAGCAGGTGGTGGAGTTGCTCTACTTCGTGCGCAATCAGCTCTTGAGCATTTAAAACTTCATGGCGATGAAGCCATTGGCGTAAATATTATTATGCGTTCTTTGGAAGAACCAATCAGAATTATTTCTTCAAATGCTGGCTTTGATGCTGCAGTTGTAGTTGATAAAGTAAGAAGTTCTGAAGAGAATATTGGATTTGATGCAGGTAAAGAACAGTATGTTGATATGTTCAAGTCCGGTATCGTTGACCCAACAAAGGTTACACGATTTGCATTGCAAAATGCATCATCCATTGCAGGCCTGTTGTTGACAACAGAGGCAATGATTGCAGAGTTGCCTGAAGAAAAACCGGCAGCTGGTGGACATGCGCACGGTGGAATGGGCGGCATGGGTGGTATGGGCGGAATGTACTAAGCCTTTATTTCGCATTTACTTTGAATTTTGGGCTGCAATAAAATGCAGCCCTTTTTTTGTGCGTGACCAGATGGTGCGCTATTCCGATTAGTACAAATAAATCTTACCCGAAGATGTATAATAAAAAAAGATTTATATATGCCATGCATATGTCAAATAAATGTCAAAATGGTGTCAATATGGTTGCGTTGATTTTTGTATGCAATCGTTGGTTTTATGTTTGAAATATGCAATACAGTTGGACTGACAAAATATAAAAATATATTAAACAAAAGAGTCGGAGATTTACTTAAATCTCCGACTCTTTTGTTTTTCTTATTAAATTTGTTTGTTTAGATTAAGTTATTTTTTTGCATTCAAAATTTTAATAGCTGCTGTTGTGCTTGTTTTTTGTTTTGCCGTTAATAACTTACTACCACCTGCCTTTGTGAAGAATGCAACGCATGCGGTTCTCTCTGTTTTTCGTGCAGCTGTAAGAGGTGATGGGTACTTTGTAATTGTTAAATAAAGTGGAGTCATCGTGATGTTGAATAAATAATTACTTACTGCCGCCGGTACTGTTATTGCTTTATATTTATCAACAACTTTTCCAAGTGCTGCACACCTGGTTGCAATGGCTGTTGTTTTATTGGCAATGTTTAATGTTGTGGATATGGCAAGTGCTCTGACTGTGGTTTTTTCTGCCGTGCTTAAAAATCTTGCCAAATTTGGGTTTAGTAAAAGGGTTTGTAACGCTGTCAAGTTTGTGCCGGTTATTGTGGTTTTTGGTACGTAATTTGTAAAGAAGCCTAATATTTTAGAATAAATAGAACCTGTTGTAGTTTTATAGTCAATAAGCTTAGGTATACTTGTGAGGGTGTAAGTTGTAGTATTCACTATCGTATTTAGCGCTGCCGGCGTTGTGGCTGCTTGCAATGCCTTGGCAAAAGCAACTTCTGCTGCTGTTTTTGTCGATGGTGTAACAACTGTTCCTCCCGCCAAAACAGTTTTGCGGTCTGCAATCTTTTTTCTCAGTGTTCCGGCTGCAGGGCTCGTTGCTGCTCCAATTAAGTTTAATCCGTCTGTATATGCTGGGGTGCCGGTCGTATCTGCGCTAAAAAATGTATATGCCGCGTTTATTACATTCTCAATTTCTGTTAGCTGTGCTGTTGTTGCAGTGTCTATTGCACTTCCTGCAACATTCAATTTAGCAAGTTCGTCTTTAATGGTTTTATCAGGATCGATTGCTGCTTGTAAAATAAATGCGTTTGCGACAAAAAATGTAATTGCTATGGCTGCTTTCCAATTAATTTTGAAATTAAATTTCATATGTCTAAGCTCCTTTTAAATTTTTATCCATATTAATTATTATTGTGGCATTAATGACTTAAGTTTTCTCCATGCTTTTACTGCCGTTCCATTAGTTTCTATTGCCGTTTTTAGAGCAGCTAATGTAGACATGTTTGCGTTCATTATATTGACGACATTTTTTGCTGCATCTGCGTTTTCAGTAACCGCGGCCGCAAGGCTTTTAAGTGCTGTTTGATCGCCAAAAACTGCTGTATTGGTTGTTATTGAACCAGACATAGCTTTTAAACTGTCCAAATAAGTAGGCAGACTGTCTTTTGTTTGACTTGATACTCCCTTATATGCTGTGCTAATTTTTGCATAAAAATTAGTTAATTCAGTTGCAGCATTAGCTTTCAGCCAAGTAATTTGTGCAGAAAGGTTTGTATCAGAAATTTTTGTATTTAATGTGGCAAGATCTGTTGCGCCGGTTGCATCTGTAAGAATAGTTTTGGCGGCAGTTTGCTGTCCAGCCAGTTGATTAAGTTCGGTTTGTTTTGCCTTAACCGCAGTAAGCCAAGCATCTATATTATCGTAGTATGTCTTAAGTGGAGCTGCGGCTGGGGCTGTTGTTCCATCAGCAGTATAAAAAGCTTTAGCACTTGTAAGCATATTAATATATTCGATTATTTTGGCATCTATATCAGTGCGAAGTGTTTTTGCTGTAGCATCGGTAAATACCAAATCCCTTATTGCATTGTAAACAGTTAAATCAGGGTCAATAGGGGCTGCGGTTGCTGTTGTTGGTGTTTGCGCACCCAATCCATTCATTATTGCAAAGGCCGTTGCCATGATTAGCATTCTAAAGCTAGCTTTCATCATCTTCTCATCTCCTAAAAATATGGATTAAACAAATAATTTTCATAAATTTTAAGCTTTATTGTTTTAGTAAATCGCCTTTTTGTTTACGCAAGTCTCTCGATTTAGTTGCGTAGTCGGTAAAAGCGGAAGGGGTTAAAAATGTTTTTATTGCTGCCAATTTGTCAGTTGCAGAGTTCAAAATACCAACAGCCGAAGTCAGATCAAATTCTGTTCGTACAATTTTACCCAGAGCAGCAATCCCTTGTTTTTGGGTTCCATTCAAGAAAACTTTGCTGCCTTCTACTGATGCTACATCAAATAAACCGGAAAAACCATCTGACAATTTGGCCAACCCAATAGTTGCACGATTATTATAAAAACCTTTAAGTTTGTCATAAATCATATTTCCACCATTATCGCCTTGGTAAGAGACATCATCAAATGTTGTATTGTTGACAATGGCAAACATGGTTTTATTTTTTGACCATGTGTCGGATGATGTTCCGAGTTTATTACTTGAGTAATCTGTGCCGATTGCGCTATTTAAAGCTGAATTCAGACCTGTTTTTAACTGAGCATTTACCACAGCCACGCGAAGAGTATTTGTAACAGTGCCAAGGTCTGTGGCGTTTAAGAATTTATTCAGATTTGCGTTATTGAGTAACTCTCCCAGAGCTGCGAGATCGGCACTAGCGGTATTTTTAGGTGTGTTGTCAGGGTTAAATAGTGTTTTGATTTTTGAGAAAACGCCGGTAGTCGGAGTTGGATAATCAACCAAGTAGTCTACGGAATTATAGTTTGTATTATCAATTAATGCTTTCAAGGCTCCATAAATTGTGGACCCTGCCGGAGGATTTGCAGTTGCATCCAAGGCTGTTTTAAAACTAGCTTTATTTGCCGCTTCGATTGATCTAGCGTTTAAATTGGCAAGCCATTTGGCGGCGGTATCTTGCTCTGTTGATGATAAAAAAACCTTTAAATTTGGGTTTATGTCAGTAGAGTTTGGGTCTTTTAATATAGCTTGTAAAACTGCAATGTCTTGGTCTGTAATCGTAGATTTAAGAGTGTTGTCTGCATTAAAAAATGTTTGCATCTTGGTGAAAAGTGAGTTTGTTTCACTTGGATAAACAACCAGATCTCTTGATACGTTATAGACCGGATTATTTATAATATTTTTAATATCGTTGGGAGTTGTGGACAGTGCAAGAACCGATGCAAAAGATGCTTGTGTGTATTCTTTAGCCGCCTGTGCATAATCTGTCGATGTTGGTGTAGGTCCTGTGTATGTGTAAGTATAAATTTTGGCAATCCCGTTTCCTCCTACCACCAAAGATCCGTTTTTAAACCAAGCACAATAAGTATTTCCCTTGGCCACAAGCACTGGTGTGCCATCAGCGGTCAATATTGCAGAGCCATCGCTGATGTTAATTTTATAAATTTGAGCATATCCAGTTGAGGTTGTTAAGGCTAAGTAATTGCCGTCCGTACTCCATGAAATGTTTATCGGAGATCCATATGATGCGATATCTAATTTTGTTGATTGTTGCCAGTCAAAACCGGTTCCCGTGATAAATTTAGCAATATGAATTTCCCCATTTTCGCTACAAACTGCTAATAACGATTTAATTTTGTTATATGCAATACATTTAATATTGGAAGATATTTTAGTATTTAATGATCCTCCACTGAGTATAGGATCCGTGCCTACATAAACTTTAATTTTATTCGCAACAGCCACGATCAAATTAGTATTATCCATAAACGCAATTGAAGGAATATTTGATGATTCACTAGCGGTTGCCGAGTTGTATGGGTTTAGTATTGACGTTTGCGTAGAGTACCATTTTATTGTACTTTGAGATGCCAGAGCCAAAGTGCTACCTGATTCATTCCACGATATAGATGATATTCGCTGGCCGGTTCCCAATGTTCCATTCCCACCACCTTGGCCAAATGATTCATTGCATGTCAAAATATTAAAATATCCATTTTCATATCCGCGTGCAATATGAGTTCCGGCATTATTCCATGCAACGAATGAAAAATTACTCATTGAGTCTTGGGCATTACCTAGCGATGTTGAACCTTTATAAAAAGGTAAAAAATTTGTTGTTGTGGTGAATAAAGGTTTAGTTACGAATAAAAGTATATTATTTGTGCTTACGGGATTACAAGTAATTCCACGAGTTTCATAGTAAGTATCGTAATTAGCAAAGCTACTCCATGTTGAACTTAGTCCGGCGTTTAGTTGGTTGCATAAACATAAAAATAAAAAAAATTTTATTAAAAAGTTATATATCATAAA
>AMWB02029522.1_pt1 | contig 21062 bp, 35 predicted proteins | sample 200311 | NCBI WGS metagenome assembly AMWB02 (sample SAMN02737377, study PRJNA173069) | bioreactor metagenome | biome: anode biofilm in microbial fuel cells | place: USA: California | collected 2010-12-16 | reverse complement strand
CACGTCCGGGTGAGCCCGATCACGTCCCGGAGTAGTTTTGCCACCTGCCGCCTGGCAATCGGATTCCGGACGGCGTTCCAATAGGCCCGATTTCGGCCGGAACCGCGTTCAAAAACGTTCAACTCATCGCCGCCCATACTCCGGGTCATGTCCGACCTCCGGCGCGTCCTGGGGCGTTTAAATCATCTGCGCCGCCCATCAGCGCCGCCAGCGCTTTTTGCAGCTCTTCGATCCGGCGCTCCAGTGCACCCAGCTCCGGCAGTTCCGGCAGCTCCTCCAGATCGGGAAAGCGCCGGGCGCGGACCTCATTGGGTGTCAGCACGCGCTGGGTGAGATAGACCTGGTCCACCTGGGCGTTGAGCTGGCGCTCATCCAGCGTGTAGGCGTTCAACTGGAACACCCAGCCGCAGCCCGGCCAGCCGGACTGTATGATTCGGTTCATCACCTCGGTCCAGCGCTCCTGGCCGGGCAGCACGATGCTGTCGCGATATTGCTTGAGCTGCTCGCTGCCCACGTTGCCGCCGAGCGCACCCGTCTCCACGATCCCCACCAGCAGGGGAGGCACGCCGTGCGCTTGCAGAATCTCGTCCCGGCTGTCCTGGCGCAGAAAGCGGAACTGGGAATCCTTGGTTTCGAAGTCCAGCCGCTGGAATGTGACTTTGGTTCCGTCGGGCTGGGTCAGGACGAGGGTCTGATGATGGCTGCCCTTGACCTTGCTCTGGAAATATTCCCGCACCTTGTCCTCACTGTCTTCCTCCCAGGAGCCTTCCAGCATCACCGCCCAGCGGCCCATCGCCGCATTGCTGAAGAACTGGCTGTTGTACTCCAGCTCCAGTTGCATGAGCGCCAACCGGCCGAAGGCGGGCATGATGCATGGCAATCCGTAGTGCGGACTGGTGGGATCGTAATCGGCCAGATGGATCATCTCGTGCTGGCGCTCCTGGGTGCCAGGCACCAGGCGCTTTTCCGGATCGCCGAAGCGCTTCAGGTGGGCCGCCTGATTGCGCACCCGCTGCACGAAGCCCAGGCCGTCAGTGCGGATGTACATCGTCGGCGCCGGGTAATGCTCCAGTCCGGCCGGTCGGCCCACGGCGTCACGGCGCACTTCCAGGTACCCGTTACCCAACGCCCAGTAGTCTTTTTCCACATTGATCAGCAGCTCGGTCAGGCTCATGTTCGGGTGGCACTGCTTAAGGAACGATTGGATTTCGTCCCAGGCGCGCGAATCGCCGTCGCGCTCCGTCTCGGCCACCAGGTCCCAGCCCCGGCCCACGATGTCCTGTGCCTTGACCGCGCAGGCCCGACGGTGGAAGGTGTTCACCGTGAAGGCAAAGGCATACAGATCCATGTCGAACGGCCGCGCCGCGCACGGCACGCCGCCCACCTGGACGGTGCCGGTCACGCCGAGCCGGTCGGTGCCCCGGTCCGCCTGCGCCTTGAGCAGCGGCGTGCTCAGCCGGGCAATGACCTGGCCGTCGCCGTCCAAGATGTACACCCGCCCGTTCGGTCGGCTCATACGATGGTTACCTTCCCTTTCCGCCCGCGGCGGCCACCGAGCCCGGCCAGCCGGGCCGCGATCACCGCGCTGTTCATGGCCATGCCGTAGTGGTTCGGCACGTTGCGGCGGTAGCTGTGATGGGTGTTGCCCCGGGCATCCACGTGCTTTTCCTTCTGCAGGTTCTTCAGGTGGGCGGCCACCTGGATGAGCGTCTCGCGGTGGCGGCCGTCGGCCGCCGGCAGCATCATGCGGGACATGCCGTCCTGGCTGAACAAGTCACACAACGCATCCAGGCTCTCGTCACGGTTGATCACCACCCGCTGGTACTGCCGCCGCTCGCCCCGATCGTCCGTCTTGTCCACCCGCTCGGTGGCGAAGTCGGGACCAAAATCCTGCAGCCAGACCTTTTTCGGGAACTCGTAGGCCAGCCGCCGGGCGGAGTTGCGCAGCGGCTTGCTGTCGCAGACCAGGGCGGACACGCCCAGCGCCCGCATGAGGAAGCTGAGCCGCTCCTCCATCCGGTCGGCGTCGATCTCCTCGAACCAGATCCAGCGGTAATCATCGCCGGTCAATTCGCACGCGGCGAAATGGACGTTGTCACCGGTGTCCACTCCGGCCGCCACGGGCCGCGAATAGGCACGCAGCGCCGGCGCGTAATGCTCCATGCGGGCCAGCGCCAGCACGGCGTCGGTGATGGGCTGCATGGAGCCGGCGTCCGGCTTGGCCAGAACCGAGCAGCGGAATTTCGCCTTCTGGCTCGGCTTGGTCTGCGCCTCGGCCCAGTAGTCCATGATGTGGTCCAGCGACACCGCGCTGAAAATCAACTCCGGCATCCGGTAACCCAGCCGGCGGTCCGCAATCCGGGACGGGTGCTCCGCCACCCAGCGCCCGTCGGCGGCCGGGTCCAGAATGCCGCCGCAGCCCGGGCAGACGTACCGCCAGATGCCGCCCACCAGGCGCACGATCGGGTCCGACGGGTCCGATTCGAACAGCTCTTCCAGCACCAGGTCAGCCCGGCGGCAATGGGGACAGCGGATCCGCCACTTGTACTGACAGGACTCCTGATAGAGCGAATCGATCCCCAGCCCCGGGCTCATGCCCACCGAGTAGAACAGCCGAAAGCGCAGCGCGCTGTGGGCGAACCGGTCCCGGCTCCATTCCATATTCTCCGCCGGCAGCACGTCCACCTCATCGTAGAGGCCCACGTCCAGCGGGATGGAGATGGCATTGTGGATCGATTCCAATCCCAGGCCGTACCAGAAGGCGCCGTTGAATTCGCGCAACATCGCCGTTTGGGTGCCCTTGTACTCCGCCTGCCGCTCCATCTGTCGGATCAGCGGCGACTTGAGCACCAGCGGCCGGAAGCGGGTCTTGTCGAACCGTTCCGCGAACACATTGGTGGGGAGGAAATATCCCACGTTCAGGCCATGCTCCACCGCGGCGTACAGCGACACGCCGATCCCGCAGGTGGTTGCGCCGATCTGGGCGCCCTTGAGGATGGTCATCGTCACGCCGGGCTCCCGGGCAGCGAACACGCGCTCGATATCGGCGACCACCTGGCGGAACGGCTCGTGCCCCTGGAAGGTGAAAGGGCCCTTGTCCGGCCGGACATGGGTCTCCAGGAATTGGGGCAACGGCAGGCCGCGGCCCACTCCGGCCGCCGCCTGCATCCGTTCTCGATAGTTGCGATCGCCGCGTTTGCCCATCGCCTAGGTTCCCGGATAGACGATTCCCGCCGCCTGCAGCGCGTCGATCACCGCCTGCAGTTTGACATGCAGGGCGCCGACCTTGGTGTTGAGGTCGCTCCGGTCCACCTGGTCCGTGCCGGTGGCGATGTCCGCCCAGGCGACCAGATCATTGACCTCTGTCGAAACACCCGTGAAGGCGCCCAGTTTGAGCGCCCAGTTGTAAGGCGCCGTGGCCGATTCGGCCACATAAATGGCATCGGCCTCGAGTTCCACCGTCCCGATTACCGGGTCGCCGTTGGTGGCGATGCGCATGCCGGACACGATGGCGACCTTCCGGAGCGTGGTGCCATCATCGTGGTAGACCTCGCCGGCCAGACAGTCGCCGCCGTCAGTGTGGCAGAAGCCGTACTTGCCGGTGTTGTCGCCGGGATCCGGCGGGGTGGCGCCGGCGAATGCGAATTCGATGAGGATGGCGTTGTCCCGCTGGTCGCGGTAGTTGACCGCGGCGTTCTCGACCGTGCCGTCCGCCTGCGGCGTCAGGAACGGCAGGGCGGTTGCCCCGGACGCCGACGTGAAGGCCAGGCCATCAGTTTCCTTGACCAGCTTCGGCCCGTCCGCGCCGAATTGGAACTCATTGCCATAGACGCCCGTCAGATTTTTCAGTTTGCCCATTGGTTGCCTCCAGATTCGATCATGATCGCGGCGGGCGTCACGCGCCCGCGTATGTTTCCGAAAACACCTGCATCACCCGTTCGGTATGCGTCCGCAACGCTCGCATCGCGGCCGGGTCCGCCCGTTCGATGGTTCGGCAGACCAGCTCCCAAACGCCGACGGCGAACTCCATCTGATCCATGTCGGGCATGCCGGCCACCTCGCGAATGGATTTGACCATCTTGTGGATGCCATCCAGGTTGGGGCTGTCCTTGCCCAAGGCATCGCTGATCATCCGGTCCGCCATGAAGCGCAGCTTCTCGGCCAAGCTCATCCGGGCCCGCTGGCGTTCCATCCACTGCCCCTTGCGCGAGCGCTTCTTCACCGCCGACTGGCTGATCCCCGTCAGCTCGGCGGCCTGGTCCAGGGTCATTCCCTTTTCCACCACCAGGTACTCCGCCTTCTTCCAGAGCACTTCGGGCAGCCGTTCGGGCATGGCTTACACCTCGATTCCCGGATCATCCGGCACGAAGCCCTGCACCAGGTCCATCCCCTTGGGGGTGAGTTCCAGGAAGATGATGCCCATGCTGTCTCGGCTCAGGCGCTCGGCATGAATGGTCAGATAGCCCTTTTTCCCCAGGTAATCCAGGTGATGCAGCACCTCGGTGTCCGTGATGCTCATGTTGTACATGTCCAGGAGTTCCCACAGCATCTCGGCGTTGACCCGGGATCGGTTCTTGTAGAGGTATTTCAGAATCCGGCCCCGGACCCATTTCACGCCCAGATTCATTTCCTTGCGTTCCTGCTGTTTCATCTCACTCCCCCGGACATTGGCTCGGTTGTTTCAGGCAGGGCAGCGATCGGAATTCATCCATCATCGAGCGCAGGAAGATCTCGTGCTTTTTGTTCTCCTGCGCCTGGTTATCCTGCATCGAATTCAAACTCGCCAGCACCTGCGGCAGGATGGCCGTGGCCGTCCGTGTCTCCGCCTGAAAGGATTCGGCGGTCTGTTTGAGCGAGCCGGCGAGCGTGCCGATGTGCTCGCCCGTCTGGCCCAGGGAGGCGCCGATCTCCGCGATCTTCATCATGGCCTCCGTCTGCTTCTGCTGATTGCCGAGCTGTTGCGTCTGGTTCTCCAGATACTTGGCCAGAAAATCCCGGATCATGGGAAACACGATCTTCAGCGTCATGAATACCAACACCAGTACCAGCGCGCTCAGCCCGAAATCCAACAGCTTGATGATGTCTTCCATCCGCATCCCCCGATTACGAGAAAATACCTGGGCGGCGTTCCGGACCGCCCCGGCTCAAAGGAGGGTCTGGCAATGCGGGTCCAATCCGTCATGACTGCCGCTGGGCGGCCCGTTCGGCCAGCGCCTGTTCGGCGGTGCGCCGGATGGGCAGATCGCTCGTTTCGATGGAGTCCGCCCGGATCAGAATGGCCTGCAGCACCCGGGTGATCAGAATGTTGGCCAGGGCCAATGCGTCGGCGAGGCTCATGCGCCACCTCCTTTCCAGGCGTTGACCAGATCCACGCCCACCTGGATGATGCGTTGCAGTTCGCCGAGTGCGGCCGCCAGGGCCTCCTCGGCCGGTTTGCCTTTCGTCTTCTCATAAATGACCAGGGTCTCCACCGCCGCGTTGTGGCAGGAGCGGTACTTGGCGTCCACCGACACCCACTGCGCCCACTGCGCATCGGTGAGCCGGCCGTCGAGTTTCATGTCGGCGGCCTGGTTCTGGAGATCCAGCCAGGTATTCTTGGCGCCGAACAGCGTCCGCTTGGCGTTGTTCACGATCGTCTGATCCTCGCAGGCGGTCTGCGCGATCAGGATCAGAATCGCCAGGCAGAGCGTGACAAACACAGTGCGTGTACGCATGGTCACCTCTCGGTTGAAATGGCCGGCCCCCGCCACTGCCGGCTGATCCCGGGCCGCCGCATCGGGCGACCCGCCATCCAATCACTCGTAAAACCGATGCCGGCCGATCTGCCGGACAAACGTCATCTCCTTCGCCCACCGGGGCGCCGGAATGCTGACCGCGTAATAATGCGTGGCATTGCCCACCATGTTGGGCAGCCGCTGCTCCAGCGCCTCCCGGGCCACGTATAGGCATTTCTGCCAAGTCTCCGGCGTGCTATGCGCCAGCGGGGTGAGCAACCAGGCCGCCTGGGGATCGTCGGGTAGAAAGCAGGAGAACTGGTAGGGCTTGAGCATCACTTCGCGCCAGCCGCGGCCGAACCAGCCGCCCCGGCGCACCCGGTTGGCGACCACCTGGGCCACCCCCCGCAGGCCGATCAGCCCCTCGCCCCGGGCTTCGCCCCAGAGCAGGATGGCCAGGAGGATTTCCGTTGTCTGCTCCTCCGGAGACTTGTTCGGGTCCGGCAGGGGAATGGGTTGGGAGTGGATATCGGCACGTTTCATGACCTCAACATATCGCCGAACTCATTGATTCGTGGTCTGTTTGGTCTTTTTGCACTATTTTATAAAAGCAAAAAACCGGGTCAGCTTGAGGCTGTCCCGGCGGTTTGAGGGTGAATGGGGAAGGTAGCGGTCAGGATCGTTGACACTTGCCACAGTGGTGGCAAACGGCACACCGGATGCGCTCGTGGATGGCCGGCCGCGGGATCTGCCATTTGCCCCGCGCACTGGTCCGGCGCGCCGGGAGCTCACCGGCCTCGATCAGTCGGATCACCGTGCTGTGACTCACACTCAACAGCTCCGCCGCCTGGGTGGTGCTGTATGGGCGGCGCCAGTATTCGCGGGTCCAGATCAGATCGGACAAGGTCACGGCTCTTCCTCCCGACGGACGATTCAATCGCGCTTCGGCATCACACCACACCGCCGGATGCCGGCGCAGGCCCGGCTTCTGGAAAGGACATCAGGACTGCGAGCGACCCGGCGGCCAGCTTCAATTCATTCGGATCGCGCCGCACCGCCCAGCGGCACAGTTTGACCAGCGTGTGGGCTTCCAGGCATCCCAGCCGGCCCAGACCGTTGGCGTGCATGATCGAGGTGATCTCGGCCAGCGTATCGGCGTGGGCCAGGGCCAGACATAGATCCGCAGTGGAATCCGCGGCGGGCGTCTGCTGGACCGGTTCGGGTAGCGTCGATTGCGCTCTGGTCGGCCGCACGAGTTTATGAATCCCGAGCTGTCGCGCCAGATCGGCGGAGGCGGCCACGCCCAACTGAACCCGCCACCGCCGGCCCTTCCGATGGGGCTTGTGCGGCACGCCGTGCGCCCTAAAATCAGATGGATCATCCGCCATGATGGCGATCCGCTGCCCGTTCCATGAGACATGCCGGCGCAACCAACTGGCATTAGTGTCGGATTGGCAGATGATGTATTTGCGCCGGCCGAAGTGCGGATCATCCGGCGCCGGCGCACCGGCGGCTTTCGCTACATCCTGCCCATAAACCAGGCAACGCGGATCATGCTGGTTGCAGGTGGGCAGCGGGCAGTTCAGGCAATCCAGTTCATTGGGATTGGACTTCATCATCCCCTCCTGGTTGAATGCGGGCAGCCTGCACCGGACGAATCATGGCTTGGGCGAAATCCATACAATCATCGTCTCCCGGGACCAAGAACAATCCACCGTGGAAGATCCATCCATCAGCCAACGCTCGATTGATCTGATCTTCCAATTTGGACATAAACTGGGCAGTCAGCAATTGGATCTCAATGATGGGCATCGCTGCCTCCATAGGTCATAAACGCCGGGATCAAGCCCTCGCGCGCCTGGCGTTCGGCTTGCCGGCGCAGGTTGCCGATCACCAGCCCCGCCTCGCGGGCGGTGCGGTAATGGTCCCGGTGGAACATCCGGCCGCACATCGTGGCCAGGTACTGAGCCGGATCCTTCCCGCCCAGATCGAGGCGCTCGCGCAGGAACCAGTCGATCAACCGCCGCTGCTCCTCCCGCGCCAGCGGAATCACCCGGCCGTCGCGCACCGGCCGCCGCCGAACGGGATAGACCCGGCGGGGCGGCGGCGAGCCGGCCTCGTCAATCCGCTTCAGGTAGTCGATGACCGCCAGCGCCTGCCCCCGTCCCAGCGATCGAGTGGAGCGCTGACCCGACTCGCGTTCCACCAGATCGCGCAGCTCGTCCTCACTGAGGCCGACTTTTTTCGCCAAGCCCCAGATGGCTCGCAGGTAGCCGTATGGGATCGCGCTCATAGATATTCACCGGTCAGGTGTTCCGGTGTTCCGGATGCCGCGTCGCCACGATCGCCGGAATCCCGGAATTCCCGCCAGATGCCCCGGGCGAAATGCCGCAGCTTGTGCAGGCCGAACTGGGTCCGGTGCGGATGCAGCTCCCTCCAGCGCGCCGCCACCGCATACATCGCCCGCTCCACCACATGGAATGGCACGCCGGCGGCGTGCAGTTTGAGGGCGAATTCATAATCCTCGGCGTCCAACAGCGTGGCCCGGCGCCGCAACCGGGTCAGCACATTCTCCAGATCCACGACCCACTGCCGGATCTCGGCCGGTGGTTGATGCAGCCAGTTCATCGCCGCTCCTCGCCCAGCCCGATATCCATCTGTCCCAGCGCCGCGCGCAGCGACTCGCTGCGCAGGAACACCGCCAGGTTGGCCATGCAGCTCCGCCCCCGCTGATACTCGCGCGCCGCGTTGGCCTGAAACTCCTCCGGCCGGATGCAGATGTAGTACCCGCCGCCCGGCGCCGCGCCGATGGGCACGTGGTGCGCCTTGCGCAGCTGCTCGATGGTTCGCCGCACCGCCCGGTCAGCCAGTCCCGTGGCCGCGGCCAGCTCCGGCCGGCTCACCGGCCGGTCCACGCCCAGATGGCGCTTGAGCACGTCGAACACCCGCTGTTCGTCATCATCCAGCGGATAGCGAGTGTCCCATTCCGCCTTGCCCACTTTCTGAATCGCGTCCATCGTCCCCTCCGTGGCCCTGCCTCGTCAGTCCCCGGGCGGGCCGCTCCCGGGAAGATCCCGGCCGCCCCCCTGGACCGGCCGGGATTTCGGCTCAGCGGCCGCGCCGCTTTAGGCAGCAGTGCTTGAATTTCCGGCCGCTGCCGCACGGGCACGGCTCGTTCCGGCCCACCCGCGGCGGCCGGCGATTGAGCTGTTGGGCGGTCGGTGTGACCGGCCTGAAACGCTCGGGATGCTTTTGGATGAACTCCTGGCCGAACATCTTTTTCAGCAGATCGTAGGGATAGATTCGTCCGGTCCGATTGTCCATGCCTCACCGCCTCGCGCGCTCGGCCGCGTGTTCCAGGATCTCCAGCTCCTTCACCTCATACCAGAAGGTGTCCTCCGCCTGGCGCCGGGCGTCCACCAGGGCCAGCCGCTCATCCGGCCACTCTTGCATCGCTTCCTTGTTCACCGCCTCGGTCCGGCGGATGCCGTCCTCGAAGCCCAGTTCCTTGAGCTTGTCCAGGGTGGCCTTGCGCACGGTGATCTTCGTGCTCTTGCGGTAGCCCAGCGAGCCGAACTGCAGCTCCACCGACTTGCGCCCGCGGACGAAGATCGTCTCCCGCTCGCGCTCGGCGAACGCCAGAATGGCCCGCTCCAGCTCCTCGATCCGCGCCAGGTGGGGCGCCGCCGTCTGGGCCGCGGCCGCCTTGACCGCGTTGATCCGCTCCTCGGCGGCCGCCTCGGCCGCTTTGATTCCCGCCCGCCGCTGGGCGATTTCGTACAGCGCCCCGTCCACCGCGTCCAGGCTGTCCAGGGTGAGCGCCGGCGCCGGCTTGATGCGTTTGGTCATGATCATTCTCCTTGCCTCATGCCGTCGGCCACGCCGCTGGCGGCGTGTTCCAGAATTTCCAGCTCCTTCACCTCGTACCAGAACGTATCCGCCGCCTGACGCCGGGCGTCCACCAGGGCCAACCGATCGTCCGGCCATTCCTGCATGGCCTCCTTGTTCACCGCCTCGGTCCGGCGGATGCCGTCCTCAAAGCCCAGTTCCTTGAGCTTGTCCAGGGTGGATTTCTTGACGCTGATCTTGGTGCTCTTCCGGTAGCCCAGTGAGCCGAACTGCAGCTCCACCGATTTGCGCCCCTTGGTGAACACGGTGTTCCGGTGGGTTTCGGCGAATGTCAGGATGGCCCGCTCCAGCTCCTGAATCCGGGCCAGTTGGGGCGCCGCCGTCTCGGCGGCGGCCCGGCGAACGGCGTTGATCCGTTCCTCGGCGGCCGCCTTGATCCGCGCCCGGAACTGGGCTACTTCGTAGTCGCTCTCGGCATGAATCCGGGCCAGTTGGTGGTAAATGGCCTTGATCCGCGCCCGGAACTGGGCTACTTCGTACAGCGCCCCGTCCACCGCGTCCAGGCTGTCCAGGGTGAGCGCCGGCGCCGGCTTGATGCGTTTGGTCATGATCATTCTCCTTTGATTGTCTTGTCGGCCTCGACCGTGGCGTCTGGTAATCGACCGTTGCCGTCATCCCGGAACGTCATGGTCAGGATGTTCTGCTCCAAGTCCCAATCGAACGTCTGGAGGCTGAATCCCTTGGCCCTGAATTCATTCAAGTCCAGGATCATGCGGTTGTGCACCGTCACGATCTTCGGCTTGACGCTGAATGACTCGATGGTCCGGTTGATCGCCATTCGCTTACCTCCGCCCCTGCAATCGAGCGATATACCGTCGCAACCGGTTGGTGTCGTCCTGGAGGAACTCGATCTGCGTCGCCAGGTGGCTGTCCCGGAGACGGCTGTTGTGGTATCGCTCGGCCAGGGCCCGGGTGAACTGCTGCACGTTGCTGGCCGCTGCCTCCATGATCTCCAGGTCCTGCCGGATCTCATCGGCCGTCGTTGTGCTCGCCGGCGCCGGGGCCAGCAGGCGGTGCACGGTCACGGCATCTTTGAGTTGTCCCTTGCAGTCCATCACCGCCTCCTTATGCCGTCAGCACCTCGCGGGTCACCGCCCGCGAGTGGGTCAGGTGGCGCACCTGCCAGGCCCGCTCCATGAGCTGGCGAGCCAGGTTGTTCACCTGCTGGGGGTGCTTGGCCCGGGCCGCGATGTGGGCGACGGCCTCGGGCGTGAAAATCTGTTCCACCTCGGCATCGCCCCGCACCGCGCGGATGCGGTGCTCCAGGTAGGCGCCCGTCTCCTCCAGGCTCATTTCCATGAGGCGCACCCGCCGGCAGCGGCTGCTCACTTCCTCCAGCGACATCCGGCCGAGCATGGTCTCCAGCGCCGGCTGGCCGACGAGCAGGATGCCCAGCAGCTTCCGGAAACCCTGCTGCACCTCGTACAGGTGCTTCAGCGAGCGCAGCGTCGAGGGGTGCAGCAGGTGCGCCTCCTCGATCACCAGCAGCACGTTCTCGTTCTTCTCGGCCACCGTCGAGAGCACCTTCCGCACCATCGTCGTCCGCCGGACCATCTCCTGGGGGACCACTTCCTGCAGCTCGCCCAGGATCGTGGTGCAGATCATGGGGGCCGTCAGCCGCTCGCTGATCAGCGGCTCGGGGTAGATCACGTGCACCTTGCCGCTCTTGTAGAGCCGGTCCAGGGCGCTGTCCCGCGCCGTGGTCTTGCCCGAGCCGGTCTCGCCGATCACCGCCACGAACTGGTGGCGCTCGCCGGCGTCCACGATCGCCGACTCCGCCATCTGCAGGTTGTGGCTCCGGAACACCTCGTCCCGACCTTCGGGATGGGTGAAGGGATCCCGGAACAGGCCGTACCACTTGAGCACTTCTTGATTCAAACCGCGTTGCATGGTATCCTCCTGATGAAGTTTGGGTTTCAGTTCAATCACATTGCTCAGCTCTGGGGCATCCGGCACGATGTCCCAGAGCTTGTCCATCTCCTCGGCGGGCACGCCCAGCCCCGCCAGCGCCTGCCGGATCCGGCGGCGCAGCTTCTCCCCGTTCCCCTTGTAGGACCCGTGCAGAAACATGCTCACCGCCGCCGGACTGCGCCCGATGGCCCGGGCCAGGTCCGCCTGGGTGATGCCGGCGCTTCGCAAAACCTCCTCGATGTGGAACATGACGCCTCCTTATGAACGGGCGAACACGGCCACCCGGTCGCCCACGTTGAATTGGCCGGTCTTGACCTGGCGGATGAATTCCTCCAGCTCGGCATCCGGCACGTCGGCCCGGCTGGCGAATAGCGCCACGCGCAGCCAGCGGGCCTCATCTTCGGTCACCTCCGCATGAAACAATCCTTCCTCGGCCATGCGGCGCGCGGCGTAGAGGATGTTGCGCGCCGGGCCCTTCACCGGCTGCAGCGACTCCGGCCGGTAGCTCTCGCCGGTGGGCACGGTGTACGCCTGCCGGTAGCGGGGCAGCTCGTGGTAGATTCCGGTCAGTTGCAGGTGGGACAGGTCCGTCGCCAGCGCCGTCTCCAGCGCCGCCTGGGCGGCCGTCTTCGGCAGGGCCCGGAACTGCTCGCCCGTGTTCACCACGATGGCGTCGATGGGCTGGGTCCAGATCTCCCGGCCGTCCAGGATCACCGCCACTTCGTCGCCGGCCTGGTAATCGGCCGCCAGCACCACGTCCACCGTTTCGTCCACCCGATCCCGGAACTGCTCCTCCCGGGGCAGGTAGATCCGCTGGCCGTGGTAGCTGAACGATACCTGGTTGTCGATCCGCACGCTGATCTGCCGCAGGAACAGCCGCCGCACCAGGTCCCGGCGGTCCAGCACCTTCAGCCCGTCCAGCCCGTCCAGCCAGGTCTGGAGAGCCCGCCGGCGGTTGTTCAGCCGCAGCAGGTAGTCCATCAGCGCGGCGTTGGCCTCGTACAGGGTCCGGAATTTTCCCAGTCGCGTGACCTTCTGGAAATCCGCCAGAATGGCGAAAATGACTTCCACCTTCCCCTTGACGTTGGAGTGCCCGGGCAGATGGTGGATGATCTGCCCACCCAGGCGGTGCTCGAACGCCGCCTTGAAGAGGGTCTTTTCGCTTTTGAGAATCACGTCATTGTCGGTCAGGATCTTGTCGGGCACGCCGCAGAACGGGAAGCTGGCGTCCCGGAACCAGTCCATCCGGTCCTCACCGGGCGCCGGCGCCACGCCCGGGCACCGCAGCCAGGCCGGCGCCCCCGGCTGGTCCGCCAGCAGCTCAGGGCCCTTGCGCCCCATTGCCCGGACCAGAAAATCAACGGCGTTCTGCGAGCTCAGGCCCGCATAGAACCAGGTGAACACCGCCGACGAGTGGTCATCCACCAGGCCGTAGAGCCAGAGCTTGACCTGGTCCTTGTCCTGCTTGTTCTTGGAGTGGGTCAGGGGGGAGTATTCGGCCAGCGCGCCGGCGGCGTCGATGTAGTACTGCTCGCTCACCGTGAAATCGAGCTGCCACACCTGGTTGCTCCGGGCCGCCCGCATCCGGATGCAGTCGGCGCTGCGCACCTTGACCGGCGAGCGCATCTGCTGCATGCGCTTCCGGGTCAGCCCCGTCTCCCGGCGGATTCGCCGCCGGATGGTGCTCGCCGTGGGGAGCTCCCCGTAGCCGTTGGCCTCGGCGATGTCCCGGCAGTGCTCCGCCGGCAGGTCCGTCTGCGCCTGCAGCGCCACCAGCGTCTGCAGCGCTTCCGGATCGTTCAGCGTCCGGGGCGCCCGCGCGCCGCCCGGCCGCCGCTCCACCCGCTCCAGGATCCGGCGGATCGTCCGCGGGCTTACTCCGTGCAGCCGCGCCTGGTGCGCCGCGAACATCTGCCGGTTGGCGCCCGGCTGGCGGGCGAAATCGGCCAGGATGCTGTCGCGGGTGTGGGGGTGGATCTTCATGGTGCTCGCCGGTGCGTTCAGCCGCGCTGGATCAGGTGTTCGGGAATCTCGAACTCGCGGGTGACCGTCTGGCGCAGCTCCCGCATGGCCCGCTCCAGCGAGCTCAAGGCCGTCTCGTACACCCGGAGCCGCACCTCGTGATCGTCGATGGTGGCCGCCCCGTCGCAGAGCGCCATCACCCGGGTGACCGCCTCCGACGCCAGCTCCATCGCCCGGTAGACCTTCGGGTCCACCAGCCCCTCGCCCGGCGTCTTCCCCTCCTTCAGCCGTTCGATCTCCTGGTCCTTGCGCTCCAGGGTGGCCTTGAGCTTCAGGTTTTCCTTGGCCGCCAGGGTGGTCTGGCTCTCCTCGTCAGTGGCCCGTTTTTTGTACTTGCCGATGAGGGATTCCACCGCCGCCTGGATCTCCTCGGCGTGGTCCTCGTCCAGGGGAATCTCCTCGCCGTCGATCCGCACCGCGCGGCCCTTGATGAGCTGCTGCAGCTCCGCGTCCGGCAGCGCCTTGAGCTCCCGGAACACCTTCCGGCTCATGCTGATGGAGGTGGCCGCTTCCAGGAACTCCGGGCCGAACTTCTTGAAGTAGCTGATTTGCTCGTCGATCACGTCGTGATTGACGCCCAGGACCTGCTCGCAAAAGTTCTCCCAGTTCACGATGCCGCTCGCCCGGTACGCCTTGGCTTCCTTGAATTCCTTCAACTGGGCGATCATGGGCACCGTGAGCGCCTTGCGGGCCAAATTCAAACCTTCGATCTTGCCCATCGAACGGCCACAATTGAAGATCTCCTGTCGCTTTTCCGGGCTGACGAACTCGTCATCCTTGGTGAGGGCCGGCTTGTCGGAACTGACGGCCTGGATGAAGGCGCTGTTGTCTTTCGCGATCTTGTTCATTCGACCTCCTGAATTTAAAAAAGCACTGCCCGGCAGTACTCAAGAATCTTCTAAGTGCCCTTGATTGTTGAATTCACGTTTTTGGACTAACGCCGCGGCAGTACTTTTGACCGGCTGCCAGCACCGCCGCCGGCGCCACTGCCGCCGCTGGTCCTCTCGCTGCCGCGCCGCGATATATCCTTCCGCGTCGACCCGCGCATTGAACTCCGCCGGCGCCTGGCCGCCGTCCGCCGTCCCCTCCCAGCACAGCAGCCAGAACGGCCACCCCCGCGGCCGCATCTGGATGCGGTAGGTCTTGGTGTGAGCGTTGTGGAGCAGGCGATAGGATCTCATGATCGCACCGTCGGCTGAACGAACCGGCGCACCCGGTTCCAGGCGTTCTGGATCCGGCAAAACAGCTTGACAAACGGGCCGAGGCGCGCTGGAATGCGGGCATAGATTCGGCCGAACACGCGACCTGTGCGGCCGATCTGGCGGAGACGTTCAGCGGCGTCGGTGAAGCCGTAGGCGACGACCTCCACCCCCCACCAGGCGCCATCGTGCCAGTAATGGCAAGTGTAGGTCTGCCAGTCTCCGCGTTCATCTTTTCCAGTAAGGGGAGGTGCCCATGTATTTCCAGTACTATCGGGACAATGCCGGTGAATGGCGTTGGGCGTTCTACGCGGCAAACCATCGCTGCATCGCCGTGTCGAGTGAGGGCTATGTGAACGAGCGGGATTGCTTGAGTGCCATCGCTCTGGTCCAACAATCGGCAGGCTGTCCGGTGTATAAAGCCTAATCGCTGGAATCACGCCAGCACCTCCGCCAGCTCGTGTTCCAGGTGCTCCATCTGCACCTGGAGCGCCCGCTGCGCTTCGGCTGTCCGCCGGGCGATCAGGTCCCGCGCGTCCTGCCGGCTGGCCCGGGCCAGCCCCCGGCGCAGGGTGTCCTTGAACGCCTCGCTCAGGCGGTAGCGCACCTCCCGGCCGAGCTCCACCTTCTCCAGGTAGCCTTCGGCCACGGCGGTGCTCAGCATGTCGTGGGTCTTGGTCTTGGTCCAGCCCAGTTCCCGGGCCACCACCGGGGCCGCCCAGGTCTCGCCGGCGATGAACAGGGCCATCAGCCGGAATCCCGCCGCCGCCGTGCTTCTCATGATGCCCTCCCGGGTGACCAATTGACGCACGGCGCCCCCCTGTGATAGATGAGGGTTGCCAACATCCCATCCATCATTCGGGAGGCGCCATGCGAGATGAGTCGCGGATGTACGAGGTTTGTCCGAATCCCAAATGTTCCTACTGGGGCGAAGCCCAGCATCCGGATTATTCCCGCTGCCCCTGGTGCGGGGCGACGTTGCTGAAGGAATGTCCAAAATGTCTGGAGTTGGACCGCCATTGTTATTTCACCCGGAAAAATCCTCAGATCTGTCAAGTCTGCGGATTCCATTTGAAGCAGCCAACGAAATCAGACGGTTCAGGACTTCGGCTGGTGGATGAATGAATTCGGTGCCGCCGCACTGGCTGCAGTGCCGGCGATAGTCCTCGTCGAACAGCCAGTGGTGGCACTGGTCGCCGCAGCCCGAGCAGGTTGAGAAGAATTCCCCCAGTTCACCGGCGCAGACCATGCAGAACCGGTAGTCGGGTCCGATCCGGGCCCCGCAATACGGGCAGTTTGCCGAAAGAACGAACGGAATGGTGTTCATCGCGACCTCCTTTGACAGTCAATGATTGAGCCCGCGCCCCGCGCCGGCGGCCAGGACCGGCCGGATGCTCCGGCGGCGCATCCGCCGCAGCTCCAGCAGCAGCACGATCGCCCGGGTGATGAGTGCGCCGGCCACCGCGCCAATGATCACCAGGCAGCCGGCGATCCAGAGCAGCGTCCAGTCAGCCGGCGTGATCGCGCCCGCCAGGGCGGCGACGCAGGCGGCCAGCATGGCCGTCAGAACGGTCACCAGGAACAGAACCAGGGTGCGCAAGGTCTTCATGACGCCTCCTTGATTTGGGCCGGCCGGCCCCGCTTGCGCGGCGGCGGCGCCGCGTCGAACAACTCGTCCACCGGCCGGCGCAGCCGCCGGGCGATATGGCGCTCCACGCGCCGGTTGTGCTTGACACCGCGGATGATGTGATTCACCCAGGTCAGGTGCACCCCGAGTTCACGCGCCAGTTGGGTCTGGGAGATTCCGGCCTGCAACAGCAGAATTTTGATTTTTATGGGCTTTTTCACTGCATCCTCCGCCGCCGGGCCTCGGCGGTTCGCTTCATCTCCGCCACCCGCCGGGTCATCCGCTGCAGCTCCAGCTCCGCCAGCAGCAGCCGGGCCTCGTCGGCGTCCTCGGGCAGCACGATCTGGATCCGGAGCGCTCCGGCTGCCAGCGCCACCAGGTCGTAATTGCGCGTGGCGTGGCAGAACGCCGGCACGTACTCCAGCGGGAAGCGGTGCCCCTCCTTGCTCTCGGCGCTGTAGCTGTCGATCTGGGCCTTGGTGATCTCCCGGCCCAGGCATTCGCTCATGGCCGCCGCGATCTGCCAGCGGCTCCGGCCGCTGGTGCGGATCGCCTCCGAGACCGCCTGGCGGATGGCGGTGGCGATGTCCAGGTTCAGGACCATTTCCTTCTCCTCGATGATGTCCAGCAGGGAGCGTTGGGTGGACAGGAACGCGGCCGATTCTTTCTTCAACATAGCCATTGCCGATTCCCTCCGGATGGTCTAGAATTCAATCGAGGATTCGACCATCTGAGAGCGATGATAATTCTATATACAGAATTTGTCAAGCATAAATTCGTTATGACCAAATTAATTGGAGAAAGAATTAAGGAGTACAGAAAATTAAAAGGGATTCGTGGTAATCAATTTGCAAAAACGATAGGCATTTCACCTGGTTCTTTGTCGGGTTTGGAAAATAATAAGAGCAAACCTTCTTCAGACACCATTTCATCGATTATTCGGAATACTGACATAAATCCCGATTGGCTGCTGAATGGTGAGCTGCCTATTCTTCGCCATGAATTGAAGCCCGACTGGCGCAAGAGCCTCAATCAGGAGCCGGTCGGCGAGCCCATGATGACCGTCGTGTCGGAATCGGCGGCGGCTTACGATGTGGCCGGGGAGCTGCTCGGTTTCGGCTTCACCCTGGTGCCGCGGTATGCCGTCACGGCCCAGGCCGGCGCCGGGGCCGTGGTGGAGGAGGAGGCCATCACGGATCGCCTGGCGTTCCGCACCGAGTGGCTGCGGCAGAATTTCACCGCCGCGCCGGCCGACCTGGCGCTGCTGGATATCCGGGGTGACAGCATGGAGCCCACCCTGGCCGACGGCGACATGGTGCTGATCGACCGGACCCGGACCGGCCAGGCCAGCGGCATCTATGTGCTGAACATATCCGGTGAGCTGGTTGCCAAGCGGCTCATCCTGCAACCGGGCGGCACGGTGGAGATCCGCAGTGACAATCCCCTGTATGGCGTCCGGGTCGTGGCCGACGCCGCGTTGGATCAACTGGTGGTGGTGGGCCGGGTGGTCTGGCACGCCCGCAAGATGGCCTGACCCCGCCCCACGTCCCCAGCGTATATATTAATGTAAGCGATTTCAGAACATCTCTCAACGAGCTCGGACAAAGCTCCCGATCTCTGGCTTGCTGGATAAAGGTGGCATCAAGGGCAGATTCAAATAGCGTTTTCGGACATCCTAATTTATGGAGAAGCCGACGGCTCGACACAACTCCGGGCTTGATATTAGCATCTTGATGGTGGGAAAATAGGATTGCACAATCCAATTTTCGGAACATGTCATAGTCATGAAATGTGGTGAGGTCCCGATTATGAATAAACTCGCAGATGAGTTTCAGTATTTCTTGGATCACCAGGATGAACTGGTCCCCCTCTATAATGGAAAATATATCGTCATCAAAGATGGCGTCGTGCTGGGCGCCTATGATGATGAATTAGAGGCGGTGACCGAGACAGCTAAGGTCCATCCTTTGGGCACATTTTTAGTTCAGAAATGCGAACCGGGTTCTGATTGTTATACCGTGACATTCCATTCCCGAGTCTCCTTGGCTAATGTCTAAAAAGCCGCATCCGTGGCGGGCGTTCACATGTAAAGCGTCGCAGATTGCGCGCTCATTGCTGTCACCCGTTCAGATCGCGCCGGCATTTAATCCCCGATTGGTTCACACGCCGCCGAGCCACCGTCAGTACACGGCGCTCTGGGATACTGGTGCGACTCATTGCACGATCACAGAGAAGGTTGTCAGAGAATGCGGGCTCCAACAGATTGGCTTGGAGAGGGTTTTTACAGCGGATGGATCTGATCTGAAACCGTCGTTTCTGATTTCTTTTATGTTGCCCAATCACGTCGGTTTCCCGTCTGTCCGGGTGACGTTGGGCAAGCTGGTGGGAGCAGACATGTTAATCGGCATGGATATTATCAGCCGGGGTGATTTTGCGGTTTCAAATTTTGAAGGCAAAACAGTCTATTCTTTCCGCATGCCGTCTTATGAATGTATCGATTTTGTTGCTGCCGACCCAACGCCGGCTGTCCCCCAGGTGAGAAAAACTGGACCTCAGCCGGCTCGCAATTCTCTATGTCCCTGTGGCAGTGGGAAAAAATTTAAGCAATGTTGTGGTCGATGAATCCAGTGAATCAGCTCTACTTCGGGGATAATCTCCACGTTCTCCGCGAACATATCAAGGATGAGTCGGTCGATCTGATCTATCTGGATCCTCCGTTCAATTCCAAGGCGACGTATAACGTGCTGTTCCGGGCGCCGAACGGTCACGAGTCGAACGCTCAGATAACGGCGTTTGAGGACTCGTGGCGTTGGGGGGAGCAGGCGGAGCGGGAGTTTGACGAGATCCTCCATCAGTCGAATACTCAGGTCGCTCAGATGATGGACGCGCTCAGGAAATTTCTGGGCGAGAACGATATGATGGCGTATCTCGTGATGATGGCGAATCGGCTCCTGGAGCTTCATCGCGTTTTGAAACCGACGGGCAGCCTGTATCTCCATTGTGATCCGACGGCGAGCCATTATCTTAAGATTCTTCTCGATAGTATTTTTAGATTCGAGAATTTTCTAAATGAAGTGATTTGGAAAAGAACGACGGCTCACAGTTCCGCTAAACGCTTCGGCCCCCTTCACGACACGATTTTTTTCTTTTCCAAGACGCAGCAATTTGTTTGGAATTCTATTCGTCTTGATTATGAATCGACTTACCTGGACAAATATTACAAATACGACGATGGAGACGGACGACTATATTGGAGGGATAATCTCTGTGCTGCTGGGATTCGTCACGGGAGTTCAGGCAAAGAATGGAGGGGTATCAATCCCTCCGAAAAAGGTATGCATTGGAAGTTCACCGTTGAAAAACTTGACGAGCTTGACGCTGAGGGACGAATCTATTGGCCCCCCAAGGGGAAAATGCCTCAATATAAAAGATATCGTGATGAACTGAAAGGAAAAGCGGTCGGTGATATTTGGGACGATATAGATCGTATCAATCCAGTTGGAAGTGAGCGCTTAGGGTATCCCACGCAAAAACCCCTCGCTTTATTGGAACGGATCATCCAGGCATCCTCGAATGAGGGTGATACCGTCCTGGATCCTTTCTGCGGCTGCGGAACGGCGGTCCACGCGGCGGAGAAGCTGGGGCGAAACTGGATTGGGATCGACATCACCCACCTGGCGATCTCCCTGATCGAAAAACGTCTCCGGGATGCGTTCCCGGATATCCAGTTTGAGGTCCACGGGACGCCGAAGGATCTGGGGGGAGCGCGGGATCTGGCGACGCGTGACAAGTACCAGTTTCAATGGTGGGCCTGCTCGCTGGTGAACGCGCAGCCGTATCAGGGGAAGAAAAAGGGAGCGGACTCCGGGATCGACGGGCTGATCTTCTTCCAAGATGACGAGACGGGGGCGAAAATGATAATCGTGTCGGTGAAGGGAGGCGATCACGTCACGGTCAGTATGATTCGCGATCTGAAAGGCGTGATGGATCGGGAGAAGGCGGAAATTGGGTTATTCGTCACGCTGGCGGAGCCGTCGAAACCGATGGTGAAGGAGGCGGCGAGCGCGGGTCTTTATCATCCAAAGCTATTCCCAAAGATGGCGTTCCCGCGGATTCAGATCCTCACGATCGAGGAGCTGCTGAACGGGACGAAGCGTCCGGAATATCACAATATCCGGGCGGATAGTTTGACGTTCAAGGAAGCCCCGAGGGAATCAAAAAGGGAGAAGAAGGTCCAGAAGGATCTTTTTGAGTAGACGTGGCGGATATAGAGACAGATCCGGTCAGCGAAAAGGATCCCCTGGAGGCGGCGCTGGACGCGGCGGTCCAGGAGAATCTCCGGCTGGCGCGCGAGCTGGCGGACGCGGAGGCGGGTTCAGCGGCGCTGATCGAGCTGCTGGGACTGTTGATCGAGACGTGGCGGAACGGGGGCGATCTGGAGCCGGTGGTGGATCAGGTGGCAAACGAACTGAAACGATTAAGACGTGTTCACTAGTCTACAAAATAGTCTTTCGTAGACACTCTGATTGTCTATTTTATATGTTTCAGCGTTCCGAATAACGGGATTTGGACCCCACCTGGTTCCCAAAAAGTTCAGTCCCATTTTCGAAAAGTTGACGCTTTTCGGTGTTTCCTGTGACACCCCCCCTGACCATTCGCGGCGCTGGCGCTGGCATCGGG
>AMWB02001677.1_pt1 | contig 21139 bp, 15 predicted proteins | sample 200311 | NCBI WGS metagenome assembly AMWB02 (sample SAMN02737377, study PRJNA173069) | bioreactor metagenome | biome: anode biofilm in microbial fuel cells | place: USA: California | collected 2010-12-16 | reverse complement strand
TACTTATCTAAAAGGAACGCAAAGGCGCAAGGCCGTCAAGACGCAAGGATATCATTCTTTGCGCCTTTGAGTCTTCGCGTCCTTGCGTTGATTATAAGGTAGGATCTCTACAAAGCCAGAAAAATGGCTTTAAAAGCCATTAAATAATTCAGGCAAAAAACTCAGATCATCGACATAGCCTTCTCAAATACTGCTATATTTGCAGGTGAGTCTTCTGCAGCTTTTGCTGTTGTTGAACTCATCTTTGTTATGGCTGCAAGCTTGACCTGAGCACCAAGACCACCTTTTGCTTTTGCGGCTTCAAAGTATGAAACTAATTTCTGACCCATTTTACTCACCACCTTACTTTGAACTATTTTCAACTTCCTCCGTAAGGAATTCAACAACCGCAAACACGCTCTTCATGCCTTCGTTCAGTTCATATATCTCTGATCTTGACCTTATAATTGGAAGCTCTATGTTGAGATTCCCGTTTGAAATATTGTTCGCAACTTTGGTGATGCTGTTCAGGTCCTTGATGATCGTTAAAGAGAAGTATAGAATAACCAGAGTTGCAGCCAGTACTGAACCAAACAGTATATAATAGACCAGAGAGCTAAGGAAATCCTGCTTCTGCTTGACAGTGGATATATCAAAATCGACTCCAAGGGCACCTGCAACGTTGCCGCTTGAATCATATATGGGAGCATAGCCTGTCATAAAAGTGCCCCATTCATCAGTATACGGATCAGCTGATACATGAGGTGCAGCTAATCCTTTCCTGATATCTTCAATTGGTGCATCCTCATAAAGCTGGCCAGCATAAACATCTATTACTCCATCTTCAGCATAATCAGCATCCACAATGAACCTGGAATTGCCATTCTCATCCAGCCTCAAGATATAAATGTAAGCTATTATGTCGCCGTTATCCCCTCTTAACTCATCCAGCTTCTGATATACCTGCATAAAAGCCTCATTTTCAGTATCTTCCTTTTCATTGATCTGGTAGAGAAGATCCCCGTCGATCTGACTTGACATTATTTTTGCAGTCAGGATCAATTCCTCTTTCATCTGATCGGTTATGGCTGTTTTTGCCTCCTCGACCGTAAAGAAGAATGTTCCCAGTGACACAAACAAGATCAACAACAAAAAGCTCACAGTCAATTTTGTTCCCAGGCTGTTATACCATTTCACCATCTTTACCTCTTTATAAATGCTATATAGCACACTTATATAACATAGTATATATATTTTTTCAGTTATTGAAAAGTCTGCTTTACCGAGCTTTAGTTACAACATTCATAACAGGGATAGAAAGTCATCACAACTGGCATATTTATATAAGCGACCATTGCAAGAAAAATAAGTCATATCCTCTAATCCTCTAAAAGAAAGGAAGTTTCTGTTAAAACTACGCATTGATAAATTTCGAATACTGCTCGGTAAAAAGGACAATTCTGTCCTCAACAACACGGGATCCTAAAAGTGAAAATACTTCCTTTTCCGACCTCACTTTCAACCCATACACTGCCACCATGCATTTCAGCATACTTTTTAACAAGCACCAGACCAAGCCCGGTTCCCTGATGCTCACGTGTCATATATGAGTTCAGCTGTTTAAATGGCTGGAACAGTTTGCCAAGATCTTTCGTTGCAATCCCTATCCCGGTATCTATTACACTAATGTGAAGCATATTATGATAACGCTGCGCAGTAATACCTACATAACCCTTATCCGGGGTGAATTTGATAGCATTGCTCGTAAGGTTGTAGAGGACCTGTTTGAACTTTATTTTATCCGCACAGATATTTTCAAGACCTGACTCTATCTTTATGTCAAATTCAATGTTCTTCTTAAGTGCAAGGGGGGATATTAGTGCCTTTATCTCTTCTATTACATCATAAATTGAGAACAATTCGCGGTTCAGTTCCATTTTACCGGCTTCAGCCTTTGAAAAATCAAGGATATCATTGATTAGTTCCAGCAGATGTCTACCGCCTTTAAGAATGTGATCTATATACCTTGCCTGTTTTTCATTCAGGTTCCCGGCAGTTCCTTCGAGCAAAATATCAGAAAAACCTATTATAGAATTAAGCGGAGTTCTCAATTCATGGCTCATGGTAGCCAGGAATTCACCCTTGCTTCTGTTTGCATCCTCAGCAGCGATCTTAGCATTCAATAGGATCTCTTCAGCCTGCTTTCTCTCGGTAATGTCCCTGCAGACGCAGAAGATCAGTTTTTTCCCTCCAAAGAAAGCTGCGTTCCCACTTATTTCCACGTTGATGAAGGTACCATCCTTGCGACGATGCGTAGTTTCATGAATGACCCCTCTATTGTCAGCAAGCCGGATCATTTCCAGCAACTGCTCTTTCGTATAGTGAGTATCCCAATCCCACATGTATAGTGTAAGGAGCTCCTCTGGCGAATAGCCCAGCATTTCAGCGTATCGTTGGTTTGCTTCGCAAACCTTACCATTCTGATCAAGGATAACTATTCCATCTTTTGATTGTTCGATCAGGATGCGCCTTCTGGCTGCCTCCTCTGCAACCCTGTTCTCAGCCTGCTTTCTGTCAGTGATATCCTGTATAGTCCCAATAACTACATTTCTTTCAGCAAAATATTCTGCCACCGAATGTATATCACGGATCTTACCATCATTTTGCCTTGTGATCCTAAAATGAACATCATATGGTCTTTTGCTGCTCACAAGATCCCGGAGTGCCGTATCAAGCATAGAACGATACTCTGGTAAAGGAATAGTTTGTATGTCTTTGATCGTAAGTTGTTTATTTTCTAATCCATAAATGAGGAGTGCTTGTTCAGAAGCATCTACCTTACCGGAACCAAGATCAAATTCCCAGCTCCCAAAGCCTCCCACCTTCTGTGCAGTACGAAGCTGCATTTCTCTCCTTTGCAACTCTTCTTCAGCCAGCTTGTGCCGTGTGATATCCCGGCCAACCCCCAATACACCTATCAAATGCCCATTTGAGTCATACATAGGACTTTTAATGGTTTCAAGGTATTCTCTATGCCCATCATCAGCAAAAATGATCTCCTCCTCATTCATGCTGGGTTTGCCCGCATCCATGGTTTTTCTGTCATTCAGAGTGAAAAGGTCTGCAAGGTCCTTTTCCACAAAATCATAGTCTGTACTGCCGATAATTTCTGCTTCCTTCGCACCGAAAAATCGTTCGAACTTTGGATTACACATCAGATAAACACCATTCTGATCTTTCAACCAGACAAGATCCGGAATGGTGTCCACCAATGTGCGCAATTGTCCTTTGCTATTTAAGAGCGATCTCTCTGTTAGCTTAAGGTCCGTTATGTCTTCCCCAACACTGGTAATACTGGAAATCCTGCCACTTCTATCTTTCAGCACAGTATTAGTCCAGGCAATAACTCTTTTATTCCCATCTTTAGTGACGATCTCATTTTCGTGGTATGATGGGAAATCTGCAGTTCCAATTGTTCTTATGAAGACATTTTTTACTTCAGGGACTATCTCTGTGGGTAAAAAAACATCAAACCAATTCTTATTAAGGACTTCTTCTCTGTTCCATCCTGTAAGATCGACCAAATGATCATTACAAAAAATGATATTTCCATTTGGATCCAGCATAACTCCGGCAAGTTGCAGGTTATTGAGAACACTGGAGAGATAATTTTCAGATCCATTCTGCTCTGTTTCTTTTATTTCCCGTTTGTTTACATTCATATTTTGCAGGATCACACTTGCGGGGTAATTTTTTGACAGTGGCTGGACTTTTAGTAAGAACCAGCATTCTCCAGTGGGACCTATGGATCGATATTTAAATTTGAATATTTTCGATCTGCCTTCGATGACATCTCTTATTCCCCGGTTTATGACAGGTGTTTCTTCTCTTTTTCCTGTTAAGTCCACGCAAGCATCTAAAAAATTATGTCCTTCAGTGAATTCAACAATATCCAAACCGTTCTTCAGCGCGAATTCTTTCCAGTTTCCATTTGTATAGGTAATGATCCCGGCAGAGGATAATACGATAATACCATCTTCCCGGAGATCCATTGGATCTGCTTCACGTTGGCTATTTAAAAATGCATCGGTTTTGGAAGGCATGTATGAACCATGTTTTTTTTATATCCATTATATAATAACTGTATTTATATGTTGTCGAAAACATGTAGTATTTTGTCTTGCAGCCTATTACTTAAACAACTCTTTCTCCCTGCAATGGATCAAAACTTTTTAAGATGAAAACTTGATCAGAACTGCAGGCCAAATATGGTCCATAGGACCAAAAATGTGGCAACGATAAATGTTCAGCAGAAAAACATATATGGGTTAATGGGTGATTTAAGCCACAAGGAGAAGGTAATATAGGATCATAGCTCAACCGGACCAAGGACCACCGTTCATTATCCGGCAACAAGGAGGCATTTTGTGTTCACCATTTATAAATCAATAGAAAGCGAGATCATCATCCTTGACAAGATCGAAAAGGGAGCATGGGTGAACATCGTAAATCCCAATGAAAAAGAGATATCCTGCCTTTCTGAAGATCTGAAGATACCGATCGAACATCTTAAAGCTGCTTTGGATGAAGAGGAACGTGCCAGAATTGAACTGGACGAAGAATGCACCATTGTGCTGATAGATATCCCAGTTGCAAGCAAAGATACATCCGAGAGAGGTATTTACTATACGATACCTCTTGGTATCATCATCACTAACGAGAATATTGTAACTGTTTCTCTAAGGGAGAACTCAGTTATAAGGCCATTTTTAGAGAATACGGTCAAGTCTTTCTGGACATTTAAGAAAACACGTTTTTTGCTACAGATATTTTATCGCAATTCCAAAGTCTATCTCCAATATCTGAGAAACATAGATAAAACAAGCGATGTTATCGAAAGCCGGCTACACAGATCGCTGAAGAACGAGGAATTGATCCAGCTCTTAGAACTTGAAAAAAGTCTTGTTTATTTTTCAACTTCACTAAAGAGCAATGAGATAGTCCTTGAAAAGATCCAGCGGGCAAACCTCATCAAAATGTATCCCGATGATATGGAACTGCTTGAAGATGTAATAATAGAGAACAAGCAGGCTATAGAAATGTCCAATATTTATAGCAATATCTTGACCGGCACAATGGATGCTTATGCTTCCGTCATTTCTAATAACCTGAACATGGTCCTAAAATTTTTAACATCCGTTACTATAATCATATCAATACCAACAATGGTCGCAAGTTTTTTCGGGATGAACGTACACGTTCCATTTGAGAACGATGCCCATGCCTTCATGATAATATTCATGATATCAATACTATTCTCTGTGATATTATCGGTATTTATGGTACGGAAAGAACTGTTCTAAAAGATGTGTTCAGAAATGTAAAAAGTAATTAGAAGGCTGGATGAACTGGTACAGCCTAATTTATACCAGTTCAATTCAGCATGATCATTTAGCTGATCAGCAATAAGCTACCTTTGAAGGTGCATCTTCCATTACCACTTTTGTGATATCAAGAAGTATAAGCATCCTATCTTCCAGCTTACCAACGCCTTTCAGATAGTTGGCATTGATCTTAGTGGAGATGATCTCAGGCACCGGCTCGACTGTAGATAAAGGCAGTCTCAGAACCTCACTCACTGAATCCACTACCATGCCCACAACATTTTCATCTACTTCTGCTACTATGATGCGGGAATTGTCATCGTGTACCTTTTGCTCCATACCGAACCTTGTATCGAGGTTGATGACTGTTATGATCTTGCCCCTTAAGTTGATGACACCTTTTACATAATCTGGAGAGTGAGGAATACGTGTGATCTCGGGTATGCGGATGATCTCCTGTACCTGCATGATCTCAAGTCCGAATTCTTCTTCACCGAGCTGGAATACCACAAGTTGTAACAGTTCTTCAGAACGTGTTTCTTTTTTAAGTCCTGTTTCTTTTTTTAGTGCTAATTCTGGCATGAAGATACCTCATAAAATATAAAAGACATTATACAATTGAATTGTATATAAATATTCTTATCAAAACTTAACTCCCAAAAACAAATGGAAATTCAGAGAAAAAACGGCAATCAAAAGAAGTTCTTTGAACTAACTGCCTTGAAAATAAAAAAATACAAGTTACACAGTATTCACTATAAGCTCATAGAACATGAGCGATGTCGTTTGCAGACTAAATGTTCAAAGAAGCTTTATCTCTAAGCCTACAACAGGCTGCCCCAGTCCAAAGTTAACCAGCACCTGTGGGTAGAGTTCACCGATGACACCCACTTTATTTCCGTTGACAAGGATATCAGCACGTCTGCCATTTATGAAAGCCGGGTCCTCTGATGCCACAATCTCATAAGACAACTGCCTTTCTCGCATAATAGCATCAATTAATTCCCTTACTTCAGTGAAATTGGCACCGGCGTGTATAGCTACTGCAGCAAGATGCAGACCATTTTTTCCATTAGCTACGATCTCGCCTACTTCAAAGATGCGCTGAGGAAGCTCTCGATGTTGGTTAAGAGATAATATTTCCATCAGATTAGGCAAAAGGGTCGTCCTTATCATTGTCTGGTCTTCGCTGATGGGATGCATGACACATGTAACATCATCGGTCACCGGACGGCACATCCATTCAAAGTGGACTTTTTCACTGGTAAGTGTAAACGGCATCACTTCCGAATAACCAAGACCTACCATGATGTTCCTTACATGACCACGCTCCAGTAAGAGCGGATGCTGAGTCCCGATTGTCGCATTCATAGGTAGGATCGGTTTTATGTTCTTGTATCCGTAAGCTATGGCTATGTCCTCTATGAGATCTGAGTTATCCAGGATATCGGCCCTGTAACCTGGGACCTGAACTTCCACGGTGCCGTCTTCAAGCACTTTTGCACCGAACCGCATACTTTCAAGCAATTCAGCAATATCCTTCGGAGATAGCTCGATGCCAGACAGGTACAAGACCTCCTCAGAGGTTAGTTTCCGGACCTCAGGAAACATATCTGGTGTCATGTTCTCAGTACCGTCCGCATTGATGATGCGTACAAACTCCACATGACCACCCCTCTCAGCAAGAGCACTTGTAACGATGATAAGAGCGGTGTATACAGCATCACTAAGACCTGTAACGTCGATAAAGAGATCTGTAGTACCCTCATGCACCCGCGTGAGAGTACCGTTTATGATAGGAGGGAAGGAAAGTACATTACCATTAGCATCTGTGATCAATGGATATTTTGACAGACCATCTACAAGATGGGCAAACCTTACCCCCTTTGGGTGCTTTTCAAGTATTTCCCTCATGGACAAAGGCTCTGTGAAGTCCAGAGGCACGAAACGGAAATCCGGATCAACTGCCTGATATTTGAAAGGCGGTTCGATATGTGCCATGTCATGCACACCAATGGAAACCTTCTTACGATTACGCCCGATAGCCCAGTGCAGGTCTTCCTGCAGGTCCATAAGGGACTTTATAGAAGAAGAGGTGAACTGCATACCTCTTACAACAGCACATCCAAGGACCGGCCTGACCTCATCTATCGCGGCATCTTTATAGATCTCTACACTGTAAGGTTTGACCTCGTACTCGCAAAGCCCTTTCTCAATTCCAAGGAAGCCACGCATGGCCCTCGCGGCACCCTCAACACTGTATAGGTCAGGACGGCTTGGGAAAAACTCGATATCAACATGATCGGTTTCTACCCGTTCGACATCCGCACCGATCATTGGAATACGGTCGATAATGGTTTTCCTATCTGCACCTGTAAGCTTTTCAAGGTCATTATAATCTAGGGTGATCACTGGCATGGAATGTAGCCTCTTGGTTATTGAAGGACTGAATGCTACCTGAACATGAACCATCTGAGATTTAATGTTTTTGTTCAGGACATTCCCAAAATACCTTACAGCATGATCGATACGAGAACCGTGAGCTTACCAAGGTTGCTTCCAAAAAATACCGTGCTGAACCAGATGATAGGTTCTACTGCTGCCAGTAGATAGCATGCATAATTGTTCATTGAACTTCTTACTTTGTTAATGTAATTGGCTGCGTAGAACATAACAGGCACAAAACTAAGGGAGATAAAGGGCAGCAGCCCAAAGTATACAGAAAAGACCAGAAGTGCAATGGATGCAAAGTTAAGAAATTTAAGTAATCCAAATTCTTTATGATCGCCCATTACGACTGGAATTGTAAGAAGACCATTCTTTCTGTCACCGTCTATATCTCTGACATCAAATAATATCTGTATGGCGACCATTCTTGTAAACACAAATCCTGCCATGATCAGTGCTGCCTTAGTGATAGGAATGGAATAATAAAAGAAAAAGAACAGAACAAGCAGGGCCCATACAGATGAAACAAAGAAATTCTTAAAGGCGACTATCTTTTTTGTGATTTTCTTGAAATAAGAACTGTAAAGAAGACCAAGCACCAGTACTACAAATCCCAGAAGCATAGTTGTTCTGTTGGTATAGTGCAGGAAGAGCATTGTTAGGACCGCAAAAGACCCTGCAACAACAATATATGTTTTCTTGTTGCCTGAGAGATATTTGGCTCTTACGGAATTGGTCAACAGGTCATCTGCAGCACCCTGAGTATAGTCATAAAGATAGATCGGATAGAATATCAGATAGGTCACAAGAAGAAGGTCCAATCCGATCGGTAAACCGAACAGGAGAGAACACATCGCTACGACGGAAACAGCACCCAGAGCAAAAAGATGACCGCCGAATATGAACTCCTTCCAGAAAGAGATAAGCATTTTTTCAAGATCGATGCTAACTTTATTATCTGAAACATACTTGAACATGGAAACCATGGACAAGACAGGGAATGGACATACTTGTAAGTATTATGAACATAAAATTATAATTTAGAATGAAAAATATGCGCAGAAAATTGATTTCTTGTTCAAAATAAAAATTCTGTTAATAAAAAAGTATTACTGACAAAGTCAGCTGCAGAAAGCGAATTTATAAAAAACAGAATCAATAGATGCTTTATTTGAAGCAGGACATTGTTCCATGACAATTTCAATCAATTGTGAGTGTTCATAAAAATACCACTACAGTTTTCCTTAAACATGCTTTTATATGCTTTTTTTTATCTCAGATTGAAATAATAAAATAAAATACTATTTATAAAACGACACCAATTGCCACGCGTATATTTAAAATAGATCATTTAAAAGAACATCTACATAAATATTATGTCATAAATATTATATTATTAGTTAAAAATATGTTCACAAATATAGCACATTAAAAATTAAACAGACATAAATGGATTTGAAACGAAACCCAATGAAAAAAAGGATGTATTCAAAATTGAAAATTTAATTTGATCAATGGTAATTTTAAAAGGAAAGCGATAGCAAAATCAGTCCCAGATCAATAAAAACTAAAAAGCGTGACTTTATTAATAGACAGGGAACGTGATATGAACAGTTGTTCCTACGTGTTCCTCGCTTTCGATCCATATCGTACCACCATGTGCATCAATAATGGTTTTACAGATGTAAAGACCTAAACCTGTGCCACCATACCTTCTGGTCATCGAACCGTCTATCTGATAGAATTTTTTGAATATCTCACCAAGCTGTGCCTGAGATATACCAATACCAGTATCTTTTACTTGCATGTGAAGGCGATCTGCTTCCCTTTTGGCATTTATAAAAATTCTTCCGCCTGCTGCTGTGAACTTAATGGCGTTCTCGATTATGTGTAACAATACCTGCGGCATATAATCCTGATCAGCCCTTATCATGGGCTCATATGGAGAAACATTACACTCAACATTGATACGGGACTGCTTTATCTGGGAATCCAACGAATACAACGCCTGATCAACAAGTTCTTTCAGGCTGACAGGATCGAACTTGTATTTTGCCTTCCCTGCATTCACAATGTTCAAGAAAAGCAGAGAGTCTATAAGCCTTTTAAGACGTGTTGAATTTCGTACAATTGCATCAATGGCTTTTTTTTGTTTATCATTGAGGTAACCCAATACCTCCTCATCAAGAAGCTCACTGTAGCCTTTGATACTGATAAGAGGGGTCTTGAGCTCATGACTGAGGTTTGAAAGGAATTCATCCTTCATTTTATCAATGGATTTCAGCTCCTCATAAGCATTTGCAAGCTCTACCTCTTTCTTCTTACGCTCAGTGATATCCTCGCCGGAACTGATAGTACCCATGATCATACCTGAATCATCCTTTAGCACAACATCATGCCAGAGAATAAGCCTTTCTTCTCCGTTGCGAGTTTGCACATAATTCTCCATGAAGGGAGGTGGTATCATTTCGCCTGCAATGACCCTCTTATAGTTCTCTTTTGTTATGTTGCGTACCCTGTCCGGAAGGAAAGTATCAAACCAGTTCCTACCAAGAACCTCGTTCTCATCATAGCCAAGAACTTCACATGCCTTCTTGTTGACCAGCACTATCTTCATGTCAGTGTTGACCACACCAATGAGAGATCCTGCGGCATCAATGTATTGATGAGCTTTGTTCCTTTCTTTTATTACAAGTTCTTCAGCCTGCTTAAGATTAGAGATATCATAAACAATTGCCTGTATAGCATCATTGTTGTTATCGTTACACCAGGTATTCTGGAAATGAATGTTGACCCATTTCACACGGCCATCTGAACGCACTATGCGATAGCTATGCTCCCCAGAATATCCCTGAACATGAATAGCTTTTTCAGCATGCCGATCGAAAGAAGAGAGATCATCAGGGTACAATAGATTTGCCCAATTAACTTTTCCAGAAAGAAAATCTTCCCTTTTGTAACCTGTTATGCTCTGCACGGCACCTGCAATGAAACGTAAATTGTAAAAGGGATCAGCCTGAAAGAAAATGCCTTTGAAATTCTTCACAAAACATGCATATTTTTCTTCCATTCGCCTAACTTGTTCATCCAGATATCTTGAGTTCAACCCATCCTCAAGGATGATCAACAATGTTTCTGTGTCCTCTTCTGCTGTTTTCAGAGGGTAGATCTTCCAGCAATAGGATTGTTCACCCTGAAGTGTGATGAGAGAGCATTCAATGTCCATAGGAGAGGAAGATGTATCAAGGAAGTCCAGGAAACATGAATAACATTTCTCTCGTATATGGTCGCGTGCTTCTTCGGGAACAAATGCCTCAAACCAATCTATACCTTTGATCTCCGTTCCCTTAGACACCAAGATTGCAGATGTTCGGGTACTTGCGTGAAGAATACGCATATTCTTATCCAGTACGACTACCATTGCACCCATAGTTTCAAAGCAAAATGATGCCATTGAAGATGTACCATCTTCAAGATCTTGAACCAATCTGCGCAACATATCCACATTTAATAAAGATTGTGTCGATTTTGCACATTGAAGGTCAAAATACTTGTTTTCCGCATTCATACTAACAACAGAACCACTTTGAAGAGGATGGAAATAAACAATTAAATCTATAATCATATCTTATATATATGTTTCTACATAGATTTTGTACCTGCTACTTCTTTTTTAGATAGACCCTTATACTTAGCTTATAAAAGGATACTATCACCCCACACACAATACGAATAAAAGCATACTGTGGTAGTGACTCTTGATTAAACTTGGATTGAGAGCTTAAAATTTGGATTATATTTGGATTATTGATGCAACAATAACTATATATAAAGATAAATCATCTATAAAACTATTATAATATAATTTATAATATAGTATGTTTTAGAGATTGGTGGAAAAATGACAGAGAATTCCAGTGTGAAAGAAAAAGACAAAAAAGAGGAACTGGAAAATATACATGAAAACAAAGAAGGTACGGCACTTCAAGAAACAATTGAAAATCGTGTTATAGATGAGCTTGACACATTACAACAAAAAGAGATGGACACATCTGAAAACAAAAACCTGATCGATGATGAAAAAAAAGAGCTGGATGTTTCGGAGGTCTCTATATATCGTCCGAGGATCAAAAAGCAGACCACTGGCTCACAAATAGATCAAATACCGCCAGCAATGAAAGGAAGCGCTCCTAAACCTGCTGAAGAGTTCATACCAGAAAACAAAACTGATCAAAATGATGCTGTTGCAAATATATTTAAAACTGGTGAAAGTGCTGAATCTTTATTAAAGGATATTGAAATACTGGTGCCCCGTTCCCCTAAATTTGGAATGTCACGAAATATTGAAGAGCATATAAGGAATGAAACGGATACAGAGAAAGAGCATCTTTCTGACCTTCCGAATGCTGAAAATAAAATACCATTCCCAGAACAGGCTCCAAATATATCGTTTGAGAACTCCACACTTTTACAGGAGATCACAAGCGAAACCAGCACACCCGTGGCAAAGGAAAACACTGAAAAAGTACCAACAGAAAAAACCATCAAATCATCAGCAATAACCAATGAAATAGAAGAAGAAAATTACGCACATGCAGTTGATATTAAAAAAGATGTGCTCGAAAAAATAGATCCTATCGAATGTACTATAACTGAAGGAGGCTTGAAAAGAAAACCTTCGGTCATAGAGAAGATCCGCAGCCTGTTCCAACAAGAAGAAAAAGAGATCGAAAGATATGATCCTCTTATACACGGCCAAATATCCCATTTTAGTGGCCTTGAAGGATATCAGGAAGTGGAACGCTATTGGATCAACGAACCTTATACTTTCGTAGTTATCCTTTATAATGCTGAGCGGAACAATCATCTGTACTATGTGGTCGAACCTGAAATGACAGATTTTGAAAAAATATTTCTCACGGAGATCAGGGATCGACTTAGAGATGTATTACTTGTCGAAAAAATAAATGAGGAAGGAGACAAGGAAAAAATACTGGATATGAAGATAGCCTCTATCATAAAAGATTACTCTATTGAAGTTACACCTGCGATGATGGCAAAAGTTTCCTACTATATTAAAAGGGACTTCATATGGTTCAATAAGATCGATCCTCTTATGCATGATGATTCTATTGAAGATGTTTCAGGCAACGGGCACGAATTACCTATATTTCTGTACCATAGAAAACACACAAACATTGCAACAAACATTGTTTTTCAGGAAGAGGAACTTAACTCATTTATAATCCAGATCGCACAAAGAAGTGGAAAACATATATCAGTGGCAGAACCCATGATAGATGCTGCGATGCCTGATGGGTCCAGGATCCAGATGACCCTGGGTACATGTGTCACTGCACATGGTAGTACTTTTACCATACGTAAGTTCAGTGATGTTCCTATCACTCCTGTGGACCTTATCAAATGGGGTACGTTCTCAGCTGAATCCATGGCTTATCTTTGGCTTTGCATTGAAAATAATAAGAGCCTGATCTATGCAGGAGGTACCGCATCAGGTAAAACCTCATCCCTTAACGCTGTTTCCCTGTTCATTCCTGAAAAGGCAAAGATCATTACCCTGGAAGATACACGGGAACTTAAACTACCTCATCCTAACTGGATACCCAGCGTTACCAGAGATTCTTTCACTGCAGATGAACGTGGAGCTGTGGATATGTATGACCTGCTTAAGGCGGCCTTAAGGCAAAGACCTGAATACCTGCTTGTAGGTGAAGTGAGAGGAAAGGAAGCACTAACACTTTTCCAGGCCATGTCAACAGGACACACAACTTTCTCCACTATGCATGCGGATTCCGTAGCTTCTGCGATCCACAGGCTTGAGAACCCGCCTATCAGTGTACCCCGTACTATGATCCAGGCATTGGACATCATGAGCATCCAATCCCAGACCTATACCAAAGGTAAACGTGTAAGAAGGAATATCAAACTGGTGGAGATCACTGATATTGATCCTAATACCAGGAACATCCGCACTAACGATATTTTTGTATGGGATTCAGAAAGGGATATGTTCATAAGGACAGGTGAATCCAAAGCTCTTATGGATATAAGGCTGCGCAGAGGATGGACAAGTTCAAAGGTAGACCAAGAACTGCGCAATCGAAAAAGAATATTAGAATACATGGTGAAAAATAATTACACTAACTTCAAGGAAATTTCTGACACTATCAATTCATACCAATCTACACCTGAAAAGCTCCTGAAGAAACTGAACCTTGAATGAATATCACAGGTCGGCTCATGAATAACGAGAACGATAAGATCGATACGGCCAATATGAATGAAAAACAGGTTTCTGAAAATACAGATGAGCACGGCATGCTGCAAGATGATCAGGTCTTAGAGCAGCCTGCTTCCAACAATAGACCAATGGCCAGAAAAAAAAGATCTGGAAACCCAAAAGCTCTGATCGAAGATCTTCTTACTTCTTTTTCATTAAAGGTTAAAAGAAATGCAAATAATCCTCTTGGATCACCAATAGAGAATAAATTGATCCTGTATTTGAACATCCTTAAGAAGATACCTTTTGTGATCCTTGGAGACAAGATACAGGAGAAGAAAGACAGCTATGCTAACCTGCAGATGCAACTCAAACAAGCCCGCATACCGATGTCATATGAGATGTATATCTCCAATGCCATATTCTACTCTCTTCTATGTGGTATCGCTGGTGCCATCCTGGGATTGCTTGTTGCTTATACCATAGTATCGGTTATCGGGCTTCCCGGACAGATAACACAACTTACCTTCGGTTCATCCACAGCCTGGTTACTACAATTCAAGGAATTGTTCATTGCCCTTTTGATAATAGTATTTTCCACATTCTCTCTGGGTGGAGTGACCTATGCTTTGTTCATGATCTATCCCGGTTTTCAGGCAAGCGAAAGAAAAGGCAAGATCAACAGGCAATTACCATACGCTGTAACCTTTATGTATGCTATGAGCAAGGGGGGTATGAACATCATTGATATGTTCAAAGCCCTTGCAAAGTCCGTGAACACTTATGGAGAAGTTTCACTGGAAGTTGATGCAATTGTGAGGGACATGGATTATTTCGGCCATGATCTGAGAACAGCCCTTTCCAATGCATGTGAGATCACACCTTCTGACCGTTTCCAGGATCTCATGTATAATCTGCTTACGGTCATTGATAGTGGTGGAAGCATTTCAAAGTACTTCCAGGATAAGTCCGAAAGCTACCTGCTGAAGTCACAAACAGACCAGAAGGGATTCCTGGAAACATTGGGATTACTGGCTGAGTCGTATGTAACTGCATTTGTAGCTGGTCCCCTGTTCATTATCATAATGGGTGTCATGATGGCAGTCATGGGATCTGGTACTACCACCATGATATACGCCGTGATCTACGGAGTATTGCCCGTGGGTTCCGTGATGTTCGTGGTAATGATAAGTATAATCACCCCCAGCGAGATGGGTGAGCCAGAACTTCTGCCCACACGTGCCGAAATGAAGCACGATATACCCCAGGTTCCTCAGCATCTGCAACAGCAATTCGATGAAAATGGAATACTCATCGAAGAGAATGAAGAGAAAGTAAAGCAAAGGCAGTATTATGAAGGTTTTATCAGATCTAAAAAACAGCTCAATTTAAAGAACACATTAAAGAACCCGCTGGCTCCCATGTTCGCTAACCCCCTCTTCTCAGCCATAGTTACTGTTCCTCTTGCATTGCTTGTACTGATGATACCTTTTGCCCTTAACATGCACACTATTGTCACTCCTGCACAACTTGTGGATTTCATTGACGACAAACTTGTTCTTTCATTTTTCATTGTTCTTATCCCACTGGCAATATTCCATGAGATCAAGAATATGAAGAAAAAAAAGATAGAGAACAATTTCCCTGACATGTTGAAAAAACTGGCAAGCACTAACGAAACTGGTATGACCCTGAGGGATTCCATAAACCTGATGGCAAGATCAGATACAAATTCCCTGAGCAAGGAGACCAGAAAGATATGGAACGATATTACCTGGGGTCTTGAAATCAATGACTCCTTGATACGTTTTGCCAACAGATTAAGAACACAGGTTATAACCCGTTCTCTTTCTCTCATCACCAAGGCAAATGAATCGAGCGGTGACATCGGTGAAGTGCTTATAGTTGCTGCAAGGGATGCCGCCTCTGAACAGGCCATGCGCCGGGAAAGAAGCATGAGCATGATGATCTATATCGTTATAATCTATATTTCCTTCCTTGTGTTCGTAGGTGTGATATTCGTCATATCCACTACTTTCCTTTCTGAAATGGCCACAGCTGGCGAGAAAATGGCTGCTTCGGGATCTAGCGGAGGTTTCCTAGGAAGCTTTGATCTGGATGCCTATACCCAGCTGTTCAAGCATGCAGCCCTGATACAGGGGCTTAGCTCCGGACTTATGGCCGGTGCCATGGGAGAAGGAAGCGTGATGTCCGGGCTTAAGCATTCAATAATCATGATGACCATTGGTTTTTTGATCTTCACACTGTTCATCTGACCATATCAACTTTTATGCATTGCACTGGTTGTAATAAGAGATGAGGATAGCAGGAATAGATGAAGCCGGAAAAGGACCTGTGATCGGTCCGATGTGCATTGGAGGAGTGCTTGCCGAGAAGGAAAGGCTGGATTCCCTGAAGAACCTGGGGGTTGCAGATTCCAAGAAACTCACACCTAAGAAAAGAGAGCATCTCGCACATCAGATAAGGAAATATGCACAAAAGGTTTACATTTTTGAGGTATCACCTTCGCAGATCGATGAATTGCGTAAGGTCATGAGCATGAACCAGATAATGGTCCTGGGATTTTCCAGGGTGCTTGAAGAATTGCAGCCCGATATGGCCTATGTCGATGCTGCAGATGTGAATGCAGTAAGGTTCGGTACAAACCTGAAAGCACAGTATGCAAAGAAGCTTCCTGAAAAGTCTAAAGAGCTGACAGTGATTTCCGAACACCGGGCCGATGCCACATATCCGCTAGTGTCAGCAGCCTCCATCGTAGCCAAGGTAAGAAGGGATGAACTGGTAAAAGAACTGGAAAAGAGAATTGGCATCGATCTGGGAAGCGGTTATCCTTCAGACCCGAAAACAAAGCGGTTCCTTGAAGACTGGAGCAGGGAACATGGTACTCTGCCGGATTTTGTCAGGCATTCGTGGAAGACCGCTATGAACGTGCTTAAAGAAAAATAGGTTCATGCAGAACCTGTTATGTGATACCTGTTATGTGATCTGCCATTGACTCGAATATCTTAAGCCCATCCTTTGAACCGAGGATATCCTCTGAAGCTCTCTCCGGATGTGGCATCATGCCCAGTACATAACGGGAGGTGCTGACAATGCCTGCGATGTTCTCCTGTGAACCGTTGGGATTGACCTCATCAGTAACATGGCCTTCTGCATCTGTATATCTGAAAACCACAAGATCATCGTGTTCCAGCTGTGCCAGAGTATCCTCAGTGGCATAGAAATTGCCTTCCTTATGGGCTATGGGGATACTTACCACTTCACCTTTTTTGAACCTGGAGGTGAATGGGGTTCCTGTGCTTTCCACACGCAGACAGGTAGGCTGGCACCTGAACTTGGGATACATATTGGTTGTCAGGGCACCGGCAAGCAGGCCGGATTCTGTAAGTACCTGGAAACCATTGCATATACCAAGAACTGGCTTGCCCCCTGCAGCCAGTTCCTTCACTGATTCCATAATGGGAGTGCGAGCTGCTATGGCACCGGCCCTGAGGTAATCACCGTAGGAGAAACCACCGGGGATCACCACACCTTCAAAACCAGAGAGGTTATCTTCCTTGTACCAGACAAGTCGTGCATCCAGACCCACAACATCCTGCAGGACGTGAAGCACATCCTGGTCACAATTACTGCCACCGAACTGGATAATGGCAACGGTCATCAGAGTTCCCTCAAGGTGATAGTATAATTGTGTATTATTGGATTTGCAATGAGCTTCTCACACATCTGTTCCACATTCTCTCTTGCATCATGTATGTTCTCTGACTCAAGAGTGATGGTATATTTCTTTGAGGTCTTCACACTTTCTGGGGAATATCCCAGATGTTCCAGTGCTCTTTTAATAGTAGTACCCTCCGGGTCAAGCATACCGGATTTTAATTCAATGGTAACATCAGCTTCATATTTCATTCTATATCCTCTGTTGGGTTAGTTGCTATAGTATGACAGACCACGCAATTAAAAATAACGCTTTATGGTTCTGTCCTCAGGGAGCGCTCTGCCTGTATCAGCCTCTGTAAGGAAGTAATGTGTGTAAGGATGACGATCAGGGCGATGGCCGGTACTAAATATCCGGTGAACGCACCCAGGACCAGAAGGATCATTCTCTCCGGCCTTTCAGCAAGACCTACATCCATAGATTTAGCGCCTGCGGCTTCTGAGCGAGCCCTTGTATAACTGACAAGATAAGAGCCAATAAGGGCAAGTGAACACCAGAGCCAATCCGGAACAAGGAACAAAGGATATGGGACTATGCTCCCGTTGACAAGGCCATAAATGATGCCTACAAAGATAATAGCATCTGCATAGCGGTCACATACAGAGTCCAGCACAGCTCCAAAGGCTGTCATCCTGTTAGAAGCCCGGGCCACGGCGCCATCGAGCACATCAAAGATACCGCTGACAAGGATGAACACTCCACCCAGTACCACATAACCTCTGGCGAAGATCATAGCTGTTACAATGCTCACAGCGAGACCTATAACAGTTAGTGTGTTTGGAGAAACGGGTATTTCTTTGGCCAGAGGCAATAAAGCCTTCCTTACGGTATTTTTCAACTTGCTGAAAATGATGCATCCCTCATTACCCTTAAGTGGTTTTGACAATATATTATTTTAGTTATCTGTTATGACCGGAAGCAAACAACTGTATAAACCTGCTCTATGATGAGCATGAGTAGTATTATACAGTAAAATATAGAAAACATTAAATAGGAACTTGAGTGATTTTTACCTGATGCTGGAAGAAGAATGGTGGTACATCCATCCAGGGTCTAATGTGATCAAACGCCCAGCAAGAGGTAAAAATATGAGACCTGAGCGTAATATGGTGGTTTGCGAGAACGGCAATATAGTAATGAAGAAGATCGCCTTGTCCTATAGAAAAGATAACGGGGAAGAGATCTTTTTACTGGATGCAGAAGCTGTGATAGAGGAAAAGCCAAATTACCGGACCGCTGATGAGCTTTATAAGCGCATAGAAGAGAATTTCATAAACATCGGTTTGCTCAAAAGGGTAGATATGTCCTCTATGAGCGACGATGTGATAAGGGAGCTCATACTGAAAAAGCATGAAAAGGAAGAAAAGTTCCTTAACGCCGGTGCAGAGAGAGGATTCAAACTCGCAGACGACATAGATCCGGATGACATCCTAAGGTTCTATATTTCATTGACCCCTGAGGAAAGAGTCCTGTTCAACTGCAACCCCTGATACCTGACATTTTTCCTCAAGGAAATTTCGATGCCCTGAGATGAGATGCGATAGGTTATTAGCAAGCAACCGCATTTATCCTGCTGATCCGAAAGGTAACTAACAGGAAGAGGAAAATGTGCGGTATTACTGGCTTTTTTAACAGGGAGAACGCTGCCGAACTAACTTTCAGAGCGTTGCATATACTGTCCGGCCGCGGAAAGGACGGCACAGGCGCCGCAGGACCTGGTTGGGTGGAATATGCAGATGCTGCTGAGAAGCTGCACCTTCCGCATGAGAACAATATCATTGGTCACACCCTGCATTCCATGGTAAATTTCACCAAGCAGCCTCTTGTTCATGCAGGCATCTTCACGTCCAATTGTGAGATCTATAACTGGAAAGAACTGGCAGAAGCTTGCCGGATAGATGCTTCCAATGATTCGGATCTGCTTGTAAAGCTTATAGAACAAAGACTGCACGATGACAATGTGAATACCGCAGATCCCACAGCAGTGATGCGAAATATCTGTGGCGCTCTGGATATGCTGCGGGGTGTGTATGCATTTGCCTACTGGCTGGAAGGTGTAGTTTATATTGCGCGGGATATCATTGGTCTGAAACCTCTCTGGTACAGCTTTTCAGAGGGTTTTGCCTTCGCCTCGGAGAAAAAGGCATTGAAGACAACAGGCTATACTGACATAAAAGAGCTCAACCCGAGGGAGATACTGGCTTATGATATCAAGAATGGAACTGTGGACCGTTACACCCGGAATTTCTTTTTTATTACTCCTCAGCATGAAGGCACTTTTGAGCAAATTGCAGAACAAGTGCAACAGTTGCTTGAAAACGCTGTAAAGATCCGTTTTCCTGACGAGCCTTTCGGGATACTGTTCTCAGGGGGACTGGATTCAACCATCCTGGCATACATGTGCAGAAAGCTTGGAAAAATTCCCGGAAAGGATTTCAAATGCTACAGTGCTGGCCTCAGGGACGTGCAGGAGCCACCGGACATAGAATATGCTAAAAAGGTGGCGGAAGCACTGGGGCTTGAGCTTGTGGTGCACCAGATAGACCTGGAACAGGCGGAAGAATATCTCAAGACCGTAGTGCCCCTTGTGGAGGATACGAATGTGCCCAAGGTCGGTGTAGCTCTTACCATGTACACTGCCTGCAAGGCAGCAAAGGAGGATGGGATGCGCGTGATGTTCTCAGGCTCAGGGGCAGATGAGCTGTTCGCAGGGTACGACAGGCACAAGCGTTCCACGGATATCAGCAGAGATTGTTATGCCGATATCCTGAAGATCTACGAAAAGAACACCTACAGGGACGATGTTGTGTCCATGTACAACAATATCGAGATGCGTATGCCTTATCTTGATAAAAGGTTCGTGGAATACGGCCTGAAGATACCGCCGGAGTTCAAGATCAATGATACTGAGAACAAGCTCATCCTGCGCAGGGTAGGAGAAAGGCTTGGCATACCTGCGGAGGTCACCCAGAGAAAGAAACAGGCTGCCCAGTATGGCAGCAGGTTCGATAAGGCCATCTACAGGCTTGCCAGAAGAGCGGGATCCAATACCAAGACGGATTACCTCAAACAGTTCCATGATCATCCCAACCTGAAACTGGGTGTGCTGTTCAGCTCAGGCAAGGACAGTAACTATGCCATGTATATCATGCAGCAGCAGAACTATGCCATTGAGTGCCTGATCACAATTAAGAGCATCAATCCCGATTCCTATATGTTCCACACGCCCAATATCGGCCTGGCGCAATTGCAGGCCGAGGCTATGGGCATTCCTCTCATCGAGCAGATCACCCAGGGCGAGAAGGAAACAGAACTGGAAGATCTGAAAAAGGCCATCCTTCAGGCTAA
>AMWB02027560.1_pt2 | contig 21167 bp, 21 predicted proteins | sample 200311 | NCBI WGS metagenome assembly AMWB02 (sample SAMN02737377, study PRJNA173069) | bioreactor metagenome | biome: anode biofilm in microbial fuel cells | place: USA: California | collected 2010-12-16 | reverse complement strand
GGCGGGGAGAGCACCCGCCCGGGCGCCGCATTAGTCACTGAGCAGGAGGAACTGGCGCGGGTGCTGCCGGTGATCGATGCCTTGCGCAGTTCAGGTATTGACACGCCAATTTCGATCGATACTTACAAGGCAAACGTGGCAGAGACTGCCCTGCGACAGGGTGCGGATTGGATCAATGACGTGTGGGCGTTGCGTGCAGACCCGCGCATGGCCGCTGTCGCCGCATCCTTTCAGACTCCGCTCATCCTGATGCATAACCGTAGCCAACCGGCTCATGCCGAACTGCAACAACGCCTGGGCGGCAGGTACATCGGCATCGCCTACACCAACCTGATCCAGGAGATCAGTGATGAATTGATGGAAAGCGTTGCACTCGCGCGGTCAGCCGGGGTCACTGACGATCACATCATACTTGATCCGGGCATCGGTTTCGGCAAGACTGTGGAACAGAACCTCGAGTTGGTTAACCACCTGGACGAGATCAAAAAGCTTGGTTTTCCGGTCTTGTTGGGGGCTTCACGTAAATCATTTATTGGTTACACACTGGATGTACCGCCGGAAGAGCGCGTGGAAGGCACCGCCGCGGTGTGCGCCATCGGTATCGCCCGCGGTGCGGATATCATCCGCGTGCACGACGTGGATGTGATGGTGCGCGTGGCACGCATGGCGGACGCAGTCACCCGGAAACCCTGATCGAAGGAACGGACACTACACAACGCGAACACAACGCGAACCCCACACAACGCGAACCCCTATGTCTTTCATGCATCGGGAGTATAATACCGGCGTTGTTTAATGCTTCAGGAGGGTTGCATGAGCGTTTCGATCGTGATCCCGGCATATAACGAAGAAAAGACCATCGCCCAGATCCTGGATCAGGTGTTGGAACGGGTGCAAGATCTTGGTGAGATCATCATCATCGACGATGGGTCAAAGGACAATACGCGCCAAATCTGCATGGAATATGAACAAAAATACCCGGTGATCCACTATCATCTACAACCGCGCAACGCTGGTAAGACAGAAGCGTTGAAAGAAGGTTTCCGGGTATCCACCGGAGATGTGGTCATCGTACAGGACGCTGACCTGGAATACGATCCCGCTGAGATCAACGCGGTGGTGGCGCCTATATTGGAAGATAAAGCCGATGTGGTGCTCGGATCGAGGTTCCTTCACCGCCAGACCTCGCACGCGGTCTACCTGCAGCACACCATGGCCAACAGGTTCATCACATTCATGTCCAACCTGACCAACGGGCTTAAGCTCACCGATGTGGAAACCTGTTACAAGGCTCTGCGCGGTGAGATCATCAGGAACATGGTGATCACCTCAGAACGCTTCGGATTTGAGGTAGAGGTGATGGCCAAGGTCTCCAAATTAAAATGCCGCGTTTGCGAGGTGCCTATCTCCTACAATGGTCGTTCGTACAAAGAGGGGAAGAAGATCGGTTTCAAGGACGGTTTGATGGCATTGTTTTATATCGCAAAGTACAACCTGTTTACTTCAAAAAAGGCTTCTTTCTCGAACCTGTAAATTTTCAACTGCACATCGTCCATACCTGGTAATCTCTAGATCGACCCGTGAGCAGGTATAATTTTGCTTAAATAAAAACACGAGAGGGTAATTATGGACCAGTTTGACGTAATTGTGATCGGTGCTGGGCCGGGCGGGTATGTGGCCGCCATCCGTTCGGCGCAATTGGGGAAAAAGACCGCCATCATCGACAAGGAGTGGCTCGGAGGAGTCTGCTTGAACGTTGGATGCATTCCCTCCAAATCACTGCTGAAAAACGCGGATGTGGCACACACTTTGCGCGAACGCGGGCGCGAGTTCGGTTTTACCTTTGAGAATTTGCAGCTCGATTTTTCCGCTGCAGTGAAACGCAGCCGCCAGGTTTCCGACCGGCTTACCCGCGGGGTGGGCTTCCTGATGAAGAAGAACAACATCAGCGTGATCATGGGTGAAGCCCGCTTCACCGCCCGCGATACGTTACAAATAACCTTGAAGGATGGCAGCTCACAGGAGTTGAAAGCTCACGACATTATCATTGCCACCGGAAGTACACCCATTGCCATCCCGGGCGTTCCCGTGGATGGTGAAAAAGTGGTCACCTACCGCGAAGCCATCCTCCAGAATAAGTTGCCGGCATCCGTGATCATCATCGGCGCCGGTGCGATTGGCCTTGAATTCGCCACTGTGTGGAGTTCTTACGGCAGCCAGGTGACCATGGTGGAGATGCTACCGCGCATTGCGCCGCTTGAGGATGAGGAGATCAGCGCTGAATTAACGAAAGCTTTCAGCAAACGCGGCATCAAGTGCCTGGCTGAAACGCGAGTGCTGGGTGTTGAAACGACCCCGACCGGCGTAAAAGTGAAGATCAGTGGTAAGGAAGGCGAAAGTGAACTGGAAGCCGAGCAGGCATTGATGGCCATCGGATTCCGTGCAAACAGCCAGAACCTTGGATTGGAAGCCATCGGAGTGGAATTGACCGAGCGCAAACAGGTGAAGGTGGATGACCGCATGGCAACCAATGTACCCGGCATCTGGGCGGTGGGTGATGTCACCGGTAAGCTGCTGTTGGCGCATGTGGCATCCGCGCAGGGCATACTGTGTGCTGAAGCCATTGCCGGTAAAGATGTAAAACCAATCGACTACAACATGGTCCCGCGTGCCACGTATTCACATCCGCAGGTGGCATCTTTTGGCCTTACTGAAGCGCAGGCAATAGCTGCTGGTAAAACCCTGAAGGTCGGCAAATTCCCCTTCCAGCCCAATGGAAAAGCACTCGGATTGGGCGATTACGCGGGTTTCGTAAAACTACTCATCGATGAAACAAACGGTGAGATCCTTGGCGCGCATCTCATCGGCCCGGAGGTCTCGGAACTGCTGCCGGAATTAACCCTGGCGCAGCAAAATGGACTTACCGCTGCAAATATCGCACACAACATCCACGCCCATCCGACGCTCAGCGAGGTCCTCATGGAAGCCGCCGAGGCCGTTGAAGGACGTGCGATCCATAGCTGAACATACTATGGGACACAAAACAGGTCAGCAGTGTAAACTGACTGACCTGTTTCACTTAAAAATGTGCATAATTATATATACGATTTTTACCAAGGAGTTAACATGTACACCGATCAGGATATTTCCAACTTAGTCGCCCGCGTGCAGCAACTTGAGCAGCAAGCGTCCCTACCCGGTCACAGATCCCTGCCCGACCTCGGCATCCTCTCGAGGAATTTTTTGACCCGCGCCTTTTCGGTTTGGGGGTTGTATTTTGTTGCGCAATTACTTATCGGCATCGTTATCACCTGCCTTACCGTTGCGTTGGGCTTAGCGCTCGGCTCCAGTTTCACTGATCTGTTAAACCGGATTATCAGCAACGTGCCTATGAGTTAATCTTGAAGTTCCCTATGCTATAATCTCCTCTTGAATAAAGAGGTGACTATGGTAATGCAAAGGCTAATCCGCGTTTTTGGTGGTGACCCGCACAAACGCGAGATCGAAAAACTTTCCCTGGTTGTTGATCAGATCAACCAGCTTGAAGATAAATTTGAGGCGTTAAGCAACGAAGCCCTGACTGCAAAAACTGCTGAGTTCAAACAGCGCCTGGCGGATGGTGAAACCCTGGATGACCTGCTGCCGGAAGCGTTTGCCGCGGTGCGTGAAGCCAGCAAACGTACTCTTGGTATGCGTCATTATGACATCCAGATGATCGGCGGGATGACCCTGCACATTGGCAGGATCGCCGAGATGCGCACAGGCGAAGGCAAGACGCTGGTTGCGACCCTCCCCCTTTATCTCAACGCCCTCACCGGACGCGGGGTACACCTGGTGACCGTGAACGACTACCTCGCCCGCCGCGACGCCCGGTGGATGTCTCCTGTCTACCACCTGCTTGGTTTACAAGTTGGCGTACTGCAGATGGCAGCCCGCACCGAGAATGGTCAGAAAGCCTTCCTGGTTGACCTGGATAAACCAAACTCACGTGAAGACCTCAACTTCTTGAGCCTGGTGAACCGCAACGAAGCCTACAACGCTGACATCGTGTACGGAACCAATAGTGAATTCGGGTTCGACTACCTGCGGGACAACCTGACGATGAGCCTGGCTGAAAGAGTGCAGCGCGGGCATTATTACGCTATCGTCGATGAAGTGGATAACATCCTGATCGATGAGGCACGTACACCGCTCATCATCTCCGGACCTGCCTCGGATGAGAGTGAAGGATACCAGCGCATGTTCCAGGTGGTGCGTGTCCTTAACCCCGAGGATTACGAAGTAAATGAAAAAGACCGCCAGGTTTCGCTCACCGAGATCGGTGAGGCGCATGTTGAGGAAATTCTCAACCAGCCGCTGCGCAACCCTGACCGACCGGAGGATGTGACCCCCGAACAAGCCCGCCTGATGGGTTACCTGGAACAGGCGTTGCGCGCTCAGCACCTTTACCGTCGCAACAAGGATTACATCGTGCAGGGCGGTAAGGTGATCATCGTGGATGAGTTCACCGGACGGCTCATGCCCGGACGACGCTGGTCAGAGGGTTTGCACCAGGCAGTAGAGGCCAAGGAAGGCGTAAAGATCGAACCTGAAAGCGTGACCTACGCCACCATCACCATCCAGAATTACTTCCGCATGTACGAAAAGCTCGGCGGAATGACGGGCACCGCGCTAACCGAGGCAGAAGAGTTCAATAAGATCTACAAACTGGATGTCCTGCCCATCCCGATGAACCTGGAGTATATCGCCTCCAAGACCGATTCACCGCTGACCGTGGTGGAAACGAAAGATGCCCAGGGTTACCCGTTACAGTATTACGCGCAGAAGAACAATCCGGAGAAATCACCGGTCTTCTGGCGCCGCCAGGATTTTCCGGACATGGTGTACCGCACAGAGGAAGCAAAACTGCGCGCCATCGTCACGGAGATCCTCCATTATTACGCCAGCGGCCGCCCTTTGCTGGTAGGTACCACATCGGTGGAACACTCCGAGCGGATTTCCCAACGCCTGGGAGCTGAGTCCATCCGCCGCCTGTTGCAGACCCTCATCATTCGCGATGCGTGGCTGGAAAAGTTCAACAAATCTGCTGAGATCGAGGTCAAGGAACTGCAATTCCTCAACCGGCCGCTCAACGAATTGAACGTGGCAGAAATGCGCCCGATCGCCCGCCAGGCTGGTTTATCCTCCATTAATCCAGAGGATGATGAACTGTTCACCCGTCTGATGAAGATCATAGATGTTCGTCCTGCAGATGCCAGCCGCGTCCTGTCTGCGATCCAAGGCGGAGTACCGCACCAGGTGTTGAACGCCCGCAAGCACGATGAAGAATCCCAGATCATTGCCCGGGCAGGTGCTTTTGGAATGGTTACCATTGCCACCAACATGGCCGGTCGTGGTGTCGACATCAAGCTGGGTGGCGATCTGAACGAGGAAACCCTCGCAGACGTGATCCGCGTACTGGAACGCGCCGGTGTGCCTGACCCGTACAATATGTCAAACGAAGCCCGCCGCCTGGAACTGGAAAAGCTCACCGAAGAAGATTACGGTATCTATTTTGAATCCGTGCAGACCTTTATTAATTACCTGGAGAACATGAAACGGGTGCGCGAGTTGGGCGGGCTGCATGTGATCGGTTCAGAACGCCATGAAGCACGCCGTATCGACAACCAGCTGCGCGGGCGCGCAGCCCGCCAGGGTGATCCGGGTTCCTCGCGTTTCTACCTGTCCCTTGAAGACGAACTGATGCGCCTCTTTGGCGGCGGTCAGATGGAAGGACTGATGACGCGGATGAAAGTCGATCCCAGCCTGCCTATTGAGAGCGGCTTGCTCGGCAGGATCGTGGAACAGGCCCAGGAACGCGTCGAGGGCAACAACTTTGATGTCCGCAAGCATCTGCTTGAGTACGATGATGTGCTGAACGCACAGCGCAAACGTATCTACGGGGAACGCGACCGTGCCTTTGAGAAAGAGGACCTTCACGACGATATCCTCGATGTACTGAGCACAGAACTGAAAGAACGTATACCAAAAGCCCTGGCAGATGAAGAAGGTCCGTGGAAGCTCCTCAGTTATCTGGAGGAGGTTCAGCCTTCAATGACATTTGAGGCCGAAGGGATTCGCGCTCCTTCATATACGTTGCGTTTGCTAGTGGATGAACTTCGCTCCAGGATCAAGCCCCCTGCTGATGACAACGCCATCCGTAATGCGCTGCTCGAGATCGCTGAGCAATCCCTGCGTGCTGAGCATGAGCACATCCTTAACGCCACGCGCGTGCTGCTGGAAAAAACAGAAGAAACCGTTGAACAACTTGATAAGGAACGGCAGGACAGCATCGATATTTTCTTCGAAGGGTTAGAGGACGCGCGCAAAGATGAAGAACTCTCCCAGCGCCGTCCACAGGAACTTCTGGAGGAGTTATCCAACCTCACACGCACCGCGCTACGCCTTTCTTCTGAAGAATTGCGCGCCCTGCCTGAAGCCAACCGAGATGTGAAGGAGAAGCTATCCTCCCAGGTGAGTAGAGCGCTTAACCTGCTTGCCATCACCCGCACCATCGGCTCGATTGAACGGCGGTTGGACGAAAGTATGAACCTGAAACCGGCCGACCTGCAGGAATTAACCTGGGATGATATGGCGGCTGGATTATTGGATCAGGTCAAAACCACCCTGGAGAAACGCACGGTTACGCTGCTCTCCAACCAGGGACCCTTGATCCAGAACATTGAATCAGTGCTTAACCGCACCGCCGTGGATTCAACTGATGAATTGCGTCTGATCGACCTACTGTTAAATATGAGCGTGGGAACAAAAATGGCCATCGACCCGCGCACCCATCAGCGCGGTATGAGACGGGTGATCCTCGTCAACTACATATTTCACGCTGCCCGCCTCATCCAGGATCGTCCCGTACCCGATATCACCCGGGATGTGCTTGAACACCTGATCACGATCCAGGGACGTCTCGAGACCGTGTGGGGAAAGATCGAATTTGAACGCTTCAGACTATCCGGAGCCTCAATGCAAGATCTCGACCCGCAGATCAGGAACTCGTTGCAGACAGTGATCGGAGAAAAAGCACTTGCTGGTTTGGAGGATGCTTCACCCGACAGCCTTACGGCAGAGTTGCGCAACCAGGTGGAGGTGATCCTCGGACGGCGCATCCAGAACCAGATCCACCGGCATATTCTGCTCAGCGTGATATCAGAATTATGGGTTGATTACCTGACCCGCGTGGATGCCTTGCGCGTCTCGATCGGTTTGGAGGCTTTTGCCCAGCGCGATCCGCTGGTTCAGTATAAAGGCCAGGCTTCCGAGATGTTCCGCAACCTTCTCAGCGAAATCCGGGCGGGCGTAATCAGCCGTATGTTCCTCTTCCAGCCCCGCCGGCCAGGCGTACAGGCGAATGAAAGACCACTGGCAGAAACTACCGCTCAGGCACCGCAGGCTGCACCGAGCGCGGTCATTGAAGAATCCAAAAAGAAGAAACGCAAACGCCATTAACAAAAATATCCGTGAATTGCGGCGTTTTTGTCGAATTCTGTGTTCTAAACGGATTCAAATGATGTATAATTTTAATTTGTTGTAGCCCATTAAGTTTTTCAAACTTGCCAGGCGATCAAAACAAAATTGGGCTAATCTTAACAGCGGAGCGCTAATCATATGGACCAGAACGCAACCCAAAATGCAGTGGGGTCAAACTCGGACAACAATCAGAACGAAAACAACATGGCTTCTCTACTCGAAAAGGAAGGTCTGGGAATTGATTTTCCGACCCAGGGTGAGATCCGCAAGGGTGTAATCGCCAGCATCACAACTGGCAGGATCCTTGTAAGCGTGGGAACCAAGTCAGAAGGGATCATTGAGGGCAAAGAATACGAATTGATCCCAAGCGATGAGCTTGCGAACCTGCAATTGGGCCAGGAGATCCCGGTTTTTGTAATCAATCCCGAAGACCAGAACGGCAACCTGATTCTGTCCTACATGCGCGCCCGCGAAGAGGAAGGCTGGACGGAAGTTGAAAGTTTGCTCGCGAGTAAACAGGCTACACACAGCTCCATCATCGGTTACAACAAGGGTGGGCTGATCGTTCCCGTCGGCGGATTACGTGGTTTTGTGCCGGCATCCCAGATCAGCATGACCCGCCGCAGCAGCGCAACCGGTGATACACCGGAACAACGCTGGGGAAAAATGATCGGCGAAGAGATCGACGTGTGCGTGATCGAAGTAGACCGCGAACGCCGCCGCCTCATTCTTTCTGAACGTGCTGCCTCCACCGAGACCCGTGAATCAGTACGCGAACGCGTGCTGGAAGAGCTGAAGAGCGGGGAAGTGTACAAAGGTCGCATCACCAGCATCGCCGAATTTGGCATCTTTGTCAATGTCAACGGTGCTGATGGACTGGTTCACATGTCCGAGATCTCATGGGATCGCGTTCCGCACCCGGGTGAGTTGTACAAGGTTGGCCAGGAGATCAAAGTCAAGGTCATCAACATCGACCATGAAAAGAAACGTATTGGTCTCTCGATCCGCCAACTGCAGTCTGATCCGTGGGATGAGAAAGCTGCCCAGTTCCAGGTTGGTCAATTGGTCGAAGGTACCATTACCCGCCTGACCAAGTTCGGTGCTTTTGCCCGCCTGGTGGACGATATTGAAGGACTGATCCACATCTCTGAGATTAGTGAACGGCGCATTGAACACCCCAAGGAAGTGATCAAGGAAGGTGATGTCTGTACGCTACGCATCATCAAGGTCGATCCAACCGTACACCGCATTGGACTCAGCTTGCGCCGGGTGGATTCAATGGCCTACGCTGATATGGATTGGCAGACCCTTGAAGAGATCATGACTTCTGACGAAGAAATTGTCACCAAACCGGCTGACCCGGTAGTAGAACCTGCCGTGGATGCTGTAAAGACCACCGTGGAAACTGTCGAGACCACCGTAGAAGCTGTAGAGACCACTGTGGATGCTGTTGAGACTACCGTAGATGCTGTAGAAACTTCCGTGGATACGGAAGAAACTGCTGCAGATCCGGAATAGCCCCACTCTCATTTGAATTTGAAAGCGCGCTTATCAGGGCGCGCTTTTTATTACGTTACTTTCTGCAGGGGGAAAATCAGGTTATACTATTGGAAAGCGAAACTCACCTGTTAAAATAATTGGAGAACTGCAAGATCTGATGGTAGAAAATCAGGTATCAACGCATAACGGGGCAGAGGAAACCAGGCCGGTTCATCCGCTGCCGAAGATACGCATCCGGATTTCCCTGTTAGCCACCCTGGCCGGTTTTATCATCTTCTTGATCGGCGCACGGCCTGGTTTCTTTGGTCTTGATCGCAGCCCGGTCGTTGGGTTCATCCAGATCGCTGTCATGCTCCTGGGGATCGGTATTATCTGTGTAAGCGGATACAGTACGATTCGCGCCTTGTGGTGTCGTGAAACCCCCAGCGTGTCCGCCGACATCGGCTGGCGGCTTGTGAGCACCGGCTTTGTGGTAGCCATGTTCTCCGGATTTGCAGATGTTTTCGGCGTGGGTACCCACCCGCTTCCCGGCGTGCCCTATTTTGGTGTCTGGCAGGCGCGCGGAATGGAGATCGGCTGCGCAATCATTGCCATCGGGTTCATTCTGATGTTCCCGTTCAACAGAAGCCCAGACTGATCTCTACTATTACTTCAACCCCATAACCATTAACATATCCTCATTGGTCAGATACTTCGCGGTTTCAGGTGTGCCGCTTTCTGCGCGCCTGTGTTCATCCTCCAGCAGCCGCTTGAGGTCATCCTTGCGCACCACGGGGCATTCAAAGGCATCCACCCGCTCATCGACCACCTCCAGCTCCAGCCCATCCTTTCCAGCCGACCGCAGGTACTGATCGATTGCGCAGGCTGCGTTCACCCCGTCTCTTTTCGCGTTACCCACAAGACCGCTGCTTGCAACACGCGACCAGCCTGCCAGGAAGACCCCCGTCCATGGTTTTTCGCCTGTTGGATCCTCAACTTCATAAGATTGCCCATCCACCGGAAAGGCTGGTTGCTCAGCGTGACGGTAATCGTTCCTGGATAACGGTAAACCCAGTTCAGCTTCCACCTTATCGCCAATGGCAAAGATCACCGTATCCGCTTCCAGGTTCCACTTTGTGCCCAGTCCGCGCGCGGACGTATTTTCCTTGTCCCCCACCAGCGTATTGTCCTCCAGTAAAAGTCCATTCATCCTGCCATTAGAATCGCCAGTGATCTCCAACGGCGAAACCAGGAAATGCATCAGGATCTTCGCTTTACCCGAATAGGTCTCAGCATTGGTAAGCGCGGAATGGAAAAACGCCAACTCCTGCGTGGGATCCTGATCAAGTGCCTGCATCGCCGGTGCCACCCGACCGATCTCCCTTTCCAGGTTACCAAGGTCGAACGCGCCGATGATCGTTTCAAGCTCCTTGCGCGTAAATTTCACCTCAGCCGGACCGCGCCGGACGCAAATATGCACTTCTTCCACCTGTTCCTGGTGGATCAGGTAACGCGCCACATCCGCCATCACATTGCCCGCCCCCACGATTACCACCCGTTTTCCGATCGTGATCGGCATGGTACTAAAGGGCGGCAGGCGGTTGTAGTGGTAGACCACGTCCTTGGCATGGTACACGCCTGAGAGTTTTTCCCCCGGCAGCCCCAGCCACTTCGTCCCCTGCGCCCCACAAGCCACCAGCACAGCCGGGAATCCCCAGTCCAACAGGTCCGGGATCGAAAGACTGCGCCCTTCACCCACGCAAATATTCCCGTAATAATGAACCTGGTCACAGGAAAGGATGTGATTGAACTGCTTTCGCAAACCATCTTTTACTGCATGCTTATCCGGATAGATGCCGTACTCCGCCATGCCACCCGGTTTGACATCACGATTGAAGAGTGCAACACCATAGCCCAACGAGGCCAGTTTTTCCGCTGCGAACAATCCAGCCGGACCTGCTCCGATGACCGCCACCTGAATCTTTTCAGCCATGTCATACCCTCCCATTTCCTGGTTTGGTTGCCCTGGTTAATATTTCGGAATCCAACATTAGTATTATAGCAACTTCCCTACCCGCCAACCCCTGCTTATGCTATAGTTACTCAAAAGATCGCTTAGAGGTGTCATGAAAGAGAACATCCAGGAATTCAATCTCGAAAATGGGCTGAAAATTCTGCTCACCGAAGTTCACACCGCTCCCATCATCAGCCATTGGGTTTGGTATCGGGTGGGATCGCGTTATGAACAGCCGGGTTTCACCGGTATTTCCCATTGGGTAGAACACATGCAGTTCAAGGGTACTCCCACATTTCCTGCAGGTGTGCTCGACAAAGCCATTTCGAGGGATGGAGGTATGTGGAATGCTTTCACGCACCTCGATTGGACCACCTTCTTCGAGACGGTACCGGCTGAAAAGGTTGACCTCGCCATCGCGCTGGAAGCTGATCGCATGGTCAACAGCTACTTTGATCCGGAAGAAGTTGAAAGCGAAAGAACTGTGGTTATTTCAGAACGTGAAGGCAGCGAGAACGAACCCCTTTTCAAGCTGGATGAAGCTGTACAATCCGCGGCGTTCAATAAACACCCCTATAAGAACGAGGTAATTGGCTCTATGGCAGACTTGCAGGCGATCACCCGCGCGGATCTGTATGGACATTACCGCAAGTATTACAACCCTGCCAACGCCGTTGTCGCGGTCGCCGGGGATTTTGAAAGTGAGAAGATGCTGGAAAAGCTGACTGCAGCCTATGCCCATTTAACGGGCAGCCCGATCGCTGCACCCGGTAACGGCAGAGAGGTAGCCCGGCAGTCGGAACGACTGATCGACGTACACGGTCCGGGCGAGACGACCTACCTGCAGCTGGCTTATCCTGCCCCATCAGCGCGGGAGGAGGATTTCTTCGCTTTTACCATCCTTGACAGTCTCCTCACCGGGCCAAGCAGTCTCAATATGTTCGGAGGCGGCAGCATTTCCAACAAGACCTCCCGACTTTACCGCCGCCTGCTTGAAAAAGAAATTGCCGTCAGCGTAAACGGATCGCTGCAGGCGACATTTGATCCCTACCTCTACAACATCACCGTCACCATCAGCCCGGAACACAACGCACAAACCGTCCTGGAGCAGGTTGACGCGGAGATCGAAATGTTATTGCGAAACCAAGTATCACAAGCTGAAGTGGATAGGGCTGCCAAACAGGCGCGCGCCTTGTTTGTGTATGGCAGCGAAAATATCACCAACCAGGGATTCTGGCTGGGCTACTCAGAAATGTTTGACGAATACTCCTGGTTCACCATGTATACTGAAAAACTCGCCCGGGTAACCCCGTCAGACATTCATACCGTACTAGAAAGGTACCTGACTCGCGATCAACGTGTGGTGGGTATTTACCACCCGGACGGAGGGCAGGCATGAGCACACAACCATCGCAGATCCACAGCGTCCCCGGACCGGACGATATCTTCCGCAAAACCCTGCCCAATGGGATCGTCCTCCTTGTGCGCAGCAACTTCAACAGCGCTTCGGTGGTGATCTCAGGATATTTGGCAGTGGGCAGCCAGTTCGATCCGCCTGAAAAACTCGGTTTGGCGCACTATACTTCCCGCGGCCTGATGCGCGGCACAGCCCGCAGCAGCTTCCAGGAGATATTCGACCGCCTTGAATCTGCCGGTGCAAGTTTTGGTTATGGCGCCAGCGTGCACACCACCAGTTTTGGCGGACGCGCTCTGGCCGAAGATCTCCCGCTGCTGTTCTCCACCCTGGCTGAAAGCCTGATCGAACCGGTTTTCCCGGCCGACCAGGTGAACCGTTTGAAGTCTCAAATGCTGACCAGCCTGGCGATTCGCGGCCAAAGCACCCAGGACGTGGCAGCAATCGAATTTGACTCGCTCCTGTTCCCGAACCATCCATACGGCCGCCCCGAGGATGGTTATATCGAAACGATCAACGCGATCTCGCGGAATGACCTGGTCAATTTCCATCGTGATCATTACTTCCCCAACGGAATGACCATGGTGGTGGTAGGCGCTGTTCATCCCCAGCAGGTGTTCGATCTTACCGACAGGTATTTCAGCCAATGGCAAAAACCAGCACCCCCCGCCGAACCACAGCACGCTGCCATCAAACCGCTGGAACGGGCGGTTGTAAAACACATCGTCGTACCCGGTAAAAGCCAATCCGATCTGGTTATGGGAACACTTGGACCGAAGCGGAAAGCACCTGAGTACCTGGCCGCATCCCTTGGCAACAGCATTCTCGGTCAGTTCGGGCTGATGGGACGCATCGGTGATTCAGTGCGCGAAAAAGCCGGTCTGGCGTACTACGCATCAACCAGCCTGAACGCCTGGAAGGAAAGCGGAAGCTGGGAAGTTTCCGCAGGTATTAACCCCGGTAACGTTAAGCGGGCTACGGCGTTGATCACCAGTGAATTGCGCCGCTTCACATCCGAACTTGTCAGCGAGGAAGAGCTCACCGACAACCAGAACAATTACATTGGCCGTATGCCCCTGTCGCTGGAATCCAACGGCGGGGTGGCCAATTCGATCCTTAATCTGGAACGGTTTGATCTTGGACTGGATTACCTGCAGCGTTATCCATCTCTGATTCGAGCAGTCACACGCGAACAGGTGTTGGAAGCCGCCCGGCTGCACATCGACCCCGACAAACTCGCCATCGTCTCAGCCGGACCCGATGGAAAGGTGAAATAAAACTCATGATCGGCGTTACCACTGGTATCGACATGCTCAGGATCGAGCGTCTCACGAAACTGGATTCAGCCATCAAAGCCCGTTTTATGGTACGCGTCTTCACGGCGCGGGAACTGGCGGAATGTGCAGGCCGTGATAGCAGTCTTGCCGGCCATTTCGCGGCCAAGGAAGCCGCGGCAAAAGCGTTCGGTTGCGGGATCGGTGCAATTGGCTGGCAGGATGTCGAGATACTGACCGGTGTACAGGGGAACCCTGTGCTGTATCTACATGGTAACGCCGCTGCCTATGCCAGGCAATCAGGCTGGTTCAGCTGGTCGGTTTCCATAACCCACACCGCAGAATTTGCTTCAGCAACGGTTACCGCCCTGTTCGATCAGAATTAAGCAGGTTAGTTGGCAATGAAACTTCTCGGTGTGAGCGATACAGAGATCGGCTTTCTTTACAGCCCGATGATCGCGGAAAAATTCCAAGATATCGATCTGATATTATCCTGCGGTGATCTCCCCTATTTCTACATCGAATACATGCTCAGTATGCTCAATGTTCCCTGCTATTACGTACGCGGGAATCATGCCAGTGATCGGGAGATCGGTGTGGGGGGCACCCGGCGGTTTCCCTGGGGCGCCGTGGACCTTCACCGCCGTTGCATTGAAGATGACACCGGACTGCTATTAGCCGGTCTGGAAGGCTCACTGCGCTACAACCGCGGACAACACCAATATACACAGGATGAGTACTGGGGGTTGGTGTTCAGCCTGGTACCCCGATTCCTCATTAATAAAGCCAAACTTGGCCGCTACCTCGATATCTTCTTGTCACACGCTCCACCATGGAAAATACACGATGAGGAGGATCTACCCCACCGCGGGATCAAGGCTTTCAACTGGTTGATAAAAGTGTTTCAACCCACGTACTTTTTACATGGACACATACATGTGTATCGACAGGATACGGTCATCCGCACATTGGTCGGAAAAACCACGGTACAGAATGTATACGGGTATAAAGTGTTGACCATCCCGCTGCCTGATAAGCGTTCCTGGCAAAAAGGAGTTATTCAATGAGCAACAAGAATGATTTTGGTGGAAATTTCGACCAGCAATCCAGGAGCGATTTTTCCTACGCCTATCAAAAAGGCTTCTGGCGGTCCATTTTGAGTTGGCTGGGTAACAAGAATAACGAACTGCTGCCCTTCGAGGAAGTTCTCAAGCACATCCCGATGCGTGGACAGAATTACATCGGTGTCCGGCAGATCGAGACCGATAAGATCATCGGCTCTGTCAGCCGATACTATGATTTTGACCGGGCATTTTTGCCACGCCAGACGCATACCCGGTCACGTTGGGAAAGCATCGACCGCGCGCATTTCAAGAATATTATCCTTCCCCCCGTTGAGGTGTACAAGATAGGTGATGCCTATTTCATTAAGGATGGTAACCATCGTGTTTCGGTCGCACGGGAGAAGGGTCAGGTCTACATTGACGCATATGTCACCGAGATACGCACTCCGGGTCACATTGACAAGGACACTGACCTGAACAAATTGGTGCTGGAACAGGAATATCTTGATTTTTTAAAAGAAACACAACTGGACTTGTATTACCCGGATGAGAATTTTCGTTTTACCCTGCCCGGACAATATGACAAGGTTTTACAGCACATCAGCGTGCATCGCTGGTTTATGGGGGAAAAACTGAAACGTCCGATCACCGATGAAGAAGCGGTGAGAGGCTGGTACAAACAGGTTTACCAACCACTTCTGCGCATCATCATCAAACACGACATCCTCAAAGACTTTCCACATCGCACACCAATGGATCTTTACCTCTGGATACTCGAACACCGCTGGTACCTGGCTGAAGAACAAAAGCGCCGGGTCAGTCTGGAAGCCGCCGCGCTTCACTATGCCAACCGCTTTTCAAAACGCCCCTTCAGACACATCACCCAGGTGTGGAATTGGCTGACCAGGCGCATCCAACGCGCCGGAAAAAAGAAAAGCCGCCGGTAAGGCGGCTGATTGGTTGGAAGGTATCGGTCGATTTCAGACAGTAAGGTTCTTTACCCCCAGCCAAAAATGATCCGGCAGCACCATCTGATCCGTCTGTACTTCGATGCCGGTCGTTTTTGGAGGTGGCTCGAACTTCATGCTCGGGTGTACATAGCACAGGTCCGGTCGTTGACCGTATTTTTTCTGATAATAATCTGTTGCCCGGCTGATCTTGGTGAAGAAATCTACTTTCGGGTCATTATCAAACCATAACATTCCTGTGTTCATTTTATACTCCATAAGTCGCGGTTATCCTTTCTATTGCAAGGTTCGGGCCAGATGGAATCTTTGTGGTAATTAATATTATAGAACATCTGTTCGTTTTGTCAAGTACTTTTTCATCCTTTTAAAACGTTCTCCGTATAGATACAGCATAGATACAGCAAAGTTGATGGATTTTTTCCAGTTTTTAAGGTATGCTTAATTCCACACCAAACAATCAATCTACCCTTGGCGGAGGAATTTAATGATTAGAGATATCGTAAAAGACGCAGAAGGTCGCATGAAAGGCGCCTTGCAGACACTCGAAGAGGACCTTACCGGGATCCGCACCGGCAGGGCAACCCCCGCGTTGGTGGAAAAACTGCCCATTGATTATTACGGCATGCCCACCCCGTTGATGCAACTGGCGAGCATTTCTGTTCCAGAAGCACGCGCGCTATTGATCAAACCTTTTGATCCCGCCACGATCAAAACCATTGAACGTTCGATCCTGGCCTCCGAACTGGGGTTGACCCCCAACAATGACGGCAAAGTGATCCGGTTGAACCTACCTCCGCTCACAGAGGAACGCCGTCGCGAATTGGTTAAAGTGGTCAACAGCCGCCTGGAGGAAACCAGGGTGGCAGTTCGCAACGTCCGCCGCGATCTGATCAAGGACCTGCGTGACTTTGAAAAGGAAAAAATGATCTCCAAAGACGACCTGGAGCTTGGTGAAGAAGAACTTCAAAAACTAACCGATCGCATGATCGAAGAGATCGATAAGGTTGGTCAACGCAAAGATGCCGAGATCATGGAAGTCTAACCCTGGCTGGCTACTGACCCAATGACCGATCAAACCTGCAAGACCCCCTGTCACATCGCCATCATCATGGACGGCAATGGCCGCTGGGCAGAGGCACGCGGATTAACTCGCTTGGAAGGTCACCGTGCGGGCACTGAAAACCTGCGTCAGATCATCAAAGGTTGCCGGGAAAAGGGCGTCAAACACCTGACAATTTACGCCTTCTCAACTGAAAACTGGCGCCGTCCCAAGTCAGAAGTGGACGGGTTGTTAACCATACTTGAAACATACCTTGACCAGGAGCTGGATGAACTATGCCGTGAGGGTGTAAAGATCCATCACATCGGCCGCCTGGATGCCATGCCCGAGCCAACAAGAATCAAAGTGGAACATTCCATGGAGATCACCTGCAACAATGACGTGCTCACCCTGCACCTCGCCTGGAATTATGGCGGGCGGGACGAGATCGTCCATGTCATTCAGCGAATGATCAAAGAAAAAATTCCGGCCGAACAGGTCACTGAAGAACTCGTCGATCAATACCTCTTCACTGCCGGCACACCAGATCCTGATCTGATCATCCGTACTTCAGGAGAGATGCGCGTCAGCAACTTCCTGATCTGGCAATCCGCATATTCTGAATGGTATTTCACACCCACCTTATGGCCGGATTTTGATAAAACAGAACTGTTTAAAGCAATTGAGGTTTACGGCCAGCGTGATCGGAGGTTTGGAAAAATTTCCAGCTCTGATCATGAAACCTGATCCATCCCTGCGTAAACGACTCCTTATCGCGGCCATCCTTGTTCCCATCTTCATCCTGTTCGCCTGGATGGGCAATTGGCCATTTGCCATCCTGGTGGACATCATCATCACCATGGCTGCTTTCGAGCTATGGCAACTGTTTCGCAAAGGCGGATTCGCCCCCTCGCTTGTCTTGATGCTGGTCTTTATATCCCTGGCAATCATCCTGCGCCACCTGCTGAATTTTCAATTCAGTGACCTGCTATTAGCTGTACTGGTGCTGGCAGCGATGTTCTATCATGTGCTTGAATACCAGAAAGATGGAAAAAACTCGGCGATCAATTTCTTCCTCACGCTCGGTGGACCGCTTTACCTGGGCTGGTTGGGCGCTTACGCCGTCTCCATCCGCAACATGGATAACGGATTATATTGGATCCTGCTGGTGATCGTCATCATAGTCATCGCCGATACCGGCGCGTATGCCATCGGTCGGAAATTTGGCCGGCACAAGATGTTCCCTCGCGTCAGCCCGCAAAAATCCTGGGAGGGGTACATTGCCGGTATTGTAACCGGTATTTTAGCCGGATGGGGTGTGGCAGCATTGTGGCACGGATTTATCCCTGCCATCCTGCCCGTCCATGGCATCATCCTGGGGGTAGTGATCTCGATTCTCTCCCCGATGGGTGATTTCGGCGAAAGCATGCTCAAACGCTATTTCAATGTCAAAGATTCAGGTACCATCCTGCTTGACCACGGAGGTTTTCTGGACCGGATCGATTCCATCCTGTGGGCAATCACCATCGGGTATTATCTGATCATTTTTATTGCCAGATAGTACAAAAATCACCAAGTGAAAGGGAGGTATCATGCAGAACAAAACACCTACTCGCAACCTGGCATTTGATCTCGTGCGGGTAACCGAAGCCGCCGCGCTGGCTGCTGGCAGGCAAATGGGCAGAGGTGATAAAAACCTCGCCGACAAAGTTGCGGTTGACGCGATGCGTGTCATGCTCAATACGATCGAAATGCGCGGAGTGGTCATTATTGGTGAAGGCGAGAAGGACGAAGCCCCCATGCTGTACAACGGCGAAGTATTGGGGACTGGCGAAGGACCGGAAGTGGATATCGCTGTCGATCCCATCGAAGGTACACGCCCCCTGGCATTCGGATTATGGAACTCAATCGCCACGGTCGCCCTCGCACCGCGTGGAACGATGTTCAATCCGGGTCCGTTCGTCTACATGAACAAGATCGCCGTGGGTCCTACCGCCAAGAACTGCGTGGACATCGATGCGCCTGTCAAGGATAACCTCATCAAGGTGGCGAAATGTAAGGGTGTGAAAGTGGAAGACCTCACCGTGGTCATCCTCGACCGCCCGCGTCACGAGCAGCTGATCACCGAAGTGCGCATTGCCGGGGCACGCATTAAATTGATCCCCGATGGTGATGTAGCAGGAGCAATGATGACTGCCATGGAAAACAACCCGGCGGACCTGCTGATGGGCATTGGGGGAACGCCTGAAGGTGTGTTGGCCGCCGCCGGATTGCGATGTATGGGCGGTGAGATCGTCGGAAAACTGTATGCGCGCAACCAGGCTGAACTGGACCTGGCAAAGGAAATGGGAGTTGATTTCAACAAGCCCCTTTCAATGAATGACTTAGTCTCATCCGACAACGTGTTCTTTGCCGCCACCGGCATCACCACCGGTGATTACCTCAAAGGCGTGAGGTATTTCAAAGATGGTGCGCGTACCGACAGCGTCGTGATGCGCGGTCTATCCGGCACTGTCCGGCGAGTGATCTCTACTCACAAACTCAGTAAATTACAGCGTATCAGCGCAATCAAATACTGAAAAATCGCTTAAAAAACAATAGGGTGCCAGTGATGGCACCCTATTTCACGTGGGGAGGAGAGAATTACTTGTTGTTGATCTCGAAAACGATATTCGCGTCCACACTGACTTTCATCTGACCAGCAGAAATGGGAGCTCCTGAGTCATAAGCCATCGAACCACCACCAATTCCCTTTGACTCGTACACAGGGTAGACCACACCACTGGTGTAAACGTTCACAGTCTGGATGGCACCGAGCTTGACCCCGGTCGCAGCAGCTATGGCTTCTGCTTCAAGCTTCGCATCTGCGATGGCTTTATCACGCGCTTCTGCTTCGGCAGCTGACTTATCCAGCACATCAAAGCTGATGCCGTTGATCGTATTGGCGCCGGAGCTAACCACGGTGTCCAGCAGGTTGCCCAGCTTGGCGAGGTCGCGCACAGTGATAAAAACGGTGTTTTCAACCACGTAGTACTTGCGTGAGATCTGTCCATCAGGACCCCAATCCTGCATGGGATAAACGTTGAAATTTGAGGTCTGGATGTCCGCTTTGTCAACACCCATCCCGGCTAAAGCATCAGCGATGGCGTTGGCCTGGACGTTGTTGGCTGCGAGCGCATCAGAAACCTCGTCGGCATCCACCCGAACACCCACTGTAATATAGGCGATATCGGGGACGATGTACACAAATCCGTTACCGGCAGCTGACAAGGTACGTACCTGTTGAACGGTATTGGTCACCTGGGTGGTACCGCAAGCTGCCAGAGCGAACATGGCAACCACACTTACTACAACTAAAAGCATTGATTTTTTCATTTTGATCCTCTCTTTATTTTTCTCTACCGGTATGACGCATAATCGCAAGAAAAGTTCCAGAGTACAAGAAAAAAGCGGAGAATTTTTCTCCGCTTTCCAGTTTTATTTTGATCCGTTTATTCCCACCGCGCCGACCGCTAACGCGATCCTGACATCAACGGCTACGCCAGACGAACCCGGTGGGGCAAAGCTGATCTCGTCCCCATTACGCTGGTAGCCGGCGGGTATTGACGTGTTGACCAGGGCGTTATCCAGGTGAATGTTCACTGCACAGCCTTCCGGGATGTTTAACGCGATAAATCCAACAGCCTGGGTGACTTCAACCGATAAACCATCAATGCAGGGTATGCTGATCAATTGACTGCCTACCGCCATTTGAGAATCCACCTGTTTGACGGAAGTGCCGCCTAGATCTAGCACCAGATCACCCGCCACAAGTTCAGTCGCCAGGTTGATCGGGAGGTCCGGAGCAATCTGAAGATCATATTCATTGATCCAACCGTTACCTCCCCAGGTGGTGGTGTAGCCTTCCTGTTTCAGGGTAAGCTGTCCCTCACCACTTATCGATTTTGAATAATCAGGGCGGAGCGAGGCACTACCGGGAATGACGGCTTTTCCTATCAGCAATTGACCCCCGGTTGCACCGCCGGACAATTTCAGTTGCCCTGTTACCATTGAGATATCCACGCTGGAAGAGTCAGCCCCTTCTGCTCCCTGTTTAATATCTACTTCCCGTCCCTTAATCCCGGTCGGATAGGCAATCGCCAGCCAGAAAATGACTGCCACCACAAGCAAGCCCAATCCCGCACGCAGCACCTTATGACATCCGCCGCAGTTGCGCCCGAATGCGATGTCGATACCGATCGCAACCAGCAGGATCGGCCAGATCCTGGACAACAACGGCAGTGCCTGTACAGACAGATAACCCAGGTTGCCCAGTTGAAAGAGTGCTCCCAGCCCCAGCAGCATCAACGGCCAAACCAGGCCATCCCGCCGCCACAAACCATCCAACCCGGCAT
>AMWB02030747.1_pt1 | contig 21175 bp, 28 predicted proteins | sample 200311 | NCBI WGS metagenome assembly AMWB02 (sample SAMN02737377, study PRJNA173069) | bioreactor metagenome | biome: anode biofilm in microbial fuel cells | place: USA: California | collected 2010-12-16 | reverse complement strand
AACGGCTGCCAAATCCTCTGTCAAGTCCGCGCACCATGCCGACTGGGTGCGCTCGGCCGTATCGAGCTCGGATTCCAGCGCATCCAGCTGCTTTTCCAGCGACGTTGCCTTGAGCTCCTGCATGTCCCTGTAGGCAGTCACCTTGGCCAGGTCCTGGCTCATCGTCTCATAGGCGGTGTGCGTGTTGTCCAGACGCGTTTTCATGGGCTTGGTGTCGATCTGCACGCAGCCGTTGATCTTGATCTCAAGTTCCTCCCAATCGTCATAATAGATATTGTATTGCGCCAACTTGGCGATGTAGTTCGCCTGCGCCAACTCAAGAGCGTCCGCCGCCTCCTCGAGGTCTCCCTCTTCTCCGGTCCCCCGAATAAAGGCCAGCTCCGCTTCGTCATAGTCCTCCTGGGCGCTGTCGCGGTCACCCTTGGCCGCATTCATTCTCGTGTAGGCCTCGTCCACGTTGCCGCTCACCGGGTATTGCTCGGACTCCCATTCGGCCTTGTCCATGGCATCCTGGTAGTTTTGCCGCTCGGCATCGCTGTACCACTCTATCGAAGCGTTGAACGCCTCGGCCATGTGAGAGATGATCGTCTCGCCATAACCGACGTGCTCGTCCAGCTGCGAGACTGGCTCCTTGGCGTCGAACTCGAAAAAGACCTCTGATTTTTTCTTGATCGCGTCGAGGTCTTTATCCAGTTCGGCGAATTTGATGGCGGTTTTTTCTGCCTCCAGCGCGGCGACCGTGGCCTGCTTGCTATTCACGCTGCTCGATTTGGCGACGACGTTGGCTTGCGCGGTCAGGTATCTTGATTCATACCACTCCAATTCTTCCTCTGTGATTTCGCCCATGTCGTATTGGTCTTGCGCGTCGTCGTATTCGTCTGAGCGGGTGTCGCGGATAGACTCCAGTGCATCCAGTTCGTCTTCCAGCCGGTCGAGTTTTGTCTGCTCAAAAGCGATATCGTTAACCAGTTCCGCCTGGTCCTCCTCCTTGTTGCGGTTGTCCTCGATGGCATCCCGGTAGTCGTCTATCAGACTCAACAGGGTCGCGCGCTGATCCGACAGTAGCGGCGAAAACGTGACGTCCTCGCCAGAACGCAGCTTGTCGATTTCGTCCTGGAGCTTTTTTGCGCGTGCCTCGGCCGCCGTTTTGTGGATCAGTATTTTGATTTGATACTGTCCGTCTGTCCCGCCGGATACGATTTTTGCTTTGCCCATTCTCGCCTCGGTAGGTATTTGTGAATTATACGGCGGCCAATGCGAGCCCGGCCAGGGCGAACACTATTGCCACGGCAACCAACATGGCCGCGGTTATCGCTGCAACTCGTTTTCTCATGGTCTGCCCACTTGTTTTTAGATGAGTTTCGCCAACTGGAAAAGCGCGGAAAGGTCTCCGGCCACTCCGATAGTACCGATTGGGGTATCAATCCACAGCTGAGGCTCCGGCAGCACGTCGATGCTCTTGCCGCAGCATGGGCAGGGCAGGCGTCGTCCGTATTGCTGCACGTCAAACGCCTGGTCGCAATGCGGGCATGTCCCGGTGTCAATCATCCAGCATCACCGTCCATTCGCTCATTCACCCATCGCTCAGTGCTTCTGATGGCGTTTACCAGCACTTGTTTTGTGGCAGGATGCCAGTCATCCACAGCCTGCTTTGCGACAAACAGCAGGTCTGACAAACACTTCAGGTCTGGGTTGCTGTGTCTTAACTGTTTGTTTTTCCATCGCAGATATTCAGCGTCAGTCATTTTGTTGCTCCCATCCGAACAGCAGCCGCAGCTCACGGGCTTTCTCTCTGGCTGCGTCTATCTCTTCCTGGTCCCAGGTTTTGTCGTTATCCTTCCACTCGCACTCAGCGCATAACCCACGCTCATCCGGCAGGCCGACCCAGGTTTTGCCGCAGCGTGTGCATGTGCTGGTCAGGATAGAGCGTATCAACTCTATCTGCTCGTCATCCAACTCAAGCATCGCCTGTTGGCTCCCCAAGCAAATCCACAGCCTGCGCCGCTTCACATTCAGCGCACAAACCGCTTTCAGTAGGCAGTCCCCACCACTCTTTGCCGCACTCTGAGCATGCGAGCTTCTGCGAAATGAGCGTCAAATACGGCACTTGCTCGCCATTAACCTCATGCGTGAACTGGTCCCGCATGGCCCAGACCTCTGGAGTGGTGCGGATGAAGAGCTTCAAAGTCTCCGAGTCGATGCGCTCGACAATAGACAACGAGCATCCGTTCACAGGATTGCCATCCTCGTCGTTGGCGAAGATTATCTGGCTCAACTGCTGCTGAGTTTGGATCTCGGCAGGGTCGTCCAAGGGGTTGTGGCACAAAAAATAGCCTTCTTGAAGTGTCATGTTACCCTCTCAAATACCTATCGAGACTTGCAAATTCGTTCCCTGTGCCAGTCGGACTGATCCTGATTTCGTCCAATTTGTTGCCTACATACGTGCTGAAAAATCCAGCATACGGACCTCGGGTCGCTGCGTTCTGGGTAGCATCGAGCGTGACGAACGCGCCGACAAGTTCCTCAACTGTATCATCGCTCTTGCGGTAGTACACCCTAATCTCGGTCCCTGTGCGATAGATTATCGGCATGCGGGTTGCGACGTGTGTTTTTGTTTCCGCGATCTTATTGGTCCATGCCCCTGCTACCAGAACGTCCAGATAAATCTTGGTCCCGTCCTTGTAGACGAAGATGCCGTTCTGCGGGTTCGCAGGGTCATCTACGCCAAGCGCAAAGCCCGACTGCGTGCCTGCCGTGAATGCCGCGCCAACGCCGCTGATGGCTACGTCTGCTGTGCCTACGCTTGCCAGCGAACCTGTGCTGGCGAAAGTGATTGCCTTGACCTTGTTGCTCGCATCAAGGCCGGTTGTAGCGGTGGCGCGAAAAGTGTTCCCAACTGCACAGCCAGTGAAGAAGTGGTTGGATTCAGTTGCCGTGATCGAGTACCAGGTTCCCACTGTGAGGTTCCCGGTTGCCAGCTCCGACCCCAGCTCCGGCGTCACCACCAGCCCGTTGCTGCTCACACTACCGGCGCTCCATGGCCGCACAGGCGCACTCACACCGTCCGAGTCGAGGGCCTCACTGTTGCCTACTGCGCCGTCCGCTCGGGTGAAAGAGTCATAAGCTAGACAAGGTGGGTTCCAGGGCACAGCGGGAATCTGCACACCGGGCTTGCCCAGGGTGAAGGCGGCGCTGTAGTTGCTGAGGCCTGGATAGAGAGTAGCGGTGTTGTTTGTGCCACCACGCCAGAGTAGTTTCCAAGGTCCGGTTACTGTGCGGATGTAGTATTCTGCACCTTCTGCTAGGAGACGGATGGCTAGGTAGTAGATGGTGTTGTCGAGTGGGGTGTAAACAGTAGGACCATTCGTGGTTGTGTCCCTGGTCAACAACTTATCCAAATTAATGTAAAAACTCTGAGATAGAAGTCCAGCAGCATCACTATCAAAGCCCACCATACAGTACGCTGTTGTATCCACAATCGTCACCGGCCCAACAATCATCGTCTTGCCCAGCGCCCGTGTAACGGCAGGACACCAGACGCCAGGATCTCCCCATGCGGCAGTCGCTTTCCCCCCAGCATACAAAAGCTTACTCTCGCCCAGTTCGTAGACGTTGTACGTGTAGCTCGTGCCGTTTAGGTTGAAGGCGCCATCCATGTTCCAACCCTGCGAGCCGTTGACGGTTTTGAAAATGTACGCGCAGGTGGCGGCGGGTGCGAGGACTTCTTTGGCGGTCACGCTTGATACAGATAGATCACAAGCAGCAGCAGACCTAATATTAATTATAACATTATACGTTGGATCATTTTTCCCGCAAACATATGACACTATAGAGCCAACCAATTGAGCGGTAGACCCGGAATAGTTGAAGCGGAAAATCGGTGAACCACTATTTACAGTATAAACAATTGTTGTTTTAAATTGTTTTCCTGTTACCGTAGATAAAACATTTGTTCTGGCATACCCATCACCAGCAGTATTTATCGCAGAAGCGATTGCTGTGCCAGTGCTATCGAAGGTCTCAAATAGTGATCCAGTCCAATTGGTCCACGATGTTGCCAGCTCACTCCCCAGCGTCTCACCAGCCCCCAGGTTCCCGCCCTGGATGTAGCCATAAGCCAGCTTGCTGGTCGAGTCCTGCATCACGACCAGATACCACTTGCCCGCAGTCAGCCCGATAGCGCCGAAGTCGGCACCAGCGAAGCCGATCCAAGACTGTCCAGCGTAGTAGCTGCAACGGTTGTTCGCGGCGCCGAAGGTGGCGCTCATGGTTGCCTGGCTGGCCAAGCTCGCACTACCGATCCAGGGATTGATGGCGAGCAGGGATTCAGTGTCTTGTGTCGCCGGGTCACAAGTGCGTGCCCCCGGTCCCGGCGTGGCGGGAGTTGCGTTGAGTGCGCCGGCGGCCAGCGGCTTGCCGAAGCTGTCCTTGAGCAAATAGCGCTGTTTGCCTCTCAAGAGTGCTCGTTGCGAGGAGAACATTAGGCGCTCCTGTTCGTGACGCCGACTCTGACTTTAATCCCGTTGGCGGTATAGGTCTTGGTGTCGCGGCTGATGGCGGCGATCCAGAGTCCGGTGCTATCGCTGGCGGCCTTGATGAGTCGATTCACATCAATCGCGGCCCATTTGAACTGAGTGAAACTGCGATAGTCGGTGGTATAGACAGGGACCACCATGAGGATTTCCGGCGCGTTGGCATCCGATATGGTGATGGCCGCGTTCTCCGTCCCAAGCGCTGTATTGCTTCGCAGCAGGACTATATCGAGCGCCCCGCCATTGTTGTCCAAGTCGATCACGACGATCTTGTTGACGAACAGCTTGCCGCCCACTGCCGGGAATGCGTTCGCGGAGAGGGCTTGCGTGTCCGCCAGGACGTCCGCATCTGCGTAGGCGTTGGTATCTAGCGTCAACGTGGCCTCATAGACGTCGGCGTCAATCGAAGCCATGCCGACCGGCACCGGGTTGCTGGCGCTCACGTCGGCCGCCGCCACCTGAATGCCGGTTTTGCCGATCACCGCCGTGCCTGCCGGTAGCGCCGTGCCCACATCGACCGTGACGGAGCCGCCCGCGTCTGATATCGGGACCGGGTTGGCATTGCTGACATCGGTTTTGTTTATTTGTAGATTCGCATTTGCGTTCGTGTGACTGTACATGCTGCCCCCTTTTTATGCCCCGGACGGGTTGACTCCCAGCAGATATTCGCTCATTTCCTCGTTGACCCGCGTTTGGATTTTTTCCAAAATCTTCCACATAAATGCCTCAAGCTCCGGCTCAAGGCCGTCGCTCTTGATTTCAATCATGGCGTCGCCGGACTGCAGTTTCGAGGTCCGCGCCTGGTAATATTTGATCTGCTCATCGATCAGCTTTTTTTGCAACTCGAGCTGCTGTTTTTGAATATCGAGCTGGTCATCGATCCATTCCTCGATTTGCCATTTTTCGCCGATGGTGTCCGCCTCGCCCCACAGGTCGAACAGGCCGCCCAGGATATCCGCCACGCTGTTGGCCATGCTTGAGATGGATTCGAGCGCGGCCACGTATTTCTGGGCATCGGCCTCGATTTGCGCAACGCCCAGTTTACTCATGGCCTCGAAGGCGGCCTTGACTTTTTCCGCTTCGGTCTCCAGCTTGGCGACGTCTATCTTTGCCTGGATTTCTAGTTTCTGTTTTTCGATTTCTTCCAGTTTGGATTTGGCTTCCGCTATGGACTTTTCGTCTGCCTTGGCTGCAACTTCAACTTTTTTCTCTGATGGCACTTTGTCGAGCTGCCCGGTGATAATGGCTACCGCCTTTTCGACTTCGCCCTGCTGGATCAGCGTTTTAACTTCAACCTGTTTTTCCTCGGGCAGCTTTTCAAAAACGGCCCAGAAGTCCTCAAGCTTATAGCCCTTTTGTTCAAGTGTCAGTTCGAGCGTCTTGCCTTCCGGGACCTCGTTTATTTTTTTTAGGGCCTCATCATATTTCCCCTGGTTGAGCAGCAAGAGGATTTCGGATTTCTTTTCCTCCGGCAGCTCTTTAATTTTGGCGTTCAGTTCGTCTACCGTCATGCCTTGCTGGTCGAGCGTAACCTTGAGTTTTACTAATTCCTTACTGCTCAGCTTGTCCAACTCGCCGCCGAGCTCGCCAAACTTGCTCCGCATCTTTTCAAGTATAGTGACGTTTTCGTCCACGGCCTCCTTGGTGATCTTGCCGACGTCCTCGATACCAAGCATTTCAGCTAGCCAATCGGCCGTTGCCTGGCTGGCCTTATTGACGTTGGGGACATACTTATCCATCAGATATCCCACCGCATAGCCTGCCGCATAGCCAAGGCCCATAATGCCGAGCGTTTGCCCGGCCGATGCGGAACCGATGGTGGTAGAGAGCGTGGCGCCAAATGTGTTGAGCGCTCCTCCGGCTGTACTGGCCGAGGTGCCAATGCTTCCTATCGCGCTGGACACCGAGGACCAAGCCATCACACCGAGGCTGATGGCTATCGCATCGAAGGCTTTCATTACCGTGGTTATTGGCGCAATGATCTTATCCAAGGCCTGCCCAATACCCAATACGTTACCAGATGTCTCCTGCGTGCTGCCGTCCAATTCACCTAATTTATCAATGGTTTTGCCGAGATATTTAAAAAATGGCTCCCAGCTTTCGAGGATTCCTTTAGTTACATTGTTGAGCCCGGTTATTGCGTCTATCACTTTTTGGATAAACTTGCTCAGGTCGTCCACGTCAGTCAGGTCCAGACCCCCGAACAGTGCGCCGAACAGGTCCCCGATTTCATCGGCAAGGCCCTTGATGGACGTGGTGAATTTCGACCAATCCACTTTTGCCAGCGCCTCCGGAAGGGCCTCGGCAATACCCTTGAATAGTTCCCCGATGTCTCCGGCAATCGAATTGATCACCTTGAACAGTGGATCAAACGAGCCTTCATTGACAGCCTCACGCAGCGCCTGGTTGATCGAGGTTGCGCCGCTCACCACCTGCCCGGTTGCTTCCAAAAATTTCGTGCCGACCGCGACTGATAGGTTTTCGAAGCTGGTCTTGAACCTGGCGACCGCCACCTCCGAGGACTCCAGCCGCTTTGCAACTTCGGTTGCAGCCGATCCGGCAGAGTTGAGAGCGGTTTCGGTGACGCCGAGCACTTTAGCCTGGTTGTCGAATACCGTCACCATTCTGGCCGCCTGTTCAATGCCGACAAGTTGCTGCGTGACGAAAAGCTTTTGCTCAGGGTTGAGAGTCGTGAACGCTTTCATCACGTCATAGAGGATGTCTTTGCCCGAACGAAGTGCCCCGTTGGCGTCTGTCTGACTCACGCCGATTGAGGCCAGGGCATCCTTGACCGGTTTACTATCGTCAATCAGCTTGAGCAGGCCAGTCTTGAGTGCAATGGCCGCCTCATCGCCGGACCTGAACACCTCGATTACTGGCGTGAGCACGCCGGCCGTTTCCTCCATGGACAGGCCCATAGTCTTGGCAATGGGCGACAGCCCCGACATGCCTTTGGCGAGCTCACTGACATTGGTGGCGTATTTGTTCGAAACTTCGTTGAGGATATCAATCAGGCGCCCGGCCTCGCTTGCCGGCTGGTCAAAACCTTTGAGTGATGCCACCAGCACTTCGCTTGCTTCCGCGGCATCCAGCCCACCGGCAATCACCAGGTCCATGCTGTCGGCAACCAGGTTCATGGCATCCTCGACCCCGAACCCGGCCTGTTTAAAATTGGCCATGGAGTTCAGGATCTCGGTTGAGCTGACGCCATATTTGTCGCTGAACTCAATTGCTTTATTCTTGGCCTTTTCGAGGCTGCCGGAGAGTCCCTCTTCGTCGCTCAGGACTTTGTCTAACTCGATGACCGCCGATTCAAACTTGATGGCCTTGTCCACGGCATAGACCAGCGCGCCTGTTGCCATTGCAGCAAGCGCCGCCTCGGTTTTGAGCACCCCGGCGGCAATATCCGCCAGCGGAGACGTGACCGCATCCAGCTTGCTTCCAAAATCGGAGAACCCGTCCCGGACCTTGTTTAGCGATCCAGACAGGTCATCTTTTCCGGTAAAATAGATCTCTACGGTTTTGGTGATGTCGGCCACTTAGCTTTTTCGCTTTCTGGCCTGCTCCTCATAATACAAGGACCAGAGCTCGATTTCGTCGTTAGTCAGCCAGCCGCAAGGGAAGATATCTGGTCGGCACTCATAGAGGAATCGGCCTCTGAGGTGACAGAGGGAAAGGCTGGCCCTGACCCCGGCGTCTCCCCAGAGGCGATCGACTTTCCCGGCACTCTGCCTTTTCCGGTGGCGATCAGGATCGCCTGTGAGATTTGGCGGAACTCAATCGGGAAATTGTCCTTGAGTTTAACGGCAAGACTCATGTCGCAAACAGGGTCCACCGATCCGGCCACCAGCAATTCCAGTTCCCGGACCACGGACTCCGGCGTTTTTCTGCCGGCGATCCCGAGCGCCTCCTTGACGGCCTCTGCTTTTTGCCGCGGGTCCGCGCCGACAATCCCGGTGATAAGCGCCGAGACGTTGCGATATTTTTCCATCGCCTCGTTGACGCGGCCCAGCTCGTCGCCGGTCAGGCCGCGCACCTTCCAGACCGGCTCGGAGCCATCAGCAAACCACGCCTTGAGGTCCGGGACCGGGACGTCTACCACACGGTCCTCGAACCTCTCATTTAAAAATGCGCTTAAATCAAATCCCATTAGCCACCGCCCTTATGCGATCACGTCGAGGGATTCAGTGGCCGCGCTGATGGTACACGCTGCGGTGATATTGCCGCCGGCAGGGAATGAGCGGCTGACACCGAGTTTTCCCTGACACAGCGAGTAAGGCGATTTGTAGCGGTCCGGGTAGAACCTGAAGAAAAGCTTGGCGTCCTTCTGCTGGACAACCGGATCGGTCAGGCCGTCTTCGAGCTGGCAGTTGAATGAGCCCTGGCCGAGAGAACTGGAACTGGAGTTGATGACGTTGTTGTAAACCTGCGTGCTCGATACGCTATGGGTCTTTTCCGGCAGCTTGACGTCGGATGCGTTGTTCACCTCGGTAAAGCTTGGCGTGTAATACTGCGCGTAGACTCGCTTTGCGATGGGACCGTCGTGGATCAGCGGCAACGCCGAGAGGAAATCAACCCCGGCATAAGCGAGCGCCCCGTTTGAAACCTCGCCGTAGCGCACATTCCACAGCGGGAAATTGTACATTTCTTTGTGCGTGCCCACGACCTGAAAGATCTCATCGGCCGTGATCGGTGCTCCGGTGACGCTGGTGGTGCGCACCTGCGCGACTTCGATAGCACCGACCGGGTTGAGCGGTGGTCCTCCTGCCGCGCCTCTGGTTTCGCTGAATGCGGTGCTGTCGGTGCCAACCTCAACGTCTATCGCTCCAGCGGCGGTAACAATGATCGAGCAGATCATGTGCGTGTCGGTGTCGGCCCCGCGCGTGATCTGGACATCGGTATCAGCGCCGACACTGGTGAGCACGCCGGCCAGGTAACAGGTGAGCGCGGCGACGTCTACATCGTCATTTCCGCCAACAGCCGCCGGAGTGACGACGCCCCCGGTGATCAGCCCGTTGGGCCGCACAACCGGACTGTATCCGGATTTGTCGGACCATAGATTGGCAGCGCTGTTCAGTTTTTTGTGGTCGCCGGAATCAGACAGCAGGGCGAACGCCGTCAGAGTCTGGCCGGATTCGAATTCGAGTTTTCCATATTCTGCGGTGTTGGGCATTTTGTGCTCCTCATTAAGTGATGGTTATCAATGGACCGAAAGGCTTGTATCGTGCTCGGTCGTCCTTATCTGCTTGTTTTCAGCCATGGCCCGCAGGCGCCGCGCCTCCTTGAGCAATAGCACCGCCTGGCTCTCAAACAGTTCGGCAATTTTAAGCAGCTTGCTTTTGTCCATGTCACGGCCTCGTATAAGGGCTGGCGGCAACTGTCTGGTAATGCACGTCGAAGTTACCGGTAACAACGGTCACCATGTCGTCGGCTTGCGGGTAGTCGTCGATCCCGCCGCCGCGATAAATCACGTTGTCCTTGGCGCTGCCGGTCGCCGCCCACTTGGCCGGGTAGCTGCTCGCCGCGGCGGCTATCGTTGCCACGTTCAGGCTTAGTCCGACATTGAGGTTTTCAGCCTGGAATGTGCCCGACGTGTTGGTGATCCGGATCGTTCCGGCCGCTGTTCCGGCTGCCCATGATCCAGAGGTAAGAGTAACCGATAGCACTGTTGCCGTTGCGGCGCTGGTCGCCCCGGTGAGCACGTCGCCGGCCTTAAGCGTATATGTCCCGCCGCTGGTGTAGGTGAGGAGATACTCCAGGCCGCACAAGCAGGTGATAATATCCCCCAGGACCTTTTCGCCGTACGTGCTCGGCGTGTTGGTTTCGTCATGAGCAAATACCGCGCGCACCTGGACCGGCATCACCCTCGAGGATATGCCGACCGTTTCGGCCGAGGCCGTCTCGGAGAGAGGAAACAAACTGATTCCAGGCAAATCCGCCTCGGCAAAATAATAGGCTGCGCGGCGCACGTCCTGGCCGCACTCGGTGTTATATCCGTTCGCCGTGCGGACCTCGCTCAGCTTGGTGATGAGCGCTGAGATTATGCTTTCGCGGATTGTGTCGGCCATCAAATTTCCACCTCAATCCAAAGCTCCGGGTTGAATGCGTTGTCCTCGTTTAGCCTTTTTTCAATGAGTAACTGTGCCTCATCTTTCAAATGGCCACTGAACGACTCATTGATGGCTGGCATGACGTCAGACAACACATCGCCGGCGACCATGCGCACGTCGGTCGTGTACATTTCCTTGATTGGTAGCCTCATTTTTTTGTCCCATCTGGCAGGGTTGCGAAAATACTCCCCGGCAGCAGGTTGCCCTATGGGTCTGCCAACCCCTATCCAGTCGGACTTGGTACGGCTTAATCCGGTTGTAACCCGCATAAACACGCCAAAATGGCCTTGCCCGGGGAGTGACTTTTTGCGGCTCAATTTGTATGGCATTGTGGCCATGAATGCGTCTTTGATAAATTTTGTTCCGGAGTTTTTCTTTGCCTGGATTTCAACTCCTCCAATTTTCGCGTCGCATTTATTTAGCGCTATCACCGGCAGCGGAGCGTCCTTGACTCGCAGCCTTCCGGTTGGCTTCAATATCGAGGCCCTGGAAACGCTGAAAGTTTTTTTGGCCACCTTCTCCTGGACGTTCAGGATTGTCATCACCTGGTTTAAAAGCAGCGTTGGCGCACCCTCGTTTTTTTTGGCTTTACTCAACATGGTATTTATGGCCCGGACTATATACAGGTTGCTTTTCTCTCCAACATAATCAAGCAACTGCTTGATTTCTTGCAGTTGTTGATCGTTCGCCTTGATCATAAAAGTTGCCATCAGCGCAACTCCTTGAAAAAGGTATGCCGGCCGATCCGGCAGGTTTCCAACATGTTTTCTTTGCCCAGCCACAACGGCCTGCACACATCGAGGTTGACGTAGTGGGTAGCGCCTCCCGTGTTGTCCGTGAGCAAACCCTTTGCCGCCAGCTCAGCAATCATCTCACAAATTGTGAAGGGCTCTCTCATGGGCGGAGAAGCCGTCAACCTGAGGTGCGGATTGCTTTCGCTGAAACAATCGAATTGCCCGGCCGCAAGCGCCACCTCTCTGATGTTCCGACCATACCCGCCGGCTTTGATTCGGTTCACAACCACGTTGGCCACCGCAACCAGACCGGACAGCATTTCTCCCATCGCTTCGCCAAATATCAACCGGGCCAGCAGGTCTTTCTCGCTCAACCCTGCCAGTTTCACCAATATCGCCTTGTTGCCGTAATCAGGCGCCACTCCGTAACTCATTTTGTTTTCCTCGCAACGAGCTGTTGCCGAGATTGAGGCGACCGCACCCGCAGCCAGATGTTTGCCAACATGTCGAATAGAGTGAGCACGGCCGGGACAGCCAGCGCCAGCACGCTGGATATTGTCTGGATTTCCTCTTCGGTGAGGTAGAGATAGATGCCGCATGCCGACGCCATCGTGACGGACGCCTTGGTGAGGTTGTACCAGACGCTTGCCGACTCCGACGCTCCCGGAACGACCAGAGCATCAATGGCTTTTTTTGCTGCCGGTGCGGCCTTGATGGCCTTAAACCAGGATATTTTCATTGCGGTTGGCCTACATCGTGTTCGATGGATATGTCAATGTTGGATTATGTGGGTACGCAGGATAAATCTTGCATGGGTTTACGATCTCGCTTTGCCAGAATATCTTTTTGAGCTCCTCGTATATCTGCCGCGCCTCGGCAATGGTTAATTCAACTATTGGTGTGTTATCAAGCTTGATACGGATATGCACTTCAAATAATCCTGTTTGCATTTCACCACCTCCAAACTCTCACCCGATACCCCGGGCAGGGATTTTCCAGCCACAGATCCGGCTTTCGGACTCGCCATCGCTGTCCTGGCGTGTTGAGTCGTCGAAAAAACTGGTATGCGATGCCAGCGCGTTGGTGGCCCAGGTCCGCAGCCAGGTCTTGTCACAGTCGGTTATTTTGCGGTTGGCGCCAGTGACGATAAACCCGGACAGGACATCGGACACCGTGATTAGAGTTGATCCCCACCACTGATTGGCCATCGTCGATTCAGCGAGGATGGCTATCGCAAATTGGCTGTATGTGATCGTGTCGGTTTTTAATAGATCGAGGGCCAAGAGGTTTATCTTTTTCGCCCATTCCAAGTAGCCTTCGTTGTGGATCAAATCGCGATAGGGGACAACGCTCAAAAGCATTGTCACGGACGGTTGCGGGATTAGTTGATAGACGACGCTGTCCTCGCATCCGGCCGGAGGCGTGTTGAGTTTCGAGATTGCTTCCTTGTAGGCTGTGCAGCCCGTGAGCATGATTGCCATGATGATGCCAAGGATTGCTTTCATCTTGCCCCCCTCACTTGCCCATTCTGTGCAGTATCGCGAACAGCAGACCCACCAGCACCATGCTTTGCGGGACCAATACCCACCAAACCCAGCGAATTTGATCTCTTGGACAGGACGCCTGGTGCCGCCTCATTTCATCGGTTACGGTCGCGCTGGTGTCGTATTTCCGCCATAGTGCTTCCTGCTGACGTTCTACGTTTTTGATTCGCTCATCCTGCACACCGATTGCGTTCACCGTGCGCTGTATGTCAACTAGCTGCTGTTTGATTGCACTGATCGCCTCCCGCAAAGCCTCAGGGCTCAAGCTCATTATGCTCCCTTCCATTCACTGCCTCGGCCGCGAAAAAGTCTGATGGCTCTCCGCAGCGCGGGCAAAAATCATAGTGGTGGCATATTCCGCATTTCCAGCACAAACGGCCCGCCTGCGCATCCACGTCCCGCGTGATTTCATCGAGAACGCTTCCAGAGCATTTTGTTGACGTTGACAAAATGGTCCTCCGTCATGGTCTGAATCGGTAATCTTTCTCGATATCGAGCACCCAACACTGAGTTTTGCGCTCCAGGCGCGCGGCGACTATTTGCCAGGATTCGATTGAGCCTCGTGGATCGGTGGCCGTTATGGTGTCGCCCCTGGTGTTTCCGTGGTGGACAGTCGGCAGCGTGAGCCCTCCGAGCGCAAGATCGGCGTGCCTGATCCTGCACTCGGTTTTGTCGGCGTAGGCCATGCCGGCAAATTCGTTGACTCGGACCCGGCTGATAACGACAGTGGCGCTGAATGGCGACACCTCGTCATCTGCCGGGATATAAGTAGCCGCCTCGCCATAGTCGTCGAATGGCAGGTCCGCGTCTGCGAGGATTATCGAGTCAAGGTTGCCCATGCTAGGTCATCGTGACCAGGCAGGAATTTTGCCAATACCCGTAACCGACATTCCGCCAACTGTCGATCCCGTACTGATGGGCGTCGTTGTCAAATTCATATTCGCTGCCCTCGCCCTTGACTTTAAGCTGCACCGCCTGCTCTTCCTGGCGGATAAAAGACTTGATTGCGCTGTCGGTGCGGAACACAACGAAATTTGCGGTCCAGGTAGAGAGGCGAGCGTTCGGGACAACTTGGATGCTGAAATTCTGTTTCAGCGCCTCGAGCGCGGTCTGAGTTTCCGCCACCTGCACCGGTGTTGCCACGGCCTGCGCGGCTGCGTTCCAGAGAGACAGCGGAGTCATGACCAGGAAGCTGGAAGCGTCCTCGTTCATCGGCTGCGCCTGGTTGTCGAGAAACCCGACTATTTGAGCCACTGCCTGCACAATGCACTGTTGCATTTCAGCCACGGCCGGCGCGGTGATAATCCCGTTGGTGGCGACCGGCAACTCGCTGATGTCCACGCTGATTGAGTTGCTCTGGTTTCCAGAGCTGCCCTCGCTGTGCGTGGTGCTGAAAAAATATTGGCCGTCATAGCAGGCCGTACTTGCCCCGGCGAGCAGCAGCGTTGACAGCAGCGAAGCCCAATGGGCCTGGCTGCGCCGCGCCAATTCGGCGATGCGAACCATGACTTGTCCCGATTTGTCCCGGCGAAGGTCGCGAACGAGCACTTCCATAGTGGCCTCGTAGTGGACATTGCGAATACTCATGGACTGCTCGCTGAAACCCTTGACGTTGCGCCCGCCGATCCATTCGCGCATCACCGGAGACTGTCCCAGCCAGGCATATTCCTCGGAGCTCTGGTCGCTGGTGAAATAGTTGGACACCATATTGATCCAGCCGGCCCCGTCGTTTTGTGTCAGTGCTTTGTAAAATTCGCCAATGACCTGGCGCTCGGTGAGCTTTTCAATTCCCATTTTGATTTCTCCTCTATGTCAAGCCGTTAAACCGCTGCCAGCGCCCAGGTCCCACGGCTCCGAGTGATCGCCCAGCCGTTGCCGTCGCTGTATTCGATGTCCACATAATCGCCCCGGCATGCCGTGGCCTTGGTGTTGGTCCAGGTGTCGGCGTCGGTAACGGACTGGTTGACGGCCTCGACCATGTCGCTGGCGTTTGGCGCGACCACAATGGCCACCGTGCCGTAAGCGCCCGCATTGACCAAACGGAACAGGCCGACGCCCTCGACAGCGGGCAACGTGACGGTGGCATCCGCCGTGACGAAAATAACCTTGCCGGTGTCCTGCGCGTCAATTGTCACGTTGGTTGCGAGCGACTCGGCAAATAACCCTTCATGCGGATCTTGCATCACGCCGGCGTTGAATTCGACAATGCCGTAGCCGCTGGCGGTATATCTGATAAACGTCCCGATAAACACGCCGGAGGTTTTGAGGAAGCTGAAAGCGTTGTCGTCCTGCGCGTAAACAGGCAGATTGATGTCGGTGATCACGGCCCCGGTAACCGGCAGCAGCACTTTGCCCTTTTTGATCACGCGGCAATTGAGCGCGGCGGCCCCACCTAACGAATTGTCCACTTTCTTTTCGCAGAAGCCGACGAAACGGTCCACGCTGGTCAGCGGCCGCACATGCCCGCTGGCCAAAACCATGCCGACGGCGGCGCCTTCGTAAATAATGTCCGAGGCGATCACGGGAAATTCGTTGCGGTCGCCAATTTCCTGAACCCTGGGTGTATCCACTGCAAGAGTCGTCATGTTTTCCTCCCGTTATTTGCGCAGGACTTTAATGAGTCCTCGGTTGGTTGCCACCTGGTAAGCCTGATACGCGGCGAAGTCGTTCATGAATTCGGCGCGAAGGTCAGCGTCCTTGTCCCAATGAGCCTTCATCCCGGCCTCGGTGGTGAGGTCGTTCGGAGGATCGGATGCCGGAGGGTTGGTCGTTGGCACATGCGGCAGGGTTGCGGCATCGGCGGCGAGCTGGTTTTTCACGGTCGCCCTCAATTGCTGTTCCGCCTGCAGGATTCTGACCGCTGCCTGCTCGCCTGTGGTACTGCCATCGTTCGCCATGTCCTCAATGAGTTGTTCATGGCCAGGCAGCATTTGCGCCCGCACCGCTTTGATGCGCTCGCGCTCGGCCTTGGCCCCTTCCTGCCTGCCTGCCGCCTTGCCTTCGTCCAGCAGCGCGGCGACGATTTCCGGGTGTTCTGTTTTCAGTTGATCCAGAGTGATGGGCATAATCTTTTGCTCCTCATGGTTGGGTGTTATCACTTTAGCATCGGCCCTATTGAGATATTTTGCCGGCACTTTCTTATATTGGTTGAGCCATCCAAACGCGCAGTTTTGCGCCTGAACGTCCCGGATTATTTCGTCGGCAAAACCGAGCTCGACGGCCTCTTGCGCGGTAATCCACGTTTCATCGGCCATCATTTGCTCAACAACGTCCCGTTCGTCCTTGGCGCGGGTCATGTAGGTATCGACAATACCTCCCTTGATTTTGTCGAGCGCCCTGGCCATTTTGCGCATCGTGACCGCTGTCCCCATAGCGAAGCCGCTCGGGTCGTGGATCATCATCATGGCATTGGCCGGCATCCTGATAGTGTCGCCGGCCATGGCAATGACCGAGGCAATCGAGGCCGCCATCCCGTCGATTGTCACATGCACCTTGGCCTTGTGCGATTTGAGCGAATTGTAGATGGCCGTGCCGTCGAACACGTTTCCGCCAGGCGAGTTGATATGTAGGTCTATTTCGTCCACATCATAAGCGTCCAGATCGGCAATGAACTGCCTGGCGGTGATGCCTTCGCCAAACCAGTTTTCGCCGATCTGCTCATGAATATTGATTTTAACTTTGGCCTCCCCGGCCTTCGCCTGCATTGTGTACCAGCTATTCATTGCTTTGTCCCCCGTTATCGTTTTGCGTATCGCTCCGCACCGGCGGCGTAACCAACCCGTCTTCGAGGCGGCGGCGGGTTTCCTTGACCTGCTGCGGGTGGTTCTGCTCCCAATCGCCGCCCGTGAGCTGCGCGGTTTCATCCTGCAAGGTGGAGAAGCCGTATGTGACCCGCAAATGGGCCGCCTCGACTTCTTGTTGCTCCTGGATTTGGCCCTTTGCCGGTCCCACCCACTTGCTACCAAGATAGGCCGCGCGGATTAACGGATCGGTGAAAAAGCCAGGCGCCGAGATCCGCCCGGATGCCACCGCTTCCCACATCCACACCTCGTAGACCAGGCGCAGAAAATGGTTGGTCAGGAGGGCTCGCTCGGCCATGACGAATTTCCACATTTCGTTGATCGCGGCCCTGGCTGCGCTGAACGACGAGGTGAAATGATTGATCAGGATTTCATATGGTATTTGCAGCGCCACCCCGATCTGGCGAACGACCGACAGGACGAACTGGTCAAACGCCTGGTTGGGCCGTCCCGGATTGCTGTCGTGGATTTTTTCGCCGGCGGCCAGTTCGATGATGGCGCCATTGCCCAGTTTGTAATCCAGGTCCGAGCTCGACCGTCCGGTCTCGGTGGCCATGTTCGTGTAATCGAACGTCCCGGCCCCTGTTTCGGTCTCAATGAACACGGTAAAATATCCGGATATCACGGCGGCCATGATTTCCGCGTCGGTGTAGCGGCCGAGTTGTTTGAACGGCTCGATCACTGCCGCCAGGTCCGGGACACCCCTGGATTGTCCAGGGCGGGTTGGATTGTAGAAATGGATCAGGTTGCGTAATCCGGTATTGGCGGAGAAGGCCGGGTAAACAATCCATTGCTTGCTCAGTCCGGCCATGGTCCCTGGGTGGCTCTTGAGGATATGATAAGCGACCGGTGAGCCATCCGCATCCCGCTGCACGCCGCCGGCCAGCGTTTCGCTATCGGATGCCATGTCCTTGTTTTCGATCCGGTCTGCCTCAATGATCTGCAGGCGCAACTCATAGGGTGATCCGGTTCGCGGCCGGCGCGGCAGCAGAACGAATGCGTCACCGTTTTCAAGATATTGCTGATACACCTGGCGGACTATGGCCGATCCGTCCAGCGTGCGCGCCAAATCAACGTCCTTGGTGTCCCAAAACAGGCGCCACTCACGTTCCGCCATGGCCTCCCATGCGTCCGCTTGTTCTTCGCCAAGATTGAGTACGGCGCGGTCGATGGTCGAGCGGTGACGCAGGCCGGACCCGACCACCCAGGTGAGCTTTTTCTTGACGGCCCCCGAGGCGAGCGGGTTGTTGCGCACCAGGTCGCGGCTGCGGTTGCGGAGCTCGGGCAGGTCGTCCAGGATCGCGGAATCGGCATCGGTGCCAAAAGTCTTCCAGGCCGACAATGCGCGCCTGAGCTTACTGGCGCCGTCATACGAATTGAAAAACGCCATCGACATTCTGGCCCGCAACCGTTTCGCGGCTGATACCGGGTTGACGTATCCGACCAGTTTATCGATGGCGTTCGGTTGGATTGCTGGTGATTTTTGCGGCCGGGCAGGTCTCATGTCGGCGTCCCCCCGGTGATGCGGATGCCGCCGCGGGATAGGCGCGTAACCTGCCTGTTCCAGAACTCGACTTGCTTGCTGATTTGCTCCAGGTTGCGAGTGGCCTGATTACCGTCCGAGGTGCGGTAGGATTCCACGGTGAGCGCCGCCGATTGAGCGGCCAGCGCCTCTGCCAGTTTGGTTTCAGCTTGAGCCAGCGTGATGCCTGCCATGTATCCCCCATGTCGAATGGTTGATTTTACATGGGCAGTGTAACATGGGTTTTCCAGCGATTTTCTATTTCGCGCCTGTTTTAATGGTCTTTTAAGGGTCTTTTAATGGTCTTTTAAGGGTTATTTTGCTTGACAAGTTTTTTTTGGTGTGCATTCGAGTCTAAAAAATCAGCATTTCGGCTGTCAACGCGGGTGTACTTTTTAAAGAAATCATCCAAGTTTTCCTTGTGCGCAAGCCACCGGCCATCCTCAAGCCTGACTGGCATGCCGGCCTTGACCCATTTCCGCAGCATGTAGTCGCTCGGAGTGCCGATAAAATCACGGATTGCCTCTTTGCCGTCGAGCAGTCCTGATTTCAACTTATCCCTCGGCTGTGCACTCGGCGCTGTGGTGCCGGCTGCCGCTGAACTGATTTCTCTCTCTGCCAGTACGCCACCCCGAGGATATCCGCCGCCGCCAGCGCTAGCACTTCGCAATCGAACCAATGGTTTTCTTTGCCTCTCGGGCATTCCCATACTCCCTTGTCATTGCGATATTCCGCGCACAGGTGCTGCGCGTAGAGATCGCTTATCTCAGAGTGCACCCAGTAGGTGCCTGGCTCCCCGGGCTGCTGGTGCATCTTGGCATTGAGCTTGTCCTTGTAGTGAGTCACGTTGAGGTTGTAGAGCTTGAGACCACCGGGTATCGGCTTGTTAGTTCCCGGATATTTGTCGAGCATGCTGGTGAAATAGGGAGATTTAGCCGCCTGCATGCCTTTGCTCGGCGCAATGGCGAATCCTGAAAACTTGAGACGCTCATAGACTTCGGCCGTTCTGTGGCCCATAGCGTCCTGCAAAGAAAAATTAACGACATAGGTTAATCCGGCGCCGTCCCGATATGTGCCCGAGAGGATAGACATCAGCACATCCCACGAGTCGGTGAATCCCTCGCGAATCAGCCAGGACTCGCCGGCCGCCCCCCAGGCACGGACAACGTAATAGAATCCGTCATCCTGGGTGTCGGCCCCGCCGGTTATTCCGAGCACGCCATCGGCCGGAACATCCCCGCGCTGCCGGCTGTCGCGTAGGTTGTAAATCAGGCCTTCCTTGCGCTCCTGGCTGTACGGAATAAACGGCTCGGCCAGCGTGGAGTTGTAAAAGCCCTGGATCAGCTTTGCGTCTTTGCTCTTGACTGTCCTGATCCAGTCATCCACCAGCTTGGCGAGGTCCCCGGACTTACCGAGCAGCGAGTACAACCGGTTGACGTGGAAACCGATCTTTCGAGGCGGATAGTCGATAACTGTCCTGGACACCATCTTGCCGCGCTCGACAGAGATATTTTTCTCGATGGTTGACCAGGTGGCTTTGCACTCCCCGCACTCATAGCACGCCGCTTGGATCTGCTCCGGCGTGGCGTCCCGGCCGCCATCCCATTTCACCCGGCCAAGCTTGTGGATCTCGCCATCGGCCGCCAGGTATGTCCCATCCGGAAAGCATGCGGTATGCTCAGGCGACCAGCGCAGCGGCTGAAACTGTCCGCAGGCCGGACAAGGCACATGCCAGTCATAAATAACATCGCATGACTTGAGCTGCTGCCAGACATTGCCGTCCTCGATGGTCGGCGTTGACAGCATGGCGATTTTGCGGCCGTAAAACGTCTCGGTGCGCTCGATTGCCAGCGATATCGGCGATGCCTCCTTGGTGGTGAGGTAATACCCCGGCTTGTCAATTTCATCGAGCACCATGATTCGCATTGGCCTTGACGCCAGCTTGGCGACAGAGGAGGCCCAGCCGGTAGAGAAATAGGCACCATTTTTGAGCGTCAACTCGTTTCGCGTCACGGCATCCTGACTAACCAGCCTGCGCATGGATGGCGAACTGTAGAACATGCGCTGAATTCGCTCGCGCATCATGTATATGGCCGTGTCCTCGTCTGCCAGGATGAGCATTGTTGGCGACGCCTCCTGGTGCAGATAGTAGCCGATAATCGAAATCATTGCCTCGCTGCCGGCGATTTGCGCGGCCTTGCAAAATACCACCGTCTCCGTGTGCGGATCTTGCAGCATGTCCATAATCGGCGCCACATATGGCGTGCGGCGCAGGCGCAGCGGCCCTTTTTCCTCTGCCGGTTCAACCAAGATGCGATATTTCTCTGACCACTCGGAGATTGACAGACGTTCCGGCGGCCGCCATGCAGCTCGCTCCTCAGGGTACCAGTTAATTTTTTTCGCAGTGCTTGCCATCTCTCGAATACCTCTCGCGCAGTTGCTGGAACTCGTCGGCCAGAATGAGGCGGATATCGTCCCGGTTTTTACCGACCAGTAGCGGCGGCAGGCGGTCCACAAATCCGGTTAGTGCCGCGGATACCTCGGCAACTCGTGAGGACCATGCGTCGGCGATGATTCCTTTCGGCACTAGCTCGGCGCGCTCAGCGTCAACCCGCAGTCTTTCCCTCTCGCCTTTGGCTTGCCAGTAAATCAGCTTTGCCTGGGAGAGCGTCTCATTGTCATTTTGCTCACTCGGCCCGGAATAGATGTGCGTCGCCCACCAGGTGAGGAAAAGCTTCAAGTCCCACCGATTTTTTGCGACGTAGCCATCAGCGCCAAGTCGTTTCCAAGCAGTGAGAGTGCTCTTGTGGATATCAAAAAGCTCGCACATTTGCTGTGTGGTGACTTCCATTTTTTGATTATCTCGTTATTTCAGATAGTTGGTTGCACATGATTTTGTAATTCAAATTACAAAGAATCGGGATCCGTGCGTC
>AMWB02125243.1_pt1 | contig 21250 bp, 19 predicted proteins | sample 200311 | NCBI WGS metagenome assembly AMWB02 (sample SAMN02737377, study PRJNA173069) | bioreactor metagenome | biome: anode biofilm in microbial fuel cells | place: USA: California | collected 2010-12-16 | reverse complement strand
GGCGGGGCGGAAGCCGGTAAAGTGGAAGTCGTAAATGTGAGCGCCGCCATCGCCAGCGGCCGGACCGCAGATCTCCCCAGGGTCCGCCGCGAGGATACGATCGAGATTCCGCGCACGCCGGGGGGCCTGACGGCGCCCGATCTGGCGCAGAGTCAGGAAAAGCGGAATGTGATCTATGTTTACGGGGCGGTCAACCGGCCCGGTCCGATCGAGTTTCAGCCGAATATGGGACTCGGTGAGGTCATTGCCGCCGCCGGCGGGGAACGGGCCGATGCGGATCTGAGGCGGGTCAGGGTACTCACCAAGGACCCGAATTTCTATGGCCAGTCCTACCAGTATAATCTCGAGAAGTACGCCGAAACCGGTCGGCCTGCCCGGTACACCTTCCGTAAGGAGGACACCTTCGTCGTGCCGGCCAAGAAGGGTGGATTTCTCGGGTTGAGACTCGATGTGCAGACGCTGGCGACGCTGGCCACGACCGCAACGACCGTGATTCTCCTGGTGGATCGCCTGAATCAGGAGAACAACGGTACGACCGTCAACGTACGATAATGGACGGCACGACTCAGGGAGAATGACATTCCGCCCGGGGCGACAGAACGGGCAGGAGAGAGCGCGACCATGGAAACCTATCGACTGAACTCGAAACTGCGGGATAAAGACAAGGAATACGTCATCCAGACGGCCAACGACGCCAATCTGGGGCTGGTGGCGACGACCGTGTTTGTCGATGGCGTGCTCACCGAGACCGTCAACTGTCCCCACCCGGAAGACATCCGGCCGCAGGAGGTCCTGTCGCTGGTGAAGGCGACGCACGAGGAGAAAAAGCACGAGATCGAGACGTTGTTGCAGTCGTTTCGCCGGGTGCTGGAAGCCAACGATCCGGAAACGATGCACCATCTGGGCACCGCTTTCTACTACAAGGGCTACTATCAGGAGGCGCGGGAGCTGTTTCGGGCGGCGACGGCTGCCGATCCGAATCATCATCAGGCGCTGAACCAGTTGTCCCTGACCGAGCTCGCACTCGGAAATGTCCGGACCGCCATCGGGGCCGCGCAGACAGCGGTCACGCGTCGTCCGCGCTATGCCGACTATCGCAATAATCTCGGCGAAGCGTACCTGGCCGACGGCGCCAGTCGCAAGGCGATCATGGAGTTCGAAGAAGCGGTATCGATCAATCTGTACTATGCCGACGCCTATTTCAATCTCGGTCTGGCTCATCTCCTGCAGGCGCACGCCGAGCCGAATCATGCCGCGCTTCCGGAGAGAATCGCTCGTATCACCGACTGCTTCTACAAGGCCTCGCTGATCAACGCCGCCTATCAGGGGCAGTCGTTTGACGAAGGCCTGGCGGCGCTCCGGGCCCAGAATCTGAATCAGGCGCTCCATGTCTTCACCGCCATCCGAGACATGAAGAAGGAACAGCACCGGCGGGAATTCGCCGGCTTCCATATGAAACTCATCCTGTTCCCGGAGTGGGCCTCCGAGAAGGCGGTCAACGACCGAATCGAATTCCTGACCGCGGAGATTCGCAAGAACCCCGCCTATGTCGACCTGCAATCGGAACTGGCCCAATGCTATCTGGAACAGGGGAGAATCGCCTGGCATAAGGGGGTCGAGCAGTACCGGCGCGCCGCCGAGGCGAATCCCTCGCTGGCCGGGCTTCATGCCGCCTTCGAGCAGGCCCAGGCGCTGTACGGCCACCTCTGCGCAACCGTCACCACCATCTCGGAGACTTCACGGTAATGCCGAACCACACCATCTCGATCATTGATTTCTTCAGTCTGGAAAGTGCGATGGCGACCGAGTTTCGCCGGCTCCTGAACAACATCCAGTCGTCCTCGCCTGACCGCGAGGTCAAGTCCGTGCTGATCACTTCGGCCATGCTGTCCGAGGGCAAGTCGACCGTGTGTGCCTTTCTGGCCGTGACCGCGGCCAAGAAAGGGCTTCGGACGCTCCTGGTCGACAGTGATCTCCGCCGGCCCAGCCTGCACAAGCTGTTCATTATGCCGCGCGATCAGGGCCTGGTGGATATTCTTTCCGACGGCGTTGCTCCCAAGACCGTCGTCAAGAAGACCAGCCTGGAGAAGCTCGACCTGATAACCGCCGGCAAGGCCATCGCTCATCCGGCCGAAGTATTCGATCCGGGCGCGATCGGGCGTCTGGTGAGTGAGATGAAATTCTACTATGACCTGATCGTGGTCGATGCTGCGCCGATCATCCCGGTGTCCGATCCCATGCTGCTGGCGCCGCTTGTCGATGGCGTCCTCATGGTAGTGCGGGCCGGGAGGACCCAGCGCGATGTCGTTCGTCGCGCCAAAGAGATCATCGGCGGCGCCACCAATCGTCTTCTGGGCGTCGTACTGAATAATGCCGAGAACAGTCTGCCCTACTATTTCGACCAGGGGTACTACGGGTACGACTACGGGCAGAAAGTCCCCGGTACCGGCAAGGGGAACGGCCGGAGGAACAAGAACGGCAACGGCGGCGAGCCGCGCAAACCGAGCCAGCCGGACGACAAGAAAAAGGTTACGCCGTAAGGCCGACCGCCTCACCGCACGCTCGCAATCTGGTATCCGATATGCTCAATCTGCTTTCAGTCGATTTGGAGGAGTGGTTTGTCGTCGAGGCGCTGTCGGGACGGCACGACTTCGAACAGTGGGGGGACCTGCCAACCACGGTGGTGCGAAATAGCCGACGCCTGCTGGCCTTGTTTGAACAGAAGAAGGTTCATGCCACCTGGTTCGTGCTCGGGTATGTGGCCGAGCGGCACCCTGATCTGATCCGCGAGATTTTCGACCATGGACACGAAATCGCTTGTCACAGCTACCGCCACCGGCGGGTAGACCATCTGACTCCCGACCAGTTTCGCGAGGACACGCAGAAGGCCAGCAACGCCATCTTTGAGGCGATTGGCTTTCACCCGCGAGGGTACCGAGCACCCAGTTGGTCGCTTGGCCCACAGGCCGCCTGGGCATTCCGCATCCTCGCCGAACTCGGTTTTGTGTATGACTCGTCCATTTTTCCCATAAAGCACGATATCTACGGGATGCCCCAGGGGCCGCGCGATCCGTTCAAAATGACTTTCGATGGCGGTTATTCGCTGTGGGAAATACCCAACTCCACCTATCGGATTTTCGGAAAGAACATCCCGCTGGCGGGTGGCGGCTATTTGCGTCATTCCCCGTACTGGTATTCGCGGTGGATGATCCACAAGCTGAACCGGCAGAATGCCCCGGCCATGGTGTACATCCACCCTTGGGAACTGGACCCCGATCCGCCGCGAATCGAGGGACTCAGTCCGGTCCAGCGGTTTCGCACCTATGGCTCGACCCCTTTGCTGGCGCGAAAAATCGACCGTCTGCTGGCGGATTTCCGGTTCACCACGATCGAGTCCTACCTGGATACTATAAGCCGCAAGCGAATCGGGTTCGAATAGCCGGTTCCGCCCCTTCCCGGCCCCTGGCGGCAGGGGCCCGATTTCGACCATCAAGAACGCCTTGGCGACGCGATCCGGGCGAATAATTACTTGACGAATCCGTGTATAAGATATGAACTTACAGAACTGGATTCGCCCAGAGAGGAGTGACACACATATGAAGCGTTTGATAGGTCTGCTGCTGGTCGTGTTGACTGTTGTCCCGTCGTCCGAGGCCGCCCGCAAGAAACCGCCGGCTGGTACTGTGGAAGAGGGCGTCTACAAGGACAGCAAGTATGGCTTTGAACTGAAGCTGAATGATAGCTGGAAGGCCATCGTCGGCAAGGAAGAAGAGAATGTCCGGTTGGCTCTGGTGCAGAGGAATTACGGCATCCCGCCCCGGTACGCCAATGCAGTCGATTACACCGTTATTCCGCGTATCGCCCTGTATGCCGACACCAGCACGCTGGGGGCTACGGCCTTTCTCGACTCGGTGCTGAGCCCTACCTGCAAGTCCAAGCAGAAAAAGGACGTCATGAAGGAATTCGAATTCCTGAGCCAGAACGGGATCGTTCCCCGCAACAAGAAGTTCCTGCAGATTGACGGTGAGGCCGCCGTGGTGTGGGAGGGTGCGGTCAAATACACCAAGGACATTTCGGCTTCGGCTTCGTCCTCGGCCGGCATTCGAATTTCCGGCGGTTACAGCGGGGTGATTGTCGCGACTCGTCACGACAAGACGGTAGTGATGTTTCATCTGATGTGCGAGTCGGACTTCTTTGAAGATGTCTTCCGGCAAACGATGGAGATGATCAACTCCCTCAAGTGGGAGAAGGCGGCGGCGAAGACCGAGGGCTGAACCGCCTCGGGTGAATGAGATTGACGGTCCCGCTTTGGGGTGCTATACTGGCGCCGTAATCCGGAGGCATTGACCGTGGAGGCTGTATGTGGGTTGTACGGGCCATTCTGATTGTCGCGATCCTGATCCTGATGGTGGGCTTCATGTTCAACAACTATGGCCCCGATCAGACGGTCGATGTGCACCTGCGCCCGATCTTAAATGACTACGCCGACGTTCCGTTGCTGACGGTGGTCTTCTGGTCGTTCGTGGCCGGCGTGGTGGTGTCCCTGCTCTTGTTCATCACCATGTATGTCAAACAGACGGTCGACGGGCACGCCGCGCGGAAGCGGATTCGCGCGCTGGAGAGTGAAGTCGCCATCCTGCGCAACCGTCCCATCGAAGAGTCGGTCGACTTGTTGCGCGGCGCCGACAGCCGAATCAACGACCTGAAATCACCGTTTCTGGAGTAAGTGACGTGGCCGAATCCCTGCTGCTGTTGTTCGTGGTGGTCGCCGGCGCGGCCGCCTTCTACCTGTTGTATGAGCGGTATTACAAGAAATCGGTGACGCATGACCAGTCGCAGTATGTGGAAGCGCTCCGCAATCTGCTCGACGGCAAGCACGAAGCCGCCTTCACCAAGTTGCGCCAGGTGGTGGCGGAGGACACCAGTAATATTGATGCCTACCTGCGCCTCGGGCAGATTCTTCGCGACCACAATCGTCCCGACCGGGCGCTGCAGGTGCACAAAGATCTAACCCTGCGCTTCGGGTTGTCCAAACAGGACAAGATTTCGATTCTCCAGCAGTTGGCCTCGGACTACATCGCCCTCAATGAAACGCAGACGGCCCAGGCGGCTCTCAAAGAGCTCGTCTCGCTTGATCCGGAAAATCACTGGGCCTTTACCCAGCGGCTCCGGATGGAAGAGAAGATGCAGCTCTGGGACGAGGCATACGACACGGCGGCGCAGCTATTGAAACTGGAATCGAACAAGTCCAAGAAACCGCTGGCTCGCTACAAGTGCAGTCTGGCCGACCAGCTTTACAAGAAGCGGGAGTACCACAAGTCGCGGGTGGTGTATCGCGAGGCGATCGGCCTCGACCCGACCTGCGTTCAGGCCTATCTGGCGGTCGGCGATTCGTATGGCGAGGAGGAGCGGTTCGAGGACGCCGTCAATTTCTGGATGAAACTGATCACCGCGGTTCCCGAGCAGGCGCACCTGGTGATCGACCGCCTCAAGAACACGCTGTTTGCTTTGGGGCGGTTCGGCGATATTGTCGAAATCTGTCAGACCATCCTCGAACACTCGCCCAAGAACCTGGAGGCGCGCCGCGCCCTGGCGGAGTTCCACCAGAAGAAGGGGGATCTCGACGCCGCCGCTGAAGCGCTCGAGCAGGTGCTCGAGGATCAACCCGATGACGCCGTGGCGGCGCTCGATCTCGTCCGTATTTATCTCGAGCAGGGGAATCATCCCAAGCTGATGGAATTCCGGCGTGCCCTCGAGCGCCGGCGCGAAAAGCTCAAAACAGCGGCCCATGCCCGGCCGCCAACGACCGCCAGCGCCGGTCGCTGATTGTTGACCCACGATGATGACGCGGGTGATCACTCCGGCACGCGCGCTCTGGCCGCTGCCTGTCCTCCTGATGCTCCTCGTGGTTTCGGCGCGGGCCGATGACCCGTACCAGCTCATTCGCCGGGGACAACTGGCCGAAGCGGCCGATTCGCTGGCGCGACAGACCAGCGCGGCGACGCGCGACGGCAACCTGTTGTTCTGTCAGGGTCTGCTGGCGAAGGATGGCCCGGAGTCGTCACGGCTCCTGCAGGCGGCGCTCGATGCCGGTGCGCTTCCCCGATATCAGGAAGAAATCTATCTGCGCCAGGCGCAGTACGCATTGCTGGGGCGGGACTGGGGGAATCTGGTCAGGATCGTCAGTGCCTATGTCACCGGCTTCCCGGTCGGGCGATTCCGTCCGACGATGTTGCGCTATGCCATCGTGGCGTCGGAGGAGTCGGGGGATTTCGACGCCGCGCTGCGGGAGATCGACCGGTATCTGCTGGCGTACCAGGAGGGTGAAGACCGTCAGTGGGGACTGATCGACAAGGCCCGCATCATGCGCGCCCACGGCAAGGGTATCGGAAATGTCAGTACGCTGAAGAAGCTGTCGCACGAACGGAGCGGACCGGGAGTCCCGCTGGCGCTCTACGCCCTGACCGTGAGCGCGGTCGACGACAAGCAGACCGATGATGCCGTGCTGAGCTACAACCTCCTGCGCGAAGCATATCCATCGGCGATCGGCCTCGACCGGCTGGAGGAGCAGATCGGCAATCTGCCCCCGGCGCCGGCCAAAGCCTCCAAAGCCGAGAAGGTGACCGGGACGTACTATTCGGTCAAAGCCGGCGTGTTCTCCTCGGCCGAAAACGCCAGGAGCTTCGCGGATCGACTGAAGAAGTTCGACCCCGCGGTGGCCGTGGTGACGAAGTCGGTTTCGGGCAAGGTGTATCAGATCGTTTATGTGGGGCGTTTCTCGTCTTACGACGCCGCGGGCGCGCTCAAGGCGAAGCTCGAAAAGGACCTCAACGAATCATGCCAGGTGGTGGCGCGATGAGCGCCAAGGGGGCCCCCCGGGAGGCGCTGACGCCGCTCATGCGTCAGTACCAGGCGGTAAAGGCGCAGCACCCCGACAAAATCCTGCTCTTTCGGATGGGGGACTTCTACGAGATGTTCGGCGATGATGCCGTCAAGGCCGCCCCGATTCTCGGCATTGCCCTCACCTCGCGCTCGCACGGTGCCGCCGAGCGGATCCCGCTCGCCGGAGTCCCCTACCACGCCATCGACCGATACCTCGCTCGCCTTCTGGCGAAGGGAGAGCGGGTGGTCGTGGTCGAGCAGGTCGAAGACCCCAAGACCGCTAAGGGGATTGTCAAACGGGAGATTGTCGAAATCGTCACTCCCGGTACCGCCACTATTGAGCTGCCGGATCAGGATGCCCGCCCGCTCTGCCTGGCTGCGTTGTATGCCCCCAGGGGAACGCGGCTCGGCATGGCGACGCTCGACCTGAGCACCGGCGCGTTCCTGATCGACGAGGGGGAGGCAGCGGAGATCATCGAGCGCCTCCGGGTGGCGGAGCCATCAGAACTGCTGTATCCGGCCGATATCGAACGGGACCAGATGGCCGCACTCCTGAGCGTACCGACCGATTGGGCGCCGCTCGCTCCGTTTGAGAGCTGGAATTTCGACCTGGCTTCGGCTCGACGGGACCTCAACCAGCACTTCGGCACCGCTACCCTCGATTCGTTCGGCGTGGATCACTGCCATCACGGGATCGTGGCGGCGGGAGCGATCTTCCGCTACCTCAAGGAGAACCACCGGGATCAGCTTTCGCACCTGACGCGGCTCACTCATTACGAGCGGGCCGACTTCATGACGCTCGACTACAGCACGGTTCGGAATCTGGAACTCGTCCGCAACTTGGCGGATGCAACCGAATCGAACACGCTCTTGTCAGTAGTCGATCTCTGTCATACGCCGGCCGGCACGCGCCGCCTGCGCGGCAATCTGCTGCGGCCGTTCCGCTCGAAGGAACGGATCGAGCATCGTCTCGGCGCGGTTGCTGAGTTGGTCAGAAATGAGGATTTGCGGTTCCGCGTGCGCGAGGCCACCAAACCCCTGTCCGACCTGGAGAAACTGAACGGGCGACTCGGGATCGGCCGGCTGAACCCCCGCCAGATGCAGGCCATCAAAGACACGCTGGTTGCCGCCGGGCGGCTCAAGACGGTGCTGAGTGAAGCGGCCAGCTCGTTGCTGGGCAGCATGCAGCGCGCGATGCCGCTGCCGGACGAGGTCATCGACAGAATCGGCCGCGCGCTGGTCGATGATCCGCCGCTGGCGATCAACAAGGGAGGGATGATCCGCCAGGGCTTCGCCCCGCAGCTCGACCAGTTGAACGACTCCATTCGCGAGGCGCGGCACTATATCGGCTCCCTGCAGAAGACGGAGCGGGAGCGGACCGGCATTGCCACGCTCAAAGTGGGATTCAATCAGGTCTTCGGGTACTACATCGAAATCACCCGGGCCAATGCGGCGCTGGTGCCCAAAGAGTACATCCGCAAGCAGACACTGGTGAACGCCGAGCGGTATATCACACCCGAACTGAAGGAGAAAGAGGAGCTGATCCTGGCGGCGGAGGAGAAGATCAACCGCCTCGAGCAGGAGCTGTATCAGCAGGTGCTCGACTTTCTGAATAGCCGCATCGCGGATCTCATCCTGACCGCCGATCTCCTGGCCGAAATCGATCTCGTCTCATCGCTCGCGGAACTGGCTGTCCGAAAAGGATACTGCCGTCCGGAGATTCTCGACGAACCCCGTCTCACCATCACTAATGGCCGCCACCCGGTGATCGAATCGGTCCTCCCGCCGGGATCATTCGTGGCCAATGATATCGATCTGTCCACCGGCCAGAACAGTCTGGTGATTTTGACCGGCCCCAACATGTCGGGCAAGTCGACCTATCTGCGCCAGATCGGGCTGATTGTCATTCTCGCGCAGATCGGCTCCTATGTGCCGGCCGACAAGCTGGAACTCGGGATCGTCGACCGGGTGTTCACCCGGGTGGGCGCACTCGACAATCTGGCGCGCGGGCAATCGACCTTCCTGGTCGAAATGGTCGAGACGGCCAATATCATCAACAACGCCACAGTGAATTCTCTCATCCTGCTCGACGAAGTCGGACGAGGGACATCGACTTTCGACGGTCTTTCGGTGGCGTGGTCGGTGGTGGAACATCTGACGGAGCAGATCGGCGCCCGGACGATTTTCGCCACCCACTATCATGAACTGACCGGTCTGGCCGAGATCTATCCCACCGTGCACAATTTCCAGGTGAGCGTGAAGAAGTGGGAGGACCAGGTCGTGTTTCTGCACAAGATCATTCCCGGCGGCTGCGATGACTCGTACGGGATCGAGGTCGCCAGGCTGGCCGGACTGCCACGGGGAGCAATTGCCCGCGCCAAGCAGATTCTCAGACTACTCGAATCGGGCAAGTTCACGCAGAGTGAGCTGGGGAAGGGGATCTACAAGCAGAAGGTCCAGACATCGCTGTTCGAGCCCCAGAAGAGCGAAGTGGAGCGTCTTATTGCCGAACTCGATCTGGACACCCTCAGTCCGGTGGCCGCTTTCGACCTGCTTCGCACCCTGAAGGATCGTCTCTCATGACCGAAGCCACGCCCCGTCGCACCCGCACGCCGATTCGGCCGCTGCCCGAGCGGCTGATCAACAAGATCGCCGCCGGGGAAGTCGTTGAGCGCCCCTCGGCCGTCGTCAAAGAGCTGGTGGAGAACGCGATCGACGCCGGCGCGACGCGGGTAGAGATCATCATCGAGAAGTCCGGCACCAAGCTGATCAAGATTGTCGACAACGGCTGGGGAATCCCCGAGGACCAGATCGAGATCGCGTTCTCCCGCCATGCGACTTCCAAGATATCGAATTTCAGCGATCTCGATCGAATCGTATCCTATGGCTTTCGCGGCGAGGCGCTGCCCTCCATCGCCTCGGTGAGCCGCATGCGCATGGTCTCGCGCACGGCCGAGGCCGGTTCGGCTTCGGAGATCGTATACGAGGGGGGCGTGCTGCAGAGTCATCGCCCGAGCGCCGGTTCCCCGGGCACGACCGTCGAGGTGGAAAACCTGTTCTACAACACGCCGGCGCGGCGGAAATTCCTCAAGGCGGAGACCACCGAGGCAAGGCACATCTCGCGGGTGGCCACGGCGCTGGCGCTGGGCCGCCCCGACATCGGATTCTCCTACTCACTCAACGGCCGGACCATCTTCAACCTCCCGGCGGGGCAGGATCTGGCGGCCCGGGTCGCCGGTGTTCTGGGCCTGAAAGGGAAACTCGCCGCGGTGAACGGACGATCCGATGCCGTCGAGGTGGTCGGATTCGTCGGCCATCCGGAGACGGCGACGAACAACCGGTGGGGCCATTTCATTTTCATCAACGGACGGTTTATCCAGTCGCCGACACTGTCGCATGCCATCAGCGCCGGGTACGGCGAGTTGTTGCCGCGCGGCCTGTATCCGGTGGGCGCGTTACTGCTGACGGTGGAGCCGACCGAGGTGGATGTCAATGTGCACCCCGCCAAGACCGAGGTACGCTTGGCGCGCGAGCGCGAGCTGTATGCCACCATCATGGAACAGGTGAAGCGAGGCTTGAGTCAGGACGGCATCATCCCGGTGTTCTCGTCGCGGGAGCCGGGGCAGGCGATTCACGCGACCGACCGCCCTTCAGCCGAACGACCGGGCGTTATCCCCGGTATCGGAGCACGCCCCTTCGCAACCCAGGAGCAGCTCACGGAGCTGTACCGCCCCCCGGCCCATGCGCTGTATCAGCCCAATGCGGTGGTGCGAGTCGATACGCAGACCGGCGAGATCCTCGAATCCGAGCCGCCGACTTCGACCGGCGAACCGGCGCCTGTCTCGGCTCAGCCGGGTCCCTCGGCGGGGATTCGTCTGGTCGGCCGATTCTCCGATCTTTACCTGCTCCTGCAAGCCGGTGATGATCTCTACATTGTCGATCAGCACACCGCCCATGAACGGGTGCTGTATGAGGAAATGGTTCGTCGCATCGACACGCATTCGGTGGTGGGCCAGCAGCTCCTCCTGCCGGTGCAGGTAGAATTGACGCCCGAGCAGTTTGGGATCTTTGGCGAGGTCGAGAAATTACTCAACGACTCCGGCTTCACGGTCTCCGAGTTCGGCGGCCGGACTCTTAACATCGAGGCGCTCCCGTCGGTGTTATCCCGGAAATCACCCGAGAGGGTCTTGCTTAAGGTGCTCGATGATCTGGGCTCGCTGCGCAAGGGTGGGCAGGACCTCAAGAAATCAATGGCCCAGTCGATCGCCTGCCGGGCGGCGGTTATGTCCGGCGACCGTCTCAACGACCACGAAGCGGTAGCCCTGCTGGAGCAGTTGCTTCGCTGTGAGAACAAGTACTCCTGTCCCCACGGCCGTCCCACCTTCGTTAAAATAACCCGGTCCGATCTGGACCGTCAGTTCGGCCGTGGCTGAGCCGTCTCTCATCCCGATCATTTGCGGCCCGACCGCGTCGGGCAAGACCGATCTTGCCTTGGCGCTTGCCGAGCGATTCCACATCGAAATCGTTTCCGCCGACTCCCGCCAGTTGGTGCGGCACCTGAATATCGGGACCGCTAAGCCGACCGAACACGAGCGGGCCCGAGTGCCGTTCCACCTGATCGACCTGATCGAGCCGGGGGAGAGATACAGCGCGTATCGGTTCATCGTCGACGCCGAAAGCGCCATCGCCGGCATACGGTCCCGCCATGCCTGTCCGGTCATCGTGGGCGGGACGGGGCTGTACCTGCGTGCCCTGACCGAGGGTGTGGTGGAGATTGAACAATCGGACGTCGCCATTCGTGAACAATTGGAGCATGAAATGGAAGCGTTGGGTCCGGAGGCCATGCATGCACGCCTTGCGGAGGTCGACCCCCTGGAGGCGGCTCGGACGCATGCGAACAACCGCGTCCGGGTGATCCGGGCTATGGAGATTTATCTCCGCACCGGCATCCCGAGGTCGCAATTGCGGGGCACGGTTGCGCACCGGAAGTCCGGCCACCGGTACCTGTTCTTTTGCTTGATGCCGGAACGCGCAGCGCTGTATGATCGTATTAATCGACGGGTCGAAGCCATGATGGCGGCCGGGTTGCTGACCGAGCTGGAGCGCCTGATACAAGTCGGGCTGAAGGATCAGGTGCGAGCGGCCAGGATAATCGGCTACGACGAGTTGTTGGATTATCTCGATGGCCGCGTATCGCTTGAGGAGGCTGTGAGTATAATCAAGCAGAACTCCCGGCGATATGCCAAACGCCAGATGACGTGGTTTCGCAAACAACGCGACTGCGCATTTTTTGCACAGCCGGAGAGTCTGTTGGCGGCCGTGTCGAGCTCCTTGCAGGGGGCTGGCTGGGCAGGCAAAAAAACTTGACACTGTTGTCAGTAGCTCTTAAATAGCAAAGGCTTAGCTGCTACCCCCTTCAGCTCGTACAGGTCGCAGCCGATACTTGTGAATAGACCCTCTTTGGCTGTCTTCATCGGGGGTAACATGAAGGATGATCGTTTGACTCGAAACTACTACGTGATTTTCTGTCTGGTCGCCCTGGCGCTGCTCGGCTTCGGATGTGCCGGCAACCATCGGACGACCGAAGAGACTCCCGGCGCTCGCAGTTCCGGGTCGGTTGCCAGTTCACCTCAACCGGATACGCTGGATTCGGCCGATACCGACCGCATTGTGGCGCTGCCGGCCGACACCGGCCAGGCCTGGGATCCTGCGACACAGGAACCCTCTAGCGATATCGCCGGGTGGGACCAGGAAACCGTACCGATCGCTGATGACTCGCTTTGGCTGATGTTTGCCCAGGTCGAGGAATACTACGCCATGGGGGGCACGGCCAATCGCGAGGGGAGTTGGGAAGAAGCGCAGTACTACTTCGAGAAAGCGCTGAAAATTCTGGCCAGTCTCGATGTCCCCTCCGACTCGGCCCTGACGCCGGAGGCGGTCAAGTACAACACTCTCCTGGACAATATCGTGGCCGATTATCGGGTTGCCCTCCGTTCACTCGGTCGGCTCGGCGAGGACACGGCACCGTCGGCCATCGTAGAGCGATTCGGTGATCTTGAATCCAAACTCGAGCACGACTCTATGGTCGTGTACAACCGCGAAACCGGTCCGCAGTCCTTCGACTTGCCGATCGTCATGAACGACCGGGTCCGCAGTTCTGTCGTCTATTTCCAGAAGGTCGCCGATGACGCCTTCCGACGCTATCTCGGAAGGTCCAGGAAATATCGGGACCTGTTCCTGAAGGAACTGGCGCACCATGGGCTGCCGCAGGATCTTATCTACCTGTCGCTGGTCGAATCCGGATACAATCCTCACGCCTACTCCTTTGCCCGGGCCGTCGGGCTCTGGCAATTCATCGCCAGCACCGGCGAAATGTACGGTCTCCGCCGCACCTGGTGGGTCGATGAGCGCAAGGATCCGGTGAAAGCCACCAGAGCCGCCTGTCGGTTCCTCAAAGACCTCTACGACAAATTCGGCAAGTGGGACCTCGCGATGGCTGCGTACAACGGCGGACCGGGACGAGTCGAACGGACGATCAAGAGTCAGAAGACCGATGATTTCTGGAAGCTGCGGCTGCGCCGCCAGACCATGGACTATGTGCCGCTGATTTATGCGGCCACGATCATCGCCAAAGATCCCGCCAAGTATGGCTTCGGCGACGTCGTCTATGAACCACCGCTCACCTGGGACGAGGTCACCGTTGATCGGTGCGTCGACTTGCGTGATGTCGCGACCCGGCTGGGTTGCTCGGTGGATACGCTTCGCCTCCTCAATCCGGAACTGCTGCGGGTGTATACGCCGCCCGGCACGAAGAACTACACACTGAAAGTCCCCAGCGGGATGAAGCAAAGCTTCGCGGCCATCTACGATCAATTGCAGTCTCCGAAAGACGCCACTTTCGCTCATCATAAGGTCAAGAAGCGGGAGACGATCGCGTCGATCGCATCGAAGTACGGAGTTTCTCAGTACGCCATTCTTGAGGCGAACAACCTGGCCAAAGGAACCAAGGTGAAGGCCGGCCGCGAGCTGATTATTCCGGTCCCGGCCGACTACGCGCAGTCGCAGCCCAAAGCGAACACGAAGAAGAAGACCAAGTCCGCTCCCGGTACCGGCGATACGACGGGTGGCGTCTATACGGTGCGTGAGGGGGACACGATGTGGGATATCTCGCGGGCGCTCGGTATCACGGTCGATGAGCTGCGTCGGGTCAACAATATGGAACGAAAGTCTCGGCTTCACATCGGCCAGAAACTCCGGATTCCGGCCAGTGCCATGAAGGCGCAGACCGGTGGTCCGGCCCAGTCATCGCGGCCCGATTCGGACAAGGTCAAGCCGGCCGCGCCGGCACCGAAAGCGGCCCCGTCCGGTGTGTACACGGTTCGCACCGGTGACAGCATCTGGGACATTGCCCGCAAGACCGGTACGACCGTCGATCAGCTGCGCCGGATGAATGGTCTTGCCGAGGGAAGCCGCATCTACGCCGGGCAGACACTGCGCCTGCCGGCCAAGAGCAATGGCGACTTCGTCATGTATCAGGTGAAGAACGGCGATACGCTCACCCGTATCGCCCAGAAATATCGGACGACAATTGACAAAATCATTGCCTGGAACGGCCTCGATGACCCGCACGATCTGAAGATCGGGGATCGGATCAGGATCGGCGTGGAATAGGGGAGACGGTTCATGGCACGGACGCGTGACGTAGTCATCGGAGTGATCATCGGCGGCGCCTTTCTGATGGCGCTGGCCATTTTCGGTTTCATGTTCATCGGTCTCATGACCTCGAGTCAGGACATGGACTTCACCGGACTGGGGAGCGGCGATATCGGCGTTGTCGAGATGTTCGGCGTCATCGATGAAGCCAGCGCGAGACCGATCATCAAGCAGCTCGATCGCTGGGCCGAAACCAAGTCGATCAAAGCCATCATCGTGCATATCGATTCTCCCGGCGGCGGCGTGGCTCCTTCGCAGGAGTTATACGATGCGATCATTCGGGCCAAGCAGGAGAAGCCAGTGGTGGCCGACATGGCCTCGGTGGCCGCCTCCGGCGGCTACTACATCGCCTGTGCGGCCGACCAGATCATGGCCAACCCGGGCACCATTACTGGCTCAATCGGGGTGATCTTCCAGTTCTATACGCTCAAAGGATTGTTTGACAAGGTTGGTGTGGCTACGGAAACCGTCAAATCCGGAGAATTGAAGGATGTCGGCTCGATGGCTCGCCCGATGACCGAGAAGGAGCAGAAGATGCTTCAGTCGGTCGTCAACGACTCCTACGAGCAGTTTGTCGAGGTGGTGGCGGCCGGACGGCAAATGGACAAGGCCGAAGTGTACCCGCTCGCCGATGGCTCCATATATACCGGTCTGCAGGCCTATAACCTGGGTCTGGTGGATACCTTAGGGGGGTTCCAGCAGGCAATTGATCTGGCGGCGGACTTGGCGGACATCTCTGGGGAGCCAACCGTAGTCCGGCCGGCTAAGCGGGAAAAGATTTCCGTATTCGACTTTCTCGGCCAAATGGTGGGGAAAGTGAGCGGCCAGATCGACAATTCGATGTCAGGCCCCCGGCTTCTGTACCTCTACCAGTGACTTAGCCCGTTTTTTTGCCTCTTTTTTTCAAAAAATCGCTGGACAGCCCGCAAGTTTTTGCTTTCTTTGCCGTCGACATAGAGTATCCTGCACTGCCCCAAAAGCTTATGGGCTTGAAACGGATGACCGTGGGACAGTGAAATCAACCGAAGTTGTGGGAAATAAAACTAATGCAGTATAGACTCGATTGTCGAGGGAGGTCGCAGTGACGAAAGCGGACCTTGTCGAGAAAGTCGCCGAGAAGACCGGCCTGACACGGACGGACGTAGCCGTCGTTGTGGATTCGTTTCTGGATACGGTGAAGAAGGCCGTTGAGAACGGACACAACATCGAAATACGCGGCTTTGGCACGTTCAAAATCAAGCTGCGTAAAGCGCGCAAGGCGCGTAACCCTCGGACGGGTGATGTCGTACCGGTACCCGATCGCAAAGTGCCGGTGTTCAAACCGTCCAATGAGTTCAAGAACATGATTACCAAACTCTCGCTGTAACTTCTAGTCGGAACGGAGGATTAATGCCCTGCGGTAGGAAACGTAAGCGCCACAAAATCAATACGCACAAGCGTAAAAAACGCAGACGCGCTGACCGTCACAAAAAGAAACTGAGATAAGCCCGGCAGGAACAGCGGGCCCGACCGCACGGTGAATCCTTTCCCTGTGTGACCGCTTTGATCGCACAGCGCAATTGCCCCGGCAATCGCCGCGATCATCTATCCGCATATCCTGCAAGCGCTTCTCACAGTGATGGAAAACTAGATGCCTGTCGCTTGCGACAGGCATTTTTATTGCCCTGCGATAGCGTGGTGAAAACTGCATGCTCCATAGCGCTGTCCTGGCTTCTCGGTGTGCTGGCGTTAACGGACGCTCGCGCCGACCGCATTGACTTCATCGTGAACGATGACGGCGGCACGGCCGAACAGACACAGCCAAGGGTTGCTCCGCTGGCCGGCGGCGGATGTGCGATGCTCTGGTCGGACAGTCGCAACGGCAACAGCGACATCTACCTGCAGCGGCTGAACAAGAGCGGCGGTCTGCTCGATGCCAACATCCGGGTCAACGACGACACGATCGCGGCGCATCAGACCGGACCGGCGATCAGCGTCGACTACTCGGGTCGGTTTCTTGCCGTCTGGCAGGACTATCGCACGGGCGCCTATCCCTTTGATCCCCAGGTCTTTTTCCAGCGTTTCGATTCAAGCGCCGCCCGCCTCAATAGTAACACCAGAGCCACCAGTGAGCTGCCTGATTCGCTCAAGGAGAATCCGGACCTCCAGCTTGCTCCGTGGGGGAACGGTGTCATCGTATGGGCTGATTATCGCAATCGCAATTGGGACATCTATGGACAGCGCATCAGCGCCGCCGGCTCGCTGATCGGCAGCAACTTCCGGGTCAACGATGATCTGGTCGGGGCCCAGCAGCACGCGCCTCGGGTCGCGGTTTCACCGCAGGGCTGGTTCGTCGTGACCTGGTACGATAACCGGGCCGGCAACGACGACATCTTCATTCAACTCTACGACTCCTCGGCCGCCAAAGTCGGCGCCAATATCCGGGTCAACACGGATGGCACGACGACGCGGCAGGCATTTCCCGATATCGCCGCCGATGGCCTGGGGCATTTCACGGTCGTGTGGACCGACTGGCGCAACGGGGTGTATCCGGCCAACCCGGACATCTATGCGCGAAAGTACGACACGCTGCTCAACGCCCTGTACGCCGACCGCAAGGTCAGCTCCGATAATAGCGGCCGGCCGCAGCGGGATCCGGCCATAGCCGCGGATCGTCTCGGCAATGTCGCCATCGTCTGGGCCGATTCCAGCTCCAGCTCGTGGGATATCATCGGCCAGATGATCGATGCCTCCGGAACCGTGCGCGAGAATAACTTCCGGGCCAACACGCTGGGGGACAGCGCGCAGTTGCAACCGGATGTCGCCCTCGACGGACGCTATCGGTACATCGTATGGACCGACCGCCGCATGGGGCAACACGATATCTATGCCTCTATCGCCACCTACAACACACCGCGCCTCATGGTGAATCCCGCGGCCCTCACGTTCACGATGTCGCCGAATGGCGCACTGCCGGCGGCCCAGACCGTAGCCGTGAACCACGGCGGATACAACCCGCTCAGTTTCCGGGCCTCCAGCAGTGCGGCCTGGCTCAGGGTCAGTCCTGCGTCCGGGCTCACCCCGGATACGCTGGTCGCGACCATTACCGATTCGACCCTGTCGAACGGGACGTATGTCGCCACGATTCGCCTGGTGGATACCGACAACAACGATTCATCGCTCGCCGTCGCGGTCAGTCTCGAAATCTCCTCCAATCAGCCCGGTGCCGATTCTATCGTCATTGGCTCGGCCCAGATTCTACCGGGAAGCAGCCGGGCGATTCCCATCGATTTGGTTCTGTCCACCGATATCCAGGCGGTACAGGTGCCACTAATCTGGGATACAACGTTCTTTGCCATCGACTCGATACGGTTTGACTCGCTCCTCGATCCGGCAGCCCTTCGCGAGTGGCAGGCCGATCCGAGCGGGGGACAGGCGCTCCTGCGCTGCAGCCGCGCCGGGACCTTTCTCGAAGCCGGAACCCATCATTTGGCCGACCTGTACCTGACCGCCGGCCTGGCACCCGGCACGGGCCTGGTGGACAGCACTACCATCGACACGGCGACCTGCCACCTTGTGCGAACCGATGGTCAGCCTGCCATCCCGGCTTTTCTGCCCGGGTATATCACGGTCAGCGACCCGACTCCAGTCGAGGATCCCGCGGAAGCAGGGCTGCCGGCCGGAATCGCCCTCCATCCGAACTACCCGAATCCATTCAATGCCTCGACCGTGATTGCCTACGACATCGGCGTTAGGTCCGAGGTCACCCTGGAGATATTCAATATCCTCGGCCAACGGATCGCGCGGTTGGTCGATGGCGGCCGCCCGGCTGGGCAGTATGGCGTGTTCTGGAACGGCCTGGACGAGGCCGGCCGACCGGTCCCCAGCGGGGTTTACTTCTATCGACTCCAGACCGGCCAACAGAGTGAAACCCGCAAAATGGTCCTGCTGAAGTAGTCCCGGTCGCTGTCTCTGACCCGGTCCGAAATTCTCCTGCTCCCCACAACCTTTTGTCCGGTCTCACGTAAGCTATACCTATGAGATATGTTACCAGCAACACGGAGGACCAATGATGCGTCGAGTCGGATTTTTCGGGCTGCTCGCGCTGCTGTCAGTCGGGAGTCTGGTCCTGGCCGCGGACAACAGCGGGCGAATATACGGGAAGATCATAACCACGGATGGCGATGAATATCGCGGGCTGATACGATGGGACAAGAACGAAGCCAATTGGGGAGACATTCTTAACGGCACCAAAGAGCTGCCGGAAGACAACCAGGACAAGACCAGCAGTTCCAGACGATCCAAGCGGACGACCCGCATCGAGCTGTTCGGCATCAAGATTGGTGAAAACACGAGCGATATGAGCTGGTCCGGTTCGGCTTCCTCCGGCATCTCCTTCGGCCATATTCGTACTCTGGAGGTCGAGGGGGACGACGAAGTGATGCTCATCCTCAAGTCGGGACTGCGGGTCAAACTGTCGGGGGGGTCCACCGATATCGGCTCCGACATCAGAGAGATCATTATCGAAGACGAAAAACAGGGAGAGACGGAGCTCGCCTGGGATGATATCGAGCGGGTAGATCTCGAGGCCGCACGAACCGAAGAGGAATCAACGTTCGGCGAACGGCTGTACGGCACGCTTACCACCCGTCGTGGCGATGAGTTCACCGGCTGGCTCTGTTGGGATGTCGACGAAGTGTTTGCGGGTGATGTTCTGGAGGGAGAACAGAAAGACCGTGAACGCAAAATCAAGTTTGATCGGATCGGTGTGATCGAGCGCTACAGCTCCAGCGCCGCCTCCGTCACGCTGAAGTCCGGTGAAGAGCTGGTGCTGCGCGGCAGCAACGATGTCGATGAGAGCAACCGCGGCATTCTGGTTACCGATCCGGGATTCGGCCAGGTCCAGGTCTCCTGGGATGACTTCGATAAGGTCGAATTCAAGGTGGCCCCGAAGTCTCAGCGGTACGACGACTTCGATGGCGGTCATCCCCTGATCGGCACGGTCACGACGGAAGAGGGAGACACCTACACCGGGCGGATTCGTTGGGACAACGACGAGGAAGTCAGTTGGGAAATGCTGAACGGCGAGTACCACGATGCGCAATTCGATATCGAGCTGGGTAAAATCCGGCAGATCGAAAAGCAGTCATTCCGGTCGAGTAAAGTGACCCTGCTGGATGGGCGGACGTTCGTGCTGCGCGGATCCAACGACGTCGATGAAGACAACCGGGGAGTATTCATTACCGATGACAAAGGGCATGAGACCGAGGTGACCTGGGAGGAATTCGCCAAGGTGGAATTCGCGAAGAAGTAACATGATGTCCGCGCGAGCGGACCACACCCAGTTCCCCATTCCTCCAGACGGCGGGGCGGACGCAGAGAGCGGCTGCCCCGTTGTCGCATGCGACCCCGGCGGTCGTTTCCTCAGGCAAAAGAAAACCCTCCCGGCTCCGGGAGGGTTCATACCCTGGCACGAACTAGGCCCTGTTTACTGACCGCCTTTGGCCTTCTTGGCGTCGGTAAGGTCCTGAATGTGCTGCTTGGCCACCTGGACATCGCCGCTCGCCTTCGGATTCCCCTGGGCAATCCGCACGAACTCCTTCCAGTTGGCGATATTCTGATCGGTGGCCTCCTGATTGAGTGATTCCATGGCCACGGCGTAGTTATACGCCGCCCGGAACCCTTTCGGATCGGCCGCCAGCGCCGCCTTGAACGCCTTCGCCGCCTCGGAGAAATTCTCCTTACCCAGTTGAATCTTGCCGATGGCGAACTGCGCGTTGTAGTTCTTGGCTTTCAGTTCGATCGACTTATTGTAGGCCGCCATCGCCTCGGTAATCTTGTCGTCCTTCTCGTACCCCTTGCCCAGCATGTAGTAGGTGACATCATCGGCGGTCCCCAGCTGATGGCACTTGTCAAGCGTCGCCACTAATTCGGCGTTGTTCCCCTGCTTGAAATAGACCTTCGCCAGCTCCTTGTAGAGGGAGGCATTCTTGTCATCCAGGGCGATGGCCGACTTGAAGGCGGCCTGAGCCTCAACATGGCGATTCAGCTCATACTCGACCCGACCCAGATTGGCGAACGCATCCACGCTCTTGGGGTTCTTTTCAGTTGCCGACTGGAACATCTTGGCGGCATCGTCATACTGCTTCTTCTGGAAATACACGGCGCCGAGGTTCAGATAGGCATCGAAGTAATCGCCGTCTGCCGCAATCGCTCCCTTGTAAGCCAGTATGGCGTCGTCCAGCTTGCCCGCCTGCATGGCGGTGACGCCCTGATTGTAAAGTTCCTTGGCCTTTTCGTCCGCTACGGCGCTGCCCGTCATGAGTGCGAGTAGCATCATCCCCAGCGCCGCCAGGACAGGTAAGGCCCTCAATGCCGACTTGTTTGCCATGTCGTCGTCTCCTTTTCGTTCACGTTGCTATATGATACACACAGACTATCTGTTTTGATCCCGGGCCCTCAGAGGGAACGGCGGAACTCCGCCAGCCTGATGGCCAGATCGGGATACTTGAGCGCCAGGATTCGGGCGGCCAGGATAGCGGCATTGCGCGCCCCGGGGTGGCCGATCGCCACGGCAGCTACCGGTATGCCCGGAGGCATCTGTACCACCGACAGGAGACTGTCCAGGCCGTCCAGGGCGGCCGGTAGCGGCACGCCGATCACCGGCAGATTGGAG
>AMWB02152214.1_pt1 | contig 21288 bp, 14 predicted proteins | sample 200311 | NCBI WGS metagenome assembly AMWB02 (sample SAMN02737377, study PRJNA173069) | bioreactor metagenome | biome: anode biofilm in microbial fuel cells | place: USA: California | collected 2010-12-16 | reverse complement strand
CTCTGCTGCTCTTCTTCATAATCGTAACATCCGCTTTTGCTCAGGATTACGTTGGTATGAGGGGAGCGGATATTTGTTCGCGCAACAAGCAAAACAGGACTTCTTTTGTAAATCCTGCGGATTTATCACCGAACACACCGAGACATTCTTACGACGTGCTTAACTATAAACTAAACCTTGACATATATAATTGTTTCAAGAGCGCAGTGAAAAGTTTTACGGGTTCGGAAATAATTACTTTTCGGGTCGATTCTACATTGAACTCGATACAGATGAATGCCGTGAACGCATCAATCGTCGTTGATTCGGTTAGGTTGAACGGAGGAGCAACTCTTGCCTTCACGCAAAATTCTAATGTTTTAAGCATAACACTCGACAGGACATACAACGTAAACGAGGTAGTGAATATATACCTGAAATACCATCATAACAACATTAGTGACGGTTCTTTTAACGTAACGTCTTCAGGTTTCGTTTTTACGGATTGCGAGCCCGAAGGCGCGCGTGAGTGGTTTCCCTGTTGGGACAAGCCGTCTGACAAGGCAACTATCGATATTACGGTGAAGGTTCCTTCCAACGTTAAAATCGGTTCGAACGGAAGACTCGCTGATTCAACAGCCGCAGCGGATACGATTTGGTACCGCTGGATAAGCCGCGACCCGCTTCCGACGTATCTCGCCGTGCTTACGGGAAGGGTCGGATACAATCTGGATATCGTATGGTGGCATAAACTTTCGAACCCGGCGGACAGCATACCCATTCGTTTGTATTACAGTACGGGAGAAAACATCGCGCCGACTAAGAACGCCATTGGAAACATGACAACAATTTTTTCGCAACTATTTGGTGAACACCCGTTTGAAAAAAACGGATTCGCGGCTGTATCAAGTTACGGAGGCGGAATGGAAAACCAAACGCTGACTACAATTTCGCCGAGTTGGAGTTCGGTCACGTCACTCATCTCACACGAATACGCGCATCAGTGGTTCGGCGATATGATAACCTGCGGAACGTGGGCTGACTTATGGCTTAACGAGGGTTTCGCGACTTACTGCGAAGCGCTTTATCTCGAGCAGATTTCGGGATACAGTTCATATAAAGCGAATATCGTCGGCGACGCGAACGGATACCTCGGAGGTAATCCCGGCTGGCCTATTTATAACCCTTCGTGGGCGATTACCACACCGCCTTCGGGAACGCTGTTCAACGGACCGATAACTTATTACAAAGGCTCGTGCGTACTGCATATGTTAAGATACACCATAGGTGATTCGCTGTTCTTCGCGGCGCTGAAGGCATATGCTACGGATACGGTTAACTTCAAAATGAAATGCGCGGTGACGGACGATTTCACCGCGAAGTTCAGTTCGGTCGCCGGACAGGATTTAACCTGGTTCATCGACCAGTGGGTAAAACAGCCGAATCATCCGCAGTATCAGAATACATACGGAATATCGAATCTCGGAGGCGGAAACTGGAAAGTAAGTTTTAAGGCATATCAGACACTGAGCAATACAACATTCCACAAGATGCCGATAGTTCTCAAAATATCTTTCACGACAGGAAGTGATACTCTGATAAGAGTAATGAACGATGTGAATAATCAGCAGTACGTGTTTAATTTTAACCGTCAACCGACTTCACTGGCATTCGATCCGAATAACGATATCGTTCTGAAGACGGCTACTCTGACAGTGGGAGTAAATGAAAATGAAACAGGAATTCCTGAAAAGTATTCAATAAGCCAGAATTATCCGAATCCGTTCAATCCGTCAACAGAAATCAGTTACGAGTTACCTAAAAACTCTTTCGTAACGCTCAAAGTTTATGACCTGACAGGCAAACTTGTTTCGACACTCGTAAGCGAACAAAAAGCCGCAGGAAAGTACAGAGTCGAATGGAACGCGTCTGATATCCCCAGCGGAGCATATTTTTATACTATAAATGCGGGCGACTACTCAGAAACGAAAAGGATGATATTAGTAAAATAGTGGAATACTAAACCGAAGTTTAAAGAACCCATTGCGATGCAGTGGGTTCTTTGTTTGTATTTGCAATTAAGATATCATTTTGTTAATTTAGTATATTAGTAAATAACTAAATAAGTAATATGAAAATACCGACAGAACTTAAACATAAGCCTGTAATTGTCTCCGAGGAATACGATAAAATTGACGGCAGGTTTTCGGGCAATACCGATGCAAAAGGATTATCTCTTGGTCTTGCGCAATGGAACGACAGGGGTAAAATGGACATATCGGCTAAGATATGGAGGCACACGGGTGAGAAATGGTCAAGGCAGTCGGAGGAGATGCCGCTTCACAGGGCTCTTGACCTGGCAATATTAATCTGTAAAACGAAACTTGTTTTTAAGGAGCGTTACAGGAAGAACGAAAAGGATTACCCGAAATTTCCGCTTCTTGACAGAATAGGATTGCAGGGCGGAGCAATGAATGTCTCAATCTGTGTAGATAACGAACATATTGAAGAAGACCTTGAAATTTTTGACAGGCGTCTTCGCGAAGACGACGAACTTATAAGCGAACGGCTAAGAACACTTACCAGAATTCTTAAAGAACTGGAAATGGATTAAATTCTGTTCTATCTTAATACGTTCGGATTACGGCAAAATTAAATATTCCATTTAATATTATGCGCGTATCGTTTAAATTCTCTTAACATAGCATAATGAGAATTACAGTTAATAGAAAGAATGAAAGAATATACCCCGACCCCGGGAGGGTGATTACGAGGTACTTTGATCACGGAGAACTCAAAGCAAACTCCATTATAAATAAAATTGTCGGTCTCAGCGAAGTCGAGGCGGAAACTTCCCTGAATACAATTCTTATGGAGTTCGCAAAACGCCACAGGAACATCACACAAATATTTCTGGTAAATTATACTAAAATGTGCCGCACGTTAGGTACGGCATTCGCCAATAAAGAATTATCCTTTATTAAGAAACTGCTGATAGGGTCTTACTTTACTATGGAATATTCCATTGAATCGGCAGCGCTGTTCAATCCTTCAATAGTGGAGCACCCTGACCAGAACGGACTTGAAGACGGACAGAAACGGATAATCGTCAGTTTCAGGGCAACGGGTGAAAGTCATATATCTTCTCTCGTATTCAGGAGCGGAATAATTGACAAAGAAAATAATATACTCCTCGACCCTCAGGGAAATTACATAAGCGAGGCTGAAATAATAAAAGGTTATGAGTACAGCAAGGCGGAGTTCATAGGCATTCTTCGAGAGCACTCTATTCACAACAACATTTCCAGTGAAGTATTAGACCAACTTGATGATACGTTTTATTACATCCGTCTGAAGGAAACAATTAAACACGCTCAGGAAAATCAAAAGTTGAACCTCGACCAGAAGAAAACTCTGAAAGAAATGATGTGGCTTGCTAAATCACATTATGAGGTTGTTTTTTCTCTGGATACGGATATTTCGGAAAGAGTAATTTTTCCTATATCAAGGACAGAAAGCAACGGCATTGAAGACGCAAGATTCGTAAAATTCACGGAGGATGACGGGAATATTTTATACTTCGCGACATATACTGCATACGACGGATACACCATACTTCCTAAACTTCTTGAAACAAAAGATTTTTATCATTTTAAAAATCTTCCCCTGCACGGTGAATGCACGAGGGATAAAAATTTCGCGCTTTTTCCCCGAAAAGTAAACGGTAAATATGCTATGCTTTCGAGGATAGACGGGGTCAACCAGTATATAATGTTTTCAGACAGCCTGACTGTCTGGGAAACGGCGCAGGTGCTGTGGGAGCCCCAGTATAACTGGGAACTTATAAAGGTGGGAAATTGCGGCTCGCCGATAGAAACCGGTGCGGGATGGATAGTAATTTCTCACGGAGTAGGAAGCATGAGAAAATACTGTCTTGGAGCGATTATGCTGGATTTGAACGACCCGTCGAAAGTAATCGGCAGCCTGAAAGAGCCGCTCATAATTCCGAACGAAGATGAAAGGGAAGGATATGTGCCAAATGTAGTTTACTCTTGCGGCTCCATTATTCACGGAAGTGAACTTATTATACCTTACGCGATATCCGATTATGCCTCATCCTTTGCTTCTGTCAATGTCAACCTTCTTATAAACAAACTTCTTGAAAAATAATAGTATCTCCCCACCTTTTAACAGTAAGTCATTCTAAAAAATCAGCCTGTATTTTCCGTTTCCCGGTTATTACTTTTCGTATTCGTATTCGAGTTCGAAAGCATTAAGAAGTGTCAGATGAGAAATTAAATAAGACAACGTACTCTCAGCGCCCTGGTTTTGATTCAACCCGTGGTCTTCAATGCCGTCGTTACAGCCGCCGGTTTCAAAATCATATACAGGTAAATTCAAAGAGTTTTTTCCGAGATACCACATAAATGAAGTAAACATACTGTCGAGATATTTTTTTTCTTTTGTCATTTCGTATGCCTTGGAAAAAAGAAGCGTCATTCCCATAACATCAACGGCTTGCTGGGCGTATTCCGCGCAATTACCGTTTCTGGGATACCACCCGTTGCTGCCGACAGGGTGAAGATATCCCGAAGCCATCGTAACGCTTTCGAGAAACTTAGCGGCGGAAACCGCCGCGTCAAGATACCGGCTGTCGTTGAACAACTCGGCGGAATGAAATAAAGCAAGCGGGAGAATGGCATTATCATACGTGATAATATTCTCAAACCAATTCCAGCCGTTCTTTGATGTGCCCGTGTAAAGGCTCAATAATTTTTCTGTCATTAGGCGGGCAGTCTCTTTGGCCTTAATTTCCGACGGGTATTGTTTAAGATAGTAGGTCATGCCAATAATTGTATTCGCAATACCCCGTGAATACTTCAGCGAATTGATAGCCGGCAGTGATTTTTGAAAAATATATAATGCCGTTCGATGGTATGAATCATTTGGAGAATAACAAAGTAAATATCCAAGAGCCCACATCGTTCTTCCAAAACAGTCTTCAGAGCCGATATCGTCTATGAACATTCTGTTGAAGGACAGAAAGTTTTTGAATAATCCGTCATCATTCTGCATGTAATGTATGAAACTAAGATAAACAGGCATGAGGTCAAGCGGTTCCTGAGTTTTGTTCGCGCGATATGCCATTGTCGTCATTAAAAGAGCCCTTGAATTATCGTCAAGACAATATCCTTCCTTCAGGTTTGGTATCCCAAACTTAGCGTGCTGAACAATTCCCGTATCATCGGTCATTCTTTTTACGTGCGCGAGAGTAAAATCAGGAAGCAGGTATGGATCGAGGGTTGTCTTTTTTTCCACGGGCACGTAAGAATAATCCGCGGCAGCTCCTTTTGCGGTTTTGATGTATCTTGCGCCGATTTTTGGCCATGTGATTTTTTGACCGTATTCAAAAGCGGCTTCGCGTAATTGTTCTATCTTGGTTCTATTATCAAGGAGATCAAGAAGTATATTGCCAAGTTGAGTGTGGTTCTTAAAATCGAACAATATTCCCCGCCCGCCGGCGAGAAGTTCCTGTGCGTGCCAGTACGGTGTCGATATAACGGCCGTTCCGGTGCCTATCGCATAAGAAAGCGTACCGCTTGTTATCTGCGCCTCATTAAGATAAGGAGTTATGTAAATATCGGTTGCGTAAAGATATTCAATAAGGTGTTCTTCCGGGACAAAGTTTTTATAGAAGTAAACGTGATTCTCTAAATTGTAGTCTTTTACGAGCCGGAGCAGATATTCGCGGTATTCTTCGCCGTATTTACTCAGCACCTTAGGGTGAGTGTTTCCAAGCACTACATAAAGAAGGTTATTGTGTTTTTCGACGACACGCGGAAGAGCTTTTATCACCGTTTCAATTCCCTTGTTTCTGCTGAGGAGACCGAAAGTAAAAAGCGCTGTCTTATTTGAAAAATTAAATTTTTCCCTGACGGTGTCACGATGCAGGATTTTGCTGACCGGTACACCGTGTTCGATTATTTCAATCCGGCTTTCGGGTATCTCGTATATTTCAAGAAGAAATTTTACCGCTTTCCTGCTCATCACTACCACCTTTTGCGCCTTTCTGCTCAATTCACGTACAATCATTTTCTGCACGTGCGTCGGCTCTTTCAAAACGGTGTGAAAGGTAACGATAAGAGGTATGTCAATTCTGTTTATAAGCGAAAGAATATAGATGCCGCTTTCTCCGCCGAAAATCCCGAACTCGTGCTGAAGCACGCATACGTCAGCCTTGTTGTAATTTATGAATTTAGCGGCGCTGATATAATCTTTCTGATTATTCTGATTCACGACAAATGATACTTCCGGCGGATAATTGTAATTTTGTTCCGAGTCGCTCACCGCTATGACATAAAGGTTCGGGGCTAAATTTTTGTAACCGAAATTTTCCGCTATGGCGTTGATAAGATTTCCGGTAAACGTCCCAATTCCGCATTTTTGCGGCGGATAAGTTCCTATAAATGCAAGCTTCATTCTTAAACCCGCTCCATAAATCGAAAGTTAAAAGAAAATTATTTTATGCAGTCGTCATAATGCCTGAAATGTTCTGTGTTCGGTGATATTCGTTCTCCCTGTACATCATAATATACTTATATGATAACAAAATCTACGGGAAAAGTATTCTTAGGATTTAAAGAATGCAACCATTCCTTTTTTTAGCAAAGGTTAAATGTCAATAATGTGTCGTAGCGTCCCAGACAACCTTGCTTTTTGTCTTGCGAAACACGCTCACAGACCTGATGATCGCGAAAAAATTAATTACGGAGTCTATGCCTAAACGGAATATGCTCGCCAGAGCGTACCTGAATCCGTACCAACCGTATGTGAAAACGAATCTGTGAATACCTTTCGACACCATGAAAAGCAGGTTAAGCATCATAAGCCAGGTAAGCACGGGAGATATTTTTCCGTTGAGAAGGGATTCATCGAAACCGAACGCGGCTCCCGCGCCCAGATATATAAAGAACAAAAGCACGACATACGAAAGAAACGTTGACCAGAAACTTATCAGCGGTTTTCTGTCCCTGAAAAGAAAATACTTTGTGACGATATTTCCCCTCCACTTATGCGCTTTCCAGTTCTGCAGGCAGATTCCCGCGATCCATCTCGACCTCTGTTTCACCGCAGGCCAGAATTTGTTCGGAAAAAATTCCGCTGTCGCGATTCGTGTTGAATTCCTGTCGCCGTCGAGTTTAACATTGAAGAAACCGGTTTTCAATCCCAGTTGGTAGAAACGAAGCCCGAGTTCATAGTCTTCGGTCAGATTCTCGTCATTGAAAATTCCTTCCAGTTTGTTCTCGGGCCGGAGAACGAGGGGTTCGCTCTTGACTCCATGCGTTGTGAAACCCGATGAGGCTAAATCATTTAATGGTCCTGTATTGTTTTCGGCGGTTATGTCGATACCGCGGTTAATTTTTTGAATGTAATTACGTACTAATTCGTTTGCCTCTTGCAGGTTATCCGGATTAAGACCGCTTTTTAATCCCGTGTCAGCAGTATTGACGTTTTCTCCGATATCGTTGCTTAACTCACGGTCGAATATTTCAACGAGTTTATGAAATAGTTCGTTATTGTCTGCGGACGTTCTGACGTGAGGCGTTTCCCGTTTATCTTCCGGTTTTTGTTCAAAACTTTTTGACGCCGGTTTCTTTCCCGTATTACTTTTTGATTTATTCTCTGTCTTCACTGAAATTTTTTAATATTTTAAAAGTAACCCTTTGTTTATAAAATTATTTCCAATTACGTTGAATGTTTTATCCTGCGGTGTTAGTACGGTATCCTCCGTACCGGTCATACCTGCAGCGATGCGCTTCTCTTCATCGGGAAGAAAAGGAACTTCCGTTTTTATTTCCGGGGAAGATGTTTTTAATTCCGGAGAGGATATCGTTTGCCTGACCGGGTCAGCCTCGGCGAGCGATATTCCGTGATAAACAACAAACGACGCGATAGTCAAAACGAGAATCAGAAAGACGGATGTATAAACCGCGAGAACGCGTTTGACACTCCTTGATTGAATCGCGGGCTTATCCGTCAATGCTTCGAACGGATTATCTTTATACTTCGTGTTGTTGTAATATTTTGCATTGGTTCTTTCGGGTTCATTGTTTCCGAAATACGCGGCGCTTGTATCTACTTTTCTGCCGAAGCGGTCGAAGTACGGCTTCGTCTCAGGGGCGCCCGGATTTTTGATGGCGCTGTTCTGCTTTTCTATGCAGTACATTGCCTTTCTGTGAAAACCCATTCCTGTCCCCGAGAAAGGCATGAAGGTTTTCATTTCCTGTCTAATAATCATATCCTTCGTATGCGTCTCAGCGAATGCGTCGCAGTAAGTTCTGTGTATTGTATTTCCGAGAGCGCTTTTTATCGGAACGACGGGAATCTGAATTCCGTGGTATCCTCTGTACCCTATCAGATAATTGTAAAGTTTAAGCGAGCGGGGATGTATGAAATCCTCGGCGTCGTGAACAAGAAGAATTTCGAACTCGCCGAACTCCTGTTCGTAATCGCACAGCGCGGCGTACATGCAGTTCAGGTTGTCCGCTTTTGTCGTGGGACCGTTGTTCGGATTAATAACTGTCTTCACCCGTTTATCGGTTTTGGAAATCTCACTGACGACATCTATTGTCTTCTTGTCGTTCGGATAAACACCGACAAAGATTCTATAGTTAGAATATCTCAGATTCGCCACTGCGAAACTAAGCGTTCTTCCGATGACACCGGATTCATTCCAGGCCCCGAGTATAATGGCAATCGGTTTTTCCGGCTTGTCGTACATTTCGGAAAAATCCGGAAGAGAAGCGCGGTGCTTTCTTTTCAGGAACCAGTACATCAAATCGACGTAAAGGTCGTCGAGTCCGCTGATTGCAAGCATAATAGTAGTAACCCATATCAATACATGGAAAATTTCGAATAACATATGTGTCCTTGTTAATGGAATTTCACGGGAGGATTTTTCATAGCCTTATCCCGTTTAAAAATGCTGTTGTTTGTGAATTCCGCTGCCGCGGATGCAAAGATGTTTTTTCTTGCGGTTCAAACAGATGTGTTTGTCTTTTCCTCATCTCACCTGCAAGCAACAATTCAACAATACAGCAGTTGCATTTATAAGCGAGGTATGTTCTACCCTTCTTAATACCAATGACTATAAGGAAAACCGCGTATATAAAGTTCCGTAAAGAGCATTAAGTTTATGCAAAGGAAAATCAATACCCGGTAACGCGTAAATAAAAACCGCTCTTTTTAAGAGCGGTTTTTCAGAGGAACATTAAGAGAAATATAAATTTCTTTATTTCAGGAGAATCATTCGTTTTATGTCCGAGAATTCTCCGGCTTCAATTTTATAAATATATACGCCGCTGGCGTAACTTTGCGCATTCCACTTAATTTCGTATGAACCCGCCTTGAATTCTGAATTAACCGGCGCATCAACGAGACGTCCGGAGATATCGTATATGTTTATGCGCACCGTTTCATTCTTCGGCAAATCGAACTTAATTGTTGTAACGGGATTAAACGGATTGGGGAAGTTCTGGTAAAGCCTGAAGATATCCGGCAATTGAATCCCTACGTTTCCGTTTCCTGTGACAACTGACATGAAGTTCCAGGTCTGCGACCACGCGCTCGTGACGCAGGAGTTCGAGGCGGTTACCCTCCAGTAGTATTTGTGATTCAACTGAAGGATTCCCTGTGGGACGGAAAACTGAGTAACCGTAAGACCGCTCGTGTCTATGAGAGATGTTGCGAAAGTGGAGTCAGCGGATAAACGAACCCTGAATGTAGAGGCGTAATTTACGCTGTCCCAGTTCAGAAGCGGATTAAGCGGTTGTCCGGTGGAATTGTTCAACGGGGAAACGAGAGCGGGCGCGGAAGGAGTTGGATTGGTTGTCGTGAAATTTCTTGTTCCCGACCACGGACCCGTTCCTGCGATATTTTTTGCCGTTACCCTCCAGTAATAAGTCGTCGCATAATTCAGCACGCCCGCCGGAATATTATAGTTTGTAGAAACGATGTAATTGCTGTCAATAAATGCTGTGGCAAAAGACGAAGAAAGAGAAACCTGCAACCTGTAACTGCAGGAAGGCGGAAACACGTTGCCCCAGGTTAAATTCGGTGTTACGGATACGCAGGTCGAATTGTTTGAAGGTCCCGATAGAGACGGCGCGGGCGGAAGAAGCCAGCCCGACGTGCTTGTATGTATTATCGTTCCGTAATCGCCGACTGCCCAGCCGTTAAGCGTGTCGGAATATGAAATCTTGTTTAATGCCGAACCCGTGTTGCTGGTTTGAGAATACCAGTTGGTTCCTCCGTTGGTCGTGATTCTTATCGTGCCCGATGCTCCGACAATTGTGCAGTAGTTTGACAAAGGAGTAGTGAGTCCCGTAAGCCAGTTGCCCGTTCCGCTGGACTGGCTTGACCAGGAGGTTCCGCCGTTAGTTGTTTTTCTGACCAATCCTGATTCGCCTATAAACCATCCTGTCTGGGCGTTAAGGAAATAAATAGACTCGAGTGTGTTTGAAGTGCCGCTTGATGACGCGCTCCAGGTTGTTCCGCCGTTAGTTGTTTTCCGCGCGGTACCGTACCAGCCCACAATATATCCCGTCTGGCTGTTTACGAAATATACCCCGTTGAGATTGTTCGTAATTCCCGTCGTAAGGGTTGTCCAGTTCGTTCCGCCGTTCGTTGTTTTGAGAGCGACGCCGTACCAACCAACCGCGAATCCGGTTGAACTTGAGACAAAGTTTACAGCGCGAAGTTGTGAACTTGTATTGCTGTTTTGAGACACCCAGTTCAAACCTCCGTTTGTGGTCTTGAGTATTATACCCATATCTCCAACAACCCAACCCGTGTTGGAATTAATAAATGTAAGACCGAAAAGATGGTTCGGATAACCGCTGTTTCTGGTCGTCCAGTTCGTTCCGCCGTTTGTTGTGGTAAGTATGATGCCGCTTTGCCCGATTATAATTCCGTTGCTTGAATTAAGGAAGACAACACCGTTCAAATTGCTTGTCGTGCCGCTTGTTTGAGTTGTCCAGCCGTATGGCTGCGCTATGGCTGAAACCGTAAGGAAAAACAGGATAACAAATGTCGTGAAAAGTTGTTTCAAAAGACCTCCTTTTAAAATTGTTAGTTTATTTATGCAATAATCGTACCTAAATAGCAGATTTTATTGGAAAATATAAACGCACTAAAAACAACAATTAAACAGGCTCATCAAATGACGAGGCTTGTTAATAAATTATTAAATAATCTCTAATTGAGAATATTTTTATCAAAATGAGAATAATGAATTCTAGGGGAATGTTTTAAAAATACAACGATTTTTCTTATTCGCGGAGGTTGTTACGGTATCCGGATTGTTGATAAGCAATTAATAAAAAGCGGAACACTGTTCCGCTTTTTTAAATATTGAAACCCTATGAGAGAGATTATTTTAACAAACTAATGTTATAAACCTCAATTTCCGAGAGGTACTTATTAACATTAAGGTGTTCCGGCTTGTAGCACTCAAACATTGCAAAATGAAGAAGTAAATCTTCGTCTTTAAAAATATATCCGTGCCGCATGTAAATCTCGTTTCTCATATAGCGTTTTTCTTTATCAGAAACGCCAATAAGTTCTTCGGGAGAAAGTTTCCTTTCGGATAATTCGGGATAATCTCCGCAGTCGCCAGTTTTCCTTTCTCTTTTCTGAAAGCCTTCCTTTTTAGTTTGTTCGGTTTTTTTCTGGTTATCCGGAGCAGTTAGTGTATTTTCTTTTTTCGGCTTCTGATTTTCGGTGCTCCCGATTTCCTCTCTTGTTTTTTCGAACACGTTGCCGGATTTATCGATGAATAAAAAATATCCCGCGATGAACGCTCCCGCGATTACGGAAAGGGCAAACAGGATTGCAAAGATAATTAAAATAATTTTCAGTGTCGATTTTTTCTTCTTACTTACGGGGCTGTAAACAGGCTTCTGTAAAGGTTCCACCGCAGCCGGAGGCTGATACTCCTGCTTTGGTGGCGATGGAATATCCTGAATGTGCTGTCCCGGAGAAACGGCCTTTCCGCAGTTCTGGCAAAACTTGTCCTCCGCTGAAAGTTTATATCCGCAGTTTTCGCAAAAGTTCATAATGTTTTAATTTTGTTTTATTGGTTTTGTTGCTTTCCACCTTCCCGACATTTTCAGCCCGATGTTCGAGCCCGACCATTCTCCCGTAATGACGTAATTTCCTCCTTCGGCTTTAACGCTGCCGGAAAAATGATACTTTGTCATCATGTAAGTGGTACCCGCTTCGAGGTTTCCGTCATTGAAAGAGAAATCAAGCGGCGGCGGCGGCATTGTTCCGCCCTTTACGCTCATCTCCGCGTGGATTACGTTTTCCGAAACAAGCGTAACTGTCATTGTCATCGGAAGATACTCGCCTTTACCCGTCAGCATCGCGTCCTGAATTTTCTTTTCGGCGATTTTATAAGGAGTGCTCCAGGAATCCCAGCAGGTCCCGCCGTCCCATTCGCCGACAAGGTCTTTCGCTTCAATTTTCCCTCCGACAAGTATTGTCTTGCACGCTTTAGTATCAAGTCTCGTAACCTTGACCGTTATTATGGTTTCTGGTTTAGGAATTGAAAGCGACCAGGTAACCGCGCCCGCCGAAGAGAGAGTCTTTGTCTTCTCGCCGCCGAGTGCGTAATCACCGCCCGTGCACTCGATTTCGAGAACGGCGCCCTTGTCGCCGACGGATTCAAGCGTAGCCGTTATCTTGAACTCAGGCGATGCTCCGTCGGATTTAAGGTCGACGTTCATCATCGCGAGAAGTTTCTTCTTGTCGAGTTTTTTTCCTGTTGCGGATTCAATCGCTTTTATGACGGCATCATCCGCCTGAATCAAATTCATCTGATAATTCTGACCGTTGCTTACATCCTTCGAGGTTTCCGTGAGAATCTTTTTTATTTCTGCGGGAGACAACTTCGGATTTATAGAACGAAGAATCGCGATGAGCCCCGTTACTTGAGGAGCCGCGAAACTCGTGCCTCTGGATATTTTCCCGTCTTCCATCTTTATGTCGCCGCAGGCGACAACAGTCACTTCGTTCGTGCCGTTCTTTGTCGCGAGGTTCGTATAGACTGTCTTGTTAACGTCTTTGTCCACCGCTCCGACGGTTATCAGGTTGTCCGTTTTCTTTCCCCATATCTTATTGTCGTTGAGTTGCGTATTCATATCGTTTCCCGCCGTTCCCACAAATATTACTTCGGGATATTTCTTCTGGGCTTTTTCAAGAAACTTCTTGAACAAAAGCGAATATCCCGAGTTCTGGCCGGCTGTGTAATCATGCAGATGATTGCTGAAGGAACAATTGATGACTGTAGCGCCTTTATCAATTTGTTTCTGAAGATTCTTCATAGCCTCCATCGTATAGGTCTTTCCGTTTGGGAACTCGATCTGCGAAATATCGTCGGGGTCCAAATCCCCATCGTTAACTTCAATTCCGCCAAGGTCGTTTCCCGCCATCGTGTTTATCAGAAGATTTTCTCCGAGGATAGACGCCACGCCGGTCATTCCGCCGTTCTTTTCGTTCGCGGCTATTACCTCCGTAACCATTGTTCCGTGCGTCAGTTTGTTGTTCTCTTCCATATCGCTTCGGTTAACAGGAACGATGATTCTGTCGCCGCTGTTTATCTCATCGGATTCATAGTTTACTTTTTCGTCAAGAACTCCGACTGTTACGTCGTTAAGTTTAACTCCCGACGCTTTTATTATATCCCAGGCCTGCTTGAGGTTAATCATTTTATAAGCGTTACCGAAGTCGCCGTCGTAGAAAGTGTCGTCGAACGGGTTGCAGGATGAGTTCTCCGCGCCGTCAACGTGCATATCTCCGTCGGGGAATGCGAGTTCAACTTTATCCGATTTCCCCGCCGTTTCTATTGCCGACATTAAATCTTCTCTCGTCTTTCCGCCGAATTCAATCTGATACACATTGTTCAGTTCAATCTCTCCGACAACGCTTCCGTTAACAAGCTTAGCAACGTCTTCCGCGTCGCTCTTGCCATACTGTTCTTTTAACATTATGCCGAACAAATTGGAAGGCGCGCGGGCACCCTTTTCGAGAGTTATCATTTTATTTTTCTCGGGTGTTTTCAGTTCAGCCGTCATTTTAGGCGGACCCGACAGGAGAAATTTGTACGCAAAGAAAGCGGCAGCCGCGAGAACCAAAAATATAACAATAAAAATGTAAACGCCTTTTCCTCTCTTCCTGTGCGTCGGCGAGGTTACGGGCAAAGGTTGTATCACCGGTTGATTATCTGTTTTTTGTTGTCCGGCAGGCTTAATATCGCCCGCTTCATTGTCTTGTTGATTGTTTCTGTTGATACCTTTTCCGCAATTAGGGCAAAACCGTGCATCGGGATTGAGTTTTTGCCCGCAGTTTCCACAGTAATTCATAAAGATAAATTTAGTTTAATTAGTATTAATGAACGCTTGCGTCAGCAAGAATCTTCATTAATTACTTTAATGACCCGTTTAAATTGTTAGGATGACCAACACGATGATGCCGTTAACCCGGGGAATACATCCGCGTATCAGTACCTCTTAAAATATTCATAATTTTTTTATAAATCTACCGAAGGAAAAATGGCGAATTTAAAAATTCTCTCATATAGGATAAATGTACTGACTGATATTATTCAAACCGATTTTGTCTGTTTTTTTTATGGAAATATTTTGTAACATTCATAAATCACCTCAACATAAAAGGAGTAATTATATGAAGTACGCTGCTCTACTTCTCTTTTTTCTGCTTACCCTGACGGTTCAAGCGCAGAACCAAAAGGGAGGCGAGGATGCAAAGGGTATTTTTAAATATGAAAATTTTCAGAAACCCGATGAATGCGGCTCTTCCTGCCACGTTGATTTCTACGCACAATGGAAGCAGATGATGATGTCGAAATGTTATACGCACGAATGGGACGAGATAGAATATTTCAAGCTCGCCGTGCCGCACGCCGAAAAGGACAGCAAGGTCGCGGGCGTGAAGGCGGGCTGCAACGGATGTCACGCTCCGGCTTCGTTCATGTCGGGCGATGTACCGCCGCCGAAGCCGAATTTCAACTCGCGCGCGAATGAGTCCGTATCCTGCGACATTTGTCACACGGTTACCGGAATTGCCGGAGATACTCCGTTCAATTTCAATTTTATTTCGAATCCCGGAAACGTCAAGTATGGCAACCGTGATGATTCGGAATCTCCCGCGCACGAGACCGCAAAGAACCCGCTATTATCAAAAGCGGAATTCTGCGGCGCGTGTCACAACGAAAAATCTCCTTACGGAGCCTGGGTCAAAGCCACGCATCTGGAGTGGAAGGACGGACCGTACTCTAAAGAAGGAGTGCAATGCCAGAACTGCCACATGCCGAGAACTCTCGGCGTTACGTCTGCAATGGGAACGCCCAGGCAGGACGCGGCGCAGCACCTTTTTCACGGAGCGCACGATCCGGGAAAGGTGAGAGGTACAATCGAGTTGAGAATACACCCCGAAACACAGGAAGTCGTCCCTGGCGAGCAGGCAAAATTTACCGTGATACTTTTCAATCAAAAGACAGGGCATAAGTTCCCGACAGGCTCGGCCGAGGAAAGAATGCTGTGGCTTCACGTCACCGCTACCGACTCGAAGGGAAAGACATATCATCTGAAAGTTGACAGAAAAGGTTTCGAGGGCGAAGATTATACAATCGCGTCGAACGTGCTCGCGTATCAGGATATGGGCGTACCGCTTGGGATACCCGGTTTCGCGGGAATTCAGCGCGACGGAATACCCGAGGGAGACAGGATTTTCAGAATGCCGTATCTTGATTCACAGGGGCGGATGACAATACAGCAATGGAACACCGCGTCTTTCGGTCCCGATTACCGTTTGGGTCCGCGTGAGACGAAATCAGAAACATTCACCTGGATTCTTCCCGACGATGTTGAACTTGGCGCGCTTACGGTAAAAGCGGTACTGAATTACCAGAAACTTCCGACACCCGTGGCGGAGTATCTCGGAGTGCCGAAAGAAGAAGCGGAAATTATTGAAGTTAACTTTCATCAAACTTACCTGACGGTTGTCGACGATTAAAAAAAGAGGATAAAAAAATGAAGAAAATAATAATTACACTATTCATCACCGCTTTAATCGCGGGATTCTATGCGGATTCAAACGCCATTCCCGCTTTCGCGAGAAAATACAACATGTCGTGCAACGTGTGCCACTCACCGTTTCCGAAACTAAAACCTTACGGAGAGGAATTCGCGGCTAACGGATTTCAACTGCCCGACAAGGAACCCGCAAGGTTTTTCAAAAATACCGGCGATGAACTGCTGACGCTTATGCGCGAAATTCCGGTCGCCCTACGTTTCGAACTCTACGGGCAATATGAAAACGCGAGAGACGTTAATCCCGATTTTCGCTCTCCGTATATTCTTAAACTGCTTTCGGGCGGAAACATCTACAAGGATATTTCTTATTACTTTTATTTCTTCTTCAGCGAGCGCGGAAGCATTGCCGGAATCGAAGACGCGTTTGTTATGTTCAATAATGTCTTATCGAAGAAAATCGATATGGATTTATACGCGGGACAGTTTCAGGTCTCAGACCCGCTTTTCAAAAGAGAACTTAGAACCGAACTGGAAGATTATAAAATTTACGCGACAACACCCGGACGCTCGATGGCTAATCTGAAGTACGACAGAGGATTGATGCTCACTTACGGCTCTCCGACGAAGACGGATTTCACTCTGGAGGTTATTAACGGAAGCGGCATCGACACGAAAGACGTATTCGACGTTGACAAGTACAAGAACGCGATGTTCAGGGTATCGCAGGAGGTGACGCCATTCCTGAGAATCGGCGGGTTCGGCTATTACGGGAAGGAGCAACTTGATTCCGTGTCGAATGAACTCTATATGGCGGGAGCCGACCTGACGCTTGGAAACGACAAGGTGGAACTCAACGCGCAGTATGTTTACAGAAGCGATATCAACCCGGGAATGACCGGAATAAAACCTTCGGAAAGAGTGAAAACTAACGGAGGGTTTGTTGAACTTCTCGTTTCTCCTAAAGGCGACAAGAGCCGTGTTACAGGTTCGCTGCTGTACAATTATGTCGATTCGGATTTCAAGGAGTTAAACTATCAGAGTTATACGGGAACGTTGAATTATCTTCTCGCGCGCAACGTAAGACTCGTGGGAGAATATACTTACGTCAAGGATACAAAAACCTCAAAGGTTTCTCTGGGAATAATATCGGCGTTTTAAATACAAAGGGCGGCGTGAAATATCTTCCGCCGCCCGTTTTTTCGCGATAAAATACTAACCGAAGAAAGGATTGTTTAACCTTTCGTCGAGAGTTCTTTTGTAAGAATCCCGTTTCTCCGGAACATTGTCCATCAGAAAGGTGTAATACTTCGTGAAATATTCCTTGTTAGCGCTCTTGTCGTAGTCCCTTCTTAGTTTTGGCTCGAGCGCGGATTCTTCAGCAAGCGGCTCAAGCACGTAATATTCAAGCGCCCTGACCCTGTCGTCGGGCTGGTAAGTGTTTACCGAGCCGCAACTGTCGCATTTTATGTTTACCGCCATGAAAGAATAAACGTTAATCGGAAGTTCGGCCGCGCATTGAGTGCAGCGGTGCAGTTTCTTTTCGTCGATATGCCGTTTTACGTTGTCGAGAATCTTTCTCGCCGCCCGTGCAAACAGCCCCACTTCAAACTTTGTAAACTCGGCATTCAGCCAGTCGCGGAACGACTCGAGTTTTCCGCCCTGCTCTTTTAAAAGTTTTAGGTTTCCCGATTTGTATATTTCCGCCTGCATCTTTCCCCAGCCCTCTTCCGCCTTCTCAAAAAGTTGCAGGACGGTCTGATTGTGAAGTCCGTTTTTTACGTTGTGTATGATGACGTTGTCGAACTGCAGTCCTTCAATTACCCCGTTCAGAGGCTCATCCGCCTGAACGAGTATTTCGGAATAACGTTCTTTGAGTTTGCCGAGATACGAATCCCAGCGGTTGATTAATTCTTCCCCTGCCATTGCGTTTATTTTTTGATTTCAAAAAGCGGACTTCCGCAAAAAAGACAATTGTCGTACTGCATCTCTTCCAGTCTTGGCGCTCCGCAGTTTTTACAGGTAATGGTTTTTTGTTTTTCCTTTTGCAGACCTTCGGAATATTTTGAAGTGCCGGTTGAAGCGTTTTTGAAAATATCTCCGAGCCCCGAAAACGGTTTTATTTTCATGTAGTATTCTTTGACCTTTGAATCCGGGTCGAAAGCCGAGAGCGCGGCCGATAATTCAGCCGAATTCTGATACGACGCTCTGTACTTATCAATTATTTTTTCGAATACCCTCCGCAGTTCTATTGGAAAAGCGCCGCGGGTTATTTTCATCTCGGAGTTTAGAAGAGATTTTTTTTCATCCGGAGTCAGCGGCATCGCTCCGTATGAGGAAAGAACCTTGTCCCAGTCCGCGCTTCCGCCTTTTTCGGAATGCCAGGCTGCCCTGTAAGCGGTTTCGATTTCAGAATTAAAACCGTCCGCGATATTGTTTTCGCCCATGAGAATATAAAAAAGTTATGACCGGTCATCGTGCCCGGCCGCTGAACATTAAATTTATTTTTGAACGAACGGTCTGCTTAACTTAGAATTTAATATCCGCGTTTGCGCTTCCGCCTCCCGACATGCCCTCGTATTTCGCCTTATATTCGTTCATCAGTGTCTGCATCTTCATCGCGTAAGAAAAGTCCGTCATCATTTTTCCGTTCCAGTAACCGCTGATGTTAGAATAATCGGCGACCGTGAGCCCGAAATCTTTTAGCACGTCCTGCGCGTCGCGCCCCTGCTTGCCGAGCACGTCCTGAGCAACCATCGCTTCAATCCATTTTTCGAAAGGATATGATTCGGCGTTTACCTGAGAACCGCTGCCGAGATTGCCTGAAGCGGATTGGTTAAAAGCCGCTGCGTAGATTTTTGAAATTGTGAAGGATGTATCGTTTCTCATTCTTGTAAGCCACTCGTTGTTGGCGCGGTCCCATTTAGGCATGTCAATGCCGATGGGTTTTATGGCTTCTTCTACCGGAGTGCCGGATGTCACTTTTGCGTTCACGTCAGCCCACTGCTCAAGCGTGACGCCTTCGAAAGGTTCTAATAATGGATTGCCCATATACTTAAATTTAAATTATGAAAAATTTTGTATACAATGTCTCCCGTCTGAAGATTGGCTGACAGTTTCAGCGGGAACCGCCTCCTTTGCGGAACAATTCAATATAATCAAAGCACTTTTTAATTTCAAAATATTATGCACGGAAAGTTGTCTTTTTGAAATCATATAAAAAATTTACTTTAAGAATAAAAAAGAAAACACCATGGGACAAAAAGGACGCGAAATCGTAAAAATGAACGTTGATGAACTCATCACGATTCTTAATAAAGCGCTTGCTGACGAATGGCTCGCATATTATCAATACTGGATCGGCGCAAAGGTCGTCAAAGGACCGATGAAAGACGCCGTTATAGCGGAACTCGACCTGCACGCGACGGAAGAACTGGCGCACGCGGTCTCTATTGCGACGAGAATAATCCAATTGGGCGGTACACCCGTTCTTTCTCCGGACGAATGGACGAAAATCTCCCATTGCGAATACGATGCCCCGACAGATCCTTATGTCGAAGAAGTGCTTAAGCAAAACATTAAAGGAGAGCAGTGCGCTATTAAAACATACAACCACATTCTTGATATCACAAGAGAAGGGGACCCCGTTACGTATAATATGATACTCCAGATACTTAGCCAGGAGGTTGAACACGAAGAGGACTTAAGTTCGTTGAAGGAAGATATTGAATTGATGCTCGGTAATAGAAGATAAAAAAAAACAGCGGAACAAAGTACCGCTGGTTTTTTGTTGACCCCAATTAATTTAACCTAATTCATTCGTGAAGTTTATTCCTTCGGGATACACACTGAAACACGTACATTAATTATTATTCCTTTATTGAGACATTCCTTGCGCCGCGTTAACTCCATAATATCAAATCATCAATTATAGTTTTGCAAATAACATACCAGAAAAACCCATCAAAATTTTTTGCTTTCAGCGTGTCCGTTTTAAAAAAATAGTAAGTGTCCGGAAAAAAGAGTATGCGCACTTCGCCTGAAAATCCGGATAGACCCGCCGCGTAATTCCCTAAAAATATAAAAACAAATTTTTGTAGATTAACCGTTGTTAATGATTATTAAAATAAATATATTTAGGTGATTGTTTGAGAAAAAGCGGAATCTATTCTTTCCAATGAAGATGTAACAAGAACGCGCCGGGAAATCTTTTACAAATAAACATTGGCTATGAAAAGTTTTCATCAGACAAATTTATCATATCGAAATTTCTTTCTCGGGAAAAGCATATTTCCTATTCGCATTTCAATACATAATAAAACTGAAAGGGGACTAAAATGAGAAAAACATTCTCTCTTTTGCTTATTCTGTTCTTTTTCTGTTCAAGTGTCCGTTTATATTCTCAGTGGGTCACGTCGGGATCGGTAACAATATCGGGTTCGTATCCAAGCGTATCCGTGGTAAGCCCTACTGTAGCGTGGATTGTCGGCGGCTCAAACAGCCCGGTTATATTCAGAACGACCGACGGAGGAACAACCTGGACATCGGTACCGACGACAGGGCTTCCGGTTAAAGCGCTGATGTGCGTTTGGGCTCTCAGCGATCAGATAGCGTATGTGGGAGACGGCGGCGACGCGCAGGGAACAACCGGCGGCGATGCAGCGGTTTCTGTCACCACAAACGGCGGAACAAGTTGGACGCAATTATTCAACACGGGCGGCTCCGCAGGATTCTTCAACGGCATAGTATTCTCGCGCCTGAACCCGAATTACGGTTTCGCGGAAAGCGATCCGTCTGCCGGCTCGGGCAATCCTTACTATGTGCAAAAAACTACGAACGGCGGCGCGAACTGGACGCTTATTAATCCTCCGGGAATTCCGAGCAATGCTTCGGCTCAGAATTCTCTGTGCATGATAGACGACCAGTTCTTCGGATTCGGATTAAACTCGTCGGCTGTTGTTTATATCACGAGCAACGGAGGCACGAACTGGGCTAGCCGTCCGCTCAATCTTACAGGCTCGTCCTTGTTCACGAGCGCGCTGGCATTCAGCGACGACAAGCAAATAGGCGTAGCGGCTTTGAGCACTTCGCATCCGAGCATTTCAAGAAGCACGAATGGCGGCGTGACCTGGGCCGCAATCAATCTCGGCGGAAGCGGAACAACAACCAACAGCGCCCTTAAATGGATTAACGGAAC